>Ga0070734_10001849_pt1 | contig 28583 bp, 29 predicted proteins | sample Coa_R1_8_FD_66444 | JGI IMG/M metagenome (GOLD analysis project Ga0070734, IMG submission 66444) | Surface soil microbial communities from Centralia Pennsylvania, which are recovering from an underground coalmine fire - Coalmine... | ecosystem: Environmental > Terrestrial > Soil > Unclassified ... | reverse complement strand
AATGCTCGCTGGCAGCGACACCGTACCAGTATTGCTCACGACCAGCCGGCCCAGTCCATCAAGCTGAATGCCCACAGGGTTAGCCAACTGCGTGCTCGATCCGGCAATCGAGCGACTCGGCGTAATTGCCCCGTTTGCCAGCGCGCTGGCGCCATCATAAATAGCAATCCCTCCATCAAGATCAGCGACAAAAAGACGATCACTGGTCACGTCGACGAAGATTGCCCCCGCTCCCGCGGCAAATGCCGTCTGTAACGTACGGGTCGGCGCGACGTTGTTTGCTCCCGTCGATAAGGATGCCACGTTGAAGACAAGAATATTAGGATCATCCAGCACGTAAAGAACGTTCCTGACTCGATCAAAAAACACGTCGGAGGGCGAAACCAGCGTCGTGTTGTTGCCGGCGATGATGCGCGTCGGCGCCAAATTGAGGGTTCCATTTTGTGTGCTGATATGGTCGAAAATCACAACGGAGAAATCGCTTTGGTCGGCCACGTAAAGACGATCGGCTGCGGGATCCAAAGCTATATAGTTCGGACCATTCAGGGTAGTATTCGCCCCCGATATGGTGGCAGCAGGGGTCGGACTGCCGCTTGTCGTAAACGCCTTGTCAAAACGCAGAAGCGTGCTCGAATTGCTATCTATTACATAAAGCTTGCCCGTGGCTGCAGGGTTTGGCGTCGGCGTTGGACTTGCCGTTGGCGTAGGCGTTGGCGTACCGCCGCCTCCGCCCAGCGTTCGCCGGGGCGAGATGACACAACCAACCGTAAGCAAAAGACAGAACACTGCCACACAAATGCCTGCCGGCGAAAAGCCGCGTTTTGATCTGATTATGGGGTCCATTCTTTGTCATGATAACCCAGTTTTTGCCGTTTCAAATGCGCTATTCGTGCAGGTGCGTTCCACACTGAAGTAATAAGAGACAGGGGTAAAGAAGTGTAAAAAAGGCGGCTTTTCAGCCGCCTTTCGGAGTACACAGAGTTAAATGTTTTGGCTTACTTCTTTTCGTCGGACTGCTTCAGCATCGCCACTTTGTCTACGTGGAGCGTGCCATTATCTAGCTTCCCGGTAACGCTTACGTGATGCCCTTCATGCCCTTTCAATGCGTCCTGATTGTCAACATTGATAATGCTCTTGTCTTTTTCAGAAACGAAGACCAGCTTCGATCCGTTTTCCGCGCACTTCTTGGCGCAATCGGCATTGTCGATGTCCTTGGCGCCGCATTTCTCGTCGCTGACCCAGCCGCTCATCTTGGTTTCTTTGGGAGCTTTGTCTTTGGCCAGGGACAGGGTGGAAGTCAAAAACGTGAGTGCAAATGCAACTAACAGAAGCTTCTTCATGGGTATGGTGTCTCCTCAGAGGATGTTATCGTTTCAGCAAAGCTTCCTGCAGCAACTTTGCCGGTTGAGTTATTGAGCTACGACAGACAAAAAGGTGACGAGAAAAAAATGTTCCCAGCAGATCCAGCGCAAAAGGCTGCTACTGCTATTAGGTTTAAAGCTACTTCTTCTCTTGCGATTGCGCAACTGGGGCAGGGGAAACGGTAAAAACGACCTCTCCGGGCCGCGCATAGCGGAGCCGCTCACGCGCTTCTTTTTCAATAGTTTTGGGATCAGTCTTTAAAGCTTTAATTTCCTGCTCCATGCCGCCGTTTTGTTGCTGCAGGGCCTTAATCTGGCGGTCAAGTTCGCGCGATTCACGGCGCTTTTGCTGATAGTCCACAAGGCCATTAGCGCCGAATACCGCGTAGTATCCTATGACGCAAAGCAAAATGCCGATCCCTGTCGCCGCCAGCTTATGGCGCAGGCGATAGAGCTGTTCCCTTCCGGTTCTGATTTTTTCCGACATTATCGTTTGATCCAATCGCGCGCCGCAGCTGAAAGTTTGTCCAGACCCTTTTCCGAGCTTGCTTCAGAGTAAATCCGCACAACCGGCTCCGTGCCGGACACGCGATAACAAACCCACGACCCATCGTCCATGATCAGCTTCAGACCGTCTGCCCGTCCCACCTGTTTTACTTTGTAGCCAGAGAGTTCGGTCGGATCGCTCTTCATCTTACTAGTGAACTTCGCTTTCAGTTCCGGCGTCAAGCTGAAGTTTTCTCTGCGGGCATAAAAGGAACCAACTTTGCCAAATAAATCTTTAATCTGCTCGCCAATCGGCTTCTTGCGGCTGGCCACGGCTTCACAGCACAGCAGCCCGGCCAGGATGCCATCTTTTTCCGGCACGTGGTTCCGGATGGAAAGTCCGGCGCTTTCTTCGCCGCCGATAGCGATCTTGTCCTGCTTGATCAGTTCGCCAATGTACTTGAAGCCGACAGGCGTTTCATACAGCGGTACCTTGTGGTGCTCAGCCAGAGCATTAATCATGTTGGTAGTAGAAACAGACTTGGCAACCCCGTTTTTCCAGCCACGACTTTCAACCAGATAATCGAACAACACGGCAATCACGTAATTGGGTTGGATGAACGTGCCGTCCTGATCCACGATTCCGAAGCGATCAGCGTCGCCGTCCGTGGCAATACCGATGCTAGCGCCCGTCTCTTTCATCTTCTGGCGCATTTCATTCAGCAGATGGTCTTCCGGTTCAGGCGCATGGCCGCCAAAAAGCACATCGCGGACATCGTGTACGGTGGAAACGGGAATTCCTGCGTCCCTGAGTAGTTCGTCGGAATAGCCGCGCGCTGCGCCCCAGAGCGGATCAAAAACAACTTTCAATCCTGAGTTCCGGATGAGCGGCAGATCAACAATCTCTTTGAGCCGCGCCAGATAAGTGGGTTTGGGATCGATGTTTGCAACCTGCGCTTTGGAAGCAGCTCCAGCAACGTCACCATTGCTCGCGATCAGTGATTCAATGGCGCTGGTGGCTTCCGGCAAGGCCGGCGCGCCGTCAGGAGTGGAAAACTTGATGCCGCTATATTCCGGAGGATTGTGTGACGCAGTGAAATTGATTGCGCCATCAGTCTTTGACCGGGTCACCTCATAAGAAATTGCCGGAGTTGGTGCAGGCTCGGCAATCAACAATGGCTGCACCCCAAACGAGCTAAGCACGTCAGCGGCGATGCTGACAAAGCGCTCTCCCATGTAGCGTGGATCGCGCCCCACAATCACGCGGGCGCCGTTTGGCTTCTTGGAGGCTACATACTTGGCAATGCCGGTAACCGCCCGCTGAACGTTCGCGACCGTGAACTCTTCGGCAATAATCGCGCGCCAGCCGGAAGTGCCGAATTTGATTGATGTGCTCATATACAAACTTTAGTTAGTTGCACTTTACCAGACATTGGTTTCATGAAGATCCATGTTACGACCTGCCGGACAATGCCATGGTAGCTCGGCAGGTGAGCAGATCGGTCCCACTGCCGCTCATTCCGAGGACATGAAAGCGTCGTAGGAATGAGCCCCGCAGGCACGAAGATCCACGACACCCCAGTCATGCCGTGCTTTGTCGCTACCGGTAATTGCCTGCACCAAATAGGGTAGCAGGTGATGCAGGAGGTTCTATGTCTCGCAAATTACTGGTTCTATTTCTGGCAATGGCCAGCGCAGCCAGCGGGCAACAGATGGTCACGACTTCCGGAGAAAGGACCGAGGCTTTGCAGCCGACCAAGATCGACGATTCCAGCCAGACTGCGCCAAAGCATATTGTGCAGGCTTGCGCCGTACAACGCCATAACAAATTACGTCGCGGCCGCGCTGAGCAGGTCGCAGTTTTTCCGGTAATGTCAGCACAGGGACAGTCCGCGTGCACAGATAAAGACAATCCTAGACCCTCCGTGTATTCATTGCGTCTCAACCCGGTAAAGGGTTTTAGCGTTCTTTACGGTGATGGCAAAAAATTCAGCGCCGCAGAGGTTGGTCTGTTTACCAGGACAAAAAATGGAGACGTCATTCTGTTTAAGCTAAGAGCGGAGGACGATCTGCCGCCGGGCAACTACATGCTTACCGGGAAGCTCACTTTTTTAAATAGCTATTTGACGGAGATGGACATTGCGATTCCAGTAACGGTGGTAGAGCATGATGCTCATGTCGCCGAAAATTCATGGCACTTCAAGCCGGTCACTGAGAGCCCCATCCGGAATAAGCTTGAAACTGCCGCGGTGGTTCCTTTGCTCCCGTTCTTATATATCTATTACGGAATTAAATGTTCCAATGGTGCTTGTGAATAGGCGTGGCTCAAAATTTTATTGAGGTCAGTTTCAGTAGCCAGACTCCGTAGCCCGAACTCGCAGCTATGGATCTCAACATACACTTTGACAGGAGAACCATGACGAACGCGCGAATTGTCCTCACCACGGCTGGGTCACAAGAAGAAGCCGCAAAGATTGCTCACGCACTGGTAGATCGCAGATTGGCTGCGTGCGTCAACGTTATACCGCGGATCGAATCGGTTTACCGCTGGCAAGGCAAAGTGGAAACGGCCCAGGAATGGCTGCTCCTGATCAAGACCCAGGCTCAGCTTTATGAGCGCGTTCGCGATACCGTGAAAGAGCTGCATTCATACGGTCTGCCGGAATGCATAATGCTTGAAGTGGCCGCCGGCAGCCAGGAATATCTGGACTGGATCGAGAAGAACACAGATTAATCACAGAGGACACAGAGGTTCACGGAGACAATCAAACAGAATCTCTGCCACTCAAAATTACGAGCCTACCTCAGTTCTTGTCCTTCCTCACTGTTCCTCTGTACCTTCTGTGGTAAGACTCAGATCGCCGCCAGCGCCTGGTCCAGATCGGCTATAAGATCTTCCACATCCTCAATACCCACAGAAATCCGGACCATGCCGTCCGTAAGTCCGATTTCTTGTCTTCCCTTTTCACCCAGGGCGGCGTGTGTCATGGTGGCCGGATGCGAGATCAACGTTTCCACGCCTCCCAGCGACTCAGCCAGTGAACAGACGCGAACCTTGGCCAGCATCTTTTTGGCGTTCTTGAACGAACCGGTCTCAAAAGTGATCATCGATCCAAACCCGGTCATCTGGCGCTTGGCCAAGGCATGCTGTGGATGATCGGAAAATCCAGGGTAAAGGACTTTCTTAACCTTGGGATGAGTGCGCAGATATTCGGCAATGACGCGGCCATTTTCATCGTGCTTTTCCATGCGTACCGCCAGCGACTTCACTCCGCGCAGCACAAGCCAGCACTCAAACGGCGAGAGAATAGCGCCGGAGGTCTTCTGCATGAAGGCCAGTTTTTCTGCGTGAATCGGCTTGGTCGCGGCAATCACGCCCCCTAGCCCGTCGCTATGGCCGTTCAAAAATTTTGTGGTTGAGTGCATTACCATGTCCGCGCCAAATTCAATTGGGCGCTGGAAATAAGGCGACATAAAAGTGTTGTCCACCACCACTTCCGCGCCGCCCGCATGCGCAATCCGGGCGACTTCTCTAATGTCGGTCAATACCATCAGCGGATTCGTCGGCGTTTCAATCCAGATGATGCGCGTATTCCGGCGCATGGCCTTTTTTACGGCGTCCAGGTCAGAAGTATCCACATAACTGAATTCAACGCCATAATTGGCCATCACCTGGTTAAAAAAGCGCGGCACTCCGCCGTACACATTGTGTCCACAGATCAGGTGATCGCCCTGCTTCAGGAAACATTGTGTGACCGCGGTTACGGCCGCCATGCCGCTGGCAAAGACATGCGCTGAACTTGCGGATTCCAGCGCCGCAAGATTGATTTCCAGCTGCGTCCGCGTTGGATTGGAAACGCGCGCGTACTCGTAGCCTTTATTCTTTCCCACTTCCTGCTGCACGTAGGTTGACGTGGCAAAAATCGGGACAACGATGGCCCCCGTAGAAGGATCGGGCTCCTGGCCAGTGTGAATGCAAGCAGTGGAGAATCCGAATTTGCCGGTCTGGCGTTTCATGCCGCCGGCAGGTTTCTTTGCCATCTGGTGTTTGCTCCTGAATTGTTCAGTAATCGCAGCCTTGCTTTGCTGCGTTGGGCGGAACCGTTACTCGCCGCCTTCAAAAATATTTTTTGACATGTAGCGTTCGGCGGAATCAGGGATGATCGTCACCACCCGCTTCCCTTTGCCGAGTTTTTTTGCTACCTGAATGGCCGCAAACACGTTGGCGCCCGCGCTTGAACCACCCAGAACGCCTTCCAATCGGGCCAGTTGCGCTACTGTATCGAACGCGTCTTTGTCCGTGACCATGATGACCTCATCACAAACGGATGGGTCGAAAGTCTTTGGAATAAAACTGGATCCGATGCCTTCTACTTTATGCGGCCCTTTGGGGCCGCCGCCCAGCACAGAACCCTCGGTTTCAACCGCGGCGCAGTAAATGCTGGATCGTTTTTGTTTCATAAAACGGGCTACGCCTGTAAATGTGCCGCCGGTGCCAACGCCGATCACAACTGCGTCAATCGCGCCCTGCATTTGTTCAAAGATCTCTTCAGCAGTGGTTTTTTGATGAAAGTCAGGATTGGCGGGATTCTCAAACTGGAGGGCGGTAAATGATCCGGGAATTTTTGCGGCAAGCTCTTTAGCTTTGGCGATTGCGCCTTGCATGCCTGCCTCGTCCGGCGTTCGCACGACTTCCGCGCCGAGCGCCCGCATGATTTTGACTTTTTCCTCGGCAAATTTTTCCGGAACGCAAACCACTACGTGGTAACCCTTGTTTACCCCGATCAGAGCCAGGCCGACCCCAGTATTCCCTGCGGTCGCTTCCACAATGGTCGATCCCGGCTTCAAAAGGCCCTGCTCTTCTGCCTTCTTGATCATGCCAATGGCTGCGCGATCTTTTACGCTGCCGCCGGGGTTCAGATATTCCAGCTTGGCAAATACCTCCGCCGCGCCGGCCGGTATGATCCGGCGAAAATGGAGCATCGGGGTCTTGCCAACCAGTTCGGTAATGTTTTCAGCCACAGGGAGTTGGGACATAGCAGACTTTTTAGACTACGGGACGGAGAGCAATATGGTCAAACCAATCAGGGTTTTTCAGCGGCAATCTGTTCCAAAACAGGATGGTGGGAGGTCGCGGGGAGGATTCACGGATAAATTGACACACTCACTTGAACAGAGTACCGTCAACAGTGAGCGAGTAATCCTTCCTTACTCTCCAGGCCTGCTGAAACTAAGTCAGTAATCTCTGGAGTTCTTCCCCTTAGCCAAAAATCCAAAGAAGGAACTTATGTTCCATGAAATAGCGCCGTTCCACTCAAAAACAGGCGGCCACGCGGAATTACCGGAAGACCACTGCGAAGAACAAGAGACGCCAGAGCACAAGTTACACGAAGAAGAAGCGAGCGAAACCTATGATTATTGACAAAAGTACCAGATCATCAAAAGTCTTTGCTGCGGGAAGCACAATCGATAATCGATTTCTCCTGTGCCGTGTGGCTGCGGTTTATGCGCGCCGGTTGCAGAAGACGAGAAATCAATTTGCCGAAAGCATCAACCAATCTCTGCGCTTAATCTCTGACCTTCCTCACGGTCACATGGACATGGCAAATCTGCCGCCCGTGCCGATAGAGGAACTGCCGGCCCTTGAACCAGTGGCCGCCGCGATTAGCCTTTAACTGCAAAAACGAATGCTCCGGTTGCTAAAAAGTAATTTCAGCTCCGGAGCAGATCATTCCTGCATTTTTAAACAATTGTTACTGTTTGGCCGCCGTGCGCTTTTCGTCGGCAAAATAACCATCGCGCGTCCGTACCTGCAGATCTTTATAGCCGGGTGCGCGCGCTTCCACTTTCACCTTGCGATATCCCCCATTGCTGCGGGGGTTCGACGGTTTGTAAGTAAGGGTGTACTGGTTCCGAATATCACGCGCCACTTCCTGGCTGATTTCATCCACTTCCATCAAATCCTTGGGGAAGAAAGCCACGCCGCCGGTCTGGTCTGAGAGGCTTTGCAATGCGCGCTTGGCCCTCTTGATGCCTGGCTCATCGCCTAGAATTCCAATGGTGTAGATCGTAGGTCCGTTATCGTCTTGGACCTTTCTGATCGCTGATTCCAGTGATTCCCTGCTCTCGTTATCCACGCCGTCCGTGATCACCAGCAGGACTTTCTTTTCTTTCTTCGCGCCTTTGGCCAGATGATCGGCGGAAGCGATTACGGCGTCATAGAGCGCGGTGCCGCCGCGTGAATCAACCCTATCCAGCGCTTCACGCAGTTGCGGCATCTTATTGGTGAAATCCTGATCAAGGTAAGGATCGTCATTGAAATTTACGACGAACACCTCATCCTGCGGATTGCTGGCCTGGATCAAATTAAGAACAGCCTTGGTAACAGCGGCGCGCTTGGTCCGCATGGAGCCGGAATTGTCCACCACGATTCCGATGGAAACAGGAATATCCTGCCGCTTGAAAAACGTTATCTTCTGCGGTTGATTGTCCTCATAAACCGCAAAATTAGTCTCGGCCAAGTTGGTTACAAGATGCCGTCTTGCGTCAAGCACCACAGCGGAAAGCGTAACTTCATTCACTTGCGAGCGGAAAGTGTATCTGTCGCCGTTCTTGGTGACCGCTCCTACTTCGCTTCCGGGAATCTGTCCGGTTTGCTGCCCCGGTGGCACATTGGCGGGCGTAGCCGTCGGTTTGGCAGTAGTAGTAGCCGCCGCTGGCTTGGGCACCCAGGCTGGAAGCGCCGGATCAGAAGGATCGATATCCGGCGGTAAGGGCGTGGCCTGTACATGCTGCTGGTTTTGCTGCGGCGTGGTGGTTGGGCCCTGCGTTCCCCAAAAAGAGGTGGCGCCCAGCAGCACAAAGAAAATTGTTCCAAAAAGCTTTTTATTGCGAAGGCGCATAGTATCCCGTTCTGGCATAGACATTTAGATGCGGCAACCCCTTGGGTGGATTAAGCTTCACTTTGATCTTCCGCCAGTGACCATCCTTAACCTTGTTGTTTGGACGGTATCCGAGTACATATTGGTTGCGCAGCTCTATTCCAATTTTTGTAGCCACATCCGCCAGTTCATTGGGATTGTTGATGGTGAACAAACGTCCGCCGGTAACACTGGATATTTCGCTCAGCAGCGCCGGCCCGGCAACTTCTTCCGGCTGTGACGGCGCCAGGCTGAAGATGCCAATGGAATAAATCTGCACGTCGGCCTCTTTTACCAGGGCCTTGATCTCGTTTTCGGTGTAACGGCTGTGGTTATCGCCGCCATCGGAAATGATCAGCAGGGCTTTCTTGCTGTTGCGCGCATCTTTCATCTTGCTCACGCCCATGTAAATGGCGTCGAGCATGGCCGTACTGCCCTGGGGAACGGTATAAACCAGCTTGCCCTGGATATCTTCCACTGATTTGGTGAAATCGGCGCGCAGTTCCGGCCGATCATTGAACGTGATCATGAAAAACTCGTCCTGCGGGTTCGCCGTCTTAAAAAACTCGATGACGGCTTCGCGGGCTTTCATAATCTTGTCATTCATGCTGCCGCTCATATCAAAGATCACGCCCAGTGAAATGGGAGCATCTTCGCTGGAAAAGTGCCGTACCTGCTGGACTTCGCTGCCTTCCAGCACTGAGAAATTCTCTTTATCCAGTCCAGTCACAATTCGGTTCCAATCATCGGTCACCGTTACATTGACCAGCACCAGATTTACATCCACGGCCAAGCCCGGCTTGGCATGGTTCTTTAGCGCGGGATCCGCGTTCCCGACATCTTCTTTGGAATCAACAGTTTTTGCGGGAGCAGGAGGCTTGGGCTCAATGTGGACGTTCACGTCCTGAGCACTGGTGGCGATGGTGAAAGCAAGAAAGCACGCCAGTGTTAACGCGCAACGAATCAGCGGCGTTTCAGACGCCTTGAATGAGTGCCCGGGGGAACGGTTTGCACCATACACGCGGCGTTCGAAGCGGGCCATGTTAGGAACCTCGTTTTGCCGCGATTTTACCACAGCGATGCCCAGACACGACACGGGAACTTGGACATTGCACCCTTGCCTTTGGTCTTTGCGAGCTGCTCGTAATCTTAGATGATTGAGAGCTGGAAACAGGTTATCCGTCTCGCTTGGTAGAATGCAATAGACCAACTGAAAATGGCTGAAATCATTCCATTCAAAGCGCTTCGCTACGATTCTGACCAGGTAAAGCTGGAAGACGTGCTGACCCAACCCTATGACAAGATTACGCCGGAAATGCAGTCAAAGTACTACGAGAAGAGCACTCACAACCTGGTAAGAATCATTTTAGGTAAGGGCGGCGAAACAGATACTGACACCTTCAATGTGTACACGCGGGCGGCAGAATATTTTCACGACTGGCGTTCCGGCGGCATCTTGAAGCAAGACCCTGAACCTGGTATTTACGTTTATTCCCAGACCTTTACCGTCCCGGGAACGCGCGATCTGCAGGACCGCCGGGGGCTGATTGCGCTGGGACGCCTGCATGACTATTCCGAGGGTGTGGTGCATCGCCACGAGCAGACGCTTTCCAAGCCGCGGGCAGACCGTCTGAACCTGCTGCGGGCCACGCGAGCTCATTTTGGCCAGATCTTCATGCTTTATAGCGATCCATCCCATGCGATTGAAGACCTGCTCAAATCCCGCATGGACGAAGACCCTGACATCTCCCTGCTGGATGAATACGAGACTCTCCACCGGGTGTGGCGGATTCATGATCCGGCTCTCATTCACGCTGTGCAGCAGAAAATGCGGTACAAGAAGCTACTGATCGCTGATGGCCATCATCGATATGAAACCGCACTTGCGTATCGCGATGAACGCCGCACAGCGACCGGTGGCTCCGATCCCAACGCGCCGTATGAATTTGTAATGATGACGCTCATCCCTATGGAGAGCCGAGGCTTGGTGATTCTTCCCACGCACCGGATTGTCCACGGCTTGTTGGACTTTGATCGTGAGCGCATGCTTGAAGCAGCAGCAGAGTTTTTTGATATCGACCGGATCGACCTTCGTACAGAAAGCCGCAGCGCTACCACGTTGCTGGGGCAGGCTGGAGAAAACGGGACGGCATTCGTCGCGGTAACGCGGCAAGGGCCATATTTAATGCGGGCAAAGCAGGATGCCATTCAACATGCGCTGCGTGATCTCCCCGCATTGCAGCGTGGACTTGATGTTGTCCAATTGCATCGCGTGATGCTGGAGCGCGTCCTGGGAATTTCTGAAGAGGCAATCCGCAACCAGGAAAATGTCCGTTACGAGCGAGACGCCTTTGAAGCAATCTCCTGGGTCCGCCAGGGCGCGAACGTCGCGTTCCTGATGAACCCTGCGAAGATCGAGCAGGTTCGCGATATCGCTTTTGGCGGCGAGGTATTGCCGCAAAAATCCACTGACTTCTATCCCAAGCTGCTGAGCGGTCTGGCAATTTATGCGCTGGAGTAATACAGGAGCTGGACTGGCATTTGTGGCTTTGTGCTGCGCTCTTGGTGTCTTAATTGCCACTCCGCAAGAAGACTCTGCTGCTGGCAGCCAGGCCGTTTCATCCGGCACACCGCCCACTGAAAGCCAGAAACGGACGCCAGAGTTCTTTGTAATGATCGACCCCAGCCATGGCGGCAATGACAAAGGCGCAATGTTCAGCGGAAAGCTGGTGGAGAAAGACATTACGCTTCGCCTGGCGCGTGAAGTGCGTAAGGAGCTGGAAGAACGCGGAATCGAGGTGCGCTTGCTCCGCGAGTCTGACATTGACGTGAGCCTGGACCGTCGTGCTGAAATCACAAACGAACAGCGCGCCGGCATTTACATAGCGCTCCATGCAGGACGTCCGGGAAAAGGCGTTAGGGTTTACACACCTCTATTGACCGACGCGCAGCAGGCGCAAGCGGGACGCTTTTTGCCATGGGAGACCGCGCAATCTGTCGCTCTTAGTCGAAGCCAAAACGTGGCCCACGCGGTTTCTGAAGAACTCAAAAAGAAAGGTCTTACTGTCGCCAATCTGGGTTTGCCGTTGCGGCCGTTGAATAACATAGCCGCGCCCGCGATCGCCGTGGAACTTGCCCCGGATGAGAACGATGCGCAGCCCCTTGAAGGCCAGAAGCGGCAAAACGCTGTTGCCACGGCCATTGCTTTGGGCATTGTGCAGATCCGGAGCCAGGCAGGAGCGCGCCAGTGATTCCCCGGCACTTTCAAATCACAATCGCGCTGGTATTACTGGCCATACTCATCAGCGGCATAGTCATTATCCGCATGACGCATAAGGAGGAAGCGCTGACTCTTCAAGCAGCGGAGGTGGCTCCGGCCGCTCCGATGGTGGGCGGCAAGCAGGAACATATTCAATTATTGCTGGCTTACGATGAAGACCAGGCCTTGCGCTGGCGTCCGGCGGATGTGTTTCTACCGGCAGACCGCAATTTGCGCGCCCGGGAAACTCTGCGTTCCGTACTGGCGCAGTATCTGCAAATGCCTTCTCCGCATCCGCTGGCGAAAGGCGCTGATATAAAAGATGTATATTTCATCAGCGACGATACGATGATCGTGGACACCACAGCACAGTTTGCCGACGGGCACCCTTCAGGGATTCTGCTCGAAGAGTTGACGCTGGCCTCCCTCATTGAAACGCTCACTGCCAACGTGCCCGGAATTACGAAGGTCAAGTTTCTGGTGGACGGCAAAGAGCGCGAAACTCTGGCGGGCCACGCTGATTTAATGTCCTTCTATCAAACGGCTGCCGTGCATGAACTGGCCAAGGAGTTTGAATAGAATGCCGCCGGTGATTGGGGTCTTTGACTCTGGTTTTGGAGGTCTGACTGTTCTGCACGAACTGCGCAAGGCGTTGCCGGCGGCAGATTATCTTTATTTCGGCGATACCGCACATCTTCCCTATGGCGCCAAATCTGTGCGGACGGTAGCAAAGTACGCGATTTCTGCCGCACACTTTCTTGAAGAACACGGGATTGAAATGCTGGTGGTCGCGTGTAATACGGCAACCGCGCTGGCTTTTGAAGATATTCGAACCGCCGTGAAAGTCCCCGTAGTAGGAGTAATAGAACCCGGCGCGGAACGGGCAGCGGCCATTTCAAAAACCAAAAAAGTAGTTGTGGCCGCCACAGAAGCTACCGTCGCAAGCCACGCCTACCAACGCGCGATTGAGAGACAAGGGATGCAGGCGACCGAAAAGGCGTGCCCTCTTTTTGTGCCGCTGGTAGAAGAAGGCTGGGTTGAGCATCGCGTGACGGAAGAGGTCGCTCATATATATATGGACGAAGTCTTTCAGGATGGCGCCCGCGATGCCGACGTTCTGGTGCTGGGCTGCACGCATTACCCGCTGATTCGACCCCTCTTGCGAAGAGTTGTCCCCCCGTCAGTGGAGATTGTGGATTCAGCGGAGTCCACTGCCGCCAAAGTTGTAGAAATGCTGGGCGCAAATCGGGGGCAAGGCGCGCCGGGGGATTTACGCTGTTACGCGACGGACTCGGTAGAAAAATTCAGGCGGCTTGGAAGTAAATTTCTGGGCTGTCCCATTGAAAAGATTGAGTTGGTAGACATTGAAAAATAATAAAGACATGTTTTTTCGCTCAGATAATCGCGCGCCGCAGCAGATGCGTCCGGTGAATATCATTCCTGAATTCATCTCCACCGCTGAAGGCTCCGCGTTGATTGAAGTTGGAAATACACGCGTGATCTGCACCGCCTCCATTGAAGAAAGCGTGCCAGGGTTCATGAAAGGCTCAGGCAAGGGATGGATTACTGCCGAGTACAGCATGCTGCCGCGCTCGACATTGACTCGTACCCCGCGCGAAGCCAGCCGCGGACGCCAAAGCGGACGTACGCATGAGATCCAGCGGCTGATTGGGCGCGCCATGCGCGCCGTTGTCGATTTGAAACAATTGGGCGAACGCACCATTACGCTTGATTGCGACGTAATCCAGGCGGATGGCGGTACACGCACGGCGTCGATCACCGGCGCATTCGTGGCGCTGGGTCTGGCCATGCAGAAGCTGGTGGAAGCCGGAACGCTTTCAGCGGCGCCCATCCGCGACTTTGTTGCCGCAACTAGCGTTGGAATCGTGGAAGGCACAATCCTGCTGGATCTTTGCTATGAAGAAGATTCCCAGGCGGAAGTTGATCTCAACTTTGTAATGACCGGAGCGCGCAAAATTGTTGAGGTGCAGGCCACAGCCGAGCAACACCCGTTCGACGAAGCACAACTTAAAAAAATGATGGACTACGCCGCCGGGGGCATTGAGGCGTTGATCGCCAAACAGAGAACAATTCTCGCCCAGTTGCCGTTACGGCAGTAGAAATTTATTCCTTGGCAAAATCTTCATCGTCGAAGATATAAGGCGCTGAACGGATCAGTTTGAACCGGACTTTCAGGTCGCACTGGTCGCATACCGGGAACAGGTCGTCGCGATACATAACGGCTTCATGCGCCTGGCGATGGCCTTTATCGTGGATGACTTCATAGATTCCACTTTCCAGCACCGGCTGTCCGGGCAGGAACATTTTGCTGTGCTGAGTTGGTTTGCGGCGATGGCTCCGGTCTTTATCCCGGCCAGACATCAGGGCCCAGTTGACCTTCTTGCGCGAGGGGGTTTTGGATAATTGAGTGGCGTTCATTTTTTTGTAATAGTAACAGGCGGATGCGGTTTTAGCTCAAAAAATGAATTTTTTCTTGGGGCTATCGATTGAACAGCAGGGTGGCCAGCAACAATGAACCATAGGCAAGCGATACATATGTCACTCGGCGATTCCTCTCGCCTTCGCGCGGCTTCTTGAAGACCAATAATAGCGCCACTCCGAGGTTCAGCATCAGAACTACAGCCAGGAATCTACCGAGCCAGTCGTAATTCTTCCAATGGGTGATGATGGCAAGACAAACATCAGCTGTAACGGCGACCGGCAGAAGATTCGTCGTGACCTTGGATATGGACTGCATAAGCGGTCCTTGGTTCTCTGGCCTGGCTGGTTCCATGTTGACTCCGATCAATGGGAGAGCGCTGCTGAATCCATTCTTATGAGATGCGGGCGCCTCTTGTTGCCGGAATTCCCTTTGCTTTTTAGTACAATGGGTAACTCGAAGCGGGATGTTGCGCATCTCTGAATTGTTACGGCTGGCCTTGAAATTCGATTTCAGATTCGGCACAGAACCCGAGAAAAATTTGCATAAGAAAACAACATCACTAGGAGGACGACCGTGAAGCTCACCCCTGGAAAACTCGCCGGAATGAAAGCGGTCTCTGACAAACGCGGCGTGATTGCCGCCGCCGCCATGGACCAGCGCGGATCATTGCAGAAGGCGCTGGCCAAGGAAAAAGGCGCGGATGTAAGTCCGTCGATGCTGGAAGAGTTCAAGTCGATTGTCACGGAAGTTCTGACGCCGCACGCCAGCGCGATCCTGCTTGACCCGGAATTTGGATTGCCTGCGGCCAAACGTCGCTCAAAGAACGCCGGCTTGCTGTTGGCCTATGAGAAGACTGGCTATGACAAGACAGGCCCAGGCCGTCTCCCAGACCTGCTGGACAATTGGTCAGTTCGCCGCCTGAAAGAAGCTGGCGCGGACTGTGTGAAAGTCCTTCTCTATTACACGCCGACTGACGGCGCGGCGATCAATGACAAAAAGCATGCCTGGGTGGAACGCATCGGCGACGAATGCCGGGCCAATGATATTCCCTATTTCCTGGAATTTGTGGGCTATGACGAAGGCATGGATGAGAAAGGCCTGGAGTTCGCAAAGAAGAAGCCGGAAATCGTGATCGGGTCGATGGCAGAATTTACCAAAGACAAATACGGCATTGACGTAATGAAAGTGGAAGTTCCGATCAACATGAAATTCGTGGAAGGGGCAAAGTCCTATGGAGGCCAGAAGGCGTATTCCAAACAGGAAGCCATGGAACACTTCCGTAAGGCATCCGCGGTGGCCACGCGGCCATTCATTTATCTTTCCGCCGGCGTGAGTAATGCCGAATTCAATGAAGCTCTGGCCCTGGCCGGTGAATCAGGCGTGAAGTTCAACGGTGTACTCTGCGGACGAGCCACATGGAAAGAAGGTATTCCGGTTTACGCCAAGCAAGGCGCAAAAGCATTTGAACAGTGGCTGCAATCGGAAGGCGTGAAGAACATTGAAAACGTGAATGCCAGCCTGAAGGCTGCCACTTCATGGTTCTCATTGTATGAAGTTCGCGAGCCGGCGATGGCAGGCGATTAGAAAAGCAGCACTCAGTCATCAGCGCTAAGCATTCAACCCGGCGCTCCATCTTTTAGATCACCGAACAGGTGGAGCGCCTTTTGTTTTGCTGTATCCATTACAGACATCAAGGTAGCGATCCATCTCACCCTTGCGATGCGCCATCCTGAGGCAAGCGCGCGACCTGCAAAGTGCTTCGAGACGGTTTCCGCGAAGCCGAAGGATCGGCTCCGCTGCATTATAGGGCTATCCAAGACTGCTTGGAGGATCGGCTGACCTGAAGAGCAGCGGAGCAGATCCTTCACCTCGCATCCAGAGCAGGGTAAAGGAACAGAAGCATCGTGCTCGGCTCAGGATGACGCGTTCATGAGAATAGAGATAGGATCATGGATACAGCAATCCTAGAACTGCTTTTAAGCTGTCGCAGCGGCCATTATTCACTTTCTATTGGGTTGCGACTTTTGTCGCGTTGCCATTGCTTGCCTGTTTCTCTTGTGCCGCGGTCTGCTCCTCAATGTAGCGGATGATATAGGCAGTATCCACGTCACTCACGTAAATGTTGGGCATCCGCACGTTGTATTTTTTCAGGAGCGCCGTTGCAATCGGGTCCTTTTCTTCGAGCTGGTCGGGGTGCTGAATCATTTGCGTCAGCCATTGCCGGCTGCGGACGTGGTTCACGCCCAGCAGGTCTGGCCCGATCTTGTCTCCATGTCCGATGGTATGGCACGCGACACAATCCCTCCCGAACAAATATTTGCCTTGGTTGAAGTTTTGCAACGGGCTTCCGTCAGTCGAACCAGCCTGCTCAGCCGGGTTGTCGTGCTTGAAATTATCGAGAAAGTCGCCAATCATCCTGGCTTGAAAACTGGGGTTATCAAGCGCGGAACTGCGTACCCACTGGCCGATTGCCTCATTGCCAATCAGGAGATGGGCAATATGGCCATCTGCATTCACTGAAGGGGTGGTGTACAGTCCCAGTCTCTTGCCCAGAAAAATAATGTCCTCTTTCTTGCCCGTCAGAAAAGTCCAGCCCGGACCCACATGAAATTGTTGCATGTAAGCCCGCAATACTTCTGGTGTGTCGTGGTCCGGATCAATGCTGATGGAATAAAAAAAGATGTCTTTGCCTACGCGATCACCAAGCTTCTTCTGCACCTGCGCCAGGCGCGCCGTTTCCAGAGGACAGGAATAGTGACACGTGGTGTAAATCAGATCGATGGCGACGATCTTGCCCTTGATCAGATCGTCATAGAAATGAACTTTTTTTCCGTCCTGAGTGATGAGCTCGACGTTGGGGAAGTGGCTTGACTCGGCTCCTCCGTTGGCGGAGACAGGTTTGGCCGCGATCACAAATGCAAAGATTGCAATAAGAATGAGCGAAATGAAAACTGCGTTCTTCCAATTCTTTGACGACATGGTGTACTCCTTTGTCCCGTGTTCCGAATCACAATTTCAGTTCCGGCGCGCACCATTTCTGGCGCGCGCCGCGAGTGTGTCATGCGTTGGGAAGAATTTCGTCCGGCGTCTCAAAGGTGACGCCAGTCGGTTTGGAAATGGGTGTGGGCAGCGGGCTCAGGAACGGCGTTCCACTGTCCAGGTCCCATCGCAACAGCATGGCATTGTCTTCATGCATGGTGTTATGGCAGTGCTCCATGAACATGCCGCCCCAATCCCGGAATTGCATCTTGAGGGTTACCGAGCCGTTGTCGCGCAGACGGTAAACGTCCTTGCGGCCACTCTCTGCCGGTGATGGCTTCACGCCATCGCGGTTGAGGATCTGGCCTTCTTCAAAGTGGATATGAATGGGATGGTCCCACCCGGATCCGCCTTGCAAGGTCCAGACTTCAGCCGTGGCAAATCCCGGTTGGGAGCTGATTCGACCGTAGTCCGCCTGGAGTGATCCCCCTGTATCAGTGTTGCCGTTATGGGTTTCGATGCCCCAGGGACCGACGCCCCCACCATTCCCCAGGTAGGTGGTAACGGGATCATTCTGGTTCTGCTCGCCGTTGTCGTTAAATTCGAACGTGCGCTGCCGCGCTGTTGCCGGTAAGGCGGGATTCGGAATCAGCGCGGTTTGTGGATTGGCTGTTAAATTCACGCTCTGGTCGGGCTGCGGTGGCGGGCCTAAGACCTTGAAGCGCAGGAACGCGCCCACGGCCGGGTCGCTGGTACCGGCGAGCGCCTGGGCCACGGTCACGATCTGCGCGGGTCCACGGCCATCCTGATGGACTTGCAGGTTGACCAGGTCCACGGTTTGCCCGGCACTGTAGCGTGAGAAATCAATCACGATGTCATATCGCTCTGCAATGCCAAGCTGGTCCGTCTGGGTCAGAGGAACGGTGACAGGCAACAGGTTGCCGTCATTCGCTATCTGAACGAACCCGGAGCTGTCACTCAATGCCAGCACAAAGAAACGCGACACGCTGGCATTCAGGATACGGAAGCGATACCTGCGCGCATACACGTTGAAGAATGGTTTCCAGGCGAAGTTGACAGTCATCTGGTCACCCAGAAAACCGTCAAAAGCGATGGTGTCCATGTTGAGCTGTCCGTTGGAGTCCCAGGCTTTGTCAGCGAGCATCAGGTTGACGTCAAAGTCCAGGTTGCCCCAACCCTTACCATTGGAAGAGCCGCTGGGCAGGCGCAGGTTCACGCCATCGTTCACAGTTTCGTCGCCGCGATCGAGCGAGCTGTAAATGTTGTTCATGCCGGCATTGCACTTGTACACGTTCTGGTCAGTGAAGGTGAACATGTGATCGTGGAACCAGTGGGTGCTCATGGTCTCGTGCCAGTCGCCGGGGACTTTGTTGATGCCGCCGCTATCACTGGGAGCGCCAGCCCGTGGATCAGTGGCTCCGGTATTGATAGTGGTGAACCCCGCCAGCACCCATGGCCAGTGATAGTCGTAGAACTGATTAGGCCAGAAATAAGCCCCGGTGAATCCGTCGTTCTCCGCGCCGTGGTGAGCATTGTGTTCATGCGTTGTGAGCGTGTATCGTCCAAAGCCGCCGTTATTCTTGATGTCAGTGGTCAAGCCATTGTGATGGCGGAAGAAGACCGGTTCACCATAGCGGACCTGGGTCAGCTTGGGAGGAAACGTGCCCTGGAATGTCCATACGCGGTTTGCATTCTGAGTTGGAAAGCTCGGATGAAATTTCGCCGGAATGGGCGAGGCCGGATTGATTCCAGAATTCAAGTCGGAGGTCACAGCCGGATTGTAGGCAGTATTCGTGGTCACTGGCTTGGTGGTGACCTCAATTGCTACCTGCGGAGGAAACTGTGCAAACCGCTGGTGCGCCCAGTTTGCTCCCGGAGGACGGCCCTCAATCGGGCCTGTGGTTCCAGCAGGAAAGCCGAAACCAGGATCAAGCACTTGCTGCGTCTGGTTGGACAATGCCGTCGGCGCAGGATTTAAGGTTGAAACTGCATTGCGCTGCAGAACGTCGAAACGCGGCATCGGCTGGGTAAACGGATTGACGCCAAACGTTGGACTTGCGGGCAGTCCGGTGGGGATTCCCATATTGTCCGACTCGGTCGCAAGAATCGCGCTCCGGGATAGCGGCGCCGCTGGCGCATTCTGGGCCACAGCATATCTGACAAATGGATTTAGACCTCTGATCGGCAACATAAGGCCGGCGCTTGTGAAGAGGCCCCATTTGACCAGATCACGCCGCCTAATCTGGCCGTGGGATAGTGCCTTCGTAATTTCCGCGCGGTTTTGTCGGGCATTTTCCGCGTCCCTGATTCGTCTTTTGTCTGAATGTTCTGACAACCAAATACTGTCATCTCGATCTTTGCGGGACATGCTTCGGGCTCCTTTTAGGGAATCGGTTTTTGTCCGGCTGCGATTCAAAGACGCAGTCTGGCAGGGCCGACTGAAAAACCTTTTTGTGGAGTAGGTCGCAGTTGAAACATTTCGATTCCCGGATTGCGAAATGCTAATGATGATTTGGCGTGTGGAGTCACCCTCGCAGGATGCAAGCGCGTGAGGGGGAGTTCCACGGGCTGACGTCAACTGAGATTTGCCCTTCAGGAGGCTGGCGGGGGAGCGCTGGAGGACCGGAAGTTTTACTGCGCGAAAGACGGTATCACACCATGTTCAGCAAATCTCAATATTTTTTAATGTTATTTTGTAAAGAGTTCCAAAACGGAACAAATATTAACTTTTGCACATTTTTAATTGCAATATATTACACAGGAGTTTCTGTCATCCTCAAATAGAACGCCCAACAATCACGTATGATTGGCCCCGGAGAAAATCATGGTGCTTCCCGCATACGTAGGGGCATTGGATCGCAAACAGCAAAGAGAAACCACGCTGATCACAGGAGCATCAAGCGGCATTGGACTGGATCTGGCACAGTTGATGGCGCGGGACTTTGATCTGATTATCACCGCCCGTAATCAGCCGCAACTGGAAAAGATTGCTCGGGAATTGGAAGCCGCGCATGGAAACCACGTGCACGTGATTCCCGCCGACCTTACGGCACCGGAAGCGCCGCAGCAGATATTCGCGGAGATTGAGCGGCGGGGGCTGCCGGTGGACATTCTGATCAACAACGCAGGCTTTGGGTCTTACGGAGCCTTTGCAGAAAGCGATCCAAAGACTTCACTCGATATGGTTGAGGTGAATATTGCCGCGCTTACGGCGCTGACGCAGCTCGCATTGCCGGGAATGATCCAACGCAAACGCGGAAGAATCATGAACGTGGCTTCTACCGCGGGCTTTCAGCCGGGCCCGCTGATGGCTGTTTATTACGCCACCAAGGCGTACGTCATCATGTTTTCTGAAGCAATTGCCAATGAACTCAAAGGCAGCGGTGTGACGGTCACATGTTTTTGCCCGGGAGCGACTGCAACTAACTTTGCCGAGCGTGCGAAGATGGAAGAATCTCGGCTGTTCAAGATGGGGGCCATGAAGTCAAGAGACGTTGCGCGGGCCGGATACAAAGGGATGATGGCAGGAAAAGGATTAGTGATCCCCGGCGTGATCAACAAGACGCTTGCCATGTCTGTGCGCTTCAGTCCGAGGAAACTGGTGACGGCAATTTCCAGAAGCCTGCAGGAGAAAGCAAAGTAGCGACCTGAAAGACTTGCTGCGCATCCAAAGCTTTTATTGCCGTAAGCCAATTTCAGGAGAATACAAAGATGGCGGTTTCGTGGAAGAAAGATGTAGACGCTGCTCTTAATGAGGCAAAGACACAACACAAGCCCGTGCTGGTTGACTTTAGCGCCGCTCCAGCTTGAGGGGCATGCGCTCGGCTGGAAGCCGAATCGTATGCTGACCCGCAGCTCGCATCGTTCATCGATCAGAAATTCGTGCCTATCGCGGTCCACATCAAGGAAAATCCCGCAGGGTTTCACCGCTTTGAGTCAGTCTGGACGCCAACCGCCCTGGTGCTGGACGAAAACGGCAAAGAGCGGCACCGCATTGAAGGCTATTTGCCAAAAGATGAATTTGCCGCACAACTGACGCTGGGCCTTGCGCGTGTAGCCTTCATGCAGAAGAAATGGGCAGACGCGGAAAAGCTCTATGACGAGATCCTTACAAAATATCCCAAAAGCGAGGCTGCGCCGGAAGCGGTTTACTGGAAAGCCGTGAGCCACTACAAAAACACAAATGATCACACAGTGCTGGGCGAAGTGCCCAAAACACTTCAGCAGAAATATCCCAACAGCGTTTGGGCGAAGAAGGCGATTCCGTGGGCAGCGTAACCGGGAGTTCCTTCGACCAGCCACAACAGGAGACGTAGCGGTGCTACGTCTCTACGTTCAGAGTCTTGCAACGGAAGCGGCGGAGCCAATCTGCCGCTTCACATTTTCTGCCTGCAATAAATGCCGCCGCTGATGCGCCATCATCCAGGGCAGAGCGGCAGCAAGACGCATTCTGAAAATTCCCTGCCCGACTCTGATCTTTGCCAGATCAAGCCCTTCCTGTTCCCGCATCAGCCGTTCCCATTCGTCCTGTGCTTTCATAAAAGCCGGCAGCACTTGCAGAGGATCGTCAATTGCTGCGGGTGGCCGCACGTTTTTAGGAGCACGAATTCTGAATTTGGGCGGTGGTTCGGCAATCCACACCAGCAGGCGTCCGTTGGGCCCAAAGGAAAATGGGCCCGCGCCAAATTTCTTTTCCTGCTTGGCCTGCTCGATTCCGCGCGCCATAATCTTCTGCACCGTAGCCGCGGTTATATTGAGATGCGCCAGGCACTCGGCAATTGACCACTTGCCAGGGTCGGGACGACGCATCAGGTGATCGGCAGAGACCGAGTCAATCAGTGCCTGAGCACGGCGGCGCGAATCTGCAATATCGCGAGAGACGGATTGAGCATCAAAATTCATGGTCGTTTATCTTACTCCCACTCAATCGTCCCCGGCGGTTTGGAAGTGATGTCATACACCACGCGGTTGATGCCACGGACTTCATTCACGATTCGTGTGGAGATTGCCTTGAGCACTTCATACGGCAGCGGGACCCAGTCAGCTGTCATACCGTCTTCAGAATGCACGGCGCGGATTGCGCATGTGTACGCATAAGTACGCTGATCACCCATCACGCCCACGGACATCACCGGCAGCAACACGGCAAACGATTGCCAGATCTGCGTGTAAAGTCCGGCACGCCGGATTTCATTCACAACGATGTCATCGGCCTCTTGAAGTAGCGCGACGCGCTCCGGCGTGACTTCACCCAAGATGCGCACGGCCAGTCCCGGGCCGGGAAATGGCTGGCGCTGCAAAATCTCTTCTGGCATGCCCATTTCCCTGCCAATGCGCCGGACTTCATCCTTAAACAAATTCTTTAAGGGCTCAATGAGCTTGAGTTTCATCTTGTCCGGCAGGCCGCCGACGTTGTGGTGAGACTTAATGGTCTGCGAAGGGCCGCGCACGCTGCGGGATTCGATGATGTCAGGGTAAAGCGTTCCTTGAACCAGCCAGTCCACTTTGCCGATCTGCTGTTCCAGACGGTGCGCTTCCTGATCAAAGACTTCAATAAATTCATTGCCGATAATCTTGCGCTTCTTCTCCGGATCGATAACGCCAGCAAGCTTGTTGAGAAAACGATCTGTCGCATCAACGGCCACCACGTTTAGACCAAGGCGGTCGCGCAGGTTCTGCTGGACTTTTTGAAATTCATTTTTGCGCAGCACGCCATTGTTGACGAAGACCGAGATCAGGCGGCGGCCGATGGCTTTATCTACCAAGGTGGCAGCGACGGCGGAATCCACGCCGCCGGAAAGCGCGCAGATCACCCTTCCCTGCTCACCCACGGTCTGGCGCACCTGGCGGATGGTTTCGTCGATGAAGTGCTGGGGCGTCCAATCACCGCGAGCGCCGCAGATGTTGACCACAAAGTTGCGCAGCAGGTCGACGCCGCGCTTGGTGTGATGGACTTCAGGATGGAACTGTACCGCCCAAATCTTCTGCGATTCATTTTCCATGGCGGCAAGCGCGTTACTGCTGCGGGCCATCACGGTAAAACCGGCAGGAAGTTCAAGCGCTTCGTCGCCGTGCGACATCCATACGTTTAGCGAAGGCGGCAAGCCTTCAAACAGCCGCGATTGGCCTTTGACATTAATTTCCGCGTGGCCATATTCACGCTTGGGGCCAGGACGGACTTTGCCGCCGAGCTTGTGCGTGATGAAGTGCAAGCCATAGCAGATGCCGAGCACGGGCAGTCCAAGGGCGAGCACGCGATCATCGGCCGGCGGCGCGTCATGATCGTAAACGGAAGACGGGCCTCCGCTCAGAATGATGCCGACAGGCCGATAGCTCTGAATTTCAGCCAGAGGAGCGGTGCAAGGCAGGACAACGGAAAATACTTTGAGTTCGCGGATGCGGCGCGCAATAAGCTGCGTGTACTGCGAGCCAAAGTCGAGGATTACGATGGATTGTTCTTCCACGCACAATTATTCCCGATTCCCAGCAGAGTGTAAAGGCAAATCAAAGAATCGGGGTGTTCTCAACAGGCGTTGCAGAGGAAGTGGCGACAAGTTTTGGTCCAGCGGCGGGATCAACGTGCGCGGCGGCCAGCGCGAGATAAGCCGCCATTCTTGCCATGTAAAGGAAATCCGCCACGGCGAGGTACGCCAATGAAACGATTATCAGGAGCGTGAAATAACTCTGGGGCGCTGTGCCCGCCATGCCTGAAGTGAGGCCGCAGATGGCCGTGACAATCAGCAGGACAACGACGCGGAAAAGCAAAAAAACAAAACCGGTTCCGGCAAAATCAGAGCGCTGCTGGCGGACTGTCTGCCGGGCCTGGCGCAGGGCACCGCGAAAACTTTGGCCGTCACGACCAAAAATTGCCGCCAGTGAAAGATACCAGTTCACCGTGAGCCAGAAGACGCTGATCAGAACGACCGACGGCAGCATCATCAGATAGTAAAGAACAAGGTCCGGCTGAGGGCCGCGAGTAGCAATAAGCATCTCGCCAACGCTGGCGATGAGCAACAATACCAAAGAGAACCAGCCAATAAACCCGCGCAAGAGTTGCAGCGCGAAAATACTGCTGAAGCGGAGCGACGTGAGTCCCGCGCGCAACCGCCGGATGGTGGCGAAACGTCCCAGGGCCGCGAGAATGCTCCAGATAAGAGCGATCGCCACTGGTACGCCGATTGCTGCAAACAGGATGACCTTGATTCGCCGGTCGGCGCCCAGAAGCAGCACGACGGCCACAACCAGCTGACCCATTCTTTGGGGATCACGGCTGCGCCAAGCTGTATCCCATGCGTGGCCAACGTGCAACGGGCCAAGAATCATCAAGCCGACGCCGAGGACCAGAAGACACGCCAGAAGCGCAAATGACCAGCGCCAGAGGATTTCGACGAGAAAAATTACAGGGTCACGCGCGACGGCGCGGAGTCCCTGCGTGATGGGGTTGGGTGGCTTGGACGTTTTTCCTTGCCACGCATCATTTGTGGTCATCTGACCACCACATTGACGAGCTTGCCTGCGACAACAATTACCTTGGCGACCTGTTTGCCATCGGTGGCCGCACGCACTTTTTCATCGGCAAGCACACGCTCACGCACAGCATCTTCAGGAGTGTCCGCCGGAAAGACGATGTGGCTGCGAAGCTTGCCGTTGACCTGGATTGCGTAGGTAATCTCGTCTTCTTTGGCCAAAGCGGGATCATAAGAGGGCCACGGATAACGGAGAATACTTTCGCTTTCACCTAAGACTTCCCAAAGTTCAGCCGCGAGGTACGGCGCGAAAGGCGCAAGCAAAAGCACAAGGCGGCGCTGGACATCGGCAAGCAACGCCGCAGGAAATTTCCCTGTGCTGATTTCATCTTCCGCAGCATAAAGCTGGTTCACGAATTCCATGATCGCCGCAACGGAAGTATTGAAGTGCCAGCGTCCCTGAAAATCTTCAGAGATGCGCTTGATGGTCTGGTGAAGCTTGCGCTCAATCTGCCGCGCCTTGGGTGAAAGCTCAGCGGATGAAGCGGGGCCAGCGCCATTGCCGGATGAAGTTTTGCCGGCAGCACCCGCGTTGCGCATCACAAAGCGATAGGCCCGACCGAGGAAGCGATGTACGCCTTCAACGCCGGCTTCCTGCCAGTCGAGCTCGCGATCAGGCGAGGTGGCGAAGAGCGAATACATGCGCGTGGAATCCGCGCCGAATTTCGCCACCATCTCATCCGGTGACACCACGTTCCCTCTGCTCTTGGACATTTTTGCGCCATCTTTAATGACCATGCCCTGGGTAAAAAGGCGCGTTGCGGGCTCATCGTGATGCACCATGCCGAGATCGCGCATGAACTTGGTCCAGAACCGTGAGTAAATCAAGTGCAAGATTGCGTGTTCAACGCCGCCAATGTACTGGTCAATGGGAAACCAGTAATCGACCGTAGCGGTATCAAGCGGACGGTCCGCGAGATGCGCGTTGGTATAGCGGTAGAAATACCATGAGGAATCGACGAACGTGTCCATGGTGTCCGTCTCACGGCGGGCAACACCGCCGCATTTGGGACACTTGGCATTCACAAACTCCGGCACGCGTCCGAGCGGAGACCCACCGGACAAGGTGATATCGACGTTGTCCGGCAACACGACCGGAAGATCTTTTTCCGGCACCGGAAGCACGCCACATTGCTCGCAGTAAAGCATCGGAATGGGCGTGCCCCAGTAACGCTGGCGGGAGATGCCCCAATCCTTTAAACGATATGTGACCGTACGCTTGCCAAAGCCGCCCTTCTCCGCCTGGGCGGTCATCTTTTCGATGGCTTCCTGATTCGATAGCTCGCTGAACGGCCCTGAGTTAATGAGCAGGCTGTCTTTCTCCGTGTAAGGAAGCACAGGCGGTTCAGGCTCGCCAGGTGCGGGCGGCTGACCGGTCCTGCGCGGAAGAATGACGATGCGCGCTTCAAGACCATACTTCTGGGCAAATTCGTAATCGCGCTCGTCATGCGCGGGCACGGACATGATTGCGCCGGTGCCATAGTCCATCAAGATGTAGTTGGCCACCCAGATGGGCACCTTTTCCTGGTTGAAGGGGTTGATGGCGTAACGTCCGGTAAACACACCGTGCTTTTCGATTGCGCCAACATCGCCGGATTCCCTGGCACGGTTTTGTTCGCGGACAAGGTCCTCAACCTTGGAATGCAAATGTGGATCGTTGCCTACCAACTCAGCGACGATGGGGTGCTCCGGCGCAAGCTGGATGGAAGTCGCGCCATAAATGGTATCGATTCGCGTAGTGAAGACCGTAATCTTGTCCGTGGCGGAGATGACGCCATCGATTTTGAAATCGACCAACGCGCCCTCACTGCGGCCAATCCAGTTGCGCTGCATAGTGCGCACTTTTTCCGGCCAGCCTTCAAGCTTGTCGAGCCCGGCAAGAAGTTCGTCAGAATATTTAGTAGTGCGGACGAACCACTGCTCGAGGTCCTGCATTTCTACCTGCGTTTCTTCATGACGCCAGCAGCAACCATCAACCACTTGTTCGTTAGCAAGCACGGTTGCGCATTCCGGACACCAGTTCACCCGGCTCTTTTTGCGATAGGCCAAACCTTTCTCGTAAAACTTTAAGAAGAACCACTGGTTCCATTTGTAGTATTCAGGCAGGCAGGTGGCGACTTCACGCGACCAGTCATAGGCGAAGCCGAGCCGCTTCATCTGCGACTTCATGTGCGTGATATTGCGGAGCGTCCATTCCTTGGGCGGAACGTTGTTCTTGATAGCGGCGTTTTCCGCGGGAAGCCCGAAGGCGTCCCAGCCCATGGGATGAAGCACGTTATAGCCGCTCATCCACATAAAACGGGCTAGCGCGTCGCCAATGGCGTAATTCCGCACGTGGCCCATATGCAACGCGCCGGAAGGATACGGCAGCATTTCCAGCACGTAATATTTCTTGCGTTTGCTGGTGTGTGGCTCCGCGGCATAGAGCGCGGGATCAGCTTCCCAGCGAACGTGCCACTTTTCTTCAATGCGCTGCGGTTCGTAGCGAAGCTCGCGCTGCTCGGGTTGGTTGGCGGTAATTTCGATTTTGGTGTCGGACATCTCTGCTATGCTCTCTTCCGCTTTGCCGGGGCCGTGGCTATCTGTACCAATGATTTTAACGTCTCTATGTTACGCAAATCGTCGCCGGGATCTTCAATCGGCGTCTCTGCGATGAAGGCCGCATGCTCGGTGCGCGGATCGTTCAGCAACCGGCGGAACGTTTCCAGGCCAATCGTGCCTTTACCGACGTGCTCGTGGCGGTCGCGCTTTGAACCACGCGGATCTTTCGCGTCATTGCAATGCCAGACCATCACGTTGTTCAGGCCGATCGTCTCATCCAGCTTCTGCATGGTTTCATGCCATCCGGTTTCAGAAGCAATGTCATAACCGGAAACGTGCGTGTGACATGTATCGATGCAGACGCCCACCGGACAAACCGGCCGCAAGTAGCGCAATAGATGCGCCACCTGATCAAACGATCCGCCCAACGAAAACTCCGAGCCAGCCGTGTTCTCAATCAGAACGCGAAGGTTGGACTTTTCCAGTTCCAGTCCCTCGGCGGCTTCGGCAATCGAGTGCGCGACTAACTCCAGTCCTTCTTCGCGGCTGCGTCCGCGAAAGGAACCGGGATGCAAAACCAGAAACTCCGCGCAGAGCGCCAGCGCGCGTTCCAGTTCCCCGCGAAAAGCCGCCACGGACTTACGATGAAACTCCGGCGTGGCGCTGGCCAGGTTCACCAGATAGCTGCTATGGATGGCCATTGGGCCAATTCCGTATTTGTCCCGCAAGCCTCGCATGGCTTCACACTGTGCCGCCGATAGCGAGTACGGCTGCCATTGCCGTGGGCTGGAAGAAAAAATCTGGAACGTATTGGCCCCCAGTCTGTAGGCACGCTCTGCAGCCATCTCAACTCCGCCGGCCGTCGAGGTATGTATGCCGATACGCCTGGGACCCGGCTTGGGCGGTTCGCCTTCCGCCCACAACAGCACGTCCTTCATACTGAGCCGCTTGCGCTTGTGAACGCTAAGGATTTTTGGCTTAGACACAGCAAGGCGCTTACGCTCTGGATTCCCTGAAGGCATGTGCTAAATGATTGATTTTAACATG
>Ga0070734_10001848_pt1 | contig 28597 bp, 24 predicted proteins | sample Coa_R1_8_FD_66444 | JGI IMG/M metagenome (GOLD analysis project Ga0070734, IMG submission 66444) | Surface soil microbial communities from Centralia Pennsylvania, which are recovering from an underground coalmine fire - Coalmine... | ecosystem: Environmental > Terrestrial > Soil > Unclassified ... | reverse complement strand
TGGGCGGTTGGACCGGCTACTACGGAAAACCAGGCCCCATCGTGATGCTTAGGGGTCTCACTCACTTCCACGCTATCAAGCATGGCTGGAGCCTCCGAGATGTGTGAATCTCGTAGCCTGAAGGGGGAGGGTCGGACTGCCGAAGGCAGTCCGGGGTGGGGTGATGGCCGTGCCATAGATGACCCCCTCCTTACCCTCCCCCGCATGCGGGGGAGGGTAGGGAGGGGGCTTGCGGAACCGCTGTCACCCCCTCCCGTCCCGCTGGCGCGGGCCGACCTCCCCCCTCCAGGGGGAGGTGGAGAAGCTTGGACGCCTTCGCTAACGTCCGGCTCAGGGCGCGGGCAGCGGCGAGGCGTTCGGTCCCGCCGCAACGGTCCCGAGCGGGGCGCAGGCGCTAAGCCTGCACGGCGGCAGTCCGGGCGGCGCCGTCGCGGTCCGGCGGTCAACGTCGGCAAAATCCGCGAGGGGCATTCGGGAAGCTTGCGGCGTTCGCCGAGCCGGGCGAATGCGGACCCGGCCCGGCCCAGGCTCCAAGGGGGCACGGCCGTGCCTCGGGCGCCCCTGGCGGAAAATTGAAAATTCGCTGTTAAATTCCCTGTTTTCAGGGACCTGCCGGCCTGCACGCTGGGGCGCATCCCATGGGCGTATCGCTGGGAGCGCGGGCGTCCCGCCCGCCCTTCCCCCGCACCTTCCCTCTCCCTACCCTCTCCCGCAGGCGGGAGAGGGAGGGCGGGCGGGACGCCCGCGCTCCCGGCGGCGAATCTTGGAGCGCTCGACCGGCATATCGACGTAGAATGGGCCGCTTTGAAGGGGATCATCGATGAAGCCAATCCTTCTGGGTCTATCCGCACTGCTCCTCGCCAATTCCGCGACCGCGCAGGAGGTGACGCTCAAGGCCGTGACGTCGTTCACGGAGAACACCACCTATTCGCGGCCGTTCGAGCGCTTCATCAATCGCGTCAATGAAGACGGCAAGGGCTTGCTGCGGATCAACTATGTTGGCGGGCCCAAGGCGATGCCGCCGTTCGAAGTCGGCAATGCCCTCAAGGGCGGCGTCATCGACGTCGCGAATGCGACCGGCGCCTTCTACACCAATGTCATGCCCGAGGCGGACGCGTGGAAGCTCACGGAGCGACCGATGTCGGAGCTTCGCCAAAATGGCGGCTACGCCGCCATGGCGGCGATCTATGCGCAAAAGCTCAACGCCATCTTCCTGGCCCGATTGGTCGACAACAATCCGTTCCACCTCTACGTCAACAAGCCGATCGCACGTCCCGACCTGACCGGGCTCAAGCTTCGCATCACGCCGGTTTATCGCGACTTCTTCCAGGCACTGGGCGCAACAGTCGTGCAGACCGCGCCCGGCGAGGTGTACACGGCGCTCGAACGCGGCGTCGTGGACGGCTACGGCTGGCCGATCACGGGCGTTTTCGATCTCGGGTGGCAGGAGAAAACGAAGTACCGGGTCGACCCCGGCTTCTACACCGCGGAAGTCTCGGTGCTCATCAACAAGACCACGTGGGACCGGCTCACCGAGGCGCAGAAGGACGTGTTGCGCAAAGCCGCCGAGCGCGGCGAAGCCGAGGCGATCGCGGAATTTGCCGAAGAGAACGAGCGGGAAATCAAGCGGCAGGCTGCCGCCGGCATCCAGACCATCAAGTTCGAAGGAGCAACGGCGAGCACATATTTGGCGAAGGCCTATCAAGCCGGCTGGGACGGCATCATTCGGCAGAGCCCCGCGACGGGGCCGAAGCTTAAAGAGCTGTTCCAGAAGGCCCGGTAGCAAGCGCGCCGATGCTCGCGCTGTCCCGGTGGTACGGCCGTCTGTTGCGGGGCATGCTGACCGCTGCCGGCGTCCTGCTCCTCGTCATGACCCTGATGATCGGAGCGGACGTGCTCCTTCGCAACATCGGCGCCGGCGGAATTCCGCCGAGCAACGAACTGTCGGAAGATAGCCTCTATCTCATCACCCTGCTGGCAGCCCCTGGCCTGCTCCGTCAGGGACAGCACATCCGCATCGACATCGTGCTGCGCGCGCTGCCGCTGCGCATCAGCTGGCTGCTCGAATGGGTGGGCGACACTGTCGGGCTCGTCTGCTGCCTGATTTTCGTCTGGTACGGCGCAAGCGTTGCGGCCGAGAGCTTCGCGGCCGGATCGATCTCCATCAAGACGCTGGTGCTGCCCGAATGGTGGCTGCTCGCCCCGATGCCGGCAGCGTTTGTGCTGCTCGCGCTTGAATTCGTGTTTCGCATGCACCGGCTGGCGCTCGCTGAGCGGCGCCCGCGCGAGGATGCGGTGTCGGCGTCCTGAAGGGTCGAGAGGCAGAGCAAGATGTCATGGCAGATCGCCTCCCTGATGCTGCTCGGCGGATCGATGGTCCTGCTCTTCATCGGAATGCCCGTCGCGTTCTCCTTCATCGCCATCAACCTCATCGGCGCGGCCCTGTTTCTTGGCGGCGATGCCGGCATCCACCAGCTGGTTCGCAACAGCGTCGCGGCCGTGGTGAATTTTTCGCTCACCCCCATCCCGCTTTTTATTCTGATGGGCGAGGTGCTCTTCCACACCGGCCTCGCCATCAAGGTCATCGACGGCGTCGAGCGCCTGATCCGGCAGGTGCCGGGCCGGCTCGCCGTGGTGGCGGTCGTGGCCGGCACGGTCTTCTCGGCCATCTCGGGCTCGACCATCGCCACCACCGCGATGCTCGGCTCGCTGATGCTGCCCATCATGCTGGCGCGCGGCTACCATCCGACCATGGCGACCGGCCCGATCATGGCGATTGGCGCGGTCGATATGCTCATCCCGCCCTCGGCGCTCACGGTGCTGCTCGGCAGCCTGTCGGGAATATCGATTTCGAAACTGCTGATCGGCGGCGTCGTACCCGGCCTCATCCTGAGCGTCGCGTTCGTCGTATATATCGTCGCCCGCGTGCGCGCCGATCCGGCGCTCGCGCCGGCAACGCCGATCGAGAAGCTCTCGGGCTGGGCCAGATTCGATCCGCTGGTTCGCTACGTGCTGCCGCTGGTTTCGATCTTCGTGGTTGTCGTCGGCGCCATGGCGGGCGGCATCGCGACGCCGACCGAATCCGCCGCGCTCGGCGCCCTCGCCACGATGGCGCTGGCAGCAATCTATCGCGCGCTCACCATCCAGGCTCTCACCAAGGCGCTGCATGGCACGATCGGCATTTCCGGAATGATCCTGTTCATCATTCTCGGCGCGACCACCTTCTCGCAGATCCTGAGCTTCTCCGGCGCGACGGAGGGGATCGTGGCGGCGATCTTCGGCCAGCAGCTGTCGCCGCTTGCGATCCTCCTCGGCATGATGGCGCTGTTGATCTTTCTCGGCATCTTCGTGGATCAGGTCAGCATGATGCTGATCACGCTGCCGGTGTTCATGCCGCTGGTGCAGCGGCTCGACATCGATCTGATCTGGTTCGGCGTGCTCTACCTGATCTGCATGCAGCTCGGCCTGCTGCTGCCGCCGCACGGCCTGCTTGTGATGACCATGCGCGGCGTCGCACCGCCGCAAGTGAGCATGGCGGACATTTTCCGTGCCGTCGTGCCCTATGTGGTGCTGAGCCTGGTGCTTCTCGTCATGATCATCATATTTCCCGCCATCGCCACCTGGCTGCCGGTTTTGATAGGGTGACGCGTCGTGCACAGCCGACTCGACCATTTCGGCGGGGATCAGTTCTGGCCCGCGGCCCTTCTCGATGACGGGATGAAGGATGTCCGCCAATGATGGGCACAGAGCCGCGCCCCGCCATCGCCCGAGCACACGGCAACACCCTAGGGCCCAACGGATTACGAGAGCGTGGCGTCAGGGCGGCGTTTCAGGTGGTCGTGAAACGCCGCACTGATTTTTTGTCCATGGGTTTCATCAGCGTCCAGGGTTTCCGCGGGCTTCGCAGGACTTGTAACCTCGGTGCCTCCATCACCGAGGATCGCGGCTGCGCTCCAGAAGCCCTCGAAAATCTTCCGCCCGGTCAGGCAAGATCGAAGCGATCGAGGTTCATCACCTTGTCCCAGGCCGCCACGAAGTCTTTCACGAACTTCTCCTTCGAGTCCGCGCACGCATAGACTTCCGCGAGGGCGCGCAACTGCGAGTGCGAACCAAAGACCAAGTCGACACGGGTGCCAGTCCACTTGAGTTCGTTCGTCTTCCGGTCGCGCCCCTCGTACACGCCATCGGAGCCAGCAGAGGGTTGCCATTGCGTGCTCATATCGAGCAGGTTGACGAAGAAGTCGTTGGTCAGCGTCTCGGGCCGCTTGGTGAAGACGCCATGCGGGGACTGCCCGGCATTTGCGCCCAGGACGCGCAGGCCGCCGACGAGAACCGTCATCTCGGGTGCGGTCAACGTCAGCAATTGCGCCCGGTCGACCAGCAGTTCCTCAGGAGAAATGCGCTGCTTGCCACGCAGGTAGTTGCGGAAGCCGTCCGCGGTCGGCTCAAGCGGCGCGAAGGAGTCCACGTCGGTTTGCTCCTGCGAAGCGTCCATGCGCCCCGGCGTGAAGGGGACCTTCACGTCGTGCCCCGCGGCCTTCGCGGCTTTCTCGATCGCCGCGCAGCCGCCGAGAACGATCAGGTCCGCCAGCGAGACCTTTTTCCCGCCGGACTGGGAGGCGTTGAACTCCTTCTGGATGGTTTCGAGCGCCCGCAGCGCGTTCACCAGCTGCGCCGGCTGGTTGACGTCCCAGTCCTTCTGCGGTGCGAGGCGAATGCGCGCGCCGTTCGCGCCACCGCGCTTGTCGGAGCCGCGGAAGGTCGATGCCGACGCCCAGGCCGTCGAGACGAGTTGGGAAACGGACAGCCCAGAGGCGAGGATTTTTGCCTTCAGAGCGGCAATGTCCTGTTCCCCGATCAGCGGATGATCCACCGCGGGGATCGGGTCTTGCCAAATCAGCGTCTCCTTCGGGACGAGCGGACCGAGGTAACGCGCGATCGGGCCCATGTCGCGATGCGTCAGCTTGAACCACGCCCGGGCAAACGCGTCCGCGAACTGATCCGGATGCTCATAGAAGCGCCTCGAGATCTTCTCGTAGGCCGGGTCGAACCGTAGCGAGAGGTCCGTGGTCAGCATGGTCGGCACATGCTTCTTCGATTTGTCGTAGGCGTCCGGGATCGTGGCAGCGCCACCTTTCGCCTTCCACTGATAGGCGCCGGCCGGGCTCTTGGTCAGCTCCCATTCGTTGTTGAACAGGTTGTCGAAGAAGTGGTTGCTCCATGTCGTCGGCGTCTGCGACCAGGTGACTTCCGGGCCGCCGGTGATGGTGTCGGCTCCAAAGCCCGTGCCATGCTTGCTCCTCCAGCCAAGGCCCTGCTCCTCGATGTCGGCAGCTTCCGGCACCGGGCCCACCAGTGTCGCATCGCCGGCGCCATGGGTTTTGCCGAAGGTGTGACCGCCAGCGATCAGCGCGACCGTTTCTTCGTCGTTCATTGCCATACGGCGGAACGTCTCGCGGATGTCGCGCGCGGCGGCGAGCGGATCCGGGTTGCCGTTCGGCCCTTCCGGATTTACGTAGATGAGGCCCATCTGCACGGCGGCGAGAGGATTCTGCAGGTCACGGTCACCGCTGTAGCGCTCGTCAGCCAGCCACTTGCCTTCAGGGCCCCAGTAGATGTCCTCCGCAGGTTCCCAGACGTCGGCGCGCCCGCCGCCGAAACCGAATGTCTTGAAGCCCATCGACTCGAGCGCGACGTTGCCGGCGAGAATCATCAGGTCGGCCCAGGAGATTTTCCGACCGTATTTCTGCTTGATCGGCCACAGCAGCCGGCGCGCCTTATCGAGGTTCGCGTTGTCAGGCCAGCTGTTGACTGGTGCGAAGCGCTGCTGGCCGACCCCGGCGCCGCCGCGGCCGTCGCCGATGCGGTAGGTGCCGGCGGCGTGCCATGCCATGCGGATCAAGAGCGGTCCGTAATGGCCAAAGTCGGCCGGCCACCAATCCTGCGAGTCCGTCATCAAGGCATGGAGGTCCTGGATCACGGCATTCAGGTCGAGGCTCTTGAACTCCTTGGCGTAGTCGAACGACTCGCCCATCGGATTAGACAGGGTGGAGTGCTGGTGAAGAATCTGAATGTTCAGCTGGTTCGGCCACCAGTCTCGGTTCGTGTATACGCGGGTCGCGCCCGTGAATGGGCACGTGGTCGTGTCATCCATCATTGCCTCCTGTTTGCGTGATTGCCACTCGGCTCCTTGTGCCGACTAATTGCCCGACTTCTTAGCCAACGCTTCTCATCAGGTAAAATTGACTTTAGTGATTACTGCGATAAGGTATCCTTATGATCGAAATAACGCTCAGGCAGCTTCGCTATTTCGACGCGCTGGCCCGTCGCAGTCACTTCGGACGCGCGGCAGCAGCTTGCGGCATTTCGCAGCCGGCTTTGTCGATGCAGATCAAGGAACTGGAGGACGCTCTCGGCGCCGTGCTGATCGAGAGAGGCGCACGACAAGTCAGGCTTACGAAGTTCGGAGAAGAGGCCGCGCTACGCGTGCGCGACATCCTGCGCTCGGTCGATGAACTGGGAGACTTCGCGCGAGCATCGCGAGACCGGCTTGCAGGCCGGCTGCGCATCGGCATGATCCCAACGATTGCACCCTATCTGCTGCCTAGGGTCATCGGCAACCTCACGCGGATGCATCCCGAAATCGACATTCACGTGCGCGAGGGGCTGACGTCGAAGCTGATCCAAGAGCTCGCGGAAGGCCGGCTTGATCTGGCAATCGTTGCTCTGCCGGTGTCCGAACCTTCGCTGACCGAGGTCGCGCTGTTTGCGGAAAATTTCCTGCTGGTCCGACCCGCGGCGGATGAGGGCACGCCGGTGCCCAGTAGCGAAATGCTGCGCGAAATGAGGCTGCTCCTGCTGGAAGAAGGGCACTGTTTTCGCGATCAGGCCCTGTCGTTCTGCAATACGCAATCGTCGATGCCAAGGGAGGCGCTGGATGCGAGCTCTCTATCCACACTTGTCCAAATGGTCAGCGCCGGTATGGGTGTCACCTTGATCCCGGAAATGGCCGTGGCGGTGGAGACACGTTCGGCGTCGGTGTCCATCGCTCGCTTTCGGGATCCCCAACCCTCGCGAACCATTGGCATGATCTGGCGCAAGACAAGTCCTCTGGCCGGACAGCTCCTGCAGCTCTCTGAGGTGGTTCGTCGCTCCGCCGACGCTTTGCGCGATCAGCGCAATCCGCGATCATCGTCGCGCAATCCACGCACTACACGGCGCTCCGGCGGAGGACATTCTCCAAAATGCCGCGCGCCTCGACAGAAGCGCTCGGCTTGAGAGTGGGCGGAGTTTGGGCGCACCGTGTGGGATGCGTCATCCTGGCCCGGCTGCCAGAAGGCTTGCTGGAGTAACTTCCGCGCAAGCCATTGGGTGAGATCTCCCGCCCCCGGCTGCCTGCGAAAACCCACGACCTTGGTCAGCGCTTGTCGTACATGTCGTGGTGGCGCCACCAGACGCCCGCCTCGTTGCGCCCCTTGGGAGCGCGATCGAGCCACTGGTACATGCCCCAGAGGCCGTCCAGTCCGCGCGCATAGGTGGAATAGGTGTGGTAAACGACGCCGTCCTCAAGCACGAACGCGCTCATGCCGGGCCTCTGGCGCATGAAAGTGGCCGCATCGGTCCCGGCCGTCGCCGCGACATCGGCGACCGGTCCGCTGCTGTCGCGGGGCTGCAGCGGTGCGCCGCGCCGGTAGTTGTACTCGAACCCTCCGTCGCGCTGCTGTTCCTCGGTTAACGACACGTTGAAGTCGAAGTTGAAGTCGCTGCCTTGTGAGGACGCCCAAGGGAACGTCCACCCCATCCGCCGCTTGAAGGCCTGCAGCTTCTCGAGCGGAGCGCGCGACACCGCCCAGAGCATCACGTCGTGGTTGGCCAGGTGGATCACGAACCCGTTAAAACCATCCGCGATCGCCGAGCAAGACGGACACCCCGCCTTGTACTCGGGCCCGAACATGAAGTGGTAGACGAGGAGCTGCGAGCGTCCTCGGAAGAGGTCTGCCAGCGAGGAGCTCCCCTCGTCGGTCTCGAATCGATACCTGTCATGAATCCGCACCCACGGCAGTTCCTGCCGCCGCCGCGCCAGCTCGTCGCCGCGGCGCGTGAGTTCCTTCTCCGCCTCAAGCAAATCGAGTCGCGCTGCTAGCCATTCTTCGCGTGTCCCGGTCTTGTGTGTCGTCATTGTTCGTTTCTCCTCTTCATCGTTCGTTCACGTCGATACGACGTGCTGGATGGTGGTCGTGAGATGAATTAGTACCGGGTATTGGACGGTGGGAGTGACAAGTGTGGCGGGATTCAGATGGACTCTCTGATCATGGCCGCGGCGCGCGCGCTCGCGGCCGGTGACCCCCTCGGTGCATTGAACCGGGTCGCCCTGCGCGACGATGCACTCGCGCTCGCGCTTCGTGGTATCGCGATGGCGCAGCTTGGCGATCTCGTTCGAGCGAAGGCTCTTCTGCGAAGCGCGGCGCGCGCCTTCGGTCCCAAAGAGGCCGTCGCCCGCGCCAGGTGTATCGTCGCCGAGGCCGAGATCGCGCTCGTTTCGCGCGACCTCGCCTGGCCCGCGAAGGCGCTCGATGCCGCGCGGACGACGCTCGAACAGCATGGCGACCGCGTGAACGCCGCGCACGCGCGCTATCTCGAGGTCCGGCGCCTCCTCCTGATCGGGCGCCTCGACGAGGCCGAGCGTGCCCTCGCCGAACTCGACCCCACGCCCTTCCCGCCCGCGTCGAGGACCGCCCACGAGCTGGTCGTTGCGGGGATCGCGATCCGACGCCTCCAGACGAAGACGGCGCGCGCCGCGCTCGCCCGGGCCGAACGCAGCGCGCGCTGCGCCCGCATCCCTGCGCTGAAAGCGGAGGTCGAAAGCGCATCTCTGGCGCTGAACACGCCGGCGGCTCGCCTGATTGCGCGTGGCGAGGAGCGCCTCCTCCTGCTCGAGGAGGTCGAGGCGTTGCAGGCGTCGAGGGCGCTCGTCGTGGACGCGTGCCGCCATGCCGTGCGTGACGCACGCACTGTGGTCTCGCTCGCAAGACGTCCGGTTTTGTTCGCGCTCGCACGCGCGCTGGGCGAAGCTTGGCCCGCAGATGTGCCAAGGGGCACGCTGCTCGCAAGCGCGTTCGGAGCGAAGTTCACCGATGAATCGCATCGTGCGCGGTTGCGAGTCGAAATCGGGCGGCTTCGCACCGTGCTGCGGACGCTGGCCGGCGTGAGCGCGACGAAGCGAGGGTTTGCGCTGGTGCCGCGCCGCGCACGCGAGGTCGTCGTGCTGGCACGGCCCGTCGAAGAGCAACATGGGGCGGTGCTCGCCTTCCTCGCCGACGGTGAGTCGTGGTCGAGCTCGGCCTTGGCGCTTGCGCTTGGCGCCAGCCAGCGCACCGTTCAGCGTGCACTCGACCAGCTTGCGGCAACAGGCAAGGTGCAGTCGTTTGGCCGCGCCAGAGCGCGTCGTTGGATGACCCCGCCCGTGCCGGGATTCACCACGACCTTGTTACTCCCCGCCCCACTACCGAGTGGCTAGGATACCAGCATGATCCGATCAGCAGCCGAAATCCTCCGTGAGTATGGACCTTTTCCGGGTGTCGACCACGTGCATGGGGTTACGTTTGACGGTCAGCACGTCTGGTTTGCGTCCGGAGACAAGCTGAACGCCCTCGATCCTGCGAGCGGGAAGACGGTTCGCTCGATCGATGTCGCCGGACATGCTGGAACGGCCTTCGACGGCGAGCACCTGTTTCAGCTCGCCGGGGATCGCATCCAGAAGATTGATCCGAAGACCGGCCGTGTGCTCACCACGATTCCGGCGCCCGGGGGCGGCAATGACTCGGGGCTCGCGTGGGCCGAGGGGACGCTCTGGGTGGGGCAGTATCAGGATCGGAAAATCCATCAAGTTGATCCTCAAACCGGGGCGATCCTTCGCACCATCGAGTCCAACCGCTTCGTCACCGGGGTCACCTGGATCGACGGCGAGCTCTGGCACGGTACCTGGGAAGGTGACGAGAGCGATTTGAGGCGAATAGATCCTCGAACCGGAGAGGTTCTGGAGAGCCTAAAGATGCCGCCCGGAGTGGGCATCTCGGGGCTCGAGTCCGATGGCGGCGATCACTTCTTCTGCGGAGGCGGAGCAAGCGGGAGAGTGAGAGCCGTCCGCCGGCCCAGGCGAGTCTCCGCGGGCGGCAGCGGCTCCGAGGTCCCTGCCGGGTCCGCGAGCAGGTAATGTTGGGTCAGCTTAATTCAGAAGTTGCTGCGACACGCACTCAACTGCCGCCAAGTCCCAGGGCGGTGGCCATGATTCGAAACACCCGCGTGTTGTCAATGCGACCGTGGAACAGTTCCGCCCCAGGTCCACTGGCTGTCAGCACAACATCATCAGCTGCATGAACGCCGCTATTGACGTTGAAGGGTAGATTGCCAAGGCGGCGCGCAGCGCCCGGCGCGTTGCAGTATTTTTCGTTGGCCACAAAGTCCCGATTCGGCCCTGGAAGCGCAGGCACGTTCTCGCCGTCGAGATAGGGATGGCCGGTATCGCAATAGTCGGGAAACGCTCCGAAAACGAACGCGAGGCGCCGCGACACGTCGACCCGCTCGGGATAACCGGCGGCGTTCGGAGCCGGATAATTCGGCAACGTGGAATTCTGATAGACGCCGAGCTTTTCGCGCAGTTGCTGCCCGGGGCGGTTATCGTCGTAAGTGCCGATGATTGCGGTCGGATGTGCGTGATCCGCGACGACGATGATCATCGTGTCGTTGCGCGCGGCCGCAAAATCCTTTGCAAGCTTCACGGCGTTATCGAGCATGATGGTGTCGTAGACGGCGCGCTCCCAATCGAGCGAATGGCTGTATTTATCAATACGCCCCGACTCGACCATCAATACGAATCCCTTGTCGTTTCTCGACAGGATGTCGAGCGCGACACGCACCTGATCGGTCAAGTCCGGTTGATCGGGAAACTTAGCGACGGTGCCTTTCTTCAGGAAAAAGCGATCGAGCGCCCCATCGATATTTCCCGTGTTGAATAGTCCAAGCAATTTGCCGGCGCCGACCGCTGCGGCAAGTTCGGTCTTGGTAGAGACGACGGTGTAGCCGGACTGCTTGAATTTATCGACGTAATTCACGTTATCCGCCCGCTTTCCGCCCGCTGACGCGGGGAGAAAGTTTGGCGAGCCGCCGCCCATGATAACGTCGGGCTGTACCGCGAAGAACATCTTCACGATGTCATCATAGTTGGCGCGCTGACGTGTGTGCGCCACCATTCCGGCAGGGGTGGCGTCCTCGATCTCCGTATTGGTGACGACGCCGATCGAGAGCGCCCGCAGTCGTTTTGCGATTTCCGCGATCGTTTCGACACGCGGGTGCTCCAGCGTGTTCCTGTTGCGGGCGCAATAGACGCCCATCGCATTGACGCACGACTTGTGGCCGGTTGTGTAGGCGCTCATGCTGTTGGCGCTGTCGGTCACGACCGAGTCCGTTCCCGACGTGGAGACCAGCGCCATATGGGGCATGTCGTCGATCGCAAGTTCGCCGCCGTAACGCCCTTCGACGAGGCCTTTCGACAAGATGCGTGCCGCGGTCCGATGCGCGATGGTCATTCCGTCGCCGATGAAAAGAATGACGTTCTTGGCTTGCGCGCGCGGCGTATCGAAGACTTCCCAGATCACGCTCGCGGCTTTGCCGCCTCCTGCGGCCTCGACCACGTACTTGCCCGGCTTGGTCAAGGCCACGTCGCGAATCCAGTAGGCCGAATAATCGCCGCCGTCCTCCCGTTCGATCACGGATGCGCTTCTGCCGAACACTGCCCCTGCGTCCGCGCCGTTGATGGTCACGCGCACTCCCGCCGTGGGCGGCGCGCCGGGAAACTCAACTTTGAGGTCGAACCTGGAGCCGGCGAGGATTTCAGCCCTGTTCAAGGGGTAGATTGTTTGGGCGTTGCTCGTTCCGACTGCAACCAGAAGCAAGGCTGCTCCAACCAGAATCGCCGAGTTTCGCTTCATTTTCGATCCTCATGAGCGCAAGCCGCGCGGGTAGGATAGCAAGTCTCCCAGCCAGGCGGAGCCGTCCCTCGATCCAGGTATGGCTAGCCGGGCAATGCCGGGTTTTGCTGAGGGTAAGGGGTCGACGCAATTTCTAGAGCGTTACCCTGCGTGTTTCGTGAAGAATTTATTACAATTTCATGAATGACACGCGTCGCGACCGCATCAACGCTTCTCCTGAACCAGGAGCGCTAGCTGCAGTTTGCGCGTGGTTCAACGCGTGCGGCGGCGTTGATCGCATTTTAAGGCGCCGGAGATTGAACTCCTGAAAACTTGGGCTACTGACGCACCGACGACACTGAATTCGTCCGACGCAGCCCTCGAAGTCACCATCTCGCCAGGAATGGGAGGCGCTTCACCGACGCAGTTGAGGGAGCCCGGGCCCCTAATAAAGCCGGCCGCTTGCATCATCCGCCGCGTGCGGACGATCCGCCGGCGGGAGCTTTGCGGCAACCAGACTCCAGGCCTTGACTCCGCCAGTGTCTCCCCTGCGCTTGAGATGTTGGATTTTGTCGGCAACGACTTGGCGTGCGCGCCGGCCGTACCATGCCCGGCATGCCTGAGCGTATATGACAGCGGCCTCCTCACTCGTGACTTGCATGATCCACACGCACTATGACGCCGATCATGTCGGCTATGCTGGCCACATTTGTGAGCGATTTTGACAATTGCGTGACAAGCCATCACGCCGATGCGCTCTTCAGGACATCACATAACGAATCACCCTACAAATGCGTGGAAGAGTCCAGAGGCAATCCAAGCCTGTGGACAACGTGCCGAGCCCAGCGCAGCCAACTTGCGCAACGCACGCGCAACACCGCAAAACCGACCCATTCCGCGGCTTGGTCCGTATCGGCGACGACTTTCGCCCGCGCGTGTGCTGATCGTGACAATCTGGACGACTATCGCTCGATCGGTCGGTCCCAGGTTCGCTTTCCGCTGGCTCCTTCCTGTCCCGTAATTTGAATTGCAGGAATGACTGCGCGAGAACCAATCATCCGATTGTGCTCTCGGCGGATCCCGCCCCCTGCCCTCCTCATCATGGCAAGATCGCTGACTAGGCTCGGCGAAACGTTTCCTCTCTTGGGGAAAACCGTTGCAGCAAGCCGTCGAGGCTGAACATACCGGGCCCCGCGACAGCTATGTACAGGAATACGAAACAGAACAGGATTGCGGCGTCGCCACCGTTCACCGCGGGGTAAAGGCTGCGGGGTGCGTGGTACAGCAAATAGGCGATCGCCATCTCGCCAGACGCGATGACGGCGGAGCGAGTGAACAGTCCGAGCAGGATCAACGTTCCGGCGACAGCCTCGATGATGCCGGCGAGCCCAAGCAGCGTCGAAAGCGGCTCTTGTCCTGGCGCGGCACCGGCCGGAAAGCCGACCAGCTTGACAAGCCCGTGCTCGAGAAAAAGCGCGGCGGCGACGATCCGCAACAATGCAAGCACGTGGGGGGCAAAATGAGCCATGTTGGCGCGTGATATGAGCTCTGTCATGGGTCAGTCCTGTGATGGTCGCGAGGCCTCGCATGGTGGCCCCTGATTCGTCCCATCGCGGTCACACGGCTTAAGTCCCAAAATGAGTTCAGGCATGCGCACGTCGGCTGAAACGAGCATGACCAAGCCTCGCCTCGCCACAGGCTCATGCCGGCATGGCAAACAGGAATTTTTTCAGCCGGGCATGAGACGGCACAGCCACCGCAACTAAAGCCAGCCGGTATTCTGCATGAGTGATCAAACCATCCGCCTGCTGCGCCCGTCGACACCATGGCGTTGCAAACGCAGGCGATTACGATCAAACGCGCTGGAAGCATAAGGTTGGGCATGAGGGTCTCGGGTGATGGTGGGGGTTCCCGAAGGGAACGCGCTTCCAGCCAAACAGTTGCGATGAGCGTGCAATCCGACCTGATGTTTCGAGGCACGGGCTGCCAAACCGCCGATCACAGTTGCCACACTTGGCCAGGCCGCAGCGTGCGGAAACGTTCCGGCGGAATCCCGGCAGCTTTCAAGGCGTCCGCAAGGGCAACCAGCGGGGCATCGATCGGCTCATCAGTCAACTGGAACGTGCCATAGTGGTGGGCGAGCGCAAGCTCGGCGCCGCAGTCGATAAAGGCCTGCACCGACTCCGAAGGGTTCATGTGCTGTTCGCGCATGAACCAGCGGGGTTCGTACGCCCCAATCGGCAGAATAGCCAGCCTCAGCGGGCCATACCGCTCGCGCGCGCAGCGAAAATGCCGACCATCGCCGTAGCCAGAGTCGGCAACAAAATAGATCCGTCCGCCGGCCGTCTCGATCACGAACGATGCCCACAGAGCCATGTTGCGATCGGACAAATTACGCGCTGACCAATGCCGCGCCGGAACGAGCATCACCGCAATGCCGCCCCCGACATCGACCCGGTTACCCCAGTCGTAGGCCTCGGCCGCTATTGCGGGATCGTAAGCGCGCATGATCGTGTCATTGCCGAGCGGCGTGATGACTCGCGGGCGATGCACCACCGCCAGCCGTGACAGCGTGGCGACGTCGAGATGATCGTAATGGGCGTGTGAAACCAGCACGACATCGATCGGCGGCAAGTCCGCGAATGCTATGCCGGGATCATTGACCCGTTTCGGCCCGGCAAAGCGGAAAGGCGATGCACGCTGCGACCACACCGGGTCGAGGAGCATGTTGAGTCCGGCCGTCTGAATGAGCAGGCTGGCGTGCCCGACGTACGAAATGCGCCAAGTCGCGCCTTCGACGCGTGCCGGCGGCCGGTCCGCGTAGGGCGACGCCACCCAGGTGGGCCACTTCGACTTGCCGGCCCGCCAGCGGCGACCGATGAGCCAGCGCAACAGATCGCGTCGCGTTCTTGGCGGCGCTCCGTGCGGGTCGAAAAATCTTGTGCCGTCGAAGTGATCGGAGACGGGTCCGTGGTAATAGCGCGACATTCGGATCGTATTGATCCACCTTCGCCAGTCACCCGCGGGCTTGACCCGCAGGTTCATATTCATCGCACAAAGATAGATTGTCGAGTCAATCGTTAAAGCCGCGGAGAAACATGGATGGCCCGCTGCAAGCGCATTGTCACGCCAGCTGCGCCCTGACGAGACCCACTACCAGGGCGAGGTTTCGTGCGACTTACGCCCTCAACACCGCACGAACGCGCTCGGGAGTCATCGGATACTCGCGCATCCGCGCGCCCGTGGCATTGAAGAAAGCATTGGCGATTGCGCCGACGGCTGCACCCATGACCTCCTCGCCGGCTCCGGTCGAGCGCTCATTAAGCTGCTGGACGACGATCGGCGTCACGGCCGGATGATCGGCGAAACGCAGCACCGGATAGGTCTTCCAATCGAGGCTGGTCACGTTCGTCTGTGTGAAACGTACCTCTTCGATCAAAGCGCGGCTTGTCGCCTGGATCAGCATGCCCTCGATCTGATTTTCGACCAGCGCCGGATTGACCACGAGGCCGGCATCCAGCGCACCATAGAGGTGCACAACCCTGATCTCACCGCTCTCGCGATCGACCTCGATGTCGGCTACGGCGGCGCCATAAGACACAATGTGAGTTCCAAGGGCGACGCCGCGGCCGGTCACGACCCTCGCGCCAGAAGGCGCCGCATCCGCAAAGCGAGGCGTCCAGCCGGCCGCTTGCGCAACCGCATCAAGGACGCCGCGCCAGCGCGGATCCGTGATGTTACGGCGGCGGAACGACACCGGGTCCATACGCACCGCATGGGCAAGCTCATCGATCGTCTGCTCCGATGCGAACGAGATCGAGAGGTCCATGGGCGAGCGCAGATTGCCGCCCTTGAGATAGCCGTCGAGCCCCGGCACGTGATGATTGATCAGCCGCACGTTCGGCATCGCATAGACGGCGCTCAGCGTCTCCTTGTTGACGAGGCGCGCCCGCCCGCTCACCGGAGGCTGCACGGGGCCTCCGAGCGCAAGCTCTTGGGAGGTCTCGGCGGTGTTCCAGCCGTGATGCCAGCCGTCATACTCGAACGCCATGATGTTCCCGGCCGCGTCCACGCCGGCCCGCACATCTGCCAAATGAGGCGGGCCGTAGTTGTCCCATCCCAGTTCGTCCCAGCGCATGAACTGGACCCGCACGGGCCTGCCGACGGCCTGCGACATGATTGCAGCCGCAATCGCGCAATCGTCATGGCAGGCGCGGCCGAATACACCGGCACCTTCATAGTACCGGACCTGCACCTGATCGGCGGCGAGCCCGAGCGTCTGAGCCAGCATGTTGCGCACGCCGTGCGGAAACTGGGTCGAACACATGACGAGCGCGCCGTCGGCACCCACGTCGGCAAGCGCACAACTCGGTGCAAACGGTGCGTGGGATTGGTAGGGCCCATAATAGGTCGCGGCAGTGACATGCGCCGACTGGGCAAGACCAGCCCGCACGTCGCCGGTTTCGACGACGACCGAGTCTGCCGTACGGGATGCCCGCATCGCTTCAAACAGCTTGCCCGGCGCCGGAAGGCGCGGGGGCACATCCCATGTGACCTTAAGCTTTTCGGCGGCGCGCACCGCATCCCATTCGCGCTCGGCGACAACGCCGACGAAATCGCCCTTGCGCACGACGCGGGCGCCGGCAATGTCGGCAATCGAACCAGCATCGATGCCAGCGACCCTGGCGCCGTCTCCATAAGCCCCTTGTCCGCGCGGCCGCACGATACGCCCGTGCAACATGCCGGGGACGCGCACGTGCTGCATGTAAACGTACTTGCCGCTCACCTTGTCGGGGATGTCCACGCGCGCCACCCGCGTGGTCACCAGCCGATATTCGGCGACCGGTTTCTGCGGTGCCTTGCCGGTCATTTTGAGGTTGAACTGGCGATTGCCGACGAGCTCGCCGTAGGAAACCGCACGGCCCGGATCACCCTCGACCGTGACGACGCCGTCTCTGACCTTGAGGCGATCGACCGGCGCACCGAACTTGTCGGCGGCGAGCCGCAGGAGGGCCTGCCGAGCCTCCGCAGCGGCCGCGCGTAGTTGCGGCCCGTTGTCCATAATTGAGAGACTCGCGACCGCGGGCCCCTGGTTGGGCGTCACGTTGGTATCGACCCGCGCGGCCGAGACTTGGCTCATGGCAAGGTCGAGCTCTTCAGCCGCGATCTGCAGCATTCCGGTCGTGGTGCCTTGGCCCAGTTCCACCTTGCCCATGAACACTGTCGCGGTGTTGTCCGCACGCACCGCAATCCAGGAATCGAGGAGCTCGGGATCAGGAGTCGCGGCGGCTGCCTGCGGCGCGAGAGAATTGGGGAACGTCAGAGGCCCGGCAACGTTAAAGCCGACGATCAGGGCGCCGCCCTTGAGAAGGTCACGGCGCGACAATCCGAATCGAGCGGTCGTCATCGGCGTTCCTCCGCCATGATCCGGGACGCGAGCTGGATGGCTTTCATGATGCGCGGATAGCTGCCGCAGCGGCACAGATGGCCGTTCATGGCGTCGCGAATTTCGCGCTCGCTCGGCCGGGCGTTGCTGGCGAGCAATTCAGAGCCCTTGATGATCATGCCGTTGTAGCAATAGCCGCATTGTGGAGCCTGCTCATCGATCATGGCCCGCTGCAGGGGATGGAGCGCAGGTGGGTTGGCAAGACCGCGCTGCCGCGCATAGAGCGCCGGCAATCCTTCCAGAGTCGTAACCGACTTGCCTTCGACCGCTGCGATGGGCGTGATGCAGGAACGGATTTCCACACCGTCGAGCAGCACCGAGCAAGAACCGCACTGGGCAAGCCCGCACCCAAAGCGAGGCCCCTGCAAGCCCAGTTCGTTGGTGAGTACGTAGAGCAGCGGCGTGTCCCGGTCGGCCGCGACGGCCGATAGTCGCTCGTTGACGCGGATGTTGAGTTCCTCGGGCATCTCCTCCTCCGCCTTGAAAAGCGACGCGCTGTCGAAACGAAGCGCCGTCGGTGGAGTTCGTCCTGCATTGCTGGTTTTCGATCTTAGCAGGCGCCACGCTGCGCTTGAATGGGTGCCAGCCCTAGCCGTCACCAAATTTGAGGCGACCTGGAGTCCACCCTCGAAGCGAGGATCATGGCGGGATAATGAGAGACCACTCTAGTACCACGATGTTCTGAGCACTTCGACAAAGCAGAAACCCCGACCATGAAAGCCGGGGTTTGCAAGGGATCTTTGTCGCCGACAACTCGCAGGCCAGTGACCTTCGCTAGCGACCGCTGGCTCCGCGAGTGCTCACAGCCGGCTCGCCGGTCGAACGCCAGTCAGTGCGTTGTAGATGAGCAAGACCACGATCGCCCCAACGACAGCGACGATCAGGCTGTAGAGGTTTAAGCCAGTGGCCTCGCTCGCACCGAAGAAGGCAAACAGCCAGCCTCCGACGACCGCCCCGACAATTCCGAGAACGAGGTCGAGAATGAGGCCGGCACCCGTGTGATTCACGAGGCGGCTGGCGATGAATCCCGCGATCAACCCCAGAATGAGCCATGCGATGACCGACATATTAACCTCCGGTTATCAACGGAAAAAACGTTTGCTGCCGCACATTGGTTCCCGCCTCGCCACGCACGCGGTGAAACGCGCGGACGCCCGGGCGGTGGCGCTTGGCCGCAAGCCGGGCTGGCCGCGAAACCACGGGCATCCGCCGACCCTTGACGCCTTAGGCAAACGGCCCCGGATGACCACGGGCGGCAGGGCAAGACCTTCCGCGCCATTGGCACGTGATGTAATCTTGCGGCGGGAGGAACACGAAGTCTTTCCGCAGAGCTTTCTCCAGGTTTTCAGGTGCACGGAATTGTGGGCCGCGGCGCGTCCGGTCCGATTGATTGCCGCCTCCGCATCGCCCCGGCACCCGCCGAGCGGAAAGGTGCCGGTTCTTTGAAGTGACGAGGTGCGAAGGCGAAGAGGTTGCCGCCAGCCAAGCACACTTTGTGAGGGAGGTTACGATGTATCGTCGCAGTTTAGTTGCCGTCATCGCGCTCGCGACTTTCGTGATGCCCGGTGGCAGCGTCAGGGCAGCCGACGAGGCAAAATATCCGGACTGGAAGGGCGCATGGGCGCGGTTTGTCGTGCCCGGCCTTGGCGGGCAGCCTTCGTTCGACCAGACAAAGCCTTGGGGGTTCGGACAGGAAGCGCCGCTGACGCCGGAGTATCGAAAGGTGCTGGAAGACAGCCTTGCGGACCAGGCGAACGGCGGAGAGGGAAATTTCTTTGACCACGCAATTCGCTGCTTCCCGGGCGGCATGCCGCTCAACATGATCGCTTTTCGGCCGCTGGAATTCGTCGTCACCCCGAAAACGACCTACGTCCTGATCGGTGGCTCGGAGCACTTCCGCCGAATCTTTACCGACGGCCGCGAGTGGCCCAAGGCCATCGAGCCGACCTATGCGGGCTACTCGATCGGCAAATGGCTCGACACCGACGGCGACGGGACCTACGATACGCTCGAGGTAGACACGCGTGGCCCCTTCAAAGGTCCCCGCGCCTATGACGCAACCGGACTACCGCTGGCCTTCGACAATCAGTCAACGTTCAAGGAGAGGATTTATCGCGACAAGGCAGATCCAAAAATTCTCCATGACCAGATCACGGTCTTCGACCATGCCCTGACGCGGCCCTGGACCGTCGACAAGAAATACGTGCTCGATCCGAATCCCCGCCCCGACTGGCCCGAAGCTTATTGCACCGAAAATCCGTCGATGATCGCTATCGGCAAGGAGAGTTACTATCTGAGCGGGGATGGCTTGTTGATGCCAGTCCGCAAGGACCAGGCGCCTCCGGATCTGCGGTATTTCAAGCAGTCGCAGAGATGACGGCGACGCGCTCTCATCTTGGATGACAGAGGACGGACGACAGGGAACGGAAATTTCCCTTGCCCATCGCCCGTCTGCTGTTGTCCGCAGCAATGAGCGGACGCAGTGCGGATTAGCACAGCGTAATCCGCCACCCCACCGGCGCGCCGGTTGCGCCTTCGGCTTTCCACTCTACGTAGGCGGACACGTCAGCTCTTCACGCTCGCAGTCTTATCGAGTGCAGCCCGAAGGCCTCTGGCGAGCTTTAAGGCGTCGTCGTTGGCCCAGAAGTGCACGAAGATGATCTTCGGCTCTTCGGTGAGCATGTGATTGTGAATAGCCGTCACGTCGATCCCGTTCGATCGCAGTGCGCGGATGACATCGACGACTTCCGTGCCGATCAGCACGAAGTCGCCCGTGATGGCGGCCTTGCCGCCGCCGGTCGGCTGGAAGTTGATAGCGGTTGCACCGCCCATGGCCGGCGCCCCGACCATCATGCCCTGCTCGGTGATCGGATCGCGACGGGGCACGTTGAGCGCATAGACTCCGCCATTATTCGTGCCCTTCGCGCCGATGATCTGATCAATCTGCGCCGTATCGAGATCGACTGCCGGGGGCGTGGCCGCCGGCGCGGGAGGCGTGAGCGGCGTCTTGCTCACGGCAAGGGCGTCCCGGATCGTCTCCGCCATCTTCACGGGATCGCCGTGTCCACCGACGTGCATGTAGAACGTTAGGGGTTCGGCGCGCAGCAAGTGGTTGTGGACGGCCGTGACTTCCAAGCCGCCATCCAGCAGCTTGGCCATCACGGGATTGACCTCGCTTTGAAGTAACACCAAGTCGCCCATCACCATCGCGGTGTCCCGCATTGGCTGGAATGCGACCCAGCCCCCGAGCGCAAGCGTCGGCCGGATCGTTACGCCGTCCAACGTCACTTGCAGATCGGAACGAGGAAAGCCATACCGATGAATGGTTCCGGCGACCGCCGCGGTTCGGCCGAATGTGGCATCGATCTTACCCCAGTCGATGCCCTGGGCATCGGCGGCTCCGATCATCGATAGAACGAAGCTGCAAGCGACAGCAAATTTGACGACGCGCATGATGCTGGTCCTCCATAGATTGGGCGTGGCGCCCTGTCTACTGACTTCTGTTCGAAGTCGCGTGAAACCCCCGCGGTAAGTCGTTCGCTTGGCCTTGCTCCAGTTAAAACGCGGAAATCGCAAAGCGGGATATCATTCCGGCGCCGATTTCGTCGCCAAGCGAAATCCCGATTTCGAGACTGAGCCGTGGAATCGCGTTCGCCTGCAGCGGAGATCGCTGCGCCGAGGAAGAGCGCGGGTATCGCGATAGGAAGATGATGGACTGTTGTCGACGGCACCAAGCGTCCTTGCACGGATGTGGAGTGCAAATTGTTCGGACGCGATACTTCGGCTGTCGCCTCATGGGGAGATCGCAATCCCCAAGGGGCGGATTAAAAGGAGATGCCCGATAGCTGTCAAGGTCCTGCAGATCAGGCTTCCGCACGTCGACATGTCAGAAATCCGACAGACGGAAACGCGAGCGAGGCCATGCAACACCGCCGCCCGCGTTCATTTTCACTTTTTTCCTAAAATGCGAACGATCGGCCAAACCGGAACGCAAGCTCTTTGTGACATCTTTGCGACGGAGTCGCGAAGGGTATTCAATGCGCGCGTTCTTTGCAGCCCTGGTGGCGGTGACGGCCTGGTCCGATCTCGGTTTCATCGAACCGAGCGAAAGCGCGATGCGCGAGGCATTCGTATCGGACCTGCAGGACGGGGTACGGCAGGCGATGTCTTTTGTGGAGCGAACTGGAGACCAAGAGGCCATCAGGCGGATTCGCGACGCGGGCACCGATGAATTCGCGATCCGCGCGTTCCGAAAGATCGACTGCCGGCGAGGTAGCGGCAGGCCGGGACATTTCTGCAATTTCGCTGTCGAAGTGGATACTGTGGCAGGGCCGATCGAGAAGTCGATCGCCGGCCGCTTCTACGTCGGTCCCCAGGGGCTCGCCTTCGACCACGACGCGTGATCGCCGAGCACCCTGATCCTCTCGTGCTCGATAGACAATCGTCATTGCTTCAACCTGCGTGTCATCGCCGGCGAAACGCGGGGCGGTCCAGTAATCACCCGATTAGGTCCGGGACACTTCCGGAGGTCAGTGGTGACCAGATGCCCCGCTTTCGCGGGGCATCCAGTCTGTGATTCAGCCAATCACGGGCAAGTTTTCAGTTCTTTAGCTCGTCTTCCGGGCTCGGGCACTCGCGCATTTCGGCGCGGCCCTCGTATTGTTGATAGTTCGCCTTGTCGTAGACAACAGGCTTCAAGACGACCTCTTTCGGAACGGGTTGCTTGCGTAGATTTCGCGCGGCGATTTCGACGGCGAGGCAGCCGATAACGAAGCCGTTGAATTCCCCCGTGGCGAGCATCTTGTCAGCCTTGATGAGATCGATCGCCTCCTTGCTGCCGTTGATCCCGACCACCACCGCTTTGCGGTTGCGTTTTTCCAGGGTCTCGACGACGGCGGCTCCCATGGAGTCGTTGGCGGCTAACACACCGTCGATTTGGGGGAACTGTCTGATCCAGCCTTCCATCAGATCCTGCGCCGGCTTGCGCTGGTAATTGCCCGACTTCGAGGCTAAGAGCTTCACCCCCGGAAATTCCTTGATTGCATCGTTGAATCCTTTGACTCGCTCGATACTGCTCGTCGTGGTCGAAATGCCTTCGAGGATGACCACGTTGCCCTTCCCGTCCAGGGCCTTGAGCAGGCGGCGCGCGGTCGCAAGGCCGAGCTGATAATCGTCCGGCAGGACGGAGGACACGAACTTGCCGCCCTCGGCGCGATCGGTGATTTCGATGACCGGAATGTTGGCGGCATTTATCTTATCTATCGCGGGCACCATTTTCTGATTTTCGACAGGGTCGAACACGATGAGATCCGGCTTCTTGGCGATCGCGTCATCAACCAGCCTGGTCTGCTCGGCGACATTGTCCGGCGTCGTCGGCACGTAGTGCGAGACATCGAGCGAGAGCTTCTTGGCCGCGAAATCGCTGCCGACCCGGATCGCCTTGGAGAACGGGTTGGTGGTGTTCTTGGTGAAGACTGCGATCGATTCCGCGCTTGCGCCATGCGGCTGAGCAATCGCTGTCATCGCCAGCGCGATCACTACCGGAGTTGGACGTCTCATGGTTTCGCTCCCTTGGTACGAAGTGCCGGCAGCATATCACTCTGAAACGCTCATGGGGATGGGGGACGCATTTCGTCGCAAAATAGGCCGGAGCGGATTGCAATTGCTTCGCATTACGCCCTGGGGCGGGCGCCGGGCGGCGACCGCTCCCCTTCCCTCTCCCCCTTGCGCGCCACAACGTTTCACCGGCGTCCTCGACGGCGCCGCTGTAGGCGCGACCTGGACGACCCTTGCGGTCTCCGGGTTGGCACCGCGTGCCGTGACCCCGCCGTATCCTCCCAGCAACAGGGCAACCACAAGCGTCGCGCCCCTACAACCCGAACCGGATTCGCTCTACGATGGCATCCGACCGGAAGATGCCAATCCGGACCAGGGAGAAACGACATGGTGGCGCGCGTCCTCGCCGCACCGCTGGCCGCAGCACTTTTTTTGGCCGTCGTGCCTGCAGCCTTCTCGACCGCCCGCGCTGATGACCTGCTGAAAGTGGCAGTCGCCCAGCGCGGTCAATGGGATACCGCCATAACGGAGCTCGGCGAGCGCTCGGGCATTTTCAAGAAACGCGGCATCGCGGTGGAGATCCTCTACACCCAAGGTGGCCCGGAGGCGCACCAGGCAGTGATCTCCGGCAGCATGGACGTGGCCTGCGGGGGTGGCATCGAATCCGCAATCGGCGGCTTCGCCAAGGGTGCTCCGGTGCGCCTCATCGGCAGCGCCATGATCGGTTCGCCGGACACCTACTGGTTCGTGGTCGCGAATTCTCCAATCAAGTCGCTCGCGGATGCCTCCGGCAAGACCATCAGCTACTCGCAGAACGGCTCCTCGAGCCACACCGCGCTGCTGGCACTTCTCGACCAGTACAAGGTCGATGCGCGGCCGGTCTCCACCGGTGGCCATCCCGCGACCCTGACGATGACCATGACGGGCCAGATCGACATCGGGCGCGGCGCCGCACCGTTCGGCCTCGACCTCGTCGAGGAGGGAAAGATCCGGGTGATCGCGCGGGGCAGCGAAATCAAGGCGCGCGCTGACCAAACGGTGCGCGTCTGCATCACGAACACCCAAGTGCTCAAGCGCGGCGATGCCGTCGCGCGGTTCATGCAGGGTTACCGCGACACCCTCGACTGGATGTATTCGGACCCGGCCGCCCTGCGGATGTACGAAGCGTTTTCAAATGTGCGCCACGAGTTAATGGCAAAGGTCCGCGACCAGTATTTTCCCAAAGCGACGTTGTGGCCGGACGAGATTCGCGGGCTCGACCTCGTGCTTTCGGATGCACTCAAAAACAAGTTCATCGCGCGACCGCTCACGGCCACGGAGGTCAAGGAGATGATCCAGATTCCAGCGCCGATGTAGCGCGTCGGACCGCGGGCGCCCCGCCCGCTTTCACCGTAACCTCCCCATCGCCGGGAGTAAGAGCGGGCGAGACGCCCGCGGTCCCATGGGAGAGACCATGCGAAGTCTCCACTGCGTTTTCGCACTCGCCCTCGTCGTCTGCGCCGGTTTCGCCGGCCCGGCCGTTGCCCAGGAAAAGGTTCGCGTCTCAGTGCCGCAGCGCGGGCTGTGGGATACCGGCGTGGCTGAGCTCGGGCAGCGCGCCGGCATCTTCAGGAAATACGGTTTGGAGCTTGAGATATTGTTCACCTCCGGCGGCGCAGAATCCCAGCAAGCGGTGATCGCCGCAAGCATGGACATTGCCATCGGCGTGTCGGGCGCGATCGGTGCTTACTCCAAGGGCGCACCGCTCCGCCTGATCGGCAGCGAGATGATCGGGTCGCCCGATCTGTTCTGGTATGTGCCGGCAAACTCGCCGATCAAGTCGATTGCGGACATGAACGGCAAGACGGTCGGTTACACGGTGACGGGCTCGTCGAGCCATGCTGGCCTGTTGGATTTCGTCCGGCAAAACAACCTCGACGTCAAACCGGTGTCTACCGGCAATATGCCGGCGACTTTCACTCAGGCCATGACGGGCCAGATCGATGTGGGATTTGCGTCCGCTCCGTTCGGCATCGACGCGCTCGAAGACGGCAGGATCCGGCTGATCGCGCGTGGCCTCGACGTGACGGCACTCCAGGGGCGCACGACACGCGTGAACGTCACCAACCTGGACATGCTGTCGCGGCGCAAGGGAATGCTGGAGCGTTTCATGCAGGCCTATCGCGACACCGTCGACTGGATGTATTCGGATGATCCGGCGGTGCTTCGGCATTACGCCGAGTATTCGGGTTTTCCCGAAAAGGTCGTGAAACGGGTGCGTGATTTCATCCCCAAGGATACAATGGCACCCGATCGCATCATCGGCCTGGATCAGATCATCGCGGATGCAACCAGGCAGCGGTTCATCCTTGCGCCGCTTACCAGACAACAGATCGACGAATTCGTAAAAATCCAGCCGCCGCCGAAATCATGAGTTGGATCGGCGCTGCCTGCGATTCGATGTAATCGCAGCGCGCTCCAGGTCAGAGTTCGTTTGAAGCCCTTGTTCCATTTCCGCGAAATGCGCTCGCACGCATCTAGCGGCGACCCAAATAGTCAATGATATTTCGACGCAGGAAACGAAGGGCGAGGTTGCGCAGACTGAACCATAGTACAGGAGATCGTCGAAAGGCGGTCGCGCGCGGCATAGACACAAACAGCCCACGCTGCTTGATAAACTCGGCAATGAGGGGATTCCACTCGATCAGCGCCTCCTCGGCCTCTCGCGCCATAAACCCGGAAATGATTTCGGGCGGGGGCGCAAACACTTCGGGGATTGCGCTGCAAATGTCGGAATCGCCGAGGATGTTCCATTTCGACGCACCGCCCATGAGCGGCGAGGTCAGGCCATAGACCACGCGACGGATTCGGCTCTCGCGGATCGCGTAGCAACAGGAAGCGCAGGGCTCGGTATTTGTATAAATCTCGCAGTCGTCGAGGCTGATGCAACGAAGAACGCCCTGCGCTTTCGAGATAGCGACGACCTCGGCATGCCGCGTCACGTCGCCGTCTTGGGTAACGCGGTTGGTCGACTCCGCGACGACCGCGCCATTGCGGCACACGACCGCGGCGAACGGATACTCGCCCGCGTTGCCGGACTTCCTGGAAAGGGCAATGCAACGCGCCATCATCATCTGATCAACTTTATCCTGTTGCGACAAGTTCATCGTATGTTCTCGGCTGTGCGTTCTAGCTGAGCCCGTGCCCGCTATCGCTCTGGCGGAGCGCAATCTTGTCTCCTTAATGTCGAGGCTAAGGCCCCGACCATTAGGGCCCGCGAGGACCCGAAACCACCAGCGACAGCGAATCGAACCGTGGAGCGGAATGCGCTGTTTCCAGCAATGTTCCCGGATTCCAATCAATGTGTTGCGATCGGCCGAAGGGTGATTGCGGGTCTGACGCTTGAAGGATGACTGCGAGTCTGAAAGTGCTTGGTATCCGCGATAGGGAATCGTTAAGCTTACGCCTCGGCCACCGATCAGCCCCCCATGCCCGATCCCCTCCTCTCCTCCGACGTAAAGGCGCTGTTCTTCGATGTGTTCGGTACGCTTGTCGACTGGCGCACCAGCATCGCACGAGAGGCTAAGGCGGTGCTCGAACCGCTCGGACACGACGCCGACTGGCTCGGCTTCGCAGATGCCTGGCGGGACGAATACCAACCCGCCATGGAGGAAGTGCGGGCGGGGCGGATCCCGTTCTCGAAGCTCGATGTGCTGCATCGGCGCAATCTCGAGCGCATCTTGCCGCGCTACGGATTGACGGGCCTTTCAGAGGCGGTAGCGGCCAACCTCAATCGCGCCTGGCACCGGCTCGATGCCTGGCCCGACGTAGCGCCCGCCCTGCAGCGGCTCAAACGCAAATTTCTGCTGGCGCCGGTTTCCAATGGCAACATTTCACTGATGGTGGATCTTGCCCGGCGCAACGGCCTGCCGTGGGACGCAATCCTCGGCGCGGAGGTTGCGGGTGACTACAAGCCGAAGCCCCGGGTCTATCTTGCGGCGGCCGATGCTCTCGATCTTGCTCCGGGCGCCTGCATGATGGTGGCAGCCCATACCAGCGACCTCACTCACGCGGCCGGGTGCGGGCTGCGGACCGCCCACATCGCACGTCCGAACGAGAAAGGCCTCGGCAAAGGCGAAACCGGACCGTCGGCGCCTGTCGACATCGCCGTCGGCGGCCTCATCGAACTCGCGGATCGGCTTGGGGCGTAGCCCGGATGGAGCGCAAGCGGCTCCGGGGACTCCGGATCAACATCCCTGGCCTATGAAAGAATTGGAGAGCCGGCCCGGATATTGCTTCCAGCTACGCGTCAGGCGCGTCTGGACAAGCTCGCCAGCAGCACGGCCATGATGCCTGTGAGGAAGATGCCGTCGAACGTGCCGGCGCCGCCGATCGAGGCGACAGGCGCTCCGAGCCTCTGCACGGTGCCGAGGTTGAGCAGATCGGCGCCGATCAGCGTGCCGAGGCTGCCGCCCACGTATGCGAGAGCGGCGGCATGGTGCTGCGCGATCAGCACCGCCACAATGGCGGTTGCCACCGGCGGCACGAAAATCGGCACCGCAATGCCGACCCCCTGCACCGGATAGGCCAGCATATGGACGATCGCCGTCACAACGGCGGTAGTCACGATCCCCTGAATCCACAGATCGTTCTTGGCAAGCAGATAAAACGAAAGCAGGATCGGGATCACGGCGCCGCCGACATTCACGGCGAGGACGGTACCGGGCCATTCAATGACAGCCGGTACCATATAGTGTACACCGAAGAAGACGACCTCTCGCCCGGACTGCACCTCGCGCCCTGGAAACTCCCACACCGGAATATTGATGTAGCTGCCGATCAGCGAGCCGAGCAGCAGCAGCAGGGCAGTTCCCGAACTGACTCCTAGCCTCGCATATGCATAACGCAGCACATTGATCTGGATGAGGACGACGACGACGAGAAATATGCCGAACAGAAGTGCAAAGAAGGGCCACGCGAGCGGGAGATAGTGCATTTGCCCCATGGGCGATCACCAGCCTTTAGGTGGGCAAGATCGCCCGCACGGCCGCATAATGAATACCTCACCTTGCCGGCGGTTTCGCCCACCCGAAAGGTCTGGAAGTCCAAGGTCTCAAGCGGAAAATGCGAACCGCCTTTGACCACTGCACTGGTTGCTTACCGCAGCCCAGCGTTGATCCGGTCCAGCGCAGCCGAACCCGGGCAGAGATCCTTTTCTGAGAGCGCATTGAGCGGCGTCTCGATAGTATTGAGATGGTGATGCAGGTCCTCCGGCTCAGGATCGAGATAGAGGACGCCGGTCACGACCTGACCTTTGGCGGTGTGCAGCTGGAGGAAATTCATTGCCGCTACCCGGTCATGCACGTCGTAGTCCGCATTGATCTTCCGCAACACCAGTGTCGTGCCGTCGTGCTGCTCGACGGCCTGCACTGTGCCGGGTGCATACTCGACCTGGATCGGGTCACGGCCCGTAATGACATCGAGCCTGTTCACCGCCTCGTTGTGGTCGCGCACATAGTCATAGCTTTTGGTCGATCCCGCGTGATTGTTGAAGGCGACACACGGGCTGATCACATCGATGAAAGCCGCGCCCTGGTGCTCGATCGCCGCCTTGATGATCGGGACGAGTTGGTTCTTGTCGCCCGAGAAT
>Ga0070734_10001846_pt1 | contig 28625 bp, 22 predicted proteins | sample Coa_R1_8_FD_66444 | JGI IMG/M metagenome (GOLD analysis project Ga0070734, IMG submission 66444) | Surface soil microbial communities from Centralia Pennsylvania, which are recovering from an underground coalmine fire - Coalmine... | ecosystem: Environmental > Terrestrial > Soil > Unclassified ... | reverse complement strand
TCGACCTCATCGAGCCGGCGACGAAGCTGCAGCCGACGCAGGGGACGATCGACGTGTTCGTCGCGTTCAAGAGCAAGGGCGGCCGGATCTCGGGCGGCGTGAAGCCGGTCCTCAAGCATGTCGAGGTCCGCCCCGCCGACGACACCTTCGGCGACAAGCTCAAGGCCTGGCTGGCGGACAAGGGCCTGCACCTGTTCTCCGATCGTGTCCCCGGCCGCAACGCGGTGGCCACGGTGATCCCGATCGAGGGGCGGCTCGACCAGCCGGACGTGCAGCTCTGGCCGGCGGTGTTCGGCGTCGTCCGCAACGCCTTCGTCGAGGGCGTGTCGTCGAGCTTCCGGAACGTGCCGCCCGAGAAGGCCGAGCAGAAGCAGGGTGTGGTCCAGCAGGCCAAGACCGCCGTCGAGAAGAAGGAGGGGCCGCCCAAGGCCCAGCCCGCCAAGTGAGGCCCACGACGACGATCGCGCTGGCCTTCGCGCTGCTGGCCGGGTGCGGGCACGCGAAGACGACCGAGAAGCCGGGCGACAACGAGGGTCCGTCGTCGATGACGCCCGCCGAGCCCGCGCACCACGAGGCGCCCGCCGCGCACCCGAACGAGACGCCGGTGGTCGAGCAGCCCGAGTCCCTGCTGGCGCCGGGCGCCGAGGACGACATCCGCGCCAAGCTGAAAGACGCCGGGTTCCTCGACGGAGAGTCGAAGTCGCTGGAACGAGCGGTGCGCAAGTTCCAGGCGGCGCACGACCTGCCGGTGACCGGCGTGGTCGATCATGAGACGGCCCGCAAGCTGGGCCTCGACCCGGCGAAGGTCTTTCGCCACGCCGAGCCGAAGCCCTGACGAAGCTGGGCTTTGCCCAGCGGAGTCGTCGCGGGAGGCTCCGGGAACCCTCCCAGGGTTCCCGGGACTAAGGCGCCACGCCCGGGCGGGTGTCGATGCCGGTGTTGGTGCGGCTGACGCCCCCGGGCTGGCCGGGCAGCGGGACCACCTTGGCGGCCGGCGTCGGGAGCGCCGCCACCAGCGCCATCGCCTGGGCCTGCTGCGCGAGCAACGAGGGCGTGATCTCGCCGAGCAACGCCGACATCCCTGGCGCGCGTGCCAGGGCCTGCCCATCCTGCGCCTGGTCGATCGTCGCCTGGGTGTTGGCGACCATCTTGGTGGCGAAGTCGTAGTCGAAGCGCTCGCCGGTCGCGTGCATCAGGTCGACGCGCGTGAGTGAGCCGTTCGCCTGCGCGCCGGCGCCGAGACGGATCGAATCGACGTTCATGCCCAGCTGGTTCGCAAAGTTCACGATCTTCGCGTCGACCTGGGCGCGCGCGTTCAGCACCGCCGTCGCGTAGTCCCTCACCGCGCCGGTGGTGGCCCGCTGCTGCGCGATCTGCGCGTCGGCGATCACCTGCTGGTTGCGCCGGTGCAGCTCGGTCAGCACCCGCTGGTCGCCGCCGCCCCGCTCGTTGTAGGCCGAGCTGACCGGCGGCGGCGTCGGCGCGGCGGCCGGCGCGGGCAGATCCGCGGCGGTCGGCGGCGGCGCGGGCGCTGGCACCGGGTTATCCGGACCGGGTGGAGGCGGAGGCTCCGGACCGACCGTCTGGGCCGCCACACCCGCAGACACGAGCAAACACACCGCGGCCCCGGCCGCCCACCAACTGCCCAGCTTCGCCTTCCCCATCTCCCACCTCCCCTATCCTCGAAACCTGACGCTCGAGCCCGGCGCGTCAAGCCCGACCGTCGCGAGCCCGAGGACGTATACTGATGACATGGCCAAGTTTCACGGAACCGTTCGCCGCAACGATCTCGAGGGCGGACACTGGCAGCTCGTCGCCGATGACGGAAAGACGTACGTCCTCGAGGGGACGCTGCACGGGATCGAGCAGGACGGCGCCAAGGTCGAGATCGACGGCGCCGTCGATCGCGACGCGATGGGCTTCGCCATGACCGGCCCGACGCTGCGCGTGAAAAGCGGCAAGAAGGTATGAGCTCGACCTGATCTAAAGTCGCGGCGAATGGAAGACATTCGTCGCGCGACCCGCCGCTACGAGACGTGGCTGGGCGGGCTGATCCCCCTCGTGCCTGCCGACCTGCGGACGAAGCACGTCCGGATGCGGCTGGGCCCCTTTTTGTTCATGCGCGCCACGTTCTACCGCTGGTGTCAGCTGTGGCACGGCAGGACGCGCGACCTGGGCGATGTCGCGCGCGCGGCCCCGGTCGCGGCGGTGGGGGACCTGCACCTCGAGAACTTCGGGACCTGGCGCGACAGCGACGGGCGGCTCGTCTGGGGCATCAACGACTTCGACGAGACGACCACCCTCCCCTGGACGCAGGACCTGGTGCGCCTCGCCGCCAGCGCGCACCTGGCGATCTACACCGACCACCTGGCGGTCCGGCGCCGCAGCGCCTGCGAGGCGATCCTCGAAGGCTACCGCGACGGGGTCGAGGCGGGCGGCCGGCCGTTCGTGCTCGAGGAGATGCACGGCTGGCTGCGCGACGTCGCCACCTCGGAGCTGCGCCACCCGGCGCTGTTCTGGCGAAAGATGGACGGCCTGCGCACGGCGCCCGACGTCGATCGCGGCGCGGCGGCCGCCATCGCGGGGGCCATGCCGAGCGCCGACCTGTCGATCCGCTACGCCCGGCGCGTCGCCGGGCTGGGGAGCCTCGGGCGGCCGCGCTTCGTGGGCATCGCCGACTGGCACGGCGGCCGGATCGCGCGCGAGGCCAAGGCCATGGCGCCGTCGGCCTGGGTGTGGGCCTGCGGGCACAGCCCCGACACGGTCGACCGCTACACGCAGATCATCACGCGCGCGGTCCGCGTCCCCGATCCGACGGTGAAGATCGTCGGCGGCTGGCTGCTGCGGCGCCTGGCCCCCCACTGCGCACGCATCGAGCTCGGCGATCTCCCCTCCGGGCGCGACGAGGAGCGGTTGCTCTACGCGATGGGGTTCGAGACGGCCAACGTCCACCTCGGCACGCCGCGCGCCCGCGCCGTCCTGCGCCGCCAGCTCGCCGCCCGCCGCGGGAACTGGCTGCACGAGACGGCCAAGACCTTCGCCGGCGACGTCGTCCGCGAATGGAAGGAGTGGCGCGGCGCGCAGCGCGGGTAGGCCGGCGCCGCGATCACGACCGGCCGAGGATCTCGACCCGCACCTTCACCACGCCGTCCTTGATCATGTCCAGCTTGCGCGCGGCCCCCTCGGAGAGGTCGACGACGCGGCCGCCCGGGCAGCCGCAGCGATCGTTGATCCGCACCACCACCGAGCGGCCGTTGGATCGGCTCACGCGCACGCGCGTGCCGAACGGCAGCGACGGCGAGGCGGCGGTCATGGCGTTCGGATCGAAGCGCTCGCCCGAGGCGGTCTTGCGTCCGGCGAAGCCGCGCCCGTAGTAGCTGGCGCGCCCCTCGAGCACGCGCGAGCCGCCGCCCCGCCGCGCCCCCTCGGCCGTCGCGCATCCGATCGCGACCGCCAGCGCGGCCAGTGCCACCGCGCGGAGGCGAACCGCGCGCCGCGTCTGGCTTTCTAGGTTCGTGACTGGCCTCGACCGCCGCCGGGCGGGCCGTCTTCGAGCAGCATCTCTTCTTCTTCGGCGTCTGGCGGCGAGGCTTTATCGCCCCGGCTCTCGATGGTGCCGATGCCGTACTTCTCGAGCTTGTAGTAAAGCGCGCTGGTCTTGATCCCCAGGAGCCGCGCGGTCTCGGTCTTGACGCCGCCGCTCTTGTCGTACGCCCGCTGGATGAGCTGCCGCTCGAGGTCCTCGAGCAGCGCGGGGAGCGACATCTCGCCGCCCGGCAGCGCCAGCGCGTTCTCGGGCAGCCCACCGCGCACCGAGGCCGGCAGCGCGCCCACGTCGATGGCCGTCCCTTCGGCGAACACCAGCGCCTGCTCGATCACGTTCTCCAGCTCGCGCACGTTCCCCGGCCACGAGTAGAGCCCCAGCCGGGCCAGCGCGCCGTCGGAGATCCCCTTCCTGGGATCGATGGCCGGGTTGGTGCGCGGCCCCAGCTTGGCGATGAAGTGGGAGACGAGGCGCGGGATGTCGTCCTTGCGCTCGCGCAGCGGCGGGACCAGGCAGGGGACGACGTGCAGGCGGTAGTAGAGGTCCTCGCGGAACCGCCCGGCGGCCACCTCGGCCGCGATGTCACGGTGGGTCGCCGACAGCACCCGCACGTCGACCTTGATCGTCTCCTCGCCGCCCACGCGCTCGAACTCCCGCTCCTGCAGCACGCGCAGCAACTTGAGCTGCAGCCCCGGCGTCACGTCGCCGATCTCGTCGAGGAACAGCGTCCCCTTGTCAGCCAGCTCGAAACGGCCGAGCTTACGCTTGACCGCGCCGGTGAAGGACCCCTTCTCGTGGCCGAACAGCTCGGACTCGAGCAGCGTCTCGGTCAGCGCGCCGCAGTTCACCTTGACGAACGGCCCGCCGGCCCGTTTGGACCGCGCGTGGATGGCGCGCGCCACCAGCTCCTTGCCGGTCCCCGACTCGCCGTGGATGTAGACCGAGGCGTCGGTGGGCGCCACCTTCTCGATGAGCTGGAAGACCGCGCGCATCGCCGGCGTCTCGCCGACGATCTCGTCGAAGCGGTACTCGCGCGCGGCGTCGTCGCGCAACGCCGCGCTCTCGGCCTCGGCGCGCTCGCGCGCCCGCCGCTCGGCGCGCAGGTCCAGCGCCCGCGACACCTTGAGGCGCACCACCTCGGGCGCGAACGGCTTCTGGATGAAGTCGAAGGCCCCCATCCGCATCGCCTCCACGGCCGTCTCCACGGTGCCGAACGCGGTGGCGATCATGACCGGGCAGTCGGGGTCGCGCTCGCCGACCCCCTTGACCACCTCGAGCCCCCCTTTTCCCTCCATCTTGAGGTCGGTGATGACGAAGTCGATCGCCCCCCGCCCCGCGGCGAACAGGCGCAGCCCCTCGTTTCCGGACGGCGCCAGCAGTGCCTCGTGCCCCATCCGCCGGATGGTGGCCCCCAGCCCCTCGCGCATGGTCTCGTTGTCGTCGATGATGAGGACCCGGGCCATCTCGGGTAGCCTACCCCCGTCTCAAAATGTCAGACAAGCCCAGGCAACCGACCTCGGGACCCTCAAAGGGTCCCGAACCCCCCGCGAAGGGCTCGGGCGAGCTAAGCTCGCCCTCCCCCACGCGATCCCCTTCCCCCCTCGACCTCCTGCGTCCCGCCGTGCGGGGCATGCCCGGGTACACGCCGGGCGAGCAGATCGCGGATCTCACCAAGCTGAACACCAACGAGGGGGCCTTTCCCCCCTCGCCGCGCGTCCGCGCCGCGCTGGCCGCCATCGCCGACGAATCGCTGCGCCTCTACCCCGATCCGACCAGCAGCGGTCTGCGCGCGGCGGCGGCGGCGCGCTACGGCGTGGCGCCCGACCAGGTGCTGGCGGGCAACGGCTCTGATGACTGCCTGACCATCCTCTACCGCGGGTTCCTCGACGCCGGCGAACGGGTCGCCTGCCCCTGGCCGACCTATGGCCTCTACTCGACGCTGGCCGCGCTGCAGGGGGCCGAGCTGGTGCGCCTGCCGTTTGTGGTCGAGGGGCGCCGCCTGATGCTGCCGGCCGATCTGACGCGGCAGCGGGCGAAGATGATCATCCTCGCCAACCCGAACAACCCGACGGCCACGCTGGTGCCCGTCGAGGCGCTGCGCGCGCTGTGTGACGAGGCGCGGGAGGCGATCGTCGTCGTCGACGAGGCCTACGTCGACTTCGCGCTCGGCGCGGGCCTCGAGGCCAGCATGCTGCCCCACCTGAGGGAGCACCCGAACCTGGTCGTGCTGCGCACCATGTCCAAGAGCTACAGCCTGGCCGGCGCGCGCCTGGGCCTGCTGTTCGCGGCCGCGCCCGTCGTCGAGCAGCTCACCAAGGTGAAGGACAGCTACAACGTCAACGCCGTCACCCAGGCGATCGGCATCGCCGCGCTCGAGGACCGCGCCCACCACGAGGACGGCGTGCGCCGGACGCTGGCCGAGCGCGCGCGCCTCGAGACGGCGCTGGCGACCCTGGGGCTCACCTGGCCCGAGTCGGCCGCCAACTTCCTGCTGGTCGAGGTGGGCGAGCGCGCCGAGCAGATCTACCAAGCGCTCAAGAAGAGCGGCCTCCTGGTTCGCTGGTGGTCGGCCCCCGAGCTCCGCACCGCGATCCGCATCAGCGTCGGCAAGCCCGCCGACAACGACCGCCTGCTGTCCGCGCTGCGAAGCCTGGTCTAGCGCCAGAGCCCGCAGCCGGCAACGACCGCCTGCTGTCCGCGCTGCGGAGCCCGGCTATCTCCGCCTCGGGCTCCGGCTCCGCCTCCGGTTCCGCCGCCACCCCGGACCCAACATCCGCGGAATCAAGTTGGACCGGGCGGCGGCCGGCAGATCGGGGATGCGCGCCGGGGGAGCGCCGGCCTCTCTTCGATCGTCAGCGGGCCGCCGGCGCGCCGCCACCCAACCGTCGCCATCCACGTCGTGGCCTCCACCACCGCAGCGGGATCGCGCGCGGCGCCCGCGCGGGCGGCCGCCCGGGACCCAACATCCGCGGAATCAAGTCGGGCGCCTCGTCGCCACCCCGAAAAGTGCGGACCCGAGCTCCGCGGGTCGATGCCAGCGGGGGCGTTGAGGTGCTTCCGGAAGTTGAGCAGCACGTAGACCATGCTCGCCCGCATCTGCCGTGGCGTCGTCAGCGGGCGGACATGGTAGCGATCGCCGACCACCCTCCCCTTGCGCCTCCCGAGCGCGCGGTTGACGGCGAGCGCCAGCCGGATGGCCAAACCGTGCATGCCGCCACGGGCCCGGCGCGCCTCGTCCCCCTCGACGATGAAGTGCCCGTGATCCTGCTGGATGGAGAAATGGATCACCCGGAATCGGTCGACCGACGCCCGGCCAATGGCACGCCGGAGCGCGCTGAACACTCGCGCCGACCTCAGCGAGGGGAGCCCCGGCACCGCGCGGATCGTGACCTGGAGCGGGTAGCGAGGGTCGACCTTGGCCCGCGTTTCGTGCGGCATCGCGGGTCGGCCGCGCGGCTTTCGCCCGGCCCCCTTCCGAGCCCCGCCCCACCCGTTCGCCAGCTTGAGCGGCAGGCGCAGCTGCCGCCTACCTGCCGACTTGATTCCGCGCATGCCCGGGTTTTCGGCGCGGCGGGCCGCGGGTTGCGTGCCCGGCTGTGGGACTCGATTCCGCGGATGTTGGGGCGGCGACGCCCGGACTTCATGGTGAGGCCGGAGCTTGATTCCGCGGATGTCGAGGCGTGGCGCCAGCGGGCGGGACGAGCGACGAGACGACGGCTAGCTGGTCTCCTCCAGGCGATCGATCTTGCGGAGCGAGCCGAGCGCGAAGGTGTAGACGGCCACCACCACCAGCGTGCCCACGCCTCCCACGATGACCGCCGGGACGGCGCCCAGCCAGGCGGCGGTGAGGCCCGACTCGAGCTCGCCGAGGTCGTTCGAGCTGGAGATGAACACCATGTTGACGGCGCTGACGCGGCCGCGCATCTCGTGGGGCGTGCGGAGCTGCACCACGGTCGAGCGGACCACCACGCTCACCATGTCCGAGCCGCCCAGCACGACCAGCGCCGCCAGCGACAGCCCGAAGCTGCGCGACAGCCCGAAGGCGATGGTCGCCACCCCGAACAGCGCCACACAGACCAGCAGGATGGGCCCCGCGCGCCGGGTGAGGGGCCGGTAGGCGAGGCCGACGGCGGTCACCGCCGCCCCCGCCGCCGGCGCGCTCCGCAGGAGCCCCAGCCCGAGGGGACCGACGTGCAAGATGTCGCTGGCGAAGATCGGCAGCAGCGCGGTCGCGCCGCCCAGCAGAACGGCGAACAGGTCGAGCGAGATCGACTCCAGGATCACGGGCCGCCGCCAGACGAAGCGCAGCCCCTCGGCGACGCGAGCCAGGGCGCCCGCCTGGCCCACCGGCGCCAGCGGCGGGTGCGGGCGCAGCGAGAACGCCGCGGCCGCGGCCAGCGTCATCAGGGCCGCCGCGAAGGCGTAGACCCAGGTCGCCCCGCCGGCGACACCGTAGAGCACGCCGCCCAGCGCGGGGCCGGCGATCGTCGACACCTGCCAGGTCGTGGAGGTCCAGGTGACCGCGTTGGCGAAGTGCTCGACCGGCACCAGCCCGGGCACGACCGCCTGGGCCGCCGGCGCCAGAAACGCGCGCGCCACGCCGACGAAGAACAGCACGGCGTAGATCGGCGCCGGGCCGGCGTGGCGCGCCGCCAGCGCGCACAGCGCCGCCACGCAGACCGCCAGCGTGAGGCTGCAGACCGCCACGATGCGCCCGCGGTCGAGCCGGTCGGCCACGTTCCCGCCCGGCAGCGTCAGCGCGAGCACGGGCGCGAACTGGACCAGGCCGACCAGCCCCAGCGACATGGCCCGGTGGGTCAGCGCGTAGATCTGCCAGCCCACGGCCACGGTCGTCATCTGCGCGCCCAGGTTCAGCGCCAGCGAGGAGGCGAGGTAGCGGCGAAAGTCGCGGTGCGCGAAGGCGGCGCCGGGCCCGACGGCGGCGGGGAGCGGGGCGTCCATCTGGGGCGCGGATGATGACACGGCCGCGCGTCGGCGCGCCCGAACCGATTGTCTCAATCAAATTGTTGTTCCGCGCGTCGGCCGGGCGGTCTATGCTCGAGGCCGGATCGGCGAGAGGAGGTCGGCACGATGGAGGCAACGACCGGTGTGGGGACCTGCCCGCGGTGCGGGAAGGCGCTCGGGGAACGTCAGCTGGGCAGCGTGCGGCTGGAGGCCTGCGAGGGGTGCCAGGCGCTGCTCGTCAAGCAGTCGGCGCTGATGCCGGCGCTCGAGGCGCTGAGCGCCAACGTGCTCGCCAGCTTCGACCCCGACACGCCGCTGGAGGCGCTGCCCGATCGCAGCGGGCAGCCGAGCTGCCCCGCCTGCAACCGGGCGATGGAGAAGGCCGATTACTGCGGGGCCAAGCTGGTCTACTTCGACCGCTGCAACCGCTGCAGCCTGCTGTGGATCGGCACCGAGGAGCTGGGCGGCATGTCGCTCATGTGGGCTCGGATGGAGAAGCGCATCGCGCGCACGCGCGCCCAGACCGACGAGAACCTCTCCGGGATGGAGGCGCTGTCGCAGGCCGCCCACCTCAAGCGGGCGGTCAACGGGTCGCTCAGGCCGATCGGCATGATCGTGGGCCTGCCGCTCGGCTGAGCGCGGCCCGCCGTCAGATCGTCGAGCAGCGATCGAGCGTCACGCTCTCGGTGTCGCCGTCGATCGTCACGTCGGCTGTCCCGCAGCCGGTGATCGTCACCGAGGCGGACTTGCCGGCGTCTTTTCCGCTGGTGACGGTTCCGGTCAGCGACCCCGACGAGGCGCAGTTGCAGGTGGCGGTCCAGGTCAGGTTCTCGGGCGTCAGCGCCACCGCGTAGCCGGCCAGGTTGTGGGTGATGACCAGCGTCCCGCCCACGATCGCCATGTCGGCCCGCGAGCTGCCGGTGATGACCAGCGGCGAGCTGGTCATGGTGCTGATGTCGAACAGCGTGCGGCCGCTGGCCAACGTGAGGACGCGCTCCATGCCGGGCACCGCGAACGAGAAGCCGGTGGCGGTCCGGGTCAGCGTCTGCCCGCCGCCGGGCGCGGTGATCGCCAGCGAGCCGGCCGGCGCGGAGAGGGTGAGGCTGCCCGTGCGGTTCACGCTGTCTCCGACGGTGGCGATGTTGCACGCGGCCGCGTCGCTGAAGGTGAGGTCGATGGAGCCGTCGACGGTGACCGCGCCCACCGAGCAGGTGTCGAAGGTCGCGGTTCGCACACCGGCGCTGCAGGTCGAGTAGGTGACCGGCAGGCAGGAGGCGGCGTGGGCCGAGGAGAGCGGCGCCAGCGCGCCCATCGCCCGGCGCCAGGCGGGCGCCCGGAGCTCGGCGGGCAGACGCAGCACGGGCGCGGCGGGGAGCATCGCGGTGGTCGAGCCGCTCTGGGCCGACTCGTCGGCGCTGGCCATCACCTCGCCGACCGCGGCGCCGACCTGCCCCTGGTCGGCCAGCCCGTCACCCTTGCGGCAGCCCGCCGTGAGCGCGGCCAGCGCCGCTGCCGTCACGATCCCCAGCTTCGATCTCGCGGCCATGGCCTGGCCGTTCCGCGCGCGCGTGAACATGAATCTCTCCTTCGCTGAAATAGCGAGCCTCGCGCCCCAGACATCGGACGGACGATCGGTGTGATTGAGGCGAGGCTCGGGGTGGGGCCGGAGGGGGACCAAATGTCCCCGTCCGCTCACCCCAACAGACCTCGCTGGCCACAAAACCTGAAAGAACGTGATCGTCTTGGCGTGGGCCCGGTCACTGCTGTTGGTCGGTTGACCGCGCGCTGTCAACGATTCGACGCGGACGCTCCGCCAACCGGGAACAAAGCCGCCGTTCGGCGTTACTCGGCCTTGCGGCAGAACAATTGCAGTTTGCCGGTGTCCGTTGTGTGGTCCCGCGTTTTCAGGCGGGCTTTCTCAGGCGTGGAGGTGACCGATGGTTGGACGTTGGAGCGGCAAGAGGATCGGGATCGTGGCGTGGTTGGCGCTGCTGAGCGCCGGGTGCAGCATCTCGCCGCAGCCGGCGGGCGTGGGCGTGGAGGGGCCGCGGACGCGCGGGCCGACGGCCCGCACGCGCGCGGTGCCGCCCCGAAACATCCACCGGCGCCGCACCATCGATGAGGCGACGGCGGCCTCGGCGCCGGCCGGCGCCCACCTCAACTACTACGGCGGCCGCGTCGTCTCCAACATGCAGGTCGTACAGGTCATCTACGGCACGGGCAGCTACCTGCCGCAGGTCACCAGCACCGCCTCGCCCAGCATGGCCACCTTCTACCAGGGGGTGCTCAACAGCCCCTACGTCGACTGGCTCACCGAGTACGACACCAACGCGCAGCCCGCGCCCAACAGCAACCAGGTCATCGGCCGCGGCGGCTTCTCCGCCCAGGTCGTCATCACCCCCTCGGCGGCGAACAACGGCGCGACGATCGACGACACCAACATCCAGGCCGAGCTGTCGGCGCAGATCCAGGCCGGCGTGATCCCGGCGCCCACGCACGACGCCGCGGGCAACAACAACACCTACTACGCGATCTTCTTTCCGCACGGAAAGGTGATCACGCTCCAGGGCGAGGGCTCGTGCAGCGTGTTCTGCGCCTACCACGGCACGATCGCCAACGTCCCGGGCGTGGGCGAGATCTATTACGGCGTCCACCCCGACTTCCAGGCCGGCTCGGGCTGCGAGAACGGGTGCGGCGCGGCGCCCACCGCGTTCGGCAACGTCACCCAGGTCGCCTCGCACGAGATGATGGAGACCATCACCGACGCCGAGGTCGGCATCGCCACGGTCATCCCCGGCGCGCCGCTGGCCTGGTTCGATCCCACCTACGACGAGATCGGCGACATCTGCAACGACATGCACGGGACCGTGACCGGCGGCGACGGCGTCAGCTACGACGTGCAGCCCGTGTTCTCCAACGTCGCCAACGACTGCATCGTGTCCCGCGTCGTGACGCCCACCATCGCCGTGAGCGCCCTGACCTTCGAGGGGGGCACGGCCGTCACGGGGACCGTCTCGCTCGACGCCGTCGCCCCGGCGGGGGGCACCGCGGTCGCCCTCAGCAGCAGCGTCCCGACGCTGGTCAGCGTCCCGTCCTCGGTGCTGGTCCCGGCCGGCAGCGTGAGCGCCACCTTCGCGGTGACCTCCACCCAGTCGGCGGTCGAGACGCCGGTCACGCTGACCGCCACTTTCCCCGCGGCGACCGCCTCGGTCAACGTCACGGTGCTCGCCTCGCCGACGGTGGCGTCGGTCAGCTTGTCGCCGACCTCGGTGACGGGCGGGACGACCTCGACGGCGACCGTCACCCTGACCGGAGCGGCGCCGGCCGGCGGCGCCACGGTCACGCTCACCAGCGCCAACACCAGCATCGCCACCGTCCCCGCCACCGTGGTCGTGCCGGCCGCGAGCACCTCGGCCACCTTCACCGTGACCACCAGCCTGGAGAGCGCCAGCACCTCGGTCAGCATCTCGGCGGCCTATCACGACACCACCAAGTCGGCGCTGCTCACCGTCACCGGCGTCCCCGGCGTCGCTTCGTTGACGCTGAACCCGCCCATCGTCGACGGCGGCAACCCGTCGACGGCCACCGTCTCGCTGTCCAATCCGGCGCCGACGGGCGGCGCGGTCGTCGTGCTGGCCAGCAGCAACCCGACGCTCGCCGCCGTCCCGGCCAGCGTCACCGTGGCCGCCGGACTGCTCAGCGCGACGTTCGTCGTCACCACGACGGCGCCCACCACCCCGACCGTCGTCACGCTCGCGGCCACCTACCCGGCGGGGCTCAACGTGAACGCCAGTCTCACGGTTTCGACGCCGGGCAACGCCTCGTTCGATGCCACGCTGAAGGTCCCCCGCTGCACCACGGTGGGCAGCTTCTGCGACACCGGGAGCACGCTCATCCGCGGGCGGGCCAGCCTGGGCCCCGAGCTCGACACGCCGAACACGCTCGCCGCCGGCTGCCTCGACGGCACCGCCGGGACCTTCCATTCGGACGAGTCGCTCGACCGGCTCAGCGTCGCGACGCTGGACGGCAGTCCCCTGGCGGCCGGCGAGATGGTCAGGGTGACGGCCACCGTCTGGGCCTTCGACACCAGCGACTTCCTCGACGTCTTCTTCGCCCCCGACGCCACCAACCCCGTCTGGACGCTGATGGCGACCATCACCAGCACGGGCACGCAGCAGCAGCTCGCGCTCTCGACGCAGTTCGCGTTGCCGTCGGCCACGCTCCCCGTCATCCGCGCCAACTGGCGCTTCCTGGGCGCGACGGGGACCTGCACGACCGGCGCGTTCGACGACCGCGACGACCTGGTGTTCGCGCTCTCCGGGGCGCCGCCGGTCAACCTGCCGCCGGCCGTCAACGCGGGCCCCGACCAGGCGATCACCCTGCCGGCCAGCGCCAGCCTCTCCGGCACCGCCACGGACGACGGGCTGCCCAACCCGCCCGGCAAGCTGACCACCACCTGGTCGCTGGTCAGCGGCCCCGGCACGGTCACCTTCGGCAACGCGAGCGCGCTGGCCACGACGGCGACGTTCTCCGCCGCGGGGAGCTACGACCTGCGCCTGACCGCCAGCGACGGCGCCCTCTCGGCCAGCGACGACCTCATCGTCACCGTGTCGTCGCCGAACGCGCCGCCGACCGTGAACGCCGGACCGGACCAGACGATCGAGCTCCCGGCCGCCGCCAACCTGGCGGGCAGCGCCAGCGACGACGGGCTCCCCAACCCGCCCGGCAAGCTGACCACCACCTGGTCGTTCGTCAGCGGGCCCGGCACGGTGACGTTCGGCAACAGCGCCGCGCTCGCCACCACCGCGACCTTCTCGGTGGCCGGCACCTACGACCTGCGCCTGACCGCCAGCGACGGCGCCCTCTCGACCAGCGACGACCTCATCGTCACCGTCCAGCCGGTCAACCAGGCCCCGGTCGTCAACCCGGGAGCCAACGAGACGCTCAACGTCGACTTCCCCGCGGTCGTCGCCCTGAGCGGCACCGTGACCGACGACGGGCTGCCGAACCCGCCCGGCAAGGTCACCTCCAGCTGGTCGGTGGTCTTCGCCCCCAACGGCAACACGGCGACCATCCAGAACCCGGCCAGCCTGCAGACGAACGTGACGTTCTCCGGCGGGGGGACCTTCCAGCTGCGCCTGACCGCCAGCGACGGCGCGCTGTCGACCTCGGCCGACGTCTTCATCACCGTCATCCAGGCCAACCACGCGCCCACGGTGAACGCCGGACCGGATCAGACGATCACGCTCCCGGCGACCGCCAGCCTGAACGGCACGGTGACCGACGACGGCCTGCCCAACCCGCCCGCGACCTTCACCAGCACCTGGTCGGTCGTCAGCGGTCCTGGCACGGTGACCTTCGCCAACGCCTCGAACCCCGTCACCACGGCGACGTTCTCCGCCGCAGGGACCTACGACCTGCGGCTGACCGCCAACGACAGCGCGCTGTCCGCCAGCGACGACCTCATCGTCACGGTCAACGCCGCCGCGACCAACACGGCCCCGGTGGTCAACGCCGGGCCCGACCAGACCATCACGCTTCCGGCCAGCGCCAGCCTCGCCGGGACGGTGACCGACGACGGCCTGCCGAACCCACCCGGCGCCGTCACCACCACCTGGTCCAAGGTCAGCGGGCCCGGCACGGTGACGTTCGGAAACGCCAGCGCCAGGTCGACGACCGCGACCTTCTCCACCGCGGGGAGCTACGTCCTGCAGCTCTTGGCCAGCGACAGCGCGCTCTCGGCCAGCGACACCATCACCGTCACGGTGAACGCCGCCGCGACCAACACCGCGCCGACGGTGAACGCCGGGCCCGACCTGACCATCACCCTCCCGGCCAGCGCGACCCTCAACGGCACCGCCAGCGACGACGGCCTGCCCAATCCGCCGGGCACGCTGACCGTCACCTGGTCGAAGGTCAGCGGGCCGGGGACCGTCACCTTCGCCAGCCCGAACGCCAAGGTCACCACGGCGACGTTCTCCGCCGCAGGGACCTACGTGGTGCAGCTGACCGCCAGCGACAGCGCGCTTTCGGCCAGCGACACCGCGCAGGTGACGGTCAACGCCGCCAGCGGGTCGGGCCCCTGCGCCAGCCTCTGCAGCAACCCGGTGAGCTTCAGCATCAGCGGGAGCTTCCAGTCGGGCAACATCGGGACCGGCGCCGTCTGCTACCAGACGACCTCGGTCGTGCACGGCGGGAACTGCGGCAACTTCGTCAGCCCGCGAACGCTGCAGGTGAACGGGACCACCGAGCCCTGCAACGCCGGCAACTGGGCGTCGATCCCGGCCGCCCGCAACGGCGGCTACTGCGTCCAGACCACCGCCGGCAACCAGCCCTGGGCCTTCTTCACCGCCTGGTAGCGGCCCGCACCGAAGCCGAGCGCCCGGGCGTCCACGCCGGGCGCTCGGCGCCTCACGGCGAGACGGGGAGCTCGACGGTGCACCAGGTGTCGAGCGACACGCGCTGGCGCCCCTCGAGCTGAAAGGCCGGCGTCGACGAGATCCAGGATCCGTCGATCCAGCCGAGATCGAAGTCGCCCCGCAGCGGCATCGTCCCCTTCGTCGCCTCTCCGGGCCAATCGACGTGCTGGGTGTACTCCAGGATCAGCCGGTCGAAGAACGCCGCCCGGAAGCGCTCGATGGCCGGAAAGAACGGAAGGCTGCGGAGCACAAGATCGGCGCCCGGCGGAACGAGCACCGCTCGGTTGACGTTGTCGCCGTAGAACGCCCAGACGGGCGGGCTCGGCGCGACGCTGCTGCGCTGGATGTCGACCGAGTCGAGGGTCCCCGAGAAGTCACGGTCCCCGTCGAGCAGGAACCAGAGCGGGCGCTTGGCGTGGTTCTGGACGCGGACGTCGAGCGACGTGCAGGTGTCTCCCTTGCCACACCGGAACGGCCGCGCGCCCAGGATGGCGACCGACGGCCCGTCTGCCCCGCAGGTCGGGCCGACCAGCTCGATGGGGAGGACGAGGCCCTGGATGACGGGCGCGCGGGTCCTGCACCCGCCGGACAGCGCGCAGAGCGCAGCGGCCACGACGAAGTGCAGGCCCCGCATCCGTCCGGATCGCGGGGTTCCCATCGAGATCGCGTCGAGCGCAGGCGAGCTTCGCTCGCCGGAGCTCATCGCGGGAGCGGTCGGGAACCCTCCCAGGGTTCCCATCTCGCTAGAACTCGAACTTGCCGAACGCGCCGAGCTCTTTGAAGGCCTGGACCAGCCGGCCGGTCATCCCCTTCTCGCCGATCTGCGTCCAGCCGCGCGGGTCGATGTACTTCTTGTTCGGCTTGTCGGGCCCCTCGGGGTTGCCGATCTGCGACAGCAGGTAGGCGCCCTTCTCGTCCATGAACTGCTTGATCGGGTGGGTGTAGGCCCACTGGGTGTCGGTGTCGATGTTCATCTTCACCACGCCGTACGAGACCGCCTCGGTGATCTCCTGGGCCGACGAGCCGGACCCGCCGTGGAACACGAAGTTCACCGGCTGCGGGCCCGTCTTGCGCTGCTCCTGGATGTACTTCTGCGAGTCGCGCAGGATGGTCGGCTTCAGCTTGACGTTGCCGGGCGCGTAGACGCCGTGCGTGTTGCCGAACGAGGCGGCGACGGTGAAGCTGCCGATCGGGTTCAGCACGTCGTAGGCCTTCAGCACGTCGTCGGGGCTGGTGTAGAGCTTGGAGTGCTCGACGCCCGAGTTGTCGACGCCGTCCTCCTCGCCGCCGGTGATGCCCAGCTCGATCTCCAGCGTCATGTTCATCTTGGCGATGCGGGTCAGCGTCTTGGCGCTGATCTCGATGTTCTCGGCCAGCGGCTGCTCGGAGAGGTCGAGCATGTGCGAGCTGAACAGCGGCTCGCTGTGGCGCGCGAAGTACTCCTCGCCGGCCGCGATGACGCCGTCGACCCAGGGGAGGATCTTCTTGGCGCAGTGGTCGGTGTGCAGCACGACCGGCACGCCGTACACCTTGGCCAGCGTGCGGACGTGGAGCGCGCCCGAGATCGCGCCGGCGATCGAGGCCGCCTGCTGCGCGTTGTCGATCGTCTTGCCGGCGTAGAACTGCGAGCCGGTGTGCGACAGCTGGATGATGACCGGCGCCTTGGCCTCCTTGGCCGCGGCCATCGCGGCGTTGGCCGAGGAAGATCCGATCACGTTGACGGCCGGGAGGGCGGCCTTGGCCTCTTTGCAATAAGCAAATAGCTCTTTGAGAGCGGTGCCGGTGATGACTCCAGGTTTCAGCTTCAAGTTCGCCATGGGCGCGGCAGTATAGCCGGACGCCCACGGTTTTCGAGACCCGGCGAAGCGTTAAATCGAGGCCAGGGCGCGGTAAACACGTCCGGCCGCGCGGCGCCTCGCCTGCCCGGGGCGGGGGCTAGAGGGTGCCCTTGAGCCGCCGCAGCCGGTTGAGGGGGCCCAGCACCCGGTGCAGCTCGTGCTGCGTCAGCTGGGGCGCCATCTTGCCGGCCGGAACCGCCGCCGCGGGGACGACGAAGTCGGTCGTCGTCTGGGCCGGCGAATAGAAAAAGTCCTGCGGAAAGAGGGCCACCGGCAGGAACTGGTTCGACGGCTGGATGGCCCCCAGCACCGCCGTCCGGGCGGTCGGCGGCGCGAACGGCGCCGGCACGTCGGTCGCCATGGAGGCGTAGCGCGCCGTCAGCGGCGACGCGAAGCTGGTCCCGTCGGCCCACAGCAGCCACCCGCCGGCGTACTCGACCACGATCGCCTGGCCCGGAGCGAACAGGTCCACGCAGGCGCCGTAGTTCGAGAAGCTGGTCTGGGCCAGCGTGCCCGGGTTGTACGCCCCGACCAGCAGCGACTTGGGATCGCCGAGGTCGCAGGAGAGCGAGTCGGCCCCGCTGTTGATCTGGACCCCGTCGTTCCCGGCCGCCACCACGGTGAGGACCGACGGGCCGGCGATGGAGGCGTTGTGCGCGTTGGTCGCCTGATCGAGCATCTGGAAGTAGGCCGACAGGTTGATCGGCTGCGCGCAGTTCTGCGCCTGCAGCATCTCCAGCGTCTGGCGCGACGCAGCCCCGAAGCTCTCGTTCACGACGCCGACGTCGTACTGCGACTGGGCGGCCGCAATCTTGGCGTCGATCTGCGCCGGCTGGGCGACGAAGGCGGCGTAGACCTGCGGATCATTCATCAGGTCGACGAACTGATCGACGTCCGCCTGCTGGATGCAGGGGAAGTTGTTCATCAGGGCCTCCGCGGACCCGAGCTCGCGTTCGACCAGGACCAGCCGCACGTTGGGGTTCTCGTGCGCCACCGTCGAGGAGGTCGCGGTGCCGTGATAGTTGAAGTTCATGTACTCGTTGTTGAGCGGACCCATGAGGGTCTGGAACTCGGCGTAGGTGAAGGCCTGCGAGATCGACTGATTGGCGCGCACCATCGCGTTCCAGCGCGTCTTGTACTGGTCGATGCTGGCCAGCGGATCGGACTTCCCGCTGATGCCGGTGTGCAGATCGCAGCTGTCGTCGGGCTGCGCCAGCTGCGCGAGAAATTCCTGCTTGAGCGTGTCGAACGCCGGGCCGGCGTCGACCGCCGGCGGCGAGGCCGCGTCGCTCGAGCCGCCGCCCGAGCTGTCGTCGGCGCAGGTCTCCGTGTAGACCGCCGCCACCCGCCCCTGCAGATCGCTCGCCGTGAGATCGATCCCCGTGTCGATCACCATGACGTTCTGCTGCTGGTTCGAGCTGGCCGGAACCAGCTTGACGCCGCCCGAGCCGTTGCAGCCGCCGGCCGCCAAGAACCCCGCCGCGCTGGCGGCGACCATCCAAGCCCTCGACCGAATCATGCTGCCTCCTGTCGGCATTCTGTTCGTTATGTGTCGCGCCGGTCAACGTGTGATTGATCACGCCCGGCAACGGTCGAGCGCCGCAACGACGCCGCCCGGGCGTCGTTTTAACGATCGAGCAGCGTGAAATTCCGGTTGCTCTCGGGCGGCAGCAGGTCCCGGTTCTTGCGGGCGAAGCGCTGGAGGCGCGCGAACCCCCGCGGCGTGAGCGCCCCCATCACCAGCGCGACCTTGCTGGGGGCGCGCGCGTCGGGGACCTGGGCCCGGAACGCCCGATCGCCGAGCGGCTGCGCGTCCGGCCTGGGGACCGCCAGCTCGCCGGCCAGGGTGTTGAGCGGCGCCGCGCCGACCAGGACCAGGTTGAACCGCGCCCGGTCCGCGGCGGTCACCTCGCGGTCGGCCTTGACGGTGAAACGCGCGGCGATCATCGGCCCCCAGTCGGCCAGCGCCGTCGCCAGCGCCCGCGCCGCCGCGACCGCCTCGGGCGAGCCGTTCGTGCCGTAGACGTAGAGGTGCGGGTGCTGCCGCGGGACGCTCTTGCCGCCGAGGCCGGGGATCGCCTCTCCGGGCGGCGCCGGCGACAGCGGCGTCCGCGGCGCGGCCGGGTCGCGCCGGATCGCCGCCAGCGTCCGCAGCAGCTGGGCGTCCTTGTAGGCCGGGACCCAGGCGGCGTGGTTGACGCCCGGGTACTCGGTGTAATGAACGTTCTTCCCCAGCCAGCCGAGCGCCTCGAAGCGCGCCACCATCTTGCGGGAGTCCTCGACGGGGACGGTCGGATCCTTGTCGCCGTGGAAGATGAAGACCTGCAGGTGCGCGGCGTTCTCGGCGATCGCCGGCGGAGAGAGCGCGCGCAGGCGCTGCAGATCGTAGAGCGCGGCGTCGGCCGGCTGGATCATCCGCGCGAAGTCGGTGATCCCGCAGACCGGCGCCAGCGCGGCGAACAGCTCGGGGTGCCGCAGGCCGATCGCCCAGGTCCCCCCGCCCCCCATCGAGAGACCGGTCAGGGTGATCCGTTCGGGATCGATCTTGTAGGCGCGGCGCACGTCGGCGAGCACGCGCATGACGTCGTCTTGGCCGATCCCGTCGTATCCCATCACCTCGCCGCGCCCCAGCGGCGAGACGACGAAGGCGGGCACGTCGGGGAGCGGCAGCCGGTTGCGCGACGCCTCCGCGTCGGTCTCGCCCGGCCGGTTGTCGAGCCCGAACACGCGCCGCAGGTTGTGCTTGTGGTCCGAGAGCGCGCCGTGAAGCGCCACGATGAGCGGCCAGGTCTCCTTCTTGCGGTCGTCGTAGCCGCGCGGCACGTAGAGGGCGTAGGGCTGCAGCGTCCCGTCCCAGTCGGAACGATAGGCCTTCACCACCTCGCCGGTCGCTGACCGGTAGGGGTCGTCGCCCCGCGCCAGGCGGTCGGCGTAGGACCGGGCGGTCGCCAGCGTGTCGCGGACGAAGGCGTTGTCGCGGGCCGGCTTGGTCACCGAGGCGCGCCGGAGGTCGGCGTCCTCGACCATCCGCTCGATCGACGGCAGCGTCACCTCGCGCACGACCGCCGAGCCGCCGGAGGCGCGCGCCTTGGCGATGGCCGCCAGCGCCGCCGCCCGCAGCCCATCGACGCCGTCACGTTCGTCAGCCGCGCGCGCGCGGCGGCTCGGGCCGGCGGCGGCCACCAGCACCGCGCCGGCCAGACAGAGCGCCACGCCGGCCCGCGCCGTGACGTCTCGGGCCGGCAGCCTCATCGGTGGGGGTGGAAGAACTTCCGCCGGGGCGGCGGCGTCTTCTTGAGCGCGACGGCGATCTTCTTGTCAGCCGTGCTGTGCACCGCCACCTTGCGCGTGGCCGGCTGGTACCCGCGCTTGACCAGCACGATCTCGTAGGTGTTCCCGGTCTTGAAGTGGAGCGCGATGGGGGTCCGCCCGAGGACGCGCGCCTTGGTCTTCACCACCGCGCCGGCCGGCGCGCTGGTGATGTGCAGGACCGCGGTCTCGACGCGAGGGACGTCGACGGTGGTCGGCTTGCCCAGGACGGCGCCGCGCTTGGGCGGCAAGGGCGCCGGCTTCTTCTTGCGCTGGGGCGCCGCCGCCGCGGGCTCGTCGGCCTCGTCCTCGCCGATGATGGCGTGCTCGGCGTCGGCGACCACCTTCCTCAGCAGCGAGTCCTCGTCGTTGTCGTCCTCGGCCTTCTTCTCCGGCGGGGCCGCCGCCGGCTTGGGCTCGGGCGGCGGCGGCGCCTCGACGACGGCCCCGTGCGCGTCGGGGGTCGGCGCCGCGGCGACCGCGGAGGGCGGCGGCGCCGCCGCGTCGAGGACAGCGACGGTGGGCTTCTGGGCCGCGGGTTCGGGCTCGGCCGCCCGGGGGGTGGGCGGGGGCGTCGGCTGTGCGGGCTTGGCGGGCGGCGCCGGCTCGGCGACCGGGGACGGCGCCGGCCTGGCGCTGCCCGAGGTGCCGCCGATCCCGAGCGCGGTCATCACGCCGCGGTTCTCGGCCCAGACCCAGACGTAGCGGGCGCCCACCAGCACGCCCACGGTGAGGATGACGCCCAGCCAGAACCCGCCCGAGCGCCGGCGCCCCGGCGAGGTCGCGGGCGGCTTGACGATCTCCGCCGTGTGCCCGCTGCGGGGCGGCGCCTGGCCGGTGACCCTCTCCGGGGGCGGCGTGACCCCGCGCTGCAGCTCGGTCTTGTCGGCGTCGGCCAGATCGCCGAGCTCGAACGAGGTCCCGACCGACAGATCGGTCCCCACGACGTCCTTCACCACGCCGCTCGAGTCGCGCGCCGACTTGCCGATCGAGGGCGCGTGGTCGCGCCGCTCGAGCTGCTCGAGCCAGGACTTGAGCTCGGTCTGGCCGGCCGAGTGGAACTCGGTCCGCAGGACCCGCTCGACCTCGACCAGCATCTCCTCGGCCGTCTGGTAGCGCTCGGCCGGGTGCAGCCGCATCGCGCGCCGGATGATGGCGGCCACCGACGGGGTCAGCCCCGGCTTGGCGTCCTGGGGCGGCGTGAACTCCGCCTTCTGGACCCGCAGCAGCGATTCGAGGTCGTTGTTGGCCTCGAACGGCAGCTTGTCGGTCATCATCCTGTACACCATCGAGCCGACGGAGAAGATGTCGGACCGCCGATCGATGACCGCCCCCTGGGCCTGCTCGGGTGACATATACGCCACCTTGCCCTTGATGACGCCGGCGGCGGTCTGCTCCCGCTTGCGCTGGGCCTTGGCGATGCCGAAGTCGGCCAGCTTCACCTCCCCCTCGCCGCTCACCAGCACGTTGTTGGGGCTGATGTCGCGGTGGACGATCCCCAGCGGCTTCCCCTCGCGGCTCTTGCCGTGCGCGTAGGCGAGCGCCCGGCAGACCTGCGACACCAGGTAGAGGCCGAGCGCGGTCGGGAAGACCATCTGCACGGCCTGGGCCCGCTGGAGGATCTTCTCCAGGTCCCAGCCGTCGACCAGCTCGAGGGCCAGGAAGTACCGCCCGGCCGCCACGCCAAGGTCCAGGACCTGGACGATGTTGCCGTGCTGGAGGGTCATCGAGATGTGAGCCTCGTCCAGCAGCATGTTGCGGAACTGGGGATCGGCCGAATACTGCGTGAGGATGCGCTTGAGGACGACCGTCTTCTCGAACCCCTCGGCGCCGTGCTGGACGGCCAGAAAGATCTCCGCCATCCCGCCGTCGGCCAGCTTGCCGAGGATGGTGTATCGCCCGTGCGATGCCATCAGCGTCGGCTAAGGTATCATTCTCCGATGCTCAAGCTCTATGCGCGCCTTGCGGGAAAATCGATCCGCCTGGCGTTGCGGGGTTGGCCGGCCGCCGTGGTGCTGCCCGTCTACGCCATGCTCCTGGCGATGGTGAGCGTCCGCTTCGGCCAGGATCTCATAGGTGGGTTTCTGGTCTCGATCGGCGTGGCCCTGCTCATCTCCTCCTACCTGCACCTCATCTCGCTGGCGGTGGCGGGCCGAAAGATCGGCCTCGGAGATCTGCGCGACAGCTTCCTGGCGCATTTTCTCGATGTGATCAGCGTCTTGTTCGTGACCTGGCTGATCCAGTGGGCCGTCGCCGGCGCGACGCACGACCTGGGCGAGCGTGGCAAGATCGTCTTCATCCTGGTCGACCTGACGATGGTCGTCTTCTTCAACCCCGTCCCCGAGCTCATCTATCTGGCGCAGGGACAGGTGCGCTCGGTTGGCCTCCTGATGGAGTCCGGTCGTTTCATCTCGGCGCACTGGCCCGAGTGGCTGGCGCCCAGCGCGCTGATGGCGGCCGTCGTGCTGGCGCCGACGGGGATGATCCACCGCGGCCCCATCGCCGAGACGGTGCTCTCGCTGCAGAACGTGTTCTCGCTGAACGGTCTGGCCCTCACCATCCTGAGCATCCCGCTCTGGCTGTGGCCCCTCATGATGCTGTTCATCAGCTGGGCCATGGTGTTCCGGGGCCTCCTCTTCACGGAGCTCACTTCCCGCGTCCGCCGACCCCGCCAATGGCCCTAGAAAAAGACAAACCCAAGCACCCCGAAACCGATTCGTTCGGCATCGTCGCCGGCTTCACCGACGCGGCCGGCAAGGCGCACACCACGTCGGAGGAGACGCGCGCGGCGCTCAAGGCGGCCATGGGCGCCGACCCGCACGCCGAGGCGCCGGACGACGACGGGGCCCGGGCGGTGCGCGTCCTGGTGCCGGGCGCCGACCGGCGGGTGCCGGGGCGGGCCGACCTGGTCCTCGAGGACGGCGCCCACCACGCGGTCGAGGGCGAGCTCCCCGCGCACCTGCCGCACGGCTACCACCGTCTCACCGCCGAGGGGGGCGGCGAGCAGCTGCTGATCGTCAGCCCCGGGCGCTGCTTCCTGCCCGACGGGCTGCGCACCTGGGGGTTCGCGGCGCAGGTGTACGCGGCCCGCTCGCGCGCCAGCTGGGGGATCGGCGACCTCGCCGACCTCGGTCGCATCGGCCGCCTGACCAGCCGCCTCGGGGGCGGCGTGGTGATGGTCAACCCGATGACCGCGCCCACGCCGGTGCACCCGATCGAGCCGTCGCCCTACTACCCGTCCAGCCGGCGGTTCAGCAACCCGCTGTTCCTCCGCGTCGAGGAGGTGCCCGGATGGGAGCGGCTGGACGCCGGCACGCGCGCGCGGCTGGGCAACGCCGGCCGCGCGCTGAACGCCGCCCGCAAGATCGACCGCGACGCCATCTTCGATCTGAAGATGGAGGCGCTGGAGAGGCTCTTCGCCGGGTTCGACGGCGAGAGCGGCTTCGACTGGTTCCGCTGGGGCCGCGGCCAGGCGCTGACCGACTTCGCGACCTACTGCGCGCTGGCCGAGCAGCACGGCAAGGACTGGCGGCGCTGGCCCGAGGCGGTGCGCCGCCCCGACGGCCAGGGGATCGCCCACTTCCGAGCGGTGAACGCCGAGCGCATCGCTTTTCATGCCTGGCTGCAGTGGCGCCTCGACGCGCAGCTGGCGCGCGCCGCCGAGGAGACGACGATCGTCAACGACCTGCCGATCGGCCTCGACGTGGCCGGCGCCGACGCCTGGTGCTGGCAGGATCTGATGGCCCGCGACGTCTCGGTCGGCGCGCCCCCCGACGAGTTCAACGCCGCCGGCCAGGACTGGGGGCTGACCCCGTTCATCCCGCACAAGCTGCGCGCCGCCCGCTACCAGCCGTTCATCGAGACCATCCGCGGGATGCTCCGCCACGTCGGCGGCCTGCGCATCGACCACGTGATGGGCCTGTTCCGGCTGTTCTGGATCCCCCGCGCGCTGGGGACCAAGGGCGGCAGCTACGTGCGGGCGCGCGCCGACGAGCTGATGGCCATCGTGGCGCTGGAGAGCGAGCGCGCGCAGGGGTTCATCATCGGCGAGGATCTCGGCACCGTCGAGCCCGGCGTGCGCGAGCGCCTGCACGAGGCGCGCATGCTGTCGTACCGGCTGCTCTACTTCGAGCCGGCGCCGCCCGAGCACTTCCCCGAGCTGGCGCTGTCGAGCGTGACCACGCACGACCTGCCGACCATCGCCGGCCTGTGGACCGGCAGCGACGCGGCGGCGCAGAAGAAGATCGGCGTCGACCCCAACGACGCCGGGACCAAGGCGCTGCGCGACAAGCTGCGGACGTTGTGCGGCGTGGCGGAGGACGCGCCCGTCGAGACGGTGATCGAGGCGACCCACCGGGCGCTGGCCCGGGCGCCGTCGCGGGTGGTGCTGGCGACGCTCGACGACGCCGTCGCGGTGCCCGAGCGCCCCAATCTGCCCGGGACGGTGGACCAGTGGCCCAACTGGTCGCTGGCGCTGGAAAAGCCGCTCGAGGAGATCGAGGAGCTGGAGCTCCCGCGGCGGATCGCCGGCGTGCTCAAGCGTTAGCGGGCGTACCAGTCTTCACCTCTCTGGCCCCTTTTTTTTGCCCGCCCGGCCGCCTATCATGCGCGCCCGTGAGCCAGGACGAGCCCGTCGAGATCACCGACTACAACTCCCAGTACGAGGGCCGCTACCGCGCCGAGCGCGACCGCCTGCGCATCGCCACCGGGATCGCGACCCTCAAGTTCGAGCACATCGGCTCGACCGCCATCCCCGGCCTCGCCGGCCGCCCGATCGTCGACCTGATGCTCGGCGCCCCGGCGTTCACCTGGGCGGCGCTCGACGAGCTCCGGGCGCGGATCGTGGCGCTCGGCTACGAAGACCTCGGCGACGGCGGCGTCCCGGGGCGCATCAACTTCCGCCGCCGCACCAAGCTGCGCGCGTTCGACCTCGTGCTCGTCGAGGAGGGGGGGACGCACTGGCGCGAAAACATCGCGCTGCGTGACCACCTGCGCGCGCACCCCGACGCGGTGGCCGCTTACGCCGAGGCGAAGCGCGCCGCGGTGGCAGGCGGAGTGAAGACGTTGCCCGCCTACTCGGAGGCGAAAGCGAAGACGCTGGCGGGCTTGGTGAAGAAAGCCGGGGGCTGACGGTCTCGGCGGCCCGCTTTCAAAGCCCGGGCCCGATGCCGGGGCAGGCGAGGAGCGCCGTGCAGCTCGCCGAGGTCGGGATCGAGTTGTAGGTGTCGAACGCGCCGCCGTCGGCGAAGTAGCGGCTCAGGCTGGTCGGAGAGACGTCCGCGCAGGAGGGGGTTCCGTTCAGGAGCCCCTGATAATCGACCGCGTAGGCGTTGATGCAGGCGACGACGTCGGAGACCGTCGCGGTGCAGGCGGACGAGCCCGTCGCGATCTTGGTGGGGTCGCAGGTCGCGGCCGCCGCCGGGCATCCGTCGGACTGCTGGCCCGAGAGGAAGGTCGCGCACTGCGCCTGGAGCGCGGCGGTCGACGTGCCGGGGTTGTCTTGCAGGTACATGCGCGTCTCGTCGGCGGTGACGGCCGCAGAGAGCGCTCTGCAATACGAGGTCTCGAGGCCCCCGTCGGCCGCCGCGTTGATGTCGGCGCACAGCTGCGCCGCTTGGCTGGCGGTCAGATCGTCGAGGAGGACGCCGCCATCGACGCTGGTCGCGAAGACGTACGGCGGCGCACCCCCACTCGCCTCACCCTTCCCGCCGCAGGCTCCGGCGGCAAGCACGGCCAACGCCAGCAGCGGAATCACCCGGGGTCGGTTCACCACGCCCACCGGCGCAGTATCGCTCAATCACCGGCGTCCGGCGCGCTCGCAGCGGGCGGTGCGGGCGGAGGGGCGGCCGGAGGCGGCGGGGCCGGAGGCGGCGGGGACCAGAGGAGCGGTGGCTGCCGCCGCCCGAGGATCGGGCGCGGGGAGAGCAAGCCGGTGTCGGCGTCGTCCTTTGCTTCCTGGCAGGCGCTCGTCTCGAGGTAGCCCCAGAGCGCCGACGACGCCCATACCGCGCTGGCCAGGAAGCCCGTGGTCACGGCGAGGGTCTTGTTGGTGGCGTCGCTCCTGCCCGCCACGTAGGCGGCCGTCCCCGCGTCGATCAACGCGAGGGTCGTGTCGATCGCCGGCATCGCCCTGCTGGTCGTGCAGTCGGCGTGGTCGCCGCGCTGGTGATTGTCGGGGAGCGTCTGCACGAACATCCACGAGCACGCCAACCCCGAGGCCAGCAACGGCACAGCCAGGCAGGCCGCGAGGGCGCGCCGATGATGCCGCAGCCTGGCGCGCGCGCGCCGCTCGCGCCGTTCGAGAGAAGTTACAGATCCGTCACCAAGCATCGGAAATCCGGGAGCGACCGCCGCCTATACTCCGGCCCCCGACGCCGGGCGCAAGCCCGATCGCCCGCGAGACGAGAAAATGGGGACGCGAAAGAAACCGAGCGGAGCCGCGCCGCGCGCCGCCGACGCCCCGCCGGTCTCGCTGCCGGGCTGGGCGGCGGTCTGCTTCTTCGTTTCGGGGGCCGCCGGCCTCCTCTACGAGGCGGTCTGGTCCAAGCAGCTGTCGTATCTGCTGGGGAGCTCGCTCCACGCGGTGGCCACCGTGGTGGCGGCGTTCCTGGGCGGCCTGGCGCTGGGCGCCCGGTTCCTGGGCCAACCACTCTCGCGCCGGCCGCGGCGCCTCCAGTCCTACGCCCTGCTGGAGCTCGGCGTGGCGGTCAGCGCCGCGTTGCTGGTCCCGGCGCTGCGCGCGCTGGCCCCGCTGATCGGCGTCTTCTATCGCCTGTTCGGGGCGGGCACCGTCGGGTTCGGGCTGGCGCGGCTCCTGCTGACGGTCATCGCGCTGATTCCGACGGCCGCGCTGATGGGCGCGACGCTCCCCGTCCTGGTGGCCGCCTTCGCGCCGGGGCGTGTTGGCCAGCCGCTGGCCCGGCTCTACGCGCTCAACACGCTGGGGGCGGTGGTGGGCTCGATCCTGGGCGGGTTCTTCCTGATTCCCGGCCTCGGCCTCGGCGCCACGACCGCCGTCGCGGTGGTGCTCAACCTCGCGGTCGGGGCGCTGGCCTGGTCCTGCGCGCGGCGGGCCGCGCCCGCGCCTGAAGAGTCCGCCGACGCGCCGGCCGCCGCGCGGCCGCCGGGTGACCTGCTGGCCGGGCGGACCCGCGCCGTGTTCCTCGCCCTGCTCGGGCTGTCCGGGTTCGCCGCGCTGGCGTTCCAGATCGCCTGGGTGCGCCTGTTCGGCCTGGTGCTCGGATCGTCGGTCTATTCGTTCTCGGCGGTGCTCGGCGGGTACCTGCTGGGGATCGCGCTCGGCAGCCTGGCGCTGGCGCGGTTCGGCCGCGTCCGCTCGTCGCTCGCCGGCTTCGGCAAGCTTCAGGTCGCCCTGGCGGCGGCCGCCGCCGTCCAGCTCTTCGGGTTCGCGCGGCTGCCGGGCTGGGTGTTCGCCCTCGGCGAGAGCGCCGGCACCAGCTGGACGTTGCTCTACACCGGCGAGCTGGGGATCGTCCTCGCCTTTCTGCTGGTCCCCTGTGCGCTCCTCGGGGCGGCGTTTCCGCTGGGCGCCGAGCTGCTCCAGCGCGACTCGGGCGGCCAGGCCACCGCCCTCGCCTACGCGGTCAACACCGTCGGCACGATCGCCGGCTCGCTCCTGGCCGGCTTCCTCGCCATCCCGGCCTGGGGGGTCGAAGGGACCGCCATCGCCGCCCTCGCCTGCTCGCTGCTGGTCGGCGTGGCGGCGCTGGCCCTCGCCTCGCCGGCGCGGGGCTCGCGGCGGGCCAACCTGCGGACGGCCGCGGCGGCCCTCTGCGTGACGGCGGCGCTGGTCTGGCTGGCCCCGGCCTGGGACCCGGCGCTGATGTCGGCCGGACCCTTCCGCCCCAACCAGGCGACCTACATGGCCAAGCTGGCCGGTTCGCAGGGGGCCTCGGCCGTGTTCACCGCCACCCGCAACGACCACGTCCTCTATTACCGCGAGGGGATCAACAGCTCGGTCATCGTCGTCGGGAGCGACGACCCGCGCGGGACGCGGACGCTGCGCGTGGGCGGCAAGGTGGACGCCAGCACCGGCGACATGGAGACGCAGGTTTTGCTCGGCCTCATCCCGGGCGCCCTCGCCGACCCCGGCGCGCGCACGATGATCATCGGGCTCGGGTCGGGGGTCACGGCCGCGTCGGCGCTGGCGGCGGGCGTGGGCCCCACCGAGATCGTCGAGCTCGAGCCGGGCGTGGTCGAGGCCTCGCGCTTCTTCTTCGACACCGATCCGAGCCCGCTCGACGACCCGCGCGTGACGCTGGTGCTCGACGACGCGCGGACCGGGCTGGCCCACGGCGGCGGCCGCTACGGCGTGATCGTCTCCGAGCCGTCGAACCCCTGGATCGCCGGGGTGAACAACCTCTTCACCGCCGACTTTTACCGGCAGGTCCGGGCGCGGCTCGAGCCCGACGGCGTGTTCTGCCAATGGCTGCAGCTCTACGAGCTGACGCCCGAGACGTTCGCCACCCTGGTCCGGACATTCACCGAGGTTTTCCCGGAGGGGCACCTCTTCGTCCTGTGGCGGGTCTC
>Ga0070734_10001845_pt1 | contig 28633 bp, 28 predicted proteins | sample Coa_R1_8_FD_66444 | JGI IMG/M metagenome (GOLD analysis project Ga0070734, IMG submission 66444) | Surface soil microbial communities from Centralia Pennsylvania, which are recovering from an underground coalmine fire - Coalmine... | ecosystem: Environmental > Terrestrial > Soil > Unclassified ... | reverse complement strand
TCTGGCCGCAGTTCCGCAGCCCGCTCATCTGGGACGTGTTCGCCGTTTCAACATATTTCACCGCATCGTTCCTGTTCTGGGGCATCGGACTCATTCCTGATTTCGCTACGCTGCGCGATTCAGCCAAGACCCTGGTTGTCCGGCGCATCTATGGCATGCTGGCGATGGGTTGGCGCGGATCGGCCAAGCACTGGAACCGCTATGAGACGGCTTATATGCTTCTGGCCGGCCTCTGTACCCCGCTGGTTCTTTCAGTGCATAGCGTGGTGTCTCTGGATTTCGCGGTGTCTGTCGTGCCGGGATGGCACACCACGTTCTTCCCACCATACTTCGTCGCGGGCGCAATCTATTCCGGTTTCGCCATGGTGCTGATGCTGGCGATTCCGTTCCGTTATCTCTATGGCATGCAGGACTTCATCACGCTACGGCACCTGCAAAACGCAGCCAAAGTCATGCTTGCGACGGGCATGATTGTGGCTTATGCCTACGGCTTGGAAATGTTTATGGGCTGGTACAGCCATGATAAGTACGAACTGGCCATGGTGAACAACCGGCTGCACGGGCCATACTCGCACTATTACTACATGCTCATCTTATGCAACATCCTCATACCGCAATCGCTGTGGTTGAACAAGGTCCGTTCCACGCCGTGGATCCTGTTCCTGGTAGCCGTGGTGGTGAATACCGGTATGTGGCTTGAGCGATTTGTCATTGTTGTGATGAGCCTGCAGCGCGATTTTATTCCCAGCTCGTGGGGCATGTACTGGTTTACCAAGTGGGACATGATGATTTTCATTGGAACCATGGGGTTCTTTACCTTGCTCTTCTTTATCTTTATCCGGCTTATGCCGGCCATTTCCATCTTTGAAATGCGGACCCTGATTCCGCAGGCGAAGGTGAAAGAATAATGACAGCTTCAGCTATTTACGGATTAATGGCGGAATTTGAAACGCCCACGGAGCTGGTGGAAGCGGCCAAGGGCGCCTATGCTGCCGGCTATCGCAAAATGGATGCGTACACTCCATATCCGCTGGAAGAAGCCGCGGAAGCCATCGGCGCGCACCACAACCGCGTTTCACTGATCGTGCTGGTCGGCGCCATGCTGGGGATGGTTGGCGGATATTCGCTGGAATACTGGGTTTCAGCCGTCGCTTATCCGATCAATGTCGGCGGCAAGCCGTTTCATTCATGGCCTGCGTTCATTCCGGTTACTTTTGAATGCGCGGTGCTGGGCGCTTGCCTGGCCGCTGTGTTTGGCATGCTGGCCTTGAACGGACTTCCGCAGCCCTATCACCCAGTCTTTAATTCTCCGAACTTTGTGCGCGCCAGCCGCGACCGCTTCTTCTTGTGCATTGAGTCTCAGGACCCCCGGTTCAGCCCGTCTGACACGCGCAAATTGCTGGAGAGTTATAAGCCTGAAGAGATCACGGAGGTGCCGTATTAACCGTCCGGCACAAATCCGCGTTGCATGGCTGCTGTTTGCTGCGGCAGGGATGGCTGTTGTTGCCGGTTGCCGGCAGGACATGCACAACCAACCCAAATTTATTCCGCTTAGATCGAGCGAGTTCTATTCTGACCGCAGATCGGCGCGCTATCCCGTTCCCGGAACCATCCCGCGCACGGTTTCCGGCGACTCGGCAAGCTGCTCCAACAATGCGTCGCCAGAATGTCAGGAAAGCGTGATCGTGGACAAGGAACAGCTCGATCCCAACAGTTATTACCTGACCGGCAAACGCGGAAACGTGTACGGCAACGATCTTCCCGGCGACCTGCCGTTCAAGGCGGATACTCCGGACGGGCGGCAGAACATACTGGCCCGCGGCCAGGAACGCTACACTATTTATTGCACTCCCTGCCATTCGCAGTTGGGCGATGGAAACGGCATGATCGTGCAGCGCGGCTTCAAACGCCCGCCGTCTTTCCATGTGCAGCGGCTCAAGAACGCGCCGCTCGGCTGGTTTTATGATGTCATCAGCAACGGTTTTGGCGGCATGCCGGACTACGCTGCCCAGATAAAACCTGCTGATCGCTGGGCCATTGCGGCATATATACGCGTGCTGCAGCTCAGCCAGAACGCAAATGAAACGGACGTCGCGGCTGCCGATCGAGACAAACTAAGCAAGCCGGCAGAACAAGGAATTACCATCCCAGATACTTCTATAATTTCGCCCGCCGTAACAACTCCGGTAACGCCGGTGCCTGATACGCAGCCAAAGGGGAACAAGCGATGAGCCAGACCCTGGTGCGTGTTACTCCTAAAGATTTTGCTCCTCCGTCAGTCATTGACCGGATGCGAAGCCGCTCGCTCGTTGTGGGCGTGGTGTTCAGCGTTGTGGCGTTGGTGCTCACGCTTGGGTTTCGCCAAGTGGACTTATTCCTGCGCTCATGGCTGTTCTCCTTCATGTTCTGGCTTGGGCTCACTACCGGTTCCCTTGTATTGCTTATGTTGCAATACACCAGCGGCGGAAATTGGGGCCGTCTGGGTCGCCGTATCTGGGAAGCCGGAGCGAGCAACTGGTGGCTGATGGGCGTTTTTTGGCTACCGATTGCTATCGGCGTGAAGCACCTTTATCCCTGGGCGAACAGGCCTGCAGGCGGCGACGCGCTTGCCGCCTTTATTGCCCACTACGGCGCGGACAAGCTCCACTACTATCTCAACGTTACATTTTTCTCGTTTCGCGGAGTGTTCTATTTCCTTGGCTGGGGAATCCTTTACATGCTGCTTAAGCGCTGGTCTGTCCGCGAAGAAGCAGGGACTACCACTCCGGCGCAGTTCGTCTTCATCCAGAACCTGAGCGGTTTCGGAATTGTGTTTTACGGCGCTACCATCACCTTTGCTTCCATCGATTGGACCATGTCGCTTTATCCTGAATGGTGGTCGACGGTCTGGGGCATGCTGTTCATGGTAGGCCAGGTGCTTACCACGTTCTGCTTTACCATCTGGCTTTTCACGCGTCTCTCAGCGATTGAGCCGGTCTCGCGTATTTTCAAGATCGATTACCTGCATGATTTTGGCAAGCTCATGTTTGCCTTCGTCGTGCTGTGGGCTTATCTCTCATTCTCGCAGTGGCTGATTATCTGGTCCGGCAACATGCTCTCAGAAATCCGCTGGTACATCATGCGGCTGCATCACGGCTGGCAATATTTTGGGACGATCCTGATCTTTGTCCATTTTGTGTTCCCCTTTGCGCTGCTGCTTTCACGTAATAACAAGCGCAGCCGGCAGCGGATTGTCGCCATTGCTTTCCTTCTGCTGTTCATGCGCCTGGTCGACCTGTTCTGGCTGACCGCGCCGAATTTTTACCCCGGCACGGACAACGGCCTGAACAATTTTCACCTTCTGGATGCGGCGATGTACATTGTCTGCCCCATCGCTATGGGCGGAATCTGGCTGTTCTTCTTTTATCTGCAGTTGAGCAAGCGTTCGCTCATGCCGGTAAATGATCCTGGTTTTGTCGAAATGCTGGAATCGAAACATGGATAAAGACAAATTTGAAACTCAATCCGGCGGGCACATTAAGGAAGGCCACCAGGAAAGCGACGTAAGCGTTAAGGGCGTCGTGTGGTCCGGTGTGATTTTGGCTGCTGGTGGTGTGCTGGCGTTTGTCCTCATGATCGTGATGATTCGCTTCTTGGAGAAATGGGAAAAAGACCATGAAGCCAGGCTCACGCCTATGGAGCAACAGTTACAGCAGGAACGCGAACAGCCAAAAGAAGGTTTTGGCAAAGCGGTGCCAGCCACTGAAGGCGAAATCAAGCCTGCTCCTGACTGGTATGGACGCGGCACAATGGACGACCATCTTAGACGCACCATCAAAGCTCCTCGCCTGCAATATGACGATGAGCACGATATGAGCGTTTTCCGTGAGTCCGAGGAGAAGTGGCTGGGAACGGCGCCAGGTGATCAGACGCATAGCACGGGTAGGCTGCCTGATGGCAGCATCCACATTCCCATCAGCCGCGCCATGGAAATTCTGGCGCAGCGCGGTTTACCGCAAGTGAGCGGGCCATTTCAGCCCGCAAATGTGGGAGCGCCCAGCGCCGCATATCCCTCCGGAGCCGCTGATAACGGCCAGCCGGCGGGCCGCGCGACGCCCCCAGCAGCAGGAGTAAAGAAGTGAATTACGGCAGTACAATTCGGAAGGCGCTGGCTGTGATTACGATTGCAGCTTGCGCTTCTGTTTCAGCGTGGTCTCAGGCTGCGCCCAAGCTTCAGCCGGGCGAATCCGTCCCCAACACGAAGCCTTCGATTCTCGACCAGGTTGGACTTGACCAGCGCCTGAACCAGCAAGTCCCGCTTGATCTCGCTTTCAACGACGAGCACGGTCAGGCAATCCAGTTGCAGCAATATTTCGGTCAGAAGCCTGTAATTTTGATGCTGGTGTATTTCCAGTGCCCCATGCTGTGCACGCAGGTATTGAGCGGATTCAGCGGCGCGATGCTGGGAATCCGCAGGTTCGATATTGGCCGCGAATTTAATGTCATAACGGTAAGCATTGACCCGCGTGACAAGCCGTCAGACGCCATTGCCATGAAAGATCGATATATCAAGCGCTACCGGCGCCCAGGCGCCGCGGAAGGCTGGCATTTCCTGACGGGCCAGAAAGACCAGATCGATGCGCTGGCACGGGCCGTAGGTTTCCGCTATGCATGGGACCCGGAGATCCAGCAGTACGCGCACGCCAGCGGCATCATGCTGCTTACACCGCAGGGGCGCGTCGCTCAGTACTATTACGGAATCGAATACTCCCCGCGCGATATTCAACTCGGATTGGTCGAAGCGTCAAAAGGCAAGATCGGGAACATCGTGGATGAGGTACTTCTCTACTGCTACCACTATGATCCCCGGCAAGGCCGGTACGGCGCTGCCATTTTCAATGTTTTGCGCTTGAGCGCCCTCGCCACGGTTCTGGCGCTGGGTGGTTTCATGTTGATCATGTTTCGCCGCGATTCGCTTGCTGCCCACAAGGGCGGCTTAACCAGGACAGCCGAATAGATGCAACTGAACTTTCCCATTTTTCCGGAGCAGGCCTCGAGCATGGCGGGGCAGGTGGACGCGCTCTACCTGTTTCTGGTGTTGATTACCACCTTTTTCTCGCTGCTCATCGCCATTCTGATCCTCTTCTTCGCCATCAAGTACCGGAGAACGCCGGGACGGCAGGCGGAACAGATCCACGGCTCCACGCTGCTGGAGATCGTGTGGACGGTAATTCCGCTCGGTATCTCGATGGTGATTTTTGTCTGGGGCGCGGTCATTTATTACCATATGGAACGCCCACCGGCGAACCCACTGGAGATTTACGGCGTGGGCAAGCAATGGATGTGGAAGTTCCAGCATCCCGGCGGACAGCGTGAAATCAATACGTTGCATGTGCCCACCGGACGCGACGTGAAGGTCACCATGATTTCACAGGACGTGATCCACAGCTTCTTTGTTCCGGCATTCCGCGTGAAGCAAGACGTGCTGCCTAACCGCTACGTTTTTACCTGGTTCAGGGCCACCCAGCCGGGGACCTATCACCTGTTCTGCTCACAATACTGCGGCACCAAGCATTCAGGCATGGTGGGCCAGGTGGTTGTGATGACGCCCGAAGATTATGCCAACTGGCTAGCCAGCGGCAAAGCTGAAGGATCGCTGGCGTCACTGGGTGAAAAAGCGTTCCAGCAATACGGCTGCACAACGTGTCACCGGCCGGACTCAGGCGCGCGGGGGCCGAACCTTGAAGGCGTGTATGGGCGTCCCATCCGCCTTACTGACAACCGCGTGGTGCTGGCAGACGACAATTACATTCGCGAATCGATTCTGGAACCGAACGCCAAAGTTGTTTCCGGTTTCCAATCCATCATGCCAACGTTCCGCGGCGTGGTGAGTGAAGATGAAATCATTGCCATCACTGAATACATCAAGCACCTGTCACCACAGCAAGCGAACCCGCTGAATAACCGCTCCACGCCTACGGAAATCCGTGACAGTGAAGTGCCAAACATTCAGCAGCAAAATAAGCAACAGAACCAGCAACAACCGGCGCAGCAAACCCCGCAGGGAAAGAGGCCTGCGAATCCATCTGGGAAGAAACCATGAGTACCGCAACAGCGATCGTTAAACCGGTAATGCCGGAAAGGCATTTCCTGAACGACAATTACGGAATCAGGTCGTGGCTGCTGACCAAGGACCACAAGCGGATCGCGATCCTGTATCTGTTTTCCATCACGGTCTTTTTCCTTGTTGGTGGCATCTTTGCCTCCTTGATCCGGTTGCACCTGCTCACGCCAAACGGCGAGTTGTTTGAGGCTGATACCTATAACAAATTGTTCACGATGCACGGCGTGAACATGGTCTTCTTTTTCCTGATTCCTTCAGTTCCCGCGGTGCTGGGCAATTTCCTGGTGCCGATTATGGTGGGCACCAAGGATCTCGCTTTCCCCAAGATCAACCTGCTGAGCTGGTACCTGTACATGGCTGGCGGCATTTTCTCCATGGCTGCCATGGTCTCCGGCGGCGTGGATTCCGGATGGACTTTCTATGCCCCTCTCAGCTCGGGCTATCTAAAGACACACGTCATCATGCTGGCCGTGGGCGTCATCATTGCCGGTTTTTCATCGATCTTTACCGGCCTGAACTTCATTGTTACCGTCCACCGCATGCGCGCTCCGGGCATGACATGGGGCAGGCTGCCGCTTTTTGTATGGTCGAACTACGCGGCCAGCCTGATCATGATTCTGGGAACGCCGGTGATCGCGATTACGCTGATCCTGTTGGCTCTGGAACGCGGTTTCCACATTGGCATTTTCGATCCCAAGCTAGGCGGCGATCCTGTGCTCTTCCAGCACATGTTCTGGTTTTACTCGCATCCCGCCGTTTACATCATGATTCTGCCCGGCATGGGCGTGATCAGCGAAATCGTTCCCTGTTTTAGCCGCAAGCGCATTTTCGGCTACTCTTTCGTGGCGTTCTCCAGTATCGCCATCGCGGTCTTCGGCTTTGTTGTGTGGGCCCACCACATGTTTGTGGCCGGCATCTCGGTTTATTCGGCGCTGGTGTTCTCGCTGCTGAGTTACGCGGTGGCTATCCCTTCAGCCGTGAAGGTCTTCAACTGGACCGCCACCATGTATAAGGGGTCAATTGAGATGAGTACGCCAATGCTTTACGCCATGGCGTTCATCGGGCTCTTTACCATCGGCGGATTGACCGGGCTTTTTCTGGCCGCTCTGGGTTTAGACATCCATATCCATGACACCTACTTTGTCATTGCGCACTTCCACTATGTAATGGTGGGCGGCATGGTTACGGCCTATTTGGGAGGCCTCCATTTCTGGTGGCCTAAAATAACGGGACGAATGTATCCTGAAGCGCCGGCCAAGCTGGCTGCGCTGATCACCTTCATTGGATTCAACCTCACATTCTTCCCGCAGTTTCTTCTTGGATACATGGGCATGCCGCGCCGCTATTGGGCGTATCCGCCTGAGTTCCAGGTGCTCAACGTGCTATCAAGCGCTGGCGCTTCAGTACTGGCCGTCGGCTTCCTGCTGCCGCTGCTGTATTTCGCATGGTCGCTGAAGTATGGAGAAGTCGCGGGCGACAATCCCTGGCAAGCGACGGGGCTGGAGTGGGAAACCAGTTCTCCACCGCCAACACATAATTTCCATCACATCCCGATTGTCACCAAAGATCCGTATGCCTACGGAGAAGATGCGGAGGTCACCGTTGTCCACTAGCCAGACAACTACTACCGATCATCATCCGGCGCTGGCGCACCAGTTTGACAGCATGGAGCAGCAGCAGGAAGCTTCCACGTTTGGAATGTGGGTGTTCCTGCTCACTGAAATCATGATGTTCGGCGGGCTGTTTACTGCCTACCTGATCTATCGCCTCAAGTACTATCCGGCCTTCGTCGCCGGCAGCACCAGCATCAGCGTTTCATGGGGTTTCGCCAACACGCTCGTCCTGATCGCCAGCAGCTTTACCATGGCCATGACGGTTTGGGCGGCGCAAAATGGCAAGCGCAAAGCGCAGGTCTGGTTGCTTCTGGCGACCATGGTTCTGGGCGCTGCTTTTCTTGGAGTAAAGGCCAAGGAATATTACGACAAATGGGACGAGTGCCACATCCCCGGCCATGTGATCGGTAAAGGTTTCAACGCGTGGGGCGGCTGCAGCGCAACGAACAAAAGCCTGGGAAATATCGCTGAGGAAATTAGAGACCCGGAGAAGCACGGCAATCCAAACATCCCAGAGGTGGATGCCGAGCAGACAGCCAAACGGACAGAGATTTTCTTCTCCTTCTACTTTGCCATGACCGGCCTGCACGCCTTCCACATGGTGATTGGCCTGGGTCTATTGGCCTGGCTACTAATACGCGCAAAAAGCGGAGAATTTGGCCCAGCCTACTACACGCCGATTGAATTGGGCGGACTGTACTGGCACTTTGTCGATATTGTATGGATTTTCCTGTTCCCCTTGCTGTATCTGATTAGCCGGCACCAACACGGAGTTTAAGGATTTTTTGAGAGAAAAATATGTCTGATCAATCACATTCACATCCCACTCCCGGTCTTTACGTGGTGATTCTGCTCGCCCTGGTAGTGGGCACATGCCTTACCTGGGGCATCGCGTTTAAAGACTTGGGCGCGTGGAACCCCGTGGTGGCTCTGACGATTGCCGTGGTCAAAGCGGTCCTGGTGATCCTGTTTTTTATGCATGTGTACTACAGCAGCAAGCTGACCAAGCTCACCATCGCCGCCGGCTTTTTCTGGCTGCTGATCATGATCACCATGAGTTTGAGCGATTATGCAACGCGGATGAGATTTTTGCCGCAGTAGTGCAGTGTTTAGTATTTAGCCGCAAGATCGCAGCGATTTCGGTGTTTTCAGGCTGCCAAGATCTTCCAAAATCCGCTAAATACTAAGTACTAACTACCAACTACTGTTTAGTCAGAATCTCCTCCAGAAAATCCAGCGCTCGCGGATCGTTCATCTGTCCCAGCCAAAAAACGGCTTGCTTGCGCACGACGGGGTTCTTGTTCGTCTTGGCGACGTTGATTAGCCGCGGCACGGCGTCCGCGTCGTGCATCTGGCTCAGCGCAAAGACCGCTTTCTTCTTAACTTCTGTCTCAGGATCGTTTTCAATTGCGTCAGTAATCTGTTCCGCGGCTTTTCTGCTGCCCTTCTGCGCCAGCCAGAAAATTGCCTGTCCTCGGACGCGCGGGCTTTGATCATGCCGCGCCATACCGATCAGGTCTTTGAGCGCTTCCGGCTCTTTGCTTTGTGAAAATGCAAACGTACCTTTCTCTCGCATGCGATCATCAGGATCGTCGCGCACGTATTTGCGGAGAAGCTCCAGGCCTTTCTTGCCGCGTTCCACTCCCAGCCAGAACGCGACGTTTTCGCGAAGTGACGGACGCTGTCCCGGCTGGATCATCTTTTCCAGCGCCGCGTCAGCCGCGGGCGTGTCATGCATGGCGATGGCCATCACCGCCTGGTGCTCCGGTCCCCTCTTTCGAGATTCACTTTCAGGAGTTTCAGATAAAGCCATTTTGGTCAGCAGTTCCACGCTCTGCTCCGGCTTTACATCTTCCAGCCAATAAAGAGGAAGATTGGCAAAGTCGAGCGCGCAGTTTGCGCTGTAAACCCGGAGCTTCGTGATCTGTTTGTTTTCCGCGCGAAAGAAAACAAAGGCATACGGTAAAGCTTCTGGTTGGGGACAGTTCGAGCTTGTCCCACTAAATGAGCTGCTCTTTTCAGACTCCATGCGGCAGCCCATGCAGCAGCCGATGAATTCTGGAACTGGTCGGCCGAGTCAAAGCAGCACATGGTTCGTTCTTTGGCCGCTGTCGGAACTCGATAACCGATCCAAAGTGGCGCGGTCTGTTTCTGCACCACTCCGTCCACGGTTGCCTTGAGTCCCGCCGATGCGGAAAGTTGCTGCACCTTCGCATTTGAAATCTTTGGCTTTGGCGGGGCCTCCTGCGCTGTTACCGTGGCGGCGCAGCAAACCATTAAAATTGCGATTGCGTTTTTCTGCCAGCGTTTCACGGGCGCGCTCCTTTACTTATTGAGGATTTCCATCATGTAATCGCTGATTTCCGGTGAATTCATCAGGGACATCTTCGAGATCAGCGATCTCTTCAGTTCTGGATTGGTTTCCTTTTTCGCCAGAGCGACCATCTCTTTTCCCGCACCGTGCAGAAATAACGCATTGATGACTTTCTTTTTCACTGAGAGATCAGCTTGTGAGTTGTAGACCTTGGTTAAAGCGGCCAGGCTTTCGTCACCGCCCACCAGTCCAAGGGTATTGATGGCCTTGTCGAGCACCTCGGGATCTTTCTCTGTCTGGACAATCTCCGCCAGTTCATGGGCACATCCGCACATCAACATCGCGCCCACGGCCTCCTTGCGTGTCTCGACATCAGGTGAGTTCTTGTAGAAGTCGAGCAGCTCGGCGCGGCCCCCCATCATACCCAGGTAGTGAATCGCCTCGCGGCGGAGCTCGGGATTCTTTTCCGTCTTCGCCAGCGATGCTACGTCATCTTTACAGCCACACATGAGCCAGGCATGAAAGATTGACTTCTTCACGCCCAAGTCGGTTGAAGAGTTATAAATTTCCTTCAATACGGCCCGATTGCGTCCGTTGCCGTTCATTCCCATGTAACGGATGGCGCGCTTTTGCAGCTCTGGCTGATTATTCGCCTTGGCCAGCCCCAGCAAAATCTGCTGGGCCTTATCCGAACCACTTTGCGAGAGTACAAACAACGCCTTGTCCTTCAGCTTTGGCGGGTAATTTCCCGTGATGATCTTTTCCAGAAGCGGAATGGCCTTCTCCTGATCGGAATTCATCAGGCTCTGGATCGCCAGCAGCCTGAGCTCTTCATCGGAGATATTGTCCGGATTGCTGACGCCGCGAATTTCCTGCTCCAGGGCACCGGCATCGCGCAGCCAGTTGCTTTTAGGATAGTTTTTGCGCAGCTCGCCGATCGCCGTCAGCGCCTGGGCCTTGTTGCCCGCCTTGTTCAGAGCGTACGCCCTCCAGTACATTGCGCCATCAGCCCGGCGCCCATGGATTTTTATCACTTCAGCGAACTGCTTGATGGCGTTGTCGTATTCGCCGTTATCCAGCGCGTCCTTGGCGGATTGATACAGCTCGTCTTCATGCGCGTTGGCTTTCTCCGCGGCTTGGGGATCGAGCAACGACGCCGACGGGACTTGCTGCGCCGCAGTGGCGGAAGACAGCCCGAAAGAAACAACAATATTTAGAAATAAGATCAGAAGTAATTTGCGAATCATCATGGTTATAGCCTCTGGTTTACGGCGCTGCCGGAAAGCTCCGGACGGCGCGCTCTTGAATTCACTTCAGAACCAACGACGCGTACCTTGAACAAAAGCCCTTCAGACTGGATGGCGTGGCGCACCTGCTGCAAATCTTCGGGAGAAACTTCCGCCGGCCCGTTGGCGATTTCCGCCAACACGCGTCCCAATTGGTCGAGCAAGTGAGCGACTTGCGGATCGCCGGCCTGCTGTGAACTCAAGCGATAAAGGTGATTGCTATCCAGCAGTTCGCGGGCCTCGGCTTGTTCATTGGAAAAGTTGATTGGCCCCTTGGTATCAGTGTTCATGATTTCCACCAGAAGCATCTGCGAGCGCTCCAGGTGATCGCCCACCGCGACCAGAATCACGCGCTGCGGATTGACCTGCGAGGGCGGCTGTTGCGCGATCTGCTGACCAGGACGCGGCCAGAAACGTCCAGCCAGAAATGCTGCGACCAACAGCAGAGCCATTACTCCAGCGAATGCCCATTTCGGCACGGACGGTCTGAGCAGCCGCCTGAGAAACCCGCCCTTTTCCGGCAGATGGTCACGCAGGGTCAGCCACGTTTTTTCTTCAAAGCCTTCAGCAGGCTCAGGGACTTCCAATGGTTCGATCTGCCGCAGCATTGATTGCACGCGGGCAAACTCAGCACGACATTCCGCGCACGCAGCCAGATGGCGCTCTACTTCCGGTGCTTCTTCAGCGTCGCCGTAATAATGCAATACGATTTGTTCTTCGCTCAGGTGGTTCATTTCACCGCACTCCCGCCCCACCGCGCCCCGCGCGTTGAGGTCCCCGGACCGGCATAAGGCTCTAGTTGCTGCCTGAGTTTTTGCACGGCACGGAACACGCTGTTCTTGGCCGCGCTGGCCTTCAGGTTCAACGTCTGGCTGATCTCTTCAATCGACCGGCCTTCCATGTGGCGCATGGTAAAGGCCACGCGCTCCGCTGGCGTAAGCAGGCCCAGCGCGCCGGCGATCTTGCGCTTCATTTCTGAGCTGAGCAAAAGACGATCTGGCCCAGGAGTCAACGTGGGCAGTTGCACCTGATTGCTTTCCTCTGCATCCGGCTGGTCAACGATCTGATATGTATCTTTCGTCTGCATATGCGTTTTTCTCGCGCTCAGGAAGTCAAGCGTGCGGTTTACCGCGATCCGGTAGAGCCATGTGCTGAAGTTGGCGCGAAGCTCAAAACGCTCAAGGCTCTTATAGGCCCGCAGGAATGTTTCCTGGACGAGCTCTTCCGTATCCTGCTGGTTCCCGGTCATGCGGTAGATCACGCGAAAGATGCTGCGCGAATGGCGGTCAACCAAGACACGAAAAGCGTCTCTGTCGCCGGCCAAAACCTGCGCCACTACGGCTGCATCTGTAACTTCCATTCGATTAAGTTAGACCGGAATTAGGGAAAGCGGTTAGGTTTTCTGTAATCCCGAGCGTAGCGAGGGAACCCTATTGCCATTCATGAACTGTGGGGAAAGAAGAAACTGTCGTTGACCTTCCGCCTCTTCGATAGGGGTAGGAATCCCTCGCTCGGGACTACGGAAAAACAGCAGAGGCGACGCGCAGCACGGTGCTCTCATCAAAGTGCCTGCCCAAGATCTGCAAGCCAATCGGCAGCCCTGACTGCGTCTGGCCGCAGGGGACGCTAATCCCGGGAACTCCCGCCAGGTCGGCAGTGACTGTGTAGATGTCGGCGAGGTACATGGATAAAGGATCGTCGGATTTTTCGCCCAGCTTGAAAGCCGCAGTCGGCGCGGTGGGAGTTACTATGGCGTCGACTTTCTGGAAGGCGGCTTCGAAGTCGCGCGTCAGCAAAGTGCGGACGCGCTGGGCTTTCAAATAGTAGGCGTCGTAGTATCCGGAGCTAAGCGCATATGTGCCGAGCATGATACGGCGTTTTACTTCGGTGCCGAATGCCTCATCACGGCTCTTGCGATACATGTCAGAAAGCGTGCGAGCGCCTTTGGCACGGTAGCCGTAGCGCACGCCGTCAAACCGGGCCAGGTTGGCCGAAGCCTCAGCCGTGGCGATCACGTAATAAGTCGGAATCGCGTAAGGGGTGTGTGGCAAGGAAATAGGGATGATCTCGCACCCAGCGGAATGCAGTTTCGCAATTCCAGCTTCGACCGCTGCCCGGACTTCAGCGTCCAGCCCTTCACCAAAATATTCTTTGGGTACACCAATCTTCATCCCAGCTATGGGCTTCGCAATATCGGCTTCGTAGTCGGGCACAGGCACGTCAGCGGAAGTTGAGTCCAGCGGATCACGTCCGGCGATAACGCGCAGAAGAATCGCCGCGTCCTTCACCGTCTTGGTGACTGGGCCAATGTGATCGAGCGAAGAAGCAAAGGCTATTAGGCCGTAACGAGAGACGCGACCATAGGTCGGCATCAGCCCGACGACGCCGCAGAACGATGCCGGTTGGCGGATGGAGCCGCCTGTGTCAGAGCCAAGCGTTGCCACAGCAGTTCCAGCAGCAACTGCCGCTGCAGAACCTCCGCTAGAACCGCCAGGAACGCGAGATTTGTCGCGCGGGTTGTGGACAGGGCCATAGGCGGAGTTTTCATTCGACGAGCCCATGGCGAACTCGTCGCAGTTCATCTTGCCCAGAATGATCGCGCCAGCGGCTTCCAGCCGGACCACGGCTGTGCAATCGTAAGGTGGAATGAAACTCTCCAGAGTCTTTGAGCCCGCCGTTGTGCGTATCCCTTTGGTGACCATCACATCTTTGATCCCCACCGGGACGCCTGCCAGCGGCGGCAGAGTGGCACCTTTGCTCACAAGATCGTCAATATGTTTTGCCTGCGCGAATGCGCGGTCTTCGCAAAGAGTGAGATATGCGTGAATCTCTGGGTCATCAGACTTGATCTTGCCGTAGAACTGCTCGACCAGCGCAGACGCGGAGATTTGTTTCGACGCGACGGCGGTCCGGGTGGAGTCGATGGTGAGCGAGTTCAGGTCCATTGGGTTTTTCTGAAATCTCGAGCGCAGCGAGGGAGCCCTATCTTCTCCTCATTTATCAATTCTTCCATGTGACCCTACGTATTCTTCTTGCAATAGTGATCCCTCGCTACGCTTCGGGATTTTAGAAAAAGGCCAATTGTGCAATCGCCATTCCTATCTCTCAATCACCCTCGGTACTTTAAAGAATTCTCCATCACTCTCCGGCGCATTCTTCATTGCTTCTGCATGCGGCAACGATGGTCGCGGAACATCTTCACGCCAAGCCGCGCTGATGCCATCGCTCTGCTTCGCATCCGATTGGTCAAATTTTGCCGAAATCTGCGCCATCGGCGGAACATCGGAAGTATCCAGTTCATTCAGCCGATCAATGTAGTCCAGAATCGAGTTCAGGTCTTTGAGCATGCGCTGGCGCTCCTGGTCTGTGAGTTCCAGGTTGGCCAGATCGGCCACATAGGCGACGTCTTTTTCGGTGACTTTCATTCTTAGCACTCAGCGGTCAGCAATCAGCATTCAGTCCCTGACCTTTTTCTTACGGCTACTGTCTTGTTGATCGGCCGAAGCAGATATTTCAATTGAGTTTGATTGTTCTACTGGGGCCGGGTTAATGGTTGAAGTGAAACGAGCGATTTTGGCTGAATGCTGAGTGCTGACTGCTGAATGCTGATTTGCTGAATGCTGATTTGCTGACTGCTTCACTCTAAACTGCACGCTCTTTACCACCTGTCCCAGCAGGCCCTCGTACCCACTCAAATATCGTGGCGCAAATGACTGGAGTTGATTGCGCCAGCCTATGTCCGAGACTTCCACGGTCAAAGTTCCGTCAGAAAAGCTTGCGGCCGTTGTTCGAGCGGCCACTTCTTTGCCGCAGACCAGCGGCCACGCCAGCAGGACAGCTTCTTCTGGCGGTCGCGCGCGCAGCAGGTCTTGCATGATTTGGCGCAATCCGGTGCGCACGGGTTCCATCAGCAGCTCCAGGGCCGGAAAAACGATTCTATACCCGTTTAGGAGATAGTGTCTTTCAACCATGATCTCATGCCGCTTGGGCAGCATTGAGGGCCAATTTCATCTGGATTTACACAGCAAATCGAGCAACTCTGGCCAGAGAGAGCTCACCTATATCAGAGTGCCTGTTGTGTTGTTCAAATGCGAAAGGACGCTCCTATGAAATCCATGATTCTGGCAGCAGCCGTGCTGTTTACCTCGTTGACCATGACGGCGCAGACCAACACTGACGTCGTCCATCAAGACGGGCTTTTTGCCCAAGCCCTTGCATTCACCGGAGGAACAAGCATTTAACCTGAATGTCTCCCGCGGAACTGATACCTCCGGCCAGGCGGAAACATTTATGTTTTTTGATACGTTTCAGCAAACCTCAGATGGCATTATCGACACGTTCGCTTCCGGCCAGATTCCTGACGGTTCGCTTCAGGGCGATGACCCGGCGCACGTGGTGCTCGATGTAGATACCAGCCAGCTGACAAACTTTATCTCGTCCAGCTGCACATTCAGCTTTGTCACTTTCACTGAGACTTGCAGGCCCGCCCCGACCGGGCTGATTCATGTGGAGTGGCGGCAGGTCAGGGCCACCACGACCCATACCAGCCTCGACATGCAGCAAACATTTTTTCAATTCCGGATCAGCACTCACCAAGTCTCCGATAGCGCTTCTGCCGCTCTTAGCGGCTCGTTTTTTGGGTTGGATCCGAGCGATGGAGGCGGTGAGGTCGGCGTTAACCATGGTTCAACCATCGAAATCGACAGGTTCCCTCGCCATTAGGACAGATGGCTGACCGGTAATTTGAAGGAGTGGCACAAAACAAGGGCATTGGAGCCGTCCGCGGCTTCATTGTCCTTTTACTTTTTATTTTTTCAAGGGTTTTTATATTGGCGCGAGCGGCAAAGCGGCCATTCCGTTACGAGTTTTCGGTTAAATGATTTTTAATTTCCCGTAGGCATTGTGGCCTTTTTAGCATTGAAAGATCCAGATCTGCACCGCAGGAGCGATTTTTTACGAGATTGCACGAGCCGTCTGCAACGCTGGCCGCCTGAAAGTCACCAAGCTGAAGAGTGCTTTTCCGGTCCAAACAGAAAGGAAAGTTTGAAAATGAAAGCAATAACCCTTGTAGCTATGTTGTTATTTGCCACGCTGGCTATGTCGGCGCAGAGCAACACTCATTTCGTCCAGCATCAAGATGGGCTTATGGGCACCGCTGATTTGTTTAGCAGCGGAGAAAGCGTGTTTTTGCAGGTTTCACGCGGAACTGATTTCTTTACCGGAGAACCCACCACCTTCATTTTTTTCTTCAGCTTTGCCGACAACCCAAATGGTTTTACTGACACGTTCGGTGTTGGAACCATCCCGAATGATTCCATCACAGGCAATGATCCAGCACACGTGGTTCTTGACGTTGACCTAAGTCAATTGAATACGGTGTCTGGGTCTTCCTGCACCTTCAATTTTGTCGATTTCACCGAAACATGCCAGCCGCTACCGTTGGGGGTAGTCCATCTGGAATGGCGTCAGACGCGCTCCTTCTCTCTTCACACGGTAAGTGATCAGCAGCAGACCTTTTCCAACTTCAGTCTTAACATCCACCAGAACTCGGATACGGCCTCAGCAGCGGTCACGGGATCGTTCCTAGGGCTGGAGATCAGTGACGGCGGAGGGCAGGTGGGCATTAATCACAACTCTGAATTAGAGTTGTTCGTGTCTCCCCGCTAAGTTGCGTGCGGCGGGTTACCGATAAAAGACGTTGAGATAGACTCGACGTCTTTTGTTTTTTGGTTGCGAGCCGATGTCGCACGCAAAAGCAGCTCTTGGTCCTGCCGATGTCATCTTAGAACGTTTAAATCCAATGACTTAGCTCTGTTTTCGCCCCACCGTTTAATGCTCCTCGGAGCCGCTGAACCATTATTTACACCCATTCACGTAAACCTTGTTAAACAAACAGGCGGCTGGCAATTACTATAATCTCGAAATCAATATCCCGTTTTGTTTCTGTCTCATAGCTTGGAAGAGGGCGCCGGAAGCGGCGCAAGGAGAGGCACAACTAATGCACAAGCCGGTAAAGTACGCAGAGAAAGTACTGACTTATGGAGCCAAAGGCGCGTGGGCTGTCTTTGAAAAAATCAACAGCATCAAGCCGCGTCCTTCATTCACGCCAAAATGGTCAGATAAGCCGATATTGAAGTCGTGGGAAAAGACGAAGCCGCCGCTAGGCTGGCCGCGCTCCACGGACTCTCTGTGTCCCAAGTGCGTTCCGGAAATCCGGCAGCAGATTGTTGACGGCAAATTGCCGCATGAGATCCTGCTCAATGAGAAAGCCGGCGAGATCAAAGCCACCATCGTTGAGCGCGACGGCAAAATCCTGATGGTGAAGGATTGCCCGCTGCATGGCCACTTTGAAGACGTGATGGCCGTTGACGTTGAGTTCTTCAAGCATCTGGAAGAAGTTTTTCCGGGCCGCGACATTGCCGCTCACAACGACGAAAAGCTGCATAATCACGGCACCAGCACGGTAAAGCATGGCCGCGGATCGGTCCTGACCATTGACCTGACCAACCGCTGCAATATGATGTGCGATCCCTGCTTCATGGACGCCAACCAGGTTGGCTTTGTGCATGAGCTTACGTGGGACGAAATCAAGACCATGCTGGACAACGCGATTTCCATCAAACCGCGTCGCCAGATGTCAGTCCAGTTCTCCGGTGGCGAGCCGACTCTGTCTCCATACTTCCTCGATGCCGTGCGATATGCCCGCCAGGTTGGATATAACTCAGTGCAGGCCGCGACCAACGGAATCGAATTTGCGAAGTCGCCTGAGTTCTGCCGCCAGGCTGCTGAAGCCGGTTTGCGTTACGCTTACCTGCAGTTTGACGGTATCGGAAACGCCGCCAATTCGCATCGCCAGGTCGGAAACTTGTTTGACGTGAAGCTGCGCGCCATCCACAATCTGCATGAAAACGGCGTGGACATAGTTCCGGTCACCACAATCATCAACGGCATCAACAACGAGCAAGTGGGGCGCATCATCCAGTTTGCCTTGGATAATCCCAAGACCATCAGCTTCCTCAGTTTCCAGCCGGTTTCATTCACTGGCCGTGACGAAGAGATTACTGACGATCGCCGCCAGGCCCAGCGTTACACCCTCAGCCATCTGGCGCATGACGTAAAGAACCAGACCGGCCTCGGCGAACCCAAGCGTGACTGGTTCCCCATTTCGTTCATGTCCACCTTCTCTGACTGGGCTGATCTCATTCACGGACCCAGCGCAGACTGGGGACAGCTTAGCTGCGGATGCCACCCGAACTGCGGTGTCGGCATGGCAGTAATGATCGACAAAGAAACCAAGGAAGCGGTGCCGGTGACGGCGTTCCTGAATGGCGATCGCATCGCGCAGGACGTGGCCAAGGTAAACGACGCAGGCCGCGGACGGTTCCTCTCGGTGTTCGGCATGGCTCTGGCTTTGGCCCGCAATTACGATCCGTTCAAAGCGCCAAAGCATTTCAAGCTCGTCGATCTGCTGAAGAAATTTGACAAAACATTTGGCGCCACCAAGAAAGCCGATGAAAAGTACGGCAAAGTGGATGGGGAGCGCACGATTGAAGATATCAAGAGGCGCCGCACCGATCGCTGGAATTTCCTGTTCATTGCCGGCATGTGGTTCCAGGACCTTTATAACTACGATTTCCGCCGCACCGAGCAGTGCATTATTCCTTACGCCACGCAGGAAGGCGAAATCAGCTTCTGCGCATACAACACCGGCGTGGGCTGGCGCAACATCATTGAGAAGATGCACATGACGGCCACGCTCACCAAGTGGTATGAAGAGCACGGGCGGCATGAAATCTTCGCAGGCGGCAAAGCCGTGGGCCTGAATCAGAGCGCGCACAAGCTGAATTTGAATGAAGAGCATGTGCACGCCGGCCGCAACACCACGCTGGACGATCTTGGCATCGCCAAGACGGCTCGTGAAGAGAAGCTGCGTGCCCGTGACAGCAAGATCAAAAAGAGCGCTGAAGATGCCCGCATGGAAGCGCTCTATCGCGAGCACATCCTGAAAGAGCCCAAGCCGGAGCCGCAAGGCGGGTTCATTCCGCTGGGCGCTATCGCTCCCGCGGCTCCGAAAGCGGAAGCCACGCAGGAAAAGAAGGAAGAAGTTTTCGGCGATTAACGTTAGCCATAAAGCATACGAATGGCACGAAGAAGCAATTCTTTGTGCCTTTTTTGTTATGCTCTTAATTCAACTGTGAGCCGCTGATGCCGCGTTTTACTAAGGCCGAAAATCGACGACTGAGTGCTTTGTATTCCTTCGTGTCCTTCGTGGTTGGGTTCGGTTTGCTTATAGCGGGCTGTGCGGGCGAGCCAAAGCATGCCACATGGACGAACGCGACCGGGGCAGAACAAAATGAGCGCCTAATGTGGCATGCGATCCAGGGTGAAGACTGGGTCAACGTGGAAAGACATCTTTCTTCCACATTCATCGGCGTGGCCGCCAATGGCCGCATGCTTGATCGTGCCGGCTGGGTGGAACTATGGCAGGCCGCGGAAGTGCAGGAGTTCTCCCTGGGCGATATGCAAATCCAACCCGAGGGAACTGACATGAAGGTGACTTACATCTTGCACGTTAAGGCATCCGCTAAAGCGCCATTGCCATCTTCCGGCCTTCGCGTTATTTCAATCTGGCAAGAGGTCAAGAGCCGCTGGATGCTTACCGCCATGTCGATGACAGCCATCCAAAACCAGTAAGATCTTCGCCACCGGGCTAAGCGCATTGCTCTTGTGGATTGGAAGATATTCGACCCTTTCGCATCCAGCAACCCGCGGTCTTGGCCAAAAATCTGTCTTCCCAGAGTTACTAAAAATCACTATGCGTGTGGCAACTGGCCACCTGTCGAAATCTGGGCCGTTCTAGCCAAACGTGCCCTAACCGGCTGCATTCATTAGGGCTAAATGTGAGGCCCAGGAAAAGGCCCAAAATGCGCAAGTAGAGGGCCATTTCAACGTTACCAAAGTTGGAGCCGTGCTGATGCGCTTAGTACCTCCGTCACCTTTTACTTCCACCCCCTCCGGTCTAGATTTGGAAGGCCGCCCATCTTATGCGGTTGCGGCTGTATTTCATTTCTGACGGGCTACATGAAAGCTTATGTCATTTAATAATCGAGACCAAAAAGCCGAGATGCCAGCCATGAAGACCCACCAGTCCGGATTTTCCATGGTTGAGCTCCTGATAGTTTGCGTGGTCATGCTGATCATTGCGGGCCTTGCTGTGCCGAACATTTTCCAGACATATCGCAACTATCAATTGGATTCAGCAGGCCACTCAGTTGCGAGTCTGCTAGAACAGGCGCGAATCCAAGCGGTAAAGACGAACCTGCCAGCGTATGTGAACTTTACCAATGCGGCAGCCGGCAACATGGCATTTGTTACCAATGATCCCAACAACACGACATACGCCGCTGGGGAGCCCGATGTGCAGTTGTCTCCGGCAGTGACGTTTCAAAACGCGCCCCCTGATCATGCCCAACTGGATGCGTATCTCAACATTCCTACGCCACTGGTGGCCCAAAGTATAGGTTTTAACGCTCGCGGCTTGCCCTGCACTGAGGGCGGCGGCGGCAATCCTACCGTGTGTACGGCAAACGGAACGGGATTCGAATGGTTTATGCAAAGCGCGGGAGGGTGGGAAGCGGTTACGGTAACGCCATCCGGAAGAATCAAGAGCTGGAGACTTTCAACGGCAACAGGTGGCACGTGCGGTTATACAGCTTGCTGGTTATAGGCGGAATTTATGAAACAAAAAAATAAACGCTCACGCAAGAACACCAGTGGATTCACCCTGGTGGAGTTAACGGTGGCCATGTTCGTTTTGACCGTGGGAGTGCTGGGCGGGATGATCATGATTATTCTGGGAATGACCCGCGACAACACGAACCGGATGGACACCACGGCAACCAACGCGGCGCAGGCCGTGCTGGAAGCGATCTCCGCCGTGCCGGCAAATACCGACCAAATCTTGCAGGTGACTGACTGCGCCAACGTTACTTCATTTGTTACAACCGCGGGCGCCACGGGGAACGGACAGGGAGCGTCGCTGAACCCAAACGGCAATGGCGACATTGATTTTACCCAGGCTGCAGTCGCGAATTACCAGATTAACTACACAGTTTGTAATACCAATGGCCAGCGGACTGCCTATGACGTGCGCTGGCACGTTACCACGCTTCCAACCGGAGCTAAGCTGGTGATTGTGGCCGCGGGCCATCCCACCAGCTACAACAGAAGTCATGCCATGGCCTACATTGCGCCGGTATCACTGCGCACGATTGTAGGAATGTGAGAATCCATGAATAAGAATAAAAACTATTCACGGCAGCGCGGCTTTACCTTGATCGAATTATTGATGGTCGTGCTTTTGCTTTCCATCGTCGTAGGCGCGGTGTTCTCGCAGATTGACCGCGCGCAGGTACGCTACAGGGTTGAAGACCAGAAAGTTGACCTGACGCAGCAGGAGCGTGAGTTCATTGATCAGTTTGCGCGCGATCTGCATCAGGCAGGTTATCCCTCGGCGGCAATGTACGGCGGCATTGGGACCGCCAACCAGATAGCACTGGGCCTGATCTCGCTTTCAAGTAACGACATTGTGATAGAAGGCGATGTTGATGGCGATGGCACGGTGGATACCGTTGAATACAGCTATTTTGACGGTTCTGGATGGACAAGCAGTGCGCCAAATCCTTGCCCCTGCATACGCCGCAGCCAAGTGACAAAGGGTACCGCAGCAGGTCCAACAACAACTTTTACCCAGGTGCAGGGTGTGGTGGGTACTACGTTTTTCACCGCGTTTAAATCGGACGGCGGAACAATACCTTTGCCCGCATCAGCCAGCGATTTAGCGAAAATCAAGACAGTGCAGATTACCCTGACCACACAAGGCGTAGCGCAGGATAACGACGCGCACAACAGCATACAAGTAACCATGACGGGCATGGCACGTTTAGTGAACAACTGAGGTGACAACATGAACGGAAAAAATATAAAGCGGCTGAAAACCCAGCGTGGCATCGCCATGATGGTGGCGCTGCTCGCTCTGCTTCTGCTTGCCGCCATCGGCATGGGACTCATGTTCATGGCTGACACGGAAAACAGCGTGAACAATAATTACCGCGACTCGCAAAAAGCATATTTTGCGGCGCGGGCCGGGGCTGAAGACGCACGCCTGCTTCTGGCCAAGGACGCCACGCTCAATGCCAATGCAATGGCCCTGAACACGAATTCGCCTTTCCATATGATTTACCTGGAAAACCCTACCAATGCTGAGGCGATTGATCCCACTACGGCTTCAGGAAGCACGCTCACAGCCAATCCCTACCTGGACGACCAGCTTTGCTGGGAAAGGTATGCCAATCTGAATTTGACTCCCAATGCGGGACCCTGCGGCTCGAATGGCCAGGGCGGCCAGTTGCTGACCGATTCAACCGCTTTTACGGCCAACACCATGGCGCAGACGGCTGGGGTAAACGGAACAGACGCTCTGCCATTCAAGTGGGTGAGAATCGCCGCCAAGCAAAATTTGATGGGTCCCCTGGGTGCAAACGTCAAGGTCAACAACTTACTTCCTAACGGCCAGCAAGTTTGCTGGGATGGATCGCAAGAAATCGTAGTCACTAGCGGGACGTGCGCTACACAAGTAACGACCGTCATGCCGGTTTGGGAAATCACCTCATTGGCAGTCACGCCCAAGGTGGGCGCCAATCCAGGATCGAGACGTATGGTGCAAATGGAAGTGGCCTTCAATCCGCCGCTCATTCCGCCGGCCCCGATTTCCGTTATGGCGCCCGTGAGTTTGCAGGGAAGCTACATACTGAATGCCTACGACAATTGCAAATGCAGTTGTACCTTGACGGGAAGTGGTAACCACCAGGTTACGGCTTGTGTTCCACGCACAGGTCAACCCATTAACGCCTGTGCCACGTCTGCGCATGCTATCTATACGCAGAATTCAGTGAGCGTGATTGGCAATTCTGGATCAACTGCGACCAGCTTTGGCTCCGATCCCACTACGGGCACAACTACTCAGCCAGGCGCATCAGTCCAAGGCGTAAATCCGTGGCCAAATTCGCTGAACATTAACAATCTAATCAATACGTACAAGGTTGGGGCCTCAATCCCGAACTATGCGTGCACAGGTACCCAGAACTTTACAGCCACCCCTGCTACCTACCTGAATTGTGGTACGCAAACCAGCCAGACATTCGGGACATATCCAACCGGGCTGCCCACGGAGCCTACTCCGGGAAGTTATACGTCTGTCACGGAATACGTCCCTGGCAGCGTAAAGCTGACTGCTGACGCGAGCGGGTCCGGCATCCTGATTGTGGATGGCGACCTGGAAATCAATGGCGGCCTGAACTGGTACGGATTGATCCTGGTGCGCGGCAAAGTGTCCTTCACCGGCGGCGCCGGAGCGAGCACAAACTTGTATGGGGCCATCCTGGCGGGCGACGACGTCAGCGCTACGAATCAGGTGCAGAGCGACAGCTTTGGCGGCAGCATCAACTTTCAGTATGACGTGTGTGCTCTGAAAAATTTGAGCGGATCTAACCCTCCGCAATTGCTGGCGACGCACGAGATCATGTATTAGGAGCATCTGCGAAATGAAGAAGTTCATTTACCCAATGTTGACTTTCGTACTGGCTGCCGGCGGCGCATGCGTCGCCCAGCAAGACCAGCCTAGCTTGGGGGAACTGGCAAAACAAAACCGCCAGGAAAAGAAAGTCGTCAAGGTGCTTACCAATGACGACGTAGCGACGGTCAGGCCTGAAACACAGTCGCAGGCCAGGAGCGCAGACAACTCGGCATCGACCGCCTCCGCCACATCTGAGGCAGCTGCAAAAACCCCGGAGAAGGCGAAGGATGCAGAAAAGGCCGCATCCGCGCCAAAAAATGCCCCGAAAGATACGCCTGAAGTTGCGGAGCTGAAGCAAAAGCTTAATTCCTATACGCAACAGCGGGATGGTTGGAAGCAGTCAGTCAAGAAATATGAAGACCTCATGGCGAACGAGACCAGCGATTTCCGTCGCCAGATGTATGAGGACGCCCTAGAAGGCGACAAGAGGAATGTTGAAATCTACCAGGAGAAGGTTGACCAGACACAGGCCGATCTTTCAAAGGCAGAAAAGTCTTCTTCCAGCAATTAACTCCGGATAGAAACTTTGAAGAGCCAGCCCCCGCGGCTGGCTTTTTGCTGCCATGTGAAAATCATGCGCCGCTAACTACGCTACAATTCCTTGCAGCATGGCCACTTCCCAACAGAGAAGTAATCTCCGGCTAGACAAAGCCATGTTCCGCCGGCTCTTGCTGGCCTGGTACCAGAAATCGCAACGCAAGCTGCCGTGGCGTGGAGCAACCGACCCATACCACATTCTTGTGTCAGAGATCATGCTGCAGCAGACCCGTGTGGCGGTGGTTGAAGAACGGTACAGGAAGTTCATCGCGCAGTTCCCGTCTGCTGAGAGATTGGCCCGCGCAAAAGAAGCCACTGTGCTCGCGGCATGGAGCGGTCTGGGATATTACCGCCGGGCGCGGGCATTCCACGCGGCGGCGAAAGAAATTGTGCGGCGCGGATCGTTTCCCCGGGCCACACCTGAGCTGATGGAATTGCCGGGCATTGGCCGCTACACGGCGGCTGCCGTGAGCAGCATCGCTTTTGGCGAGCCCGTGGCCGTGGTGGATGGCAATGTTAAGCGCGTGATTGATCGCATCGTAAACCACAACGCTCTGCATACAGGGCCAGTTGGGGAGAAGCAGTACTGGGAGATCGCCGGCGAGCTTCTGGACCGCGAGAACCCCGGCGATTTTAATCAGGCAATGATGGAGCTGGGAGCCGTGGTTTGCCTACCCGCTCAGCCACTATGCCAGGCCTGTCCGGTGGCGAACTTATGCGGTGCTCGTGGGCCCACGGAAAAGGCCAGTCGCCCGGCGCGGCTGAAGGCAGAGCTGCATTATGTGCTCGTACGCAGGAATGGCAGCGTTTTGTTGCGGCAGCGGAATAAGCAAAACTCGCTGATGCCCGGAATGTGGGAGCTGCCCCAAATCGAAGAGGCAAGTAAACGGAGCAAATTACCTTTGCTGAAGCTGCGCCACGCTATTACCACCACGGACTACACTGTCTTTGTGCATGCCGGCAACAACAAAAAGCGGCCAGCTGACCGGTGGATTGCTTTGCGCTCCGTTTATCGGCTGCCTCTCACTGGTCTAACGCGCAAGATTATTCGAGGGTTAGGCGATGCATAAAACAGTGGTAACACTCTTGATGACATTGGCGGCGTTGATCGGTCAGGGACGCACCGAATCTACTATGGCGGCAGAGGCAAAGCCGATTCAGGCCAGATCTTCTATTTCTGAGTGCTCGGCCCCGGCCAAACCACTCCCTCAGGGCACAACGCGGGTTTATATCGCGCTTCGCAATGGGAAAGACGGCTCCGGGTCTTCCATGGCCGACGCGCGCGACGGCAGCACCGTGGCTGCTTTCGACACGATCCTGCGCTGCTATAGCGAGGGCTGCGCCGACCCGCAGAATCCCAAAAAGTCGGTGGCGAAGACAGAAAACCTGACCGTATGTCTTGGTCCGGGAACGTTCTCAACTCTGGGCGCCTACGATTACCTCATCGCCGTTCCGCATCCGAACCCGGCCGGCTTCACCATTGGCAAGGGATGGAAAATACATGGCGCGGGAAAAGACAAGACCGTGGTGAAGCTGAGCGATTACCTGCCGATCACCGACCCCAAAAATCTTCAGCATATGCCGGTGAACAGCGGCATTGGCCTGGTCTTTGGCACCAATTCAGACGGCGCATCGGGAATTGAGATCTCAGAACTGACGATTGATGGAAACTATCCGGAATTGAAGTCGCGTGCCCGGCAACACGGCGTTACCGCGCTTACGCTGGAAGCGATCCATCTTCGCTCAGATATGGGTGGCCACCGGATTCATGACGTGAATGTGGTGAATGCCGCGGCGGAAATCGGCGCAATTAGTCCGCGCTGGGAGGCCTTTCCAATCTGGATCTTATCGGTGGACCGTTCAAAGCCAGGACAAGATCGTGACAATATTATTGAAAACGTCAGCATGAAACAGACTGTTTGCCTGGTTTGCACGGCCATATGCGTGGCGAATGCGACTGCCGAAGTCAGAAACAATGTGGTGGAGGGCGTTCAAATTGGCTACGGCGGCTGGGACCTGGCCGGAGGCTCATTTCATGACAATACTGCAATCAATACCGACTACGGCTTCAACATTGATAGCCTGGTGAATAATGGCGTTACCATCGAAAGAAACAAGATCATTCATCCGCGAAGGTTTGGCTTTGTGGTTGGCGGAGGAACCACGTTTGCCGACTTTAAGTTTCTGGACAATACCGTACAGATTGATAAATCCGGAGTGGTTGGATTTGTCCTGCAAGGGAACGTCACTGGCGCAGTCATTGCCGGAAATAAAGTCCTGGCGGACAATTCTTCAGGCGCGAGCGCTACCGCATTCAAAAGTTATCCTGCATCCCGCCAAGCGGGAGCGAACCGGGACAACGTATATCAATCCAACCAGATAGCTGCTGGAATGTCATTGGTCTTCAAGGGATCATCGCAAAAGTCGCAGAACTGCTTCTTCGATAATCGAGACGAACGGGGCAATCCGCGCAAAGACATGCCTGAGAATCATGGCGGCCCATGTGTCGCCGATCCGCGAAAAGCGGCGTCACACTAGGACAAGTTGCGGGGATTTTCACGAAGCCCACAAGTTATCTACAATAGAGTTTTAGCTGGAGGGAACCCAATGCCCGCACTGGAAGCCGGAGTTCAGGCGCCGGAGATTGAACTGCAATATTTGGATGGCAGAAAATTTTCGCTTAAGGAAGAACGCAAGAAAGGCCCTGTAGTAGCCGTATTCTTTAAGGTGAGCTGCCCGGTATGCCAGATGGCACTGCCGTATCTTGACCGCATTTATAAGGCTTATACCAAAAGCCGCGCATTTACCTTTGTTGGCGTTTCACAGGACAATTCCGCGGATACACAAGCATTCAACAAGCAATACAACATCAGCTTTCCGGTGTTGCTGGATCCGGTGGGCAAATATCCAGTTTCAAATGCGTACAAGCTGGCGAATGTTCCTACGACTTTTCTCATTTCGCCGGAAGGCGAGATAGATTTTGCCACAGTCAGTTGGTCAAAGGCGGACGTAGAGCAACTGAATCGGCGGCTGGCTTCATTGAGTGGCGTGGCAACAGCGCAAATCTTTCAGCCGGGAGAAAACGTTTCAGAATTCAAGCCCGGTTGAGAAGCAAAAAATTAATCCGCGGTCGCGGATGGAAAAGCAGTCAGTAGCCAGCATCAGCATTCAGCCAAAGAGGAACAATGAAAAAACTCTGCACATTCCTGTCTATCGTCTTCGTTTGTATATCCGCTGCATCCGCTCAAAACGCATTGCCGCCAGCCGCGCAGAAAGCCATGAATGCCATTGATGCGGAGAAAATCCGAGCCACGGTGAAATACCTTGCCGATGACGCTTTGCAAGGCCGTGGAACCGGACAAAAGGGTGGCGATATGGCGGCTGACTGGATTGCCGCGCAGTTCAAGAGCTACGGTTTGGCGCCCGCCGGAGAGCATGGAACATATTTCCAAAAGATCATTTTTTTTGGCGTGACCACAGATCCCAAGCAGACCAAGTTTTCTTTTGTTCCCAAGTCCGGTCCGGAGATGGCGCTGAAATTTGCTGATGATTACGTGGTGAATGACCAGACGCACGCGCAAAAATCTGAGATCGACGCGCCGCTGGTTTATGTAGGCTACGGAATCAATGCCCCGGAATACAACTGGGACGACTACAAAGGCGTGGACGTGAAAGGCAAGGTGCTGCTCATGCTGGTGAATGAGCCGCCGTCAGACGATCCAAATTTCTTTAAAGGCCGCGCGCTCACATATTACGGCCGCTGGACTTATAAATATGAAGAAGCGGCGCGCCGCGGCGCAGTGGGCGTGGTGCTAATCCACAAGACGGATATGGCCAGTTACGGCTGGGAGGTCGTGCGCAATTCCTGGGACGGCGAGTCATCACTGCTGAAGGATGACACGGACCCCAAGCTGAAGTCGGCAGGCTGGATCCAACTCGAAGTGGCGCGCAAACTGGCATCGGCGGCGGGAATGGACCTGGACAAAATGCTGCATGACGCAACCACGCGCAGCTTCAAGCCGGTGGAGCTTCCGGTGAGCGTGAAAGAAACTGTTGTAAGCGCGGTGCGCAGCTTTACTTCAAGAAACGTGCTGGCGCAGGTAAAGGGTTCCGATCCCAAAGCGGCGCAGCAGGCGATCCTGTACA
>Ga0070734_10001844_pt1 | contig 28638 bp, 25 predicted proteins | sample Coa_R1_8_FD_66444 | JGI IMG/M metagenome (GOLD analysis project Ga0070734, IMG submission 66444) | Surface soil microbial communities from Centralia Pennsylvania, which are recovering from an underground coalmine fire - Coalmine... | ecosystem: Environmental > Terrestrial > Soil > Unclassified ... | reverse complement strand
CTCCTTGCTTCTCAAGCGCCGGACGCGAAACGACCCCTGGCGCCATAGTTCATCCTATTGTAAATCGGTCGGCGTGAACCGCGCGATTGGTCCGTTCCAGCCGGCCACCGGCCTAGCGGCCGTAGACGCGCATTTCCTTGCCGTCGGCCAGGACCACGTGCTCGAGCCTGACGATCTTCTCACCGTTGGCGTACTGATAGCCCACACCAGTGATTACGTCGCCCGGCTTCACCGTCGTCTTGGTCCAGCCATTGGCAGTCATCCGGTTAATGGCGGGACCGCCGACCTTCCATTTCTCGCTCCGGCCGTCATTGCTCTGCACCTCGAGGGTGATCATCGGGTGCGGATTGGCCCAATCGAACTCGGTCACCGTGCCCTTTACCGTCACCAGCCGATCCATGTTTACGGGCCAGGAATGGTGCGCCGAAACAGGCACTGCGGCAGAGACCAATGCCAGCATGACCAATGCGGGAATACCCAAGACCTTCATCGCGGCTCTCCTCCTTTGCTGCAATTTTATCAGGCTGAACTCCGGGAATCAGACCGGCGCCCGTTATGATAGACTCGGCGTCATTCAGGAGTGCCGATGAGACGTTCCGCGTTGATTTTCGCCCTGATTCTCGCCGCCGCCGTGGCGGCGCTGCCCGCATCTATCCAAACCGCCAAACCCGAACAGAATGGCTTCTCGTCGGAGCGTCTGGCGCGCATTCACGAAATGGTTCAGCGGCACATCGACGACCACGATATCTCCGGCGCGGTGACTCTGGTTGCCCGCAACGGCAAAGTGGTGCATTTCGAAGCCCATGGGCTGGCGGACATCGAAACCAAAAAGCCCATGTCCAAAGACTCGCTGTTCTGGATCATGTCGATGACCAAGCCGGTCGTGGGCACGGCGGTGCTCATGATGATGGAAGAAGGCAAGCTGCGCCTGACCGATCCCATTTCGAAGTTCATTCCGGAATTCAAAGGCATGAAGGTCGCGGTGATCGAGGAGCCGGCTCCGGGCGCGCGCGCACCCGCTCGGGCGACGCCCCCCGCGTTCTACACCATCCCCGCGGCGCGGGAGATCACGGTTCAGGATCTGCTTACGCACGTATCGGGCCTCAATAGCGGCGGTCCGGCCAGCAGCGCGGAAGTGGCCAAGATCGCGCTCAAAGCCGGTGAGAGCCTCGCCGATTACATCCCGCGGTTGGGCACGACTCCGCTCGATTTTCAGCCGGGCACGCGCTGGCAGTACAGCGCGACCGCGGCCTTCGACACCCTCGAGCGGGTTGTCGAAGTGGTTTCCGGCGAGCCCTTCGATCGCTTTGCCCGCGAGCGCATATTCGATCCGCTCGCCATGAAAGACACGGGCTACCGGCCGTCAACGGAGCAGCTTTCTCGAATTGCCACGCAGTACCGCGGCGCCAATGGCGCGCTCGCCAGGGTAGATAGTAAAGCGATCTGGTTGAACAGCCCCACCTATTTATCCGGCGGCGGTGGACTCGAGAGCAGTGCCGGGGATTACCTGCAGTTCGCTCAAATGCTGGCCAACCGCGGCGAGTTGAACGGCAGGCGCCTGCTGGGACCGAAAACGGTTGAGCTGATGTCGTCTGTGTTCGTACCCGACACGCTCCCCGGCCGCGCCAAAGGCCGCGGATTCGGATTAAGCGTGCAGGTCATCAGCGACCACATCGCGGCCAACACCGCCATTTCCAATGGCAGCTTCGGTTGGGACGGCGCATTCGGCACGCATTTCTGGGTCGACCCCAAAGAGAAAGTCGTCGGGCTGTTCATGATCCAGGCGGCTGGCCCGAACCGCTCCATGAACCCGGATTTTGAAACCGCGGTAATGCAGGCGCTCGTGGAACCCGCCGGCGACCACAACTGAAAGTTTTTTCTGCGTTATCCGTTTTCGACCCGCGCTTTGATATCCGCGTAGGCCGCCGCGATCAGTCTGCGGAGCGCCGCGGCATCTATCTCCGTCCGCGGCTTCAGCTTCACGTGCCGCATGAACTTGCCGCTGCCTTGCAGCAGGCGGGCCGGATCCGGCAGCGCCGCCCCGTGAAAGAACCCCACGTTGACATGCGCCGTAAATACATTCACGTAGCCGAACGGCGCGTCTCCCAAGCAGGCAGTTGGACAGCCGTCATGCAAAAGTTCCCGGACTTCGTCGCCGCATTTTCTCATCAGCTCAAACCACTGATGCGCCATGGCTCCCAATTCCCCGGCATGCTCTTTCATCCACGCGTCGATCGCGGGATCCCTCTCGACCCCGCCGTTAAATCGCAGCAAGTCCGTTCGCATCTCGTCGTTTCAATCTGTTATAACCCCGCGGGGCAGGCTGCCGGCCCGCGGTCGACTTTGCCGGGAGAGCCACTCTGCTTATACCGGCTTCCCGCCCGCTCTTGCGGCTGGTCTTGCGGCGCGAGTGAGCCAGTCTTCAAACCGCGTCGCGCCGAGCCGCGCGTCCTCTTCCGGCAGTAGCGTCCTCTCGCTCACCGGGATGCCGTAGTATCGCCCGTGCGGGTCGGCGATCACCTCGCGCAGGTCGTGAAGCGCCGCCAGTGCCCGCCGGGCGAGTTCATCCAGACGAAACTTTTCCGGTCCCCCGATTTCAATCGTGCGCTTCACGGGTGAGCCCGTTGCAATTTTGGCCAGCGCCGTGGCTACATCCTCGGCAGCCATCGGCTGGATCAGCACGGGAGGCAGGCGTACCTGGTTGCCGTCGGTCGAAAAATCGGCGATCGGTTTGACGAACTCGAAGAACTGCGTCGCGCGGACGATCGTGTACGGCATCGGCGAAGCCTTGATCAGGTTCTCCTGGGCGAACTTGGCGCGGAAGAACCCGCTTTCCAGCAGACGCTCTGTTCCGACCACTGACAGCGCGATGAAATGTCCGACGCTCGCAGTCGCTCCCGCCGCGAGGAGATTCCGGGTGGATGTCTCGAAGAACTGCAGCACGGCCGCGTCTTCCCAGGAAGGGGAGTTGGTGACATCGACCACCGCCGAAGCTCCCTTCAGCGCATTTGCGAGTCCCTCGCCGGTAATGCTGTTTACCCCCGAACTGGGAGCCGCGGCGATGGCTTCGTGTCCATGCTGACCAAGTTTTTGGACAAGCTTGGAGCCGATAAGCCCCGTGCCGCCAATAACTGCGATTTTCATGATTGCTCCTTTCCTTCCGCCGCTCCGATCGCCGACGTGCGACAGTTCGGCTCTCCCCTCACGATATCGCGGCCGGTTCGATCCCGAGACGCAGTTCTTTCACGCAACGCCGAACGGTGTGAACGTTGACACCAGGGAAGTGGTGTTCGGGCGGTCCGGCCGGCCCGTGGCCGGCGCGCCACCGCCGCCGCTAATGCGAAAAAGTCTACGGGTGCAGAGGGAGCGTGGCTTTCCCGGCCGCGCCGGCGTAGATCAGTTCCAGCGAGCGAATGTTCTTCAGGTTGCCGCCGTAGGGAAAGTACAGCAAGCCGTCCTGCGGCAGCAAGCGGTCGCCATCGGCCAGCGCCGCTTTCCTCACGCGCTGAGCCCAGGCGCGGCGCAGTTCGGCGGGCGGACGCGGCGGTTCTTTGCTGGTGTCGTTGCCGCCCCCGCCGCCTCCGCCGCCTGAGAGAAGACCGCCGCCGCCCTTTTCCGGTTTTTCCGGCGGCGTCCACTCGGGGTCTTTCACCGACGTCCCGACGCGCTCGTACGGCTCGCCCGGTGTCGCATTCTTCTTACCGTTGATGCGCAGGGAAAAATCGTTGAACGAGATCGGCAGGCGCGTTCCCGCCGGTCCGAAGAATGCCACTTCCACCACGACGTACGAGTCGCTGGAAAGCGGCCCATCCGCGGTGGGGACGCCGTGACCCGCGAACTCCGCGGCCAGCGTGATTGCTCCCACTTTCGCTTGCGCCGGATAATCGGACGGCGCGCTTCGCGGCGGGAGCCCTTGTGGTTCATTGATCGTCCCGCCCACAGGCTGAATGGGGACGGACTCGGCTGGCGGGGCGCTCGGCGTTTGCGCGCACAGACAAAGCGCCACTACCCCGAGAGATATGGTTCGGAAAGACACAATCAACCGCATTTCAAAAACACGGTACCACCTTTGCGGGGAGATCCGCCGCCCGGCCTCAGTGCCCGTCGGCCTTCATCTTGCGCGCAATCAGAAACGCAAGTTCCAGCGCCTGCTCGTAATTGAGCCGTGGATCGACTTCGGATTCGTAAGCGCGCGTCAGATCTTCTTCGCTTTGCCCGCGCGCCCCGCCGACGCACTCGGTCACATCCTCGCCCGTCAGCTCCACATGCACGCCGCCGAGGCGCTGGCCATAGGCGCGGTGGATCTCGAACGCCTGCTCCACTTCCGAATAGATATCGGCGAACTGGCGGGTCTTGATTCCCGTCGCAGTCAGTTTGGTATTGCCATGCATGGGGTCGCACACCCACACCACGGCGCCGCCTGCCTTGGTGACCGCCTCGATCAGGCCTGGCAGTTCCTCCTCGATCCGCCGCGCGCCGAAACGGTGGATGAACGTCAAACGGCCGGGCCTCCGCTGCGGATCGAGCACATCCAGCCACCGCGCCACCTGCTCGCAGCTCACGCCCGGCCCCAGCTTGATGCCCACTGGGTTCTCTATGCCCCGCAGATATTCGATGTGCGCGCCATTGGGATCATTGGTGCGCAGCCCCACCCATGGGAAATGGGTCGAAAGATTGAACCACCCGGTGCGCCGCGGCACCGTGCGGGTCTGCGCCTCCTCGCAGGCCAGGTGCAAGGCCTCGTGCGCCGTGAAAAAATCGATGCGATCCGTTTCGCCGGCGCGCACGCCCAGCACGTGCTCCATGAAATTCAGGGATTCGCCGATCATGTAGACCATGTGGTGGTATTCATCGCCCAAGGGCGAATGGCGCACCCAGTCCAGGTCGAAATATTCGGGGTGATGCAGGTCCGCGAAGCCGCCCTTCACCAGCGCGCGAATGAAATTCAGGGTCAAGGCCGCGCGTTCATAGCCGCGCAGCAGCAGCTCCGGATCCGCCGAGCGCGCCTCCGCCGTAAATTCCGGACGATTGACGTTATCGCCTCGGTAGGAAGGCAGCGGCACCCCATTTCGCGTTTCGGTGTCGGCCGAGCGCGGCTTGGCGTATTGTCCGGCAAAGCGCCCGATTCGTACCACTGGCCGTTGCGCGCCCACCACCAGCACCAGGCTCATCTGGATCAGGACTTTCAGCGTGTTGGTAATCCGCGTCGAGGTGCAATCCACAAAGCGCTCGGCGCAATCGCCGCCCTGCAGCACGAAACGCCGCCCCGCCGCGGCTTCGGCCAGTTGCTCGCGCAGTTGGAGCACCTCCCAACTGGTTACCAGCGGTGGCAGCCGGCGCAATTCCTCCAGAACGCGTTCCAGCTGCCGCGCATCGGGGTAGTCCGGTTGCTGCAGCGCGGTCCGGGAGCGCCATGAATGGGGAGTCCAAGTCACGGGTTTTCAGGTTAGCACAGGCACACTTGCGGCCACTTTTGGGCGCTGGCGTGCATCCGATAATTCTAATATGCGTGATTTTCAAAGCTTGTCGGAGCGCGAAATCCTGGCCTTGGCGATCGCGCTGGAAGAGGAAGACGAGCGCGTCTATGCCGATTTCAGCGAAGGGCTGCGCGCCAATTACCCCGCGTCGGCCGCCGTGTTTGACGGCATGCGCGAGCAGGAGTCCGGGCACCGGCGCCGCCTCATCGAACTATACCGCGACAAATTCGGCGATCACATCCCCTTGATTCGCCGCCAGGATGTCCGCGGATTTGTCCACCGGCGGCCGGTCTGGCTGGTTCGGCCGCTGGGCCTCGACGTGGTGCGGAATCAAGCCGGCGCCATGGAAGCCGAGACGCGCCGCTTCTACGAGAAAGCCGCCGCCCGGACCAGCGACGTCCGCATCCGCCAACTCCTCGACGATCTGGCCCAGGAGGAGCGCGGCCATGAAGAGCGTGCCGATGAGTTGGAAAGAACCGAGCTCACCCCCGGAGCCAAACACGCGGAAGATGAAGCCAAACGGCGCCTGTTCGTGCTGCAGATTGTACAACCCGGCTTGGCCGGCCTGATGGATGGTTCCGTATCGACTCTCGCCCCGGTGTTCGCCGCTGCCTTTGCGACTCACAAGCCTTGGGACGCGTTTTTGGTTGGTCTGGCCGCATCGGTCGGCGCCGGCATCAGCATGGGTTTCGCCGAAGCGCTGTCGGACGACGGCAGCCTCACCGGCCGCGGCCACCCGTGGGTGCGCGGCATCATCTGCGGCCTCATGACAGCCCTGGGCGGCATCGGCCACACACTGCCGTTCCTGATCGACAACTTCACCGCCGCCTTTTCCACCGCGATCGCCGTGGTCGTGCTGGAACTCGCCGTCATCACCTGGGTGCGCCACCGCTACATGGAGACGCCTCCTCTCTCGGCGGCCCTCCAGGTGGGCTTAGGCGGGGTCCTGGTATTCGCCACCGGGATCCTCATCGGCAGTTCGTAACGCCGGCAATGCTATCCTGGAGAGAGTCCCCAACACTGGTACACACGTCTTGAAAGTCGGTTTTGTCAGTCTGGGCTGCCCCAAAAACCTGGTCGACAGCGAGGTGATGATGGGTGAACTTGTGGCTCGCGGCCACGAGTTGACCCCGCATCCCGACCAGGCCGAAGTGCTGGTGGTCAATACGTGCAGCTTCATTGATCCAGCCAAAAAAGAATCCGTCGACACCATCCTGGAAATGGCCGAATACAAAAAGATCGGCCGCGCCAGAAAGTTGATCGTGGCCGGCTGCCTGGTCGAGCGTTACCGCGGCGATATCCGCAAGGAAATGCCGGAAGTCGACGCCATCATCGGCACCAACGAGTTGGAGAGGATCGTCGCGCTGTGCGAAGGCAGCGACGCGCCCGCGCCAACGGCCCAGCCGTATCTTTATCACGATCTGACGCCCCGCGTGCTTTCCACGCCCCGGCATTTCGCCTACATCAAAATTGCCGAAGGCTGCGATCACCCATGCACGTTCTGTGTAATCCCGCAGTACCGCGGCGCCTTTCGCAGCCGCCGCTTCGAATCCGTGATTTCCGAAGCTACTCGCCTGTTCCAGCAAGGCGTGCGCGAGATCAACCTGATCGGCCAGGACACCACCTGCTACGGCGAAGATCTCGGTTTGAAAGACGGCCTCGCCGCGCTGCTCGAGCGGCTGGCGCAGATCGAAACACCGCGTGAAAAGTGGATCCGTTTCCTCTACGCCTATCCCAACAAAATCACGCAGAAGCTGCTCGACACGCTCGCGGCCCACCCCGCCCTGGTGAAGTATATCGATATGCCGCTGCAGCACGCCAGCGCGCGCGTTTTGAAGCGCATGAAGCGCGGCGCGTCGGGCGATATTTTTCTCAAACTTCTGGAGCGCATCCGCCGCACAATTCCCGGCGTCGCAATCCGCACCAGCTTCATTGCCGGTTTCCCGGGCGAAACCGCTGCGGACTTCGAGGAGCTCTGCCAGTTTGTGCAAGCCGCGCAGTTCGAGAATCTCGGCGTGTTCGCGTATTCGGATGAAGACACCAGCGCCAGCTTCCGCCTCGACGATAAAGTGGACGGCCGCACGATTCAGAATCGCAAACGGCGCCTGATGGCGCTCCAGCGCAAGATCGCGCGTGCCCGCCATCGCAAGCTGGTAGGCAGCGAGGTCCCGGTGCTGGTGGAAGGACCGTCGCAGGAAACCGATCTGCTCTGGGAAGGGCGCCGGCCAACCCAGGCGCCGGAGATCGACGGCGCCACGTTAATCAACGATTTCGAAGGCGCCGAGCCGCAAGCGGGCGAAATCCGGATGCTGCGCATCACCGAATCGCACGACTACGACGTGGTGGGCACGCTGCTCGCTCCCACCGAACCCCCTCCCCGGTTTGCGCCCGCGCCGCTCATCAACATCAGTCCGGTGCCTGCATGATCCGCTGCCCCATCTGCAAGAAGGAAGTCGCGCCGGGCGCGCCGGAATTTCCCTTTTGCAGCGAGCGGTGCAAGCTGATCGATCTGGGCAACTGGGCATCCGGCAAGTACGTCATCTCGACTCCGTTGAAACCCGGCGAATTGCCCAGACAAACCGATGACGACTCCGAAGGAGAATAGGCGCGCCGACCTGATCTCCACCTGGTTCGGCTGCGGCTACGCGCCCGCCGCGCCGGGCACCGCTGGCTCGCTCGCCGCCCTGGCGATCGGCATCCTGCTCCATGAAGCAGCAGGGTTCAAATGGTGGGCGTTCCTTCTTCTGAGTGCTCTCGCCTTTGCACCCGCGGTCTGGGCGGCCACCCGCACCGCGCGCGCGCTCGGTGTCAAAGACCCCGGCCTCGTCGTGGTGGATGAGGTGATCGGCCAATGGATCGCGCTCGCCGGAGCACATCCGTTCAACTGGAAAAGTTACGGAGCCGCCTTCCTGCTGTTCCGATTGTTCGATATCTGGAAGCCGGCGCCCGTGCGGCAACTGGAGCAGCTGCCGGAAGGCCTCGGCATCATTGCCGACGATGTAATGGCGGGCTGCTATGCAGCGCTGCTGCTGTGGCTGGGCGGCTACCTGCGCCTTTACTAACTTTCGGAGTTTCGGGGACAGGCTACTAAACTAACCAAACTCTGCCAGCCGTCTCGGGTTGGGATTACGTCGCCTGTCCTCGAAACTCTACCTGCTGACTTGGATACTGGCCCCCGTTCCACCGCCACGACCGGGACGCGCGCCGCCACCGTCAGAGACCAGCTTGACCCACAGGGAACCATCGCCCTTGAAGTACGACGTGTCGCCGGCGCTGCGTAGCGCCTCCAGGCTGTTTTGTTGCGCGCCCGTGGCTGCGCTGCTGTATCCCGGTAATTCGAGGATCACCCATGAGCCCTTGTCCAGCTCCCGTACGCTGATGGCCAGGGACGGCGCTTCGTCCTCCGCCCGGATCTCGGTACCGGCGAGTACCGTGGTGTCCCCGTTGACGGAAAGTTTCTTGCCGTTGCGGGTGAGAACGACCGGTGGAGCGCCTCCAAAGAAACCTCCTCTACCGCCGGCTCCGCCACGGCCTCCAGCAGCGCCAGGACCGCCAGCTACGCCGCCCGCAGCGCCAGGGCCTCCAAATCCACCACGACCGCCGGCGCCTCCTCTACCGCCAAATCCACCACCGGGGGCGCCAATCTGGAGGCGGCCGAAATCACCCTTACACACGGCAGCGTTCCAGTCCGGCTTGATTTGACAGTGTTGCGGATCGTCCGCGATCCCGTTGTCAATCACAATGTACGAATCGCGGACGCCGCCGACCGAGCCGTCGATATCGTGGAACACCGCACCATTCCAGCCGGTAAACCTTCCGAATTCACCGGAGAAGGACCAACGGCGATCCTGCTGCGGCGGGAAATACACCGGCTTGGCATTTTCGAATGTCAGGCCTTCGACATCGTTGTTGGTGCTGATGGGAAAGCTGGTGTACAGCAGGTACGAGATGGCTCCGCTTCTGCGAGTGGCGTTGTCCACGAAATTCACGAACTTGGTGTTGATCACGTGGTGCGTGAAGTCGTAGTATTCGTAGCCCCGGATCGGGTAGTCCGCGTCCGTGCGAGGCATGCTCCGGCCATACGCGATTTCTGCTTCCGTCTTGGGGGTGCCCTTATTGTCCGTTTCGCCCACGAACAGGGAGTCCTCGACTTTCGAGGTATAGTCGCCGTGGTACGGGGCCACGCCGGGATACGCATGAGTGTAGCCGATCCCGCTGTCGGCCAGTTTCAGACCCTGGAACACATGATTCTCGCCGCGCGCCCAGATGGCAGCGCCATTGTTCTTGTAGCTGGTAAAGTCTCTGATCACGCTTTCCAGCCTCGCGCTGTTGGTGTCGCTGGGATCCGTATAGGGCAGATGCGAGTTCCCGCCAAGGTTGAATTTACCCTGGGCATTGGGTCCGCGATCGAACATCAGCCCGTCGACGTCGGAGTGTGCGACGTTGCCGGAAAACTCCCGCAGTTGCATGCGGCGCGGCCAGGTCTTCGCACTGATCTCCGTGCCTTCAAACTTACCCGTTGGATGTTCCGGCAAAGCGATCCAGAAGCCGGTTGCCTCGGAACCCGCGGACACATTCCCGCGGTACGTATTGTCGGGGTTGGTGATCCAGAAGGTGGACGCCGTGTTGTCGGAAGGAATCAACTGGTCGGTGGCATTTTGACCTTCCCCGGAGCCGTTTAAAGCGTTGGTCGGATTACAGGGCCTGGTGGGATTGCACCGGGTCAGCATCCCCAGGTTTCCGATGTACTGGTTCCCGTGTTCCACGCCATCTTCGAGGAAGTAGCAGTGACCGACGTTGTTGTACGCCACATTGTTCTCAACCCGCACATTATTTGTGCCATGCACCGTCACACAGCGGCTGTAGGTGTCGTGAATCGCGGAGTTCTCGATGTATTGCCCCGGCGCATCGCCCACCAGATGCCAATGGATCGGATACCGCGCCAGGTTCTCGTGCTGACCCATCCGAAAGAACTCGACGCCGGAGACTTTCATGGTCGAGCCGGCCATCGCCATCACATGCCCGCCGCTGAATGACTTCTCTGCATCCGCGGAAGCCTGGATCCGGATATTGCGAGTGAGCATACCGACTTCCCCACGCTCATCCACGCCGAAGGTGACTCCGCCGTAGTGCATGTACTCAAGTTTCTGATCGAGCGTGATCTTATTTCCAGAGATACCGGCAATGGTTCGTCGCTCTGCCTGGTGGGGATCGAAATCGGTTGACGCGACAACAATCTGCTCGCCTTTTTTCCAGTCGCCGGGATTCAAGACTTCGATGGTGCTGCTGCCTGCGGCGGCTGTTTTTGCCAGCTTGGTCCAGGAGTTTTTCGCGGTACCGTGCAGGCTCAGGGTTCCGCCCATGAGCATGATCCCGCGGTCGCCCATGGTTTCGATGTCTTCCCCCGGGACGTTATTGGTCAAGGTAATGGTCGCGTGGTGCGTGTGAGGTTTGGCTTCCGTACCAATCTCCAACTCCCCGTGCACCAGGATCCACTCGGTGGTCAGTTCCAGATCTTTCTTATCCGCGAAGCTCAGTTTGCCGTTGATCGTTAAACCGTGCAGCGGCGGGGGACTGACATCGAGGACAACGTCCATGCCCTTCTCAATGGTGACCACGGCGTCTTTGCCCGGCACCTTCTTGTCCGGCCAGGTGGCTGCATCGGACCAGCGCTTCTCCTTGGCCGTCGAAGAAGTGGTTTGCTGAGCCGTAACGACGGCAGATCCGCCTAACAATAAAAAGGCAGGAAACAGCAGCGAAAGGAACAACGGATGATGTTTGCGCATCGTTAAACCTCGGTACCGTGCAACAACTGAAAGCTGACGCCGAGACCTTCATATTATGTTACTTTCTCCGGCGAGATTTCATTGTCGATTTTGCGTCTGAGAATTGGGGCCTGCGGATGCCCTGATCCACTACCGGCAGGCGCAGCGCGGCGTCCTTCACCAGGCGGTCGGGTGATTGGGAGTCGGCGAACCGGAGGTCAGTTGCCGCTGGAGAACTGCCGGCTCTTGTTTAAGAAACAATTACCGACCACCAGCGCCTCGATCTGTGTCGTCATGAAGCAGTGGAACGCGTCTTCCGGAGTGCACACAATGGGCTCATCTTTGACGTTGAAACTGGTGTTCACGAGGACGGGGCAGCCCGTGCGTTGCTTGAAGGCAGAGATCAGCCGATAAAAGAGTGGATTCGTTCCCTCATGAACCGTTTGAATACGCGCGGAAAAATCGACGTGCGTCACGGCTGGAATGTCGGAGCGCTGCACTTTGAGTTTGTCCATTCCCGTGGCCGAGAGTTGCTCCGCGGAAAGGGGGCGCCGCTTGGAATTGGCTACGTTCGTCACAAACAACATGTACGGGCTGTCCTCGTCCATGTCGAACCATTCCGCCAGATCCTCGCGCAGCACGGCCGGAGCAAAGGGACGGAAGGACTCTCTATTCTTCACCTTTAGATTCAGCGTGGATTGCATTGTCGGGGAGCGCGGGTCGGCAAGGATCGAACGATTCCCGAGTGCGCGCGGCCCGAATTCCATTCGACCTTGAAACCAGCCGAGCGCCTGGCCGTCGACCAGAGAGTTGACCGCATTCTGGATCAAATCATCGTCATTCAAGACAGTAAACCGCGCACCGGCCGCCTTCAATCGGTACTCGATTTCCTGCGCAGAAAACGAAGGACCGAGATATCCTCCATTCATCCCGTCGCAGGCCAATGAACCGGTCTTCTTTTGCCCACTATAGAGGTAATGAGCAATGAGTGCCGCTCCGATCGCGCCACCGGCGTCCCCGGCAGCCGGCTGAATCCAAACGCGCCGAAAACGTCCGTCACGCAGAACCTTTCCATTGGCAACGCAGTTCAACGCCACGCCTCCGGCCAGACAAAGATTCGCAGAGCCGGTCTCCGCCGCCAGCGTGCGCGTGATGCGAAGCACGGCTTCTTCGAGCACGGCCTGGATCGAAGCGGCAATGTCCATGTGCTCCTGGGTGATCGGCTCCCGGCTCGAGCGCGCCGGCATACCGAACAGGCGTTCGAACCGTCGATTGGTCATGCGGGATCCGGTGCAGTAATCAAAGTAGGACAAGTCCAGGCGGAAGGAACCGTCCGCTTTGAGGTCGATCAGCCGATCGGCAATGCGTTGCACATACTTTGGCCCGCCGTACGGCGCCAGTCCCATGATTTTGTATTCATCGGAATTGACGGCAAATCCAAGGTAATACGTGAATGCGGAATATAGGAGTCCGAGGGAGTGCGGGAAATTGATTTCAGCAAGCAGTTCGACCCTATCATTCCGCCCGATTCCGAATGTGGTGGTTGCCCACTCCCCAACTCCATCCATCGTTAATATGGCTGCTTCATCGAAGGGAGATGGGAAGAAGGCACTCGCGGCATGGCTTAGATGATGTTCAGAGAACAGCAGCTTCTTCCGCCAGTCAAAGCCGCCGCCCAGCTGAGTGAGTTCTGCAATCAGCTGTCTTTTCTGAAACAGTTTTTGCCGCAACCACAATGGCATAGACATGGAGAACGACTTGATGCCCCTTGGCGCGGTCGCCAGATAGGTCAGCAGCAACCGTTCGAATTTCAGGAACGGCTTGTCGTAAAAGACTATGTAGTCGAGAGCGTCAAGCTTGATCCCGCCTTCATTCAGGCATGATTGGATCGCGTTACGTGGGAACTGCGCGTCGTTTTTCTTACGCGTGAATCGTTCTTCCTGAGCGGCAGCGACAATCTTTCCATCACAAACCAAGGCTGCTGCACTGTCGTGATAAAAGGCCGAGATTCCTAATACTCGCAACGCAGCCCCCTCAAAATTGATCGCGCAGCGATTCGCGCGAAACGGAATCGGGAACCCGTCGGCTCCAGTAGGATTTCGCGTTGGCGTCGCGGCGCAACAGCAGAGGGTCTTTCCTCATTGCCCGCATGAGCAGAGATACCGGAACAAAGACTGCGTAAAAAATCACGGCCATGGTCACCCGGCCGGTGATCTTACCCAACAGGACAGCGAGTGCTGTCCAGGCGATATTCAAAGGGTGCAACACGCGCGGAGCAATGAGCGCCAGCAGCAGAAAGGCTCCAGCCGGCCAGAGCGCCCATTGGCGGAGACTGCCGTGACGCAGCAAAGGGAAAGCGGCGAAAACCATGGACACCACAAAGAACACAACACCAAAAGTCCGGTCGGAGACCGGCCTCGGAGGCGCCTCGGACTCGAAGTGCTCGTGAGTACTGGTCACTTAAAACAGTGGATATAAGAAAGGAGCGATCACCGGGCTGCTACTGGCCAAAGCCACTACGATTGCAAAAGCGATCAAGACGGCGATGATCGGTAGGAGCCAGAATCGTTTTCGAACCCTCAAGAAACGCCAGAGTTCCGAGACAAAATCAACCATGGTTGTACTCAATGCCTTTCAGGCGGATTATCGGTCGCATGAGCGTTCGGACCAGGGGCTACCGCTTTGGCCTCTTTCAGAATGACTTCGGTTAACGGCACAGCGACATCCCGGTGGCCTAGGGGCGTCAAGTGGTCGCCGAACACCTGGTGATTCGCGTTTGCTTTCGCGAGTTCGTCGACCAGAGACGTAAACTGGATATTCAACCGTTTTGCGATATCGGCGATCTTGCGCTCCCCGGCTTGCCTGGTCAGTTGTGCCTTCACACCGCTCCGAATGGCATCTTGCTGGAACTGGGTCCACATATCCTGCCGGATCTCGATCAAGGCCGGCAAATATATGATGCGGAATCGAATATCCGGCCCCAAAGTTCTGAGTATCAGATCAAAGCACTGCACATTTTGTTTTAAGACCAGGTCCATCGCGGGATGATGCGCATCGGAATAAAAATACGGAAATACCTCGGCGAAACTTCGATAGGTTTTTCGGATCTCCCCATAGCGTTCCGCCATCTCCGCTTTCAGGAGCTCGGGAGGTTTGGGATAGCCAAAGAGAATGTCCTCGAGCTGCTCCGGATTCTTACTCGAGTACAAATAGTACGGCCCCAGAGGAGCCGGCGTTTCCAACGGAAAACTGTGGGGCAGGTCGTAACCGCCAGATAAGAACAGCCACACCTCGTTCGGATGATACTTCAATGCAAAATTCCTGATCACGCCGTAGGCATGGGCCGGGCCGTAGTTGGAAATGCCGAAGTTCATGACTTCCACGGCGAGCTTCTTCTCGGACAATGCGGGTACCAGGTCCTCGATGAGATTACTAAAACGGCTGGTCTCCGGAACCTGTTCCGCCTCGACGAACGAATCGCCGATCATGGCAATTCGGTAGAACGGCGACTGCAGGAAATGGTCACGGTCAATAAAGCCTTCGGCGTTAGTTCGAACGCGCGTATCGTAGCCAAAATTTGGGTTGGCGCGGTGGACCTGGGTATTTCCGTTAAGCCTCCACCCGACGCGCCGGTCGTAAACGTAGGCAATGGACTCCGCTTGCTGCACCTGTTGCTGCTGTACTCTCTCCGCAGTTGATTTTCGCAGACGCTCGCGCACATAAGGGAAGGCGAAATACGCAGTACCGACGGCAACCGTCGTCACCACGACGAGGAGCAGCCAGTTCGTCAGACGGCTGGAACTCACATGTTCTTCAGCCAGTTTGGTGGACACAATGCGGGTATTATAGCGCTAATGGCATTGGATTCTTTATTCAAGGAGCTGCGACGGCGACGCGTCGATGACGATCGCAGCTACTACGGGGCAAGGCGAGCCGCTCACCAGGATTATGCTTCAGAAAATGCGCAGGTTTTTTGTTTTGAGAATTACAGGGTCGACGAGCTCCAATCGGAATTGTCACACGCGAAAAACCCGGCGTTGCAGATGCTGGCCTGCATGTACCAACCACCGCGCAAATTTCCGGACATGAGCAATTTCCGTCTGGGCCCGAATGTCTTCGACCGCATCCCGCTGGACTGGATTGTTTTTGCGACTGCCGACAAAGCTTTCAAGACTCCGCAACTGATCGGACACGGCGTGACGACGCGCGTGCCCTGGACGGGCGATCCGCAAACGCTTCCCCGCGGCTGGCAAGGCATAGTCCGCCGCTGTTACGAAAACGGCTTGAACACCAATCAAAAGTGCAACACGCTGGTCGGCCTCTTTATCAATATCGAGAACGATTTTCGCCAACAGGGCTGGGCGCTCAAAGCGGTTGAAGGGATGAAGGCGATCGCGCGCGGCGCAGGTCTGTCGTCGCTGATCATTCCATTACGCCTCCCCACGCGGTATGAAAAGGACAACGCCACCGTGGAGTTCAAGGACTTCGCGTTGCTCAAGCGAGAGGATGGGGAATATCGGGATCACTGGCTCCGCTTGCACGTTCGTGCGGGAGCCGAGGTCATAGCGTTGTGTGATTCATCGCATCAGCACGCGATGCATCTTGAGGATTTCTACCAGCAATTCAAAGCGACGGGCATCACGAGCAGCGGCTACCATCTGGCGCTTCAAAACGGTGAATGGTTTCGCGCGTTCATTGACCTGGAACGCGAGTTCGCCCTGATCAATGAAGGCTGCGTGTGGGTCCAATATCGTGACGTCTGATTCGTACTCCGGGTCGTATTGGAGAGTGAGATCGAGTTGCTGATCGTAGCGTCGATCGCGTCAATCGCCAGCACCGGATGTCCGGAAACGCGTCCGTCCCGTTTCTTCCCGCAAAGAGCGTCTATGCGATTCGAGCGCGGCGTTTGCGCGGGGTGGCCGCTTGTGCGGCGTCGGCTAGGACGCGCAGGGCACGATTGACCGATTCGCTGTCGGGAAACAGATGCTGCAAGTCGGGGTCGATGAGCACCAGGTTCATTCCCGCGGTGGCGCGCTGCAAGTATTTGCCTCTCACGCCACCCTTCAAGCGGGAGAGATCATACTGTCGCCGCAAATCGTCATTGTGTTTGGCTGCTGGTCCCTTCTTCATATTGTTTTCGCTCGGTTCGCGTAGCCGGGCGTTGATGATTCGAATTTTCCCCTCGCGCTCGCAGTGGGAAACGAACACCAGACGTCTCTTTATAGTACAGCCGACCGTGATTTCTCGCCGCTCTTCCGGCGCGTGGTCGGGGTCAGGAAACGTGGTTGCGAGAGGATCTAGGAAAACGGTGGCTGCGTCCTCAAAGGCGACACGATGCTTCTGAGATTTGCCGCAGGTTTGCGGGCATCCCATTCGATCGTCATGCCAAACCGAGTTTACCGCGAGGGCTGCGGGCGGCTCGAGACCGCTTCACGCGATACACCGCAACATAGGGCAGCGGAGGAAACAACACTTCGCGGGTGTCCGGCTCGCTTCCGGGCCGTCCGCGATACGGCGACTCCCTCAATGAACGGATTCGTGCCGTACGGGGTGTTTCGCGGACAGGGTAGCCAATACCGAGGTTCATGGCGCACGGAGTTCGGGAGTTTGGTAGACCGTCCCCGAAATGCCTAATTCTTTGGTCGCGACGTGCTTCGGGTCTCCAGGCAAACGGGCTCGCGATACTGCCGCGAGATCGTGATGAGGTTCGGATCTTCATCTTTAAGCGCCTGGAAAATCGGCTCCGTTGGTCTCCACATTCCGTGCAGAGTTCCGTTCAGATCCGCATCGTGGTGGGCTGGAATGTAGATCCTGGGTTTATAGACGCTCAGGTACTCCAAAGCTCGTTTGATCGTCAGGGCTGGCAATACGTCCGCCGCCACCGCAGCCAGAGCCAGATCCACGTTTCCTACCTTCTGCATCACTGTTCTTTCGTAGTCCGTGAGACTTCCGCCGCTATCGCGGTAAATGATCCGGTAACGGTCATCGAGGGTAATTAGATACGCAATGGTTCCTTCCGTGATGATGCGAGGATCGAAACTGCCCCGGTCTTCGATGCTGGCCATTTCGGCCATTTGGGCGGCCGTATATGGCTGCGTGACCGCTTTCAGTGCTTGATTGAATGCTGCCGTCACGTTCGGCGGAGGCTCTCCATGGCGGCCCAGAATAGGCTCCACCTCAAATCCCGGGAACTTCAGCACTTCTCCTCCCTTGCCGGTCACGGTCTTGATCAGCTTTGGACCAAGCGCCTGAGATCGTAGCTTATCGGTAGTGATTGGTGCGCCAACGACGATCGCACCGGTCCTGGTGCTGACCGACGCGGCATCCGACATATGATCGAAGTGCGCATGGCCAATCAAGATAACGTCTGCCTTCTTGATGTCAGCGGCCTTGAATCCCAGTGGAGTATACGTGCTCCCTCGATCGAAGTATGCGTCCAGTAGAATGATCTGTCCCTTATAGATCAACTCGAAATTGGAATATCCGGTCCATCGGATTGCCAGCGTGTGCGGATTGTGTGGGGCTGGCCCGGGTCCTTAGCGACGACGATTGCAACGCCGAAAATGCCAAGCATCAGCAGTGCCACGAGCCTGCATTGAAAAGTCATGAGAGGATTGTTTCAAGAGCAGGAATGCCGCCGTCCGCGAAAGGAGGTCGCGCGGCACTCTGGCCACGGAGTCCTGAGGGGTGTTTCGGGGACAGGGTAGGGAATACCGAGGTTCATGGCGCACCGAGTTTGGAAGTCTGGTAGACCGTTTCCGAAATGCCTCCGGCGGACTTGCGTGTTGCGGCCCTGACGCGCCGGGGGCTTATTCCTTCCAGCCTTCCGGGGGGTTACTGCCGCTCGCGATCTGGCGGGTCTTGTAGAGCCACTGGCCATTCACCTTGACCCACGTGGCGTACTCCTTCCCCTGAGTCGTAAACTTCATCGGATCGCCCACCTTCTCCTGCCGGTACTCGGTGAAAATGACCTGCGAGGTGGCCGTGTCGCCGTGCACGATGATCAGCGGATTCCCGATCGCCACGTTGAAAGCGGTCCTCTCGCGCGGGGGCGCCGGGGCCGTAGCAGGCGCTGCTCCGGCCGCAAGGGCCGCGCCGGCTGGCGGCGTTGCGGGGGCACGGTTATATGCCTGCCTGATGCCTTCCTTGCCCTTGAAGTGCCTCGTGCCGAGAATCAACTCGCCGTCCTCGGCATAAAAGCTCTCTTCGGCCTGCCGGTCCACTTTGCCGAAGTTGTAGTAGTAACGCGTGATCTGATCCAGGATCAGCTGGCGGTCAATCAATGACTGCACAGTCATCTGGTCTTCCGCACGCGCAACCGGTGCGCTTGCCAGTACGGCACCGCACATCCCCAACGCGGCCACCCGGACCATCGCCTGACGAATGGAATTCAGTTTCATAACTTCCCCCCGGTTCACTTGACGGGTGTTCTCTGATCGGAAATCGGCTTTATCGGTCCACCGATTCCCGCTTAAAGACCGTGCTGCAATTTAGGCAAACCCTCCGCGGCCTTACAAGACAGCATGTTGAACTGCCGCTGAGCTTCGATTTTCCCGATATATCGTAACAGAACGTTCCGCAGATTTCCGAAGCACGCGAACCGAACGCGCAGCATTGCGGTACGAAACAAAAAGCCCCCGGCCTTTGTCGGGGGCTCATCTCAAACAAGCAGGGTTCAGCTTACCGGCTGACCTGGAGGCTGGCTCCGCCACTCGGGCCGCTGTTCGGGCCGCTGCCCGGGACGTCACCGGCGGAGACCAGCTTGACCCAAAGCGAACCGTCGCCTTTGTAGTACGAGGTCGCACTGGCCTGGCGCAGTGCATCCAGGCTGCTCTGCTCCGTACCCGACGCGGCACTGCTGAATCCCGGCAGCTCGAAGATCACCCACGAGCCGCGATCCAGCTCCCTCACGCTGAGGGACAGGGTCGGCCTTTCGGTGGTCACCTTGATCTCGCTACCCGCTCGTACGTTGGTTTCTCCGGTAACGCGCAGTTCCTTGCCATTTCGGCTGAGAACGATGGGCGGCCCCGCCGGTGCAGGGGCGCCGAGGACTCCCAACCTGGGGCCAACGAGACCACCAGCGCCGCCTCTGCCGCCAGGACCGCCGCTAGCGCCAGAACCGCCAGCTACCGGAGCCCCGCCTCTACCGCCTCTGCCACCACGACCGCCGCCGCCGGCGCCAACAGTCATGCGCCCGACGTCGCCCTGGCACACGGCAGCGTTCCAGGCGGGCTTGATCTCGCAGGCGTCGTCGATGGCGATTCCGTCATTTTCGTCGTTGATGAGAATGTAGGAATTGGGGACCCCGCTGACCGAGCCGTCCTTATCGTTAAATACCGACGTCTGATAGCTCCCGTTGCCGTAATCATCATTGCTCCACTTATACTCCATCGGTGGGAAATACACCGGCTTGGCGTTGATGAATTTCGCGCGCTGTATGGTGTTGTTGGAGCTCATTCCGAAGCTGGTATACAGCAGGTACGAGATCGCTCCCGTCTTGCGGGTGGCGTTGTCCTGGTAATTCACGAACGTGACATTGTCCAGTTCGTGATGGTAGTCGTAGAATTCGTAGCCGCGGATCGGGAAATCCGCGAGTGCGGGCTCCGGCAGGCTGCGGCCGTACGCCTTCTCCGCCGGCGTCCTGGGGTTGCCGATGTTCTCGGTTTCGCCCACGAACCGCGAGTCCACCACCCGTGACGTATAGGCGGATTGACCGAAGCTGCCGGACGCATGCGTATAGCCAATGGCGTTGTCGGCCAGCTTCAGGTTCTTGTACAGGTGCATCTCACCGCGGCTCCACATGCCGCCATTGCGGTTCTTGTAGGCGGTGAAATCCTCGATGACCGATTCCACCTGAGGGCTGTTCGGATCAGCGGGATTGGCCACGGAAATATGCCCGCCGGTGGCGAAATGGCCATCGGGCCTGGGCCCTCGGTCGAACAGGAAACCGTCGAAGTTCGAATGGGAGGTGTTGCCTTTGAACTCCCGCACCCGGGTTCGGCGCGGCCAGGTCCTGGCACTGATCTCCGTACCTTCGAACTTACCCGTCGGGTGCTGCGGCAAGGCGAACCAGAAACCTGTCGCGTCGGAACCCGCGGCCACGTTGTCGCGGTAAATATTGTCCGGATTGGTGATCCAGAAGGTCGACGCCGTGTTGTCGGAAGGGATCAGGATATCCTTGGCGTTCTGGCCGTCCGTATTGAAGTTCTTGCCGCCCTCCACTCCGAACGGGCCGAGGTCTGTCGCGACGCACGGCTTGTCCGGATGGCACTTGGTCAGAATCCCCAGGTTGTGCACGAACTGGTTGTCGTGCTCCACGGCATCCTCCAGGAAGAAGCAGTGACCAATGTTGTTGTAGGTCACGTTGTTTTCAACGTCCAGGTAATTGGTGCCATGCACGGTCACGCAGCGGCTGTAGGTGTCGTGAATCGCCGAGTTCTTGATGTACTGCCCCTGCGCATCGCCGATCAGATGCCAGTGGATCGGATAACGGGCCAGATGCATGTTCTGACCCATGCGATTGAGCTCGACGCCCTCGACAAACATCTTGCTCCCATTCATCGCCATGATGTGGCCGCCGAAGAGCGTCGTGTCCGCGTCAGGCGAGGCCTGGATCACGATGTTGCGCGTCAGCATGCCGACTTCGCCGCGCTCATCCACGTCGAAGGTGATCTTGCCGAAGTGCATGTAGTCCAGTTTCTTGTCGAGCGTGATCGTATTGCCACGGATGGCGGCAATGGTGCGCCGCTCTGCCTGATGGGGATCGAAATCCGTCGACGCGAGGACAATCTCGTCACCTTTCTTCCAGTCACCGGCATTCAAGACTTCGATGGTGTTGCTGCCCGCGGCGGCCGTCTTTGCCAGTTTGGTCCAGGAGTTCTTCTCTGTACCGTGCAGGTTCAGGGTTCCGCCCATGAGCATGATCCCGCGGTCACTGCGGTCAGTCGTTCCACCGATTCCACTCATGTCTTCGTCTTTGACGTTGTCGGTGAGGGTAATTGTGGCCTTGCGCGTATGAGGCCTGGCTTCGGTACCAATCTCCAACTCCCCGTGCACCATGATCCACTCGGTGGTCAGTTCGAGATCTTTCTTGTCCGCAAAGCTCAGTTTGCCGTTGATCGTCAGACTGCGCAGCGGTGGCGGAGAGACATCGAGGACGACGTTCATATCCTTTTCAATAGTGACGACGGCATCCTTGGCCGGCACCTTTTTGTCAGGCCAGGCGGCTGGATCAGACCAGCGCTTCGCGCCGGCCGTCGAAGTCTTTTGCTGCGCTTTGAGGACGGCATATCCGCCCAGGCCGAAAAAGGCTGTAACCAGCAACGAAAGGAACAACAGAGAACGTTTTCGCATCGCTAAATCTCCGCGATCGATCATGTTACGCTACTTCCCCCCGCGAGGATCGAAGGATGTGTAGCCTGCGACAATTTTACACCGATCGCCGGCCGGACAATATCCTCTGGTTTCAACGTTTCGCACGCGCCCGGCTTCACGCCCGCCACGACGGCGTCACCTCGCCCGCGCCGCCGGCGGCGTTGGTGGCCGACAGGACCGGCTCCTTGCCGGTGGCCTCGCGGTACTCTTTTGACACCGTCCCGCAAAATTCGTCCACCCGCTCTTCGCGCACCAGGTTGATGGTGCAACCGCCAAAACCGCCGCCGGTCATGCGTGAGCCGTACACGCCCGGCTGCTTCACTGCGATCTCTACCATTGTGTCGAGTTCCTTGCAGCTGACTTGGTAATCATCGCGCAGGCTGGCGTGCGATTCGGCCATCAGGCGCCCGAACTGCGCCAGGTCCGCCCGCTTGAGCGCCTCGGCCGCTTGCCCCACCCGAATGTTTTCGGTGATCACGTGACGGCACCGGCGAAATATGGTTTCCGGCAGGTTGCGGCCGTAGTGTTCCAATTCTGCCGGCGTCACGTCGCGCAGCGCCCGGATTTGCGGCAGAACGCGCGTCATGTGCCGGACGCCTTCCTGGCACTCCGCGCGGCGCCGGTTGTATTCTCCGCCCGCGTGCCCGTGCCGCACCATGGTGTTGGCAATCACCATGCGCACTCCCGCCGGCAAAGGCGCAAGGCTGAATTCCAGAGACCGGCAATCGAGCATCACCGCGTGCCCCGCCATCCCGTGGCAGGCGATGAATTGATCCATGATGCCGCACCACGTCCCGACAAATTCGTTTTCCGCCCGCTGCCCGATGCGCGCGATCTCTGTTCGGTCAACCACCCGCCCGGCCACTCCCAGCAGGGCAAACGCCGTCGCTATCTCGATCGCCGCCGATGAACTCAGCCCGCCTCCCATGGGCACCGCGCCGCGAATCAGCAGATTCGTCCCCCGCAACCGGTAGCCTGCGCGTTCCAGCGTGACCGCCACGCCGCGTACGTAGTCGGTCCAGTCGTCACCCCGCTGCGGCCCGACATCATCGAGCGGAAATTCGCGAAGCTGGGAAAAATTTTCGGAGTAAATACTCAGAATTCGGTCCGGCCGGCCCGCCGCGGCCACCCATGTGGAAAACTCGATGGCCGCCGGCATCACGAAACCCTCGTTGTAATCCGTGTGCTCGCCGATGAGGTTGACGCGCCCCGGAGCGCGATAGATTCGCGGCGTAGCGCCCCACCGGGCCTGAAACGCGCGCCGCAGTTCCGCGGCGTGGTTCTTCGTGTCAGCGGGCAGCCAGGGTCTCCATCGCAACCATCATAGCGGGATCACGCCGCGGCGCGCCGTGCCAATAACAACAGAATGATTCCGAATACCAGCATGGCGATTCCCACGTAGAGGTTGACGTTGATATCGGTCAGCGGAGCGCGCATCCCGGGCGCCGCCACGCCAAGCAGCGTCAGCACCACACCGAGCAGACAAAAAAAATAACCCGATGGCTTCCTCAGATCCATACTTCCCCGCTAGCGGAAAATCCAATTCAGAATCAAAACCACGCCCAGCGCAACGGATCCCAGCAGCACCGGTTTTTTCCACCATGGCACCGTCCCGTCATGCGGAATCGGCGTAACACCCCAGACCAGCCCCTTCAGTTCCGCGACCTCTTTCGGCTTGGTCATTAAGCTCACCGTGATCGTAACCAGAAAGCAAACGGTGAACGCCCAGATGGCAACCCAAAAATTCTGCGCCATGGAGGACGGGTAAGTGGCCAGCGGAGTGATCCAGCCGCCCTTGCCCTCCGCCACCGTCAAGCCGTGTGTCGCGGCGGCCGCCGCCGTGCCGCACAACAGGCCGTAAAACGCGCCGTTGGCCGATGCCCGCTTCCAGAACATTCCCAATAAAAAAGTGGCAAACAGCGGCGCGTTCACAAATCCGAAGACCAGCTGCAGCAGATCGAGAATGTTGTTGTACAACGCCGTCAGGTAAGCGCACCCGATCGAAAGCAGCACCCCCGCGATGGTTGCCACTCGTCCGACCGTCAGATAATGCGAATCGGCTGCATTCTTGCGAATATAGCTCTGATAAATGTCATAGGTGAACACCGTGTTGAACGCGGTCACGTTACCCGCCATGCCCGACATGAACGAGGCCATCAGCCCGGTGAGCCCGACCCCCAGCAGGCCGGCCGGGTAGAACTGGGCCATCAGCGTGGTCAGCACCTGGTCGTAATCGAACCCCGCGCCTTTGCGCGGGAGGTCGTAATTTAGTCCCATGTGCGATAGCGCCACCGCGGCGATCCCCGGCACGATCACGATGAATGGCATGAACATCTTGGGGAAGGCGCCGATCAATGGAGTCAGGCGGCCTTCGGCCATGTTGCGCGCCGCCAGCGCGCGTTGAACAACCAGAAAGTTCGTGCACCAATACCCGAACGAGAGCACGAACCCAAGTCCCGCCACCATCCCAAAAGTGTCAATGCCCATCGGGTTCTCTGCGGGCTGTCCCATGTAACGCCACGCGCTCGTCATCACCTCCGGAAGGCGGCTGCGCAGCCCCTCCCACCCGCCGGCGCGCGTCACCGAAAGAATCGCCAGCGGCGAAAAACCGATCACGATCAGAAAGAATTGCAGCACTTCGTTGTAAATCGCGCTGGTCAGCCCGCCTAGCAGCGTATAGATAAGAACAATCGCGGCGGAGAGCAGCACCGAAGCCGTGAAACTCCACCCCAGCACCAGCCTCAGCAGCAGCCCCAGCGCATACATGGAAATGCCGGAGGAAAACACCGTCATCACGGCGAACGAAATCGCGTTCAGGCCCCGGGTCTTTTCATCGAACCTCAGTTTGAGGTATTCGGGGACTGAACGGGCCCGGCTGCCAAAATAAAACGGCATCATGAACACGCCCATGAAGACCATCGCGGGGACGGCGCCCACCCAATAAAAGTGCGCGGTCATGATGCCGTATTTCGCCCCGGACGCGCACATCCCGATCAACTCCTGCGCGCCGAGGTTGGCTGCCACGAATGCCAGGCTGGTAATCCACACCGGAACTGAGTGCTGGGAGGTCAGAAAATCCGCGCTGGTGGCGACCGTACGCTTCAAGTACCAGCCGATGCCGAGAACGAACGCGAAGTACAGCAGCAGGATGAAGTAATCTACGCCTTGCAGGTTCATTCTGGGACCTCGGAGTCCGCCACTCGTCCGCGGAACCGCACGAACGATTTACAATCGACGTGAACGAACACTCTACCTCACATATGTCTGAATGGGAAGAGCACCCGCATCGGCGCTTCAACGCACTCACCGGCGAATGGATTCTGGTTTCTCCCCAAAGGTCGGCCCGCCCGTGGTTGGGACAGGTGGAACCGGCCGCCCCGCCGGCGGAACAGCCGTACGATGCTGATTGTTACCTGTGCCCCGGCAACCGGCGCGCCGGCGGTGCGCGCAATCCCGTATATTCCGGTACATTCAGCTTCACCAACGATTACCCCGCCCTGCTGGAGAACACGCCGCCGCGTTCGCTGAATCAGGACGGTCTGCTGATCGCGGAGGCCGAGCGGGGCGTTTGCCGCGTTCTGTGCTTTTCTCCCCGGCATGATCTGACGATGGCGCGCATGCAGCTCGATGACATCCGGGGCGTCGTCGATGCATGGTGCGCTGAATATCGGGAACTGCGTTCGATCTCGTGGATCCGGCATATCCAGATATTTGAGAACCGTGGCGCCCTGATGGGCGCCAGCAATCCGCACCCGCATTGCCAGATCTGGGCGAGCGACCGGATTCCGAATGAAATTCGCAAAGAGCACCGGGCCCAATGCCTGTACCGTCGCGAGCGGGGCACTTGCTTGCTATGCCACTATTTCCAGAGGGAGAAGGGCGGGCCTCGCTGGGTCTACGAAAACGCCGGCTTCGCGGCGGTGGTGCCCTTCTGGGCAGTGTGGCCTTTTGAAGTCTTGTTGATCAGCAAAGATCATATCCCCACGATCGATCAACTGCCGCCCGGGCTGCGCAGCCAATTAGCGGACGTGCTGAAGCAAATCACCACGCGCTACGACCACCTCTTTAATGCGCCGTTCCCATACACGATGGGGTTTCATCAAGGTCCGGCTGAACCCGACCCGGACCAGGCATGGCATCTTCACGCCCACTTTTACCCACCCCTGCTGAGATCTGCAACGGTCCGTAAATTCATGGTCGGTTACGAGTTGCTGGCCATGCCGCAGCGCGACATCACACCCGAAGCAGCGGCGGAGCGGTTGCGTACCACACCCGTGGCCTAGTACGAGTAAGGACCGAAACCGCTTGTTTCGGCTTCCACATAAGAGTAATCTAGACCCGTAACTCCTGTTAGTGGAGGACACGCGGTGCTGAACTGGTTCGGCAGGTTGCTTCACAAAATCGCATTCGTCGCACCGGGGGGAGGCAGCGTGCGGCCGTCGCTGCACCGGTTGCGGGGGGTGCACGTGGGGACGAATGTGTGGATTGGCCAGTTCGTCTACATGGACGAACTTCATCCTCATGGCCTGAGCATCGGCGAGAACAGCACGATCGGCATGCGCACATCGATGTTCACGCACTTCTACTGGGGCCCGCGCCAGCCGGCGAGCAACGGGAAAATCGTGGTGGGCAAAAACGTGTTCATCGGCCCGCATTGCGTGATCCTGCCCAATGTAAGAATCGGTGACGGCGCCGTGATCCGGGCCGGAACGGTCGTCAGCCGCAATGTTCCGCCGCATGCGTTTTGGGGGCCGACGCCAGCCGAAATGCTGGGCACTGCCGAGGTTCCCCTCACCAGCCGTACCGGTTACCAGGAGTTCACGCGAGGGCTGCGGCTCCACGCGCGCAAACGCGGCAGCGGAGCGGCGTGAGAGGAAGACGGCGCTCATGTGCGGCATCTGCGGATTTGTGAACTTCACCGGCCCTGGCGAGGCCGGTCTCCTGCCCGCGATGATCTCGGCAATTCACCACCGCGGGCCCGACGACACCGGGTTCTACCGCTGCGCCCAGGCAGGCTTGGGCCACGCGCGGTTAAGCATCATTGACGTGGAGGGCGGCCGCCAGCCCATGTGCAATTCCGACGGCACGCTGTGGATCACGTTCAACGGGGAAATCTTCAATCACGTCGAGTTGCGCGAGGAGTTGAGCGGACGCGGGCACCGCTTTCGCACGCGCTCGGATACCGAGGTAATTCTGCACCTGTACCAGGAAGAAGGCGAGCGGTGCGTCGAACGGCTGAACGGCCAATGGGCCTTCGGAATCTGGGACGCGCGCGCAAGCAAGCTCTTTCTTTCTCGCGACCGTATGGGCGTCCGACCTCTGTTCTATACCCGGACCAGCGATCAGTTTCTGTTCGGATCGGAAATCAAGGCGCTATTGGCCTGCCCGCAAGTGACGCGGGAACTGGATCTGCAGGCTCTCGACCAGATCTTCACATTCTGGTTCGCGCTGCCGCCGCGCACGGCCTTCCGGAATATTCATCAATTGCCGCCGGGACACTCGCTTACCCTGCAAAACGGCGAGGTCCGGATATGGCGCCATTGGACTCTCGAGTTTCCGGCAGAGGAGGAATTTCCGGAAGACGCCGTGGACCGGCTTGCCGAAGAATTCCTGGCGCTGCTGACGGACGCCACGCGCATCCGCCTGCGGTCGGACGTGCCGGTCGGGGCGTACCTCAGCGGAGGCCTGGATTCGACGATCATTGCCGCGCTGGCCCGCAAGGCGGCGGGCAGGCGCCTGCGCACGTTCTCGGTGCAATTTGACGATCCGGCTTACGACGAGACGCCTTTCCAGCGCGAGGCCAGCCGGTTTCTCGGAACCGACCACAGCGCGGCGCAGTGCACCGGGCAGGACATTGCGCGGGTCTTCGTGGATGTGGTCCGCCACGCCGAGCAGCCGCTTCTGCGGGCCGCTCCGGCTCCCATGTTCCTGCTGTCGAAACTGGTCCATGACAGCGGCTTCAAAGTCGTGCTTACTGGCGAGGGCGCGGACGAAATGATGGGAGGCTATGACATTTTCAAGGAGGCAAAGATCCGGCGCTTTTGGGCGCGAGACGCCGACTCGTCGCTGCGGCCCCTCCTGCTGCGGCGCTTGTATCCGTACCTCGACGATTTGCAGCGCCAGCCTCCGCAATACCTGAAGCGGTTCTTTCACGTCACGGCGGCCGATCGGGCCAGCCCCTTCTTTTCGCACCTGCCCCGCTGGGAATTGACGGCAAAATTGAAAACGTTTCTATCGGCCGAAGCGCGCCGGGCGGCCTCCCCGGATTGCCTTCTTCCCGAGTTGGAGCGGACGCTCTCCGCCTCATACCATGGCTGGAGACCCTTCCATCAGGCCGAATACCTGGAGGCCGCCTATCTTCTGCCGGAATACATTCTTTCTTCGCAGGGCGACCGCATGGCGATGGCGCATGCCGTGGAGAGCCGATACCCGTTTCTCGATCACCGCGTGGTGGAGTTTACCGCCAGGCTCTCTCCGCGCCTCAAAATGAAAGTGCTGGATGAAAAGCACCTGCTGCGGCGCGCGGCCGCCGGAATCGTCCCGGAAATCATCCGCAAGCGGCGCAAAATGCCGTATCGCGCTCCGGACGGTAAAAGCTTCTTCAGCTCCAAAAACGAACTGGTCGATGATTTGCTCTCGCCGGATCAGATTCAGCGGGATGGCGTTTTTGATTCGCGGAGCGTCAACGCTCTGGTGGCCAAATTCAAGAGCGGGCGCGCGACGGGCGCGAAAGACAACATGGCTTTGCTCGGCATCCTGTCGACGGAGATTTTGTTGAAACACCTGATGCAGCACCAGACCGCTTCCCGTTCGCGGGAAAGGACAAATAACTATGCAGATAGCGGAACAAATACGAGCGTTCATCGCGGAGAACTTTCTCTTCGGACCTTGTGACGAATTGGGAGACAACGAATCGTTTCTCGAGAGTGGAATTCTCGACTCCACCGGCGTCCTGCAGCTTGTCGATTTCCTCGAACAGGCATATGGGGTGAAGGTTGAGGATGAGGAACTGATTCCCGATA
>Ga0070734_10001840_pt1 | contig 28659 bp, 22 predicted proteins | sample Coa_R1_8_FD_66444 | JGI IMG/M metagenome (GOLD analysis project Ga0070734, IMG submission 66444) | Surface soil microbial communities from Centralia Pennsylvania, which are recovering from an underground coalmine fire - Coalmine... | ecosystem: Environmental > Terrestrial > Soil > Unclassified ... | reverse complement strand
TTTTTTTATTCCCGATTGCATTGAACAATTCTAAAGAAGGAAAAATATCCTGAACAACTTTTGCATTTTTTACCTCTTGGGCAACATCGCTCGGATCGCAGCCAAAACGCTCAAAACTATCCGGGTAATAATTGAGCAATGTTCCGTCATTGCAACCTATGTCCAATACATTTCCTTTTTTATTCTTAAGAAGGCTTAGTATATTATCAACTATTCCCTTCAAATGATTTCTCATGGTTGAATTAGTCCCACTCCTGTACCAATAAGCTGCATACAAAATTTCCGGAGGCACACTATGTTCCATTTGCAATAATCCACAGGCATTTTCATCAAGCTGTGGATTACATCGAACCAATGAGCAATTTATTTTTCTATGCGACGGCATCTCTTTGCCAGGCTTCACAAATGAACCTTGCAGATATTGGGGGCCTAGGTCAATAACAGGCGTTAACGATGGTGAGCCGCATACCCTGCAAGTTGTTCTTTTTCGAATGTGCATCTTTTAGTTTTTTATTTTGCTCTGATATTTTTTGCATTTCAACAGCGAAAATATCAATTTATCTGCAATAGATTATTTCTTATTATCGATCTATCAAACAGAGAATTGTGACAACAAACTATTTCATGATTTTTGATTCTTCGCCAATCACTTGTATATTTGATCTACCATAACCTGAATGAAAAAAAAGACACTTATTCTCGTTGGTTTTTTTGTTTTGTTGCTATCCGTGCAAACAAAAACTTTCTCACAAGTAAATCTGGATTCAGGTCTTGTTGCCTATTATCCTTTTAATGGAAATGCAAATGATGCAAGCGGCCATAACCTGAACGGCAACCTGCTCAATGGAGTGCAGCTTACTACAGATAAATACGGGAATGCAAACAGCGCTTATCATTTCGATGGGGTTGATGATTTCATACAGATTCCTGACAATCCGTCGTTTAATCCAACTACTGGTTTGACGATTGCTTTGTACTTCAACCCCGAACAAAACGGAACTCAAACACTGATTGGAAAAATTGATTATACAGGTGGTGTGGGTACACAATTTCAGGTAGCCATGGACTTCCCGTTGTATCCCGGAGTTCTTTTTGGTGTTAACCCACCAAGCAACGACTGCGCGGGAGTTCCTTTGAATGGAGCTTATGTCAATACAACCAGTCCCATTGGAATTAATCAATGGTATTGTGTGGTAGCCACTTTCGATAATGGTATTCAAAAAATATATTTGAACGGCACTTTAATTCAGACAACAACAGCTTCCTTCAACAACTTAAATCAATGCCTGAATGCAGGCATCCAAATTGGCTCATGGTGGCAGGGTGACCCGCAACGATTCAAAGGCAAAATAGATGAAGTGCGTATTTATGGTAGAGCGATAAACCAACAAGAAGTAAGCGCATTATGCGATTTATGCAACCAGCCACAAGGATCATTGATCGGAAGCGCTATTTGCTCTGGCAATACAGGCACCCTCACTTTCAATTCAACTGTTGGCACGGCACCGTTCTCTATTCAATACAGTGATGGCACAACTACATTCACGCAAAATAATGTTCAAAGCGGGGTTCCATTTAATGTGGCAACAAACCCGACAATTACAACGACCTATGTCATGAAATCACTTACTGATGCGACAGCATGCCCAAGAACAATTGGGTTTATACAGGATACTACAAAGATTATTGTTAGCGATTGTAAAGCAGTATGTGCTTCGTCTAAATGCCCTTTGAGCAATAGCTTAGTGATTAATACTGGCTATGATGCAGCAACACAAACATCTTTACAACCCGGTCAAAAAGATACCAACTGGATAGTGACAGCTATGTCTGATGATTTAAGAAATGCGTTTTGCAATAGCAATACCTCCGGCCCTACACAACCTTCTGGCGTAAGCGTTCCTCCGGTTTCAATAGGGCAACCGGCTCTTGCCATACAGGCTTTCTTTCAATGGCCACCAACAGGTACTTATGTGAGCTGTTTCCCATATAACACTATATACACAAATGTCCCTACTGTCGACAACTATACTAACTGTACCATGGGAATAACCAGGACATTTTATGTTTGTAGCAGCAGCAATGAAGATGTAAATTTTAATCTTAACCTGACTACTGATAACAATACAACAGGTGTTATTATAGATGCCGGCACTGCAAACGCCATTACATTATATACAGGAGCTGCAGGGCTTTTCACACCGGTGCTTATAAATATGACAGAAAATTTAGCACCTGGCCTGCACACGCTCACTATTACCGGAGCAGATTATGAAGATGTAACCGCAGGATCTTATTTTAACCTTCCATCTGGGACGATATCGGAATGGAACCCGTTTGGAATTGCTCTTACAGGTACAATATCGTCTGCAAACAATATTTTTGTAGACAACTGCCCCTTGCAGGCCTGCAATGATTTAACCGGTACACTTACCGGAAGCTCTGTTTGCAGCGGAACTCAAGCTTTTCTAACGTTTAATACGCTGGCCACCTCAGGCCCTTTTACATTAAAATATACCAACGGAATTGATACAATCACATCAACCAATGTTTTGGCGAACACGCCGTTTAACTTGTCAGTTACGCCAAATACTAACACGAAATATATATTGCTTTCTGTTAAAGACTCAACTAACTGCCCCCAAACAAATATTATTGGCGATACAGCAATTGTTATCATTAACCCTTTGCCCAAAGCCTACCTTACAGGAGGCAATATCTGTATTGGTGATAGTGCTGTATTATTATTTACAGCAACATCAGGAACGAGCCCTTTCAACATCGCTTATTCAGCTAACAGTAATGCCTATGCGCTGATCGGGCTGAACAATAATTCAACATTTACCATTCCTTATTTATTAAATGACACAACAGTTGTTCATCTTTCATCCATCACAGATGCGAACGGATGTTCATCGAGCCTTGACACATCAACAACAGTGAATGTAGTTCCGCTTCCACAAGGCGGCCTTACCGGGAATTCAGCTTGCGCGGGAGATTCAGCAGGAATCACTTTTAACGCCACTAGCGGCACAGGCCCGTTTGAAGTGGAAATATCTGATGGCACAAATACCACCGTTTATTATGATGTTCTTTCAGGCATTCCTTTCCACATTGCACCACTGAATCAAACAACAACTGTTACATTGCTTTCCATCATTGATAAAGATGGAGCGGGTTGTACTAGGTCAGGCGGCTTCACTTCACCGACTGCAACCATTTCAGTTAATCCTTCCCCACAGATTCAATTCGACCCGTTAACGGCAATATGTATCCAACAATCATCATTCCTCATCACGCAGGCAAGCGAAACAACCGGAATTGCCGGCAGCGGAAGCTTCAGTGGTGCAGGTGTGGATGCAAGCGGAAATTTTTCTCCGACAAACGCAGGAGTCGGCTCGCATGAAATCACTTACACTTACACTGCAACAAATGGCTGTTCATCTTCTGATAGCAGTAGCATCACGGTGAACCCTACTCCTGTTATAAGTGCAGGTGTAGATATCATCACTTGTCTTGGATTTCCTGTGCAATTAAATGCAACTGGCGGCTCAACTTATATTTGGTCACCTTTAACAGGTCTCAATAATCCTTCAATCAGAAATCCTGTGGCAACGCTTGACAGCACTACTACATACATTGTGCTGGGAACAGACTCCAATGGATGTTATGCTTCTGACACCATCACGATTAATGTTGGCAAAAATGGAATTGCTGCATTTGTTGTCCCAAATGCATTCACTCCAAACGGCGACGGAAAGAATGATTGTTTCGGTATTCGCCGCTGGGGCGGTGTAACAGTTGTTGAGTTCTCTATTTTCAACAGATGGGGACAGCTTGTGTTCACCACAAAAGACCCGTCTGATTGTTGGGATGGCACTTTGAAGGGCACTCCTCAACCAGCAGGAGGCTATCCTTATATTATTAAAGCTAAGACACCTTGTGGTGATGTGACAAGAACAGGGATTGTGATATTAGTGAGATAGTATTTTTGAATCCTTTTAAAGAATTATTAAAATCTATTTATATTTTTTTCAAAAATAATTCAAGCCCTTTCTTTTTTTCATCAGTAAGGTCATAGCTGATATATTTTGTATAATAATCGCGAAGATTGAAATTCTCATAGTGAATTTCAGCTAATAATAAATCCAAATTCTTTAACCCGTTTTTATTTGCTTCATTAAATTCTTCTATAAAATCGTCGCTCAATTTTTTGTTGCTTACCCATGCTGCAAAAACAAATGGCAGCTTGGTGAAATTCTTCCATGCTTCGCCAAGATCATAGATATAAGCTGAATGTTTTCTTTGCTCCAACGCCCTGTCGCCAATCACTAATCCTGCAGTTGTTCCATCAATATATTCTCTGAAATCTTCTTTTGCATCTTCAAGCATGGGATCTATCTTCCAATATTCTTTCAGCAAAATTTTTACGAGCTGAACTGATGTGCGGCTTTGATAATCGAGCAGCACTTTTTCAATTTTTTCAAGCGGCACTTCACTGAATAAACAAACGGAGGCTACCGCTCCGTCGCAACCAATGCAATAATCGGTATTGATATAATAATCGTTGAGTTTTGGAATGATAGCAACCGGCACAAGACCTATATCGATTTCATCATTCAGCAACATGGCCGCAATGCGCGAAGGATAATCTATCTTTAACTCAATCTTATTAATAACCGGAGAATGTTCAATGCCATAGAGCAACGGTTTTGTATTCAGATAACTCACTGCTCCTACCCTTATTTTTCTTTCCAACTCGTTTAGTTTAATTTTGGCTGCAAAAGTAAGGAGCGAAAAATTAAATTCACCGTTTTCATTAAACAAGCTACATGGAATTAAATACACTGACAGCTATTTCTCCGATTGATGGCCGTTATCATAAACAATTGCATTTTCTGGATGATTATTTTTCTGAATTCGCATTAATAAAATACCGTGTGCTTGTTGAAGTTGAATATTTTCTTTTTTTGAGTGACAAGAAAATATTTTCTCTGCCGGCTGCTGTCAGGAAAAATTTGCAGTCAGTTGCTGAAAATTTTAATCTTGAAAACGCTGAAGAAATAAAAAAAACAGAAAGCATTACCAACCATGATGTGAAAGCTGTTGAATATTTTTTAAAGAAAAAATTAGACGAAGCAAAAGCAGGCAGCATCAAAGAATGGGTTCATTTCGGGTTAACTTCTCAGGACATTAATAATACATCCATTCCATTATTGTGGAAACATGCTGTTGAAATAGAATATCTTCCTTCATTGTTGAATTTGAATATGCAATTAAAATTATTAGCCGAAGAATGGAATGATGTTCCCATGCTGGCAAGAACACATGGCCAACCTGCTTCTCCGACAGTGCTTGGGAAAGAAATTTTAGTGTTTGTTGAACGAATAGAAAATCAGATTGACCAATTAATTGCAATTCCATTCTCTGCAAAATTTGGCGGAGCGACCGGCAATATGAACGCGCACCAAATTGCTTTTCCCAAAAAAGACTGGGTGAAACTGGCAAATGAATTTGTTGAAGGAACACTTGGCTTGCATCGCCAGCAGTATACAACTCAGATAGAACATTATGATAATCTCGCTGCTTTTTTTGATGCAATGAAAAGGATCAACACCATACTGATTGATTTTTGCAGAGATGTGTGGGCTTATGTGTCGATGGATTATTTTAAACAGAAAATAAAAAAAGGGGAAATCGGCTCATCAGCAATGCCGCATAAAGTGAACCCGATTGATTTTGAAAATGCTGAAGGAAATTTAGGAATCGCGAATGCACTGTTTGAACATTTCTCTGCTAAACTTCCTATTTCAAGATTGCAAAGAGATCTGACTGACTCAACTGTTCTGCGCAATATCGGCGTTCCGTTTGCTCATACAATACTTTCATTAAAATCAATTGAGAAAGGGTTAGGGAAATTAGTGCTGAATCAAAATAAGATTAATGAAGACCTTGAAAACAATTGGGCTGTTGTTGCAGAAGCGATCCAAACAATTTTGCGAAGAGAAAATTATCCCGAGCCTTACGAGGCATTGAAAGAATTGACACGCGGCAATGCTGCCATCACCAAACAATCCATTCATTCATTTATTGATGGATTAAAAATATCCGCAGCCATAAAAAAAGAATTGAAAAAAATATCGCCGCATAATTATACAGGTGTGCCGACGAAGTAATTATTTTACTTTAATCTTCCACCAAAGCATTTTTTCTTTCTTCCCAAATTTTTCAAAATTGTTTTTCTTAACAACTTTGATGGAAGCAATATTATTCTCATCTGTTTCAGCTAAAATAAATTTTATATCAGGCCTTTTTTTTGCCCACTCAATCATTCCGCCAACAGCTTCCGTCATAATCCCTTTTCTATGATACCCAAAAAAAGTTCCATAGCCAATCTCCACTCCGCCATAATTATCCGGGATGCCTTTGAATCCCAATTCTGCAACAATATTCCTGGAAAATTTTTCAATGATTATCCAAAACGTAAAAAAAAGATATCCATCGCCTAAAGCCCTTTTCATTTGAGGCAATATGAGGTATTCTGCACGGTCTCTTACTTCACGTGAAATGATTCTAACAGTGTGGGATATGCGTAATTCTTTTTCAAGCTTTCTGCTGCCATGAAGATATAACCGAAGCTGCCTGTGATCCAGTGGCAATATTTCAAAACGGTTTGTTTCAACCACAACTACTGATTTGAATAACAAATACTTTCTTTCGATATCTTTAGCCTCACCTATTATTTATGAATCTCACTCGTGAAATGAAATTCTATATCAGGATTATTTGTCCGTTCTGTATTTAAGAACCATTCACTTTGTGCCAGATAAACCAAATGCCCATCTTTATCTTCGGCAATATTGGTATGCTTGAACCGAATAAAATCTTCCAGCTTTTTCGGGTCTTTGCTCGTAATCCAACAGGCTTTGTAAAATGGCAAACTATTGAATTGAACTGATGCACTGTATTCATGCAATAATCTGTACTGTATCACTTCAAATTGCAATTCGCCTACACAACCAATAATTTTTTTATTGCCTCCAAATTGCGTGAACAATTGAGCAACACCTTCATCAGTCAATTGCATCAATCCTTTTTCGAGCTGCTTTGATTTCATCGGATCTTTATTCAGCACCTCTTTAAAAATCTCGGGGGAAAAAGACGGTATGCCTGTAAAATAAAAATCTTCACCTTCGGTGAGCGTATCACCGATTTTGAAATTGCCTGTGTCAAACAAACCGACTACATCGCCGGGATATGCCTCTTCAATCACATCTTTGTCTCTTGCCAAAAAAGTATATGGGTTACTAAATCTAACGTCTTTGTGTAACCGGACATGATGGAAATATTTATTGCGCTCAAATTTTCCGCTGCATACGCGAAGAAAGGCTATTCTGTCGCGATGCTTCGGATCTAAGTTTGCGTGAATTTTAAAAATAAACCCACTTAGCTTTTCTTCTCCCGGGCAGACTTCTCTCAAAGATGTCGGGCGGCATAACGGAGTCGGCGCAATCTTAATAAATGTGTCCAACATTTCTCTCACCCCGAAATTATTAATAGCGCTCCCAAAAAAAACAGGTGCGACTTTTCCTGCACGGTATTCTTCCACATTTAATCTTCCATGAACGCCATCAACAAGTTCCACATCTTCTCTTAATACTGCAGCATCTCTTTCGCCTAATTTTTCATCAAGCAATGAACTGTTCAAATCAGTGATCTGCACCACATCTTCATCCGCAGCTTTTGTATTTGCAGTGAACAGCACCAAACTTTTATCATCAAGATTATATACACCTTTAAAATCTTTACCGCTATTAATCGGCCATGTCATCGGATGCAATTGAATGCTCAGCTCTTTCTCAATTTCTTCCAATAAGTCAAAACGGTTTTTTCCATCGCGGTCCATTTTGTTGATGAAAACAATTACAGGCGAGTCACGCATGCGGCAGACTTCCATCAGCCTGCGTGTTTGAGCTTCAACTCCATTAACACTATCAATGACTAATATAACGCTGTCGACTGCAGTGAGTGTTCTGTAAGTATCTTCTGCAAAATCTTTGTGACCTGGTGTATCAAGCAGGTTAATCAAAATGCCTTTATATTCAAAGCTCATCACAGAAGTAGCAACAGAAATTCCACGCTGCCTTTCAATTTCCATGAAATCGCTGGTAGCATATTTTTTTATCTTATTGCTCTTTACTGCGCCTGCAGTTTGTATGGCTCCGCCGAACAACAAAAATTTTTCTGTCAGTGTCGTTTTACCTGCATCCGGGTGAGAGATGATTGCAAATGTTCTTCGCTTACTTATTTCGTTTGTGTACTTCATAATTTTCGAGCCGCAAAGTTAGCGATTAACACTGTCTGAACCACGATTTTTAGGATTTATATGATTATTCTGATTTGTTAGATTACTGCGCTGTTGGCAAGGATACCAACACTAACGGAAGCTTCTCTGCAGCTTTCTTTGCACCAACTCAGTGGTTCTCTATGGGCATAAAAAAACCTTAAAGAATTCATCATTTGCCGTTTATGAACCAGCGCTGAATAGAATTACTGCCGTACAAGAGCCCGCCGCGACGGGAGAATGATTAATAGTAATTCTATCGCACGTTACATAAAAATTATTTATTTTCAATTTAATGAGCCAGCAAATTTCAACAGCTGAAGAAACATTAAGATATCGTCGGGCAAAAAAGGCGTGGCGACGAAAAGTCTTTTCGATTCGTGCAATAAAGGACGCTATTTTGTTGATTGCAGGAATTTTCTCCGCAGGTTTTGGGTTGGAAAGTTTTTTGCTACCGAATAAATTTATTGATGGAGGCGTGACAGGTATTTCATTATTATTATCAGAAATAACGAAATATCCGCTCGCTTTATTTTTAATTATTGTCAATATTCCGTTTGTATTTTTAGGTTTCAGGCAAATCGGGAAATGGTTCGGCATTAAAACCGTACTTGCAATTATCGGGCTGGCGCTATGCATCACATTTGTACATTATCCCGTAATCACCTCTGATAAATTATTGGTTGCTGTTTTCGGCGGTTTTTTTCTTGGCGCAGGAATCGGGCTTGCCATGCGCGGAGGTGGCGTGCTGGATGGCACTGAAATTCTTGCCATTTATCTGAGCAGAAAAACAAGCGTATCTGTTGGTGACACTGTTCTTGTCTTTAATATTTTCATTTTTTCTGTGGCTGCTTATGTGCTTTCTATCGAAGCAGCATTGTATTCAATACTTACTTATTTCGCCGCATCAAAAACACTTGATTTTTTGATTGAAGGCATTGAGGAATATATCGGCGTAACGATTATCTCTCCGAAGTCGGAAGAAATTTTTAATGTTGTTACAGAAAAATTAGGGCGGGGAATGACTGTTTATAAAGGCAATAGAGGATTTGGTAAAAAAGGACATTCGCCCGAGATGAATATTTTATTCACAGTGATAACAAGACTTGAGATATCAAGATTGAGAACTGAAGTTGAAGCAATAGACCCGAATGCATTTGTGATCACTCATTCCATTAAAGAAACCCGCGGCGGCATGATCAAAAAGAGACCGCTGGCACATTAGGGGTTGCCAGTTTTCAGTTCATAGTTTCGAGTCAGTGCCTGAGATTTGAAAATTGATTATACCATTCGAATGAAAACCATATAATTAAAATTGAACTATAAGCTAATATCACACACAATAGCTTCATAAGGTTTAAGCTCATTACCTGAATTATCCTTTACATAATTATCAATTAACAGTTTTGCTTTGCTAATATCGAAGCCAACATTAAATGCAGCAGTTTTATTGGTAAAATTTAAAAGGACTAAAAATTTCTTCCCATCCAATTCTCTCGTGTATGCATATACGTTAGGGTTATCCTTATCAAGCAAAGTATATTTCCCATAAACAAGCACCGGATTATCTTTTCTCAGCTTCACAATTTTTCTAAAATAATTGAGGCAACTCTTCGCATCATTTTCCTGAGCAGATGCATTGATTGTTTTATAATTCTTATTCACGCTTATCCACGGCATTCCTGTCGTGAAACCTGCATTGGCACTGGAATCCCATTGAAATGGTGTTCTTCCATTGTCGCGGCAACTGAATTGAATTTCTTTCATGAATTTGTTCAAATCTCCTCCAGTATTTTTCAAATGCTGATATTCATTCAATGTCGGCATGTCTTTATAATCTTCAATCTTTGTGAAACCGGCATTCGTCATCCCCAATTCGTCGCCGTTATAATAATAAGGAGTTCCTCTCATCGTCATCAAAAATGTAGTGAGCATTTTTGAAGAGAGCTCACGGAATTCAGGACTGTCATTCCCAAACCTGCTTACTAATCTTGCCTGATCATGGTTCGCCAAAAAAATAGAAAGCCACCCATTATTCGCAAAGGCACTATCCCATTTGGTGAAAACTTCTTTGAAATGCTGAATGCTATAGCCATTTGATTTGGCAATATCAACGCCATCAAAAGCATAAGCCATATTCAATTCTTTGCGCCCAGAATCAACAAGATCATGTGCATCTTGAAATGAGTTTCCTGCGCCTTCAGCAACGCTCATCACATCGTATTTACTAAACACTTCATTATTCATTTCGTGCAAATAGTCATGCAGGTGCGGGCCAATCGCATAATATTTTACAAAATCTTTTTCAAAGCCCTTCGGGAATTCGGGAAATGTTGTGTCTTTCGCTGCAAACTGAAATGCATCAAGCCTGAAACCATCAATCCCTTTGTCTGCCCAAAATTTCATAATGTCAAAAACTTCCTGTCGAACCTTTGGGTTCTCCCAATTCAGATCAGGTTGCTTGCGCGAGAAATAATGCAGGTAATACGCATTAGTTGGCGAATCATATTTCCATGCGTCATGGTTAATATCGAACAAACTATACCTGTAAGGCGGCTTGCCTCTTTCTGCATCCCACCAGTGATAATAATTTCTATAAGGACTTGTAAGAGAGCTGCGGCTTTGCTTGAACCAATCATGCTCGTCGCTGGAATGATTGACCACTAAATCCATTACCAGCCTGATTCCACGTTGATGCATACCTGAAATCAGGCTGTCGAAATCTTCCATCGTTCCAAACTCTTTCATGATGTTCCGATAATCGCTGATATCGTATCCATTGTCATCATTTGGAGAAGAATAAATCGGATTGATCCAGACCGCAGTGATGCCGAGGCTTTTAATATAATCAAGCTTTGAAATAATTCCTTTTAAATCGCCAATGCCATCACCATTCGCATCTTTAAAACTGCGTGGATAAATCTGATAGACCACAGCTTCTTTCCACCATTTTCGTCCTGCAATTTCTGTGCTGTCATTTTTCACATTTGCATTTAGATCTGGAGATTGGCAAGAGGAAAAAGCAAAAATGCTTGTTATTATTAGTAAATAACAACTGAAAAAAAGTTTTGGCATAGCAACAGTTTTATTAGTGAAGAGCAAGAATAAAATTAAGAACAATTGGATTATATAAGAAACAAGAATCAAGGAGCAAGGCACAAGCATGGAACAAGAGTCAAGGTACAAGAGAACAACTACGGGCGAAGGTTGACATGGATTATATTGAATGCATGGTCTTAGGCCTTGTATCTTGTATCTTGTCTCTTGTACCTTCTTCCTTGAACCTTGATTCTTGTTCCTTAAATTTGCAGCCTGTTACCGATGAACAATATGAATGAAATGAACACAAAGCTTGGGCAATTGGCTTCTCAATTAGAAGGAGAATTTTATTTTGATGATGCAATAAGAACATTATACGCAACAGATGCATCTGCTTATCGTGAATTACCGCTGGCTGTTGCCATTCCTAAATCTGTTGAAGATATTAAAAAGCTGATTGCGTTTGCGCATGCACAAAAAACTTCATTAATACCAAGAACAGCCGGCACTTCTCTTGCAGGACAAGTGGTAGGAAATGGGATTGTTGTTGATGTTTCGAAAAATTTCACACAAATTCTCGAATTTAATAAAGAAGAAAATTGGGTTCGTGTTCAACCGGGAGTAATCCGTGATGAACTGAATATGTTTTTGAAACCACATGGTTTTTTATTCGGGCCGGAAACCTCAACTGCGAACCGCGCAATGATCGGAGGAATGGTTGGCAATAACTCTTGCGGAAGCAATTCAATTATTTACAGAAGCACACGCGAGCATTTGCTGGAAGTGAAAGCAATTTTGAGTGATGGCAGTGAAGCAGAATTCAAATCATTGAGCATCGATGAATTTCATCACAAATGTGAAGGCAATAATCTCGAAGCAAATATTTATAAAACAATACGCAGCTTATTAAGCAATTACGACAATCAAACTGAAATAAGAAAAGAATATCCTAAAAAATCAGTTGAAAGAAGAAACACTGGTTATGCGATTGATGTGCTCCTTGATACAGCTCCATTCACAGCAGGAGAAAAAGATTTTAATTTTTGCAAACTGATTGCAGGCTCAGAAGGAACACTTGCTTTCATCACAGAAATAAAATTGAATGTAGTTCCGCTCCCGCCAAAAGAAATCGGTTTGATGTGCGTGCATTTTAATACCATTGATGAATCACTCCGTGCAAATCTGATTGCGCTGAAATATAATCCAAGTGCAAGCGAGCTTATTGATCATTATATTTTAGAATGTACAAAAGGAAATATTGAGCAAAGCAAGAACCGTTTTTTCGTGCAAGGCAATCCCGGGGCAATATTGGTTATTGAATATGCAAGAAATTCCCGCGAAGAAATTGCAGAGATCACAAAAAATGTGGAAGCAGAGATGCGTGCTGCCGGATTGGGTTATCATTATCCGGTTCTATATGGAGATGACACCAAAAAAATATGGGCATTGCGCAAAGCAGGATTGGGATTGCTTGGTAACATGCCCGGAAGTGACAAAGCAGTTCCTGTTATTGAAGACACAGCAGTTGATGTGAATGATCTTCCTCAATATATCCGTGAATTTAATGAGATTTTAAAAAGTTATGGATTGCATTCTGTGCATTATGCACATGCAGGCTCCGGCGAAATTCATTTGCGACCAATTTTAAATTTAAAAACTGAAGAAGGAAATAAGCTTTTTAGAAAAGTTGCTGAAGAAATTGCTGCGCTTGTAAAAAAATACAATGGTTCGTTAAGCGGCGAACATGGTGATGGAAGATTGCGTGGTGAGTTTATTGAAAGAATGATTGGCAAAAAAAATTATGGGTTACTGAAAGAAATCAAGAAATCATGGGACCCGGAAAATATTTTCAACCCCGGAAAGATTGTTGACACGCCGCCGATGAACACGATGCTTCGATTTATGCCCGGACAAAAAACGCCGGAGTTCAAAACCATTTTTCGTTTTTATGATCAGGATATTTTGCAACATGCAGAGCAATGTAATGGCTCTGGCGATTGCAGAAAAACACAGTTGTCTGGCGGAACGATGTGCCCGTCGTTTATGGCAACGAGAAATGAAAAAGACACCACAAGAGCGAGAGCAAATATTTTGCGCGAATTTCTCACTCATTCAGACAAAGAAAACCGTTTTGACAATAAAGAAATTTATGAAGTGATGGATCTTTGCCTGAGCTGCAAAGGTTGCAAATCTGAATGTCCATCAAATGTGGATGTTGCGAAATTGAAAGCAGAGTTCATGCAACATTATTATGATGCGAATGGAGTCCCATTCCGTTCTAAACTGATTGCAAATTTCACTGCTTCTGCAAAATTTGGAGCAATCATGCCCGGCGCATATAATTTTTTTGTGAAGAATTCTTTTACTGGAAATATCATTAAAAAAATTTCCGGATTTGCAACTGAACGCTCTATGCCGACAATGTATAAAACGACATTGAGAAGCTGGTTCAATATGCATAAAGAAACAAGGAACAAGGTTCAAGGCTCAAGAATGGTTTATCTTTTCTGCGATGAGTTCACCAACTACAACGATACTGAAATCGGTATTACTGCAATTTTGTTGCTGGAGAAATTAGGTTATGAAGTTGTGATACCAAATCACGAAGAAAGCGCCAGGACTTGGCTTTCCAAAGGATTGATCAGAGACGCAAAAAAAATCATCAATAAGAATATTTCATTACTCGCCCCATTGATTAATGAGCAAGCTCCATTGATCGGCATTGAGCCCTCAGCTATTCTCACTTTCCGAGATGAATATATTGATTTGGCAGATGAAGAAAATTTTGAAGCAGCAAAAAAACTTTCTAAAAATGTTTTTTTGATTGATGAATTTATTGCCACAGAAATTGACAAAGGAAATATTAAAAAAGAACAATTTACAAAAGAAAAAAAATCAATCCAGTTGCATGGTCATTGCCAACAGAAAGCGCTATCGTCTGTTGCGCCTTCTGTGAAATTATTATCACTGCCGGAAAACTATTCTGTGTCAACAATTCCTTCAGGTTGTTGCGGAATGGCGGGTTCTTTCGGTTATGAAAAAGAGCATTATGATCTCTCTATGAAAATTGGCGAATTGGTTTTGTTCCCTGCCGTTCGCAAACAAGCGGATGATGTGATTATTGCAGCGCCGGGAACAAGCTGCAGGCATCAGATTAAAGATGGAACAAAAAAAATTGCGAAGCATCCTGTGGAGGTGTTGTATGAAGCATTGATCTGAACTGGGATTTTGGGTGATTGACTGGATTTGTGGGATAGCGCTTATAAAATCAAAGTATTGCTCCAAATTATTTTCCCACTTTTTCAAGTCCCTCTATTTTAGAAATGGTTTTCTGACCTTGAATTACCCTTCTATAATTAAACCCTATTCTAAATTTTATTCCATGTAACCTATTATCATTGATCAACTGTAATGTCTTTTTCACATTTTCATGAGGAGGTATTTTCATGATTACTTCCCCAACTTTGTAACACAAATCCTTCCGGATGATTAAATTTTTGATATCAGTTCTATACGAAGTCTGCCATGAACATGACCAGGTAAAATATTCTATTGTATCTGCAGCATTGTTCCATAAAATAGCTTCAACTGAAGAGTTTTCCAGATTGATGAATTGAGCCGAAATTGTCAATTCATCCTGCTTATTATTTTCTTTAAAAGAACAAATAACTACGGAAGCAAAACAGACTGTTATCAATTGAGTTAGCTTTTTCATAGTAAGTTCATTTTATAAAACAGCATTAATCTTTTCTGAAATTACTAAAAAAATCTTATTTGATTTTCTTGTAACTCTCTTTAATCTCTGCATCTCTCTGTGGGCTAATCTCGTGCAATAAATATCGGATACCCATTACCGTGAAGATCCATTTGTGAACTGCTTGTTAACGATTCAACCAATCAACTTTTTACTGTAACTTCATTTGCCTTAAAACCTATCAACTTGCCTACAATACCAGAACGCGTTAAAGACTTCAATAAAGAACGGCTGCAACCTTATACTGCACTGAAGTATCAAATGATGTCGCAGAGCGCTTTCCGTTTTTTCAGAGGAACATGCCATTTATTTTATGAAGACTTATGCAAAGTCACCGACTTGCCAAACAGCCCGCTCACATGGATTTGCGGCGACCTGCATTTGGAAAATTATGGCAGTTATAAAGGTGATAACCGCCTTGTGTACTTTGACCTGAATGATTTTGATGAAGCCGTGCTCGCTCCTGCCGTTTGGGAAATTTGCCGAATGGCAACAAGCATTTTTGTTGGTTTTGATTCTTTGAGAATAGAACCATCCGAAGCCAGAGACGCGGCAGCATATTTTCTCAAAGTATATTCCGAAACATTAAGCAAAGGCAAATCAAAATACATTGAGCCTGAAACTGCCAAAGGCATTGTGAAAACTTTTCTGGATAATGTTGCTGAAAGAAAACAAAAGGAATTGCTTCGCCAGCGCACTATTGAAAAAAATGGCAAGCTTAGTTTTGCTATTGATAATGCACACTTTTATAAGTTAGATAAAGATGTAAAAAAAGAACTGCTCAATTTCCTCGATGAATGGTTGAAAACAAACAGGAATTACAAAAATGGTTTTAAAATTCTCGACACTGCATTCCGCATTGCAGGAACAGGTAGCATTGGCGTGAAGCGCTATGCATTTCTAGTCGAAAAAATGCAGAACCCAAGCAAATACATGCTGGTTGACATGAAAGAGGCAACGCTATCTTCAGTGCAGCCATATCTTTCAATATCGCAACCGACATGGGCTGCAGAAGCTGATCGGGTCGTTGCCATTCAACAGAGAATGCAAAATGTTTCTCCAGCATTTTTAAGCAGCGTGACTTACAAAAATGATTCTTATATTCTGAAAGAGCTGCAACCGCTTGCTGACAAAATTGATTTTGTAGTAATCAAAGACAAGCTGAAAGATATTCAAAGAGTGATTGAAGATATGGCGATGCTGACTGCTTCAGCACAATTGCGAAGTTCGGGAAGACAAGGCAGCGCAATTGCAGATGAACTGATCGCGTTTGGGCAAAATCAGGAATGGCAAAAAAGAATCATTGATTATGCAGTAAGTTATTCCGCTCAGGTGAAAAAAGATTATGATGAATTTGCAAAAGCCTATAATGAAAAATATTTTTCTTAACTCTGCATTTATATGCAACTGCCTGAAGACATTATCTGGAAAATATTATTATCAATTATCATCGGCGGATTAATTGGTGCTGAAAGAGAATACCGAAGCAAGTCTGCAGGCTTCCGCACGTTGACATTAATCTGTCTCGGCGCAACATTGTTCACTGCATTTTCTCAACTGATTGGCGCTCCGGGAAACCCGGATCGAATCGCTTCGAATATTGTAACTGGTATTGGATTTGTTGGCGCAGGCGTTATTTTCAAAAGTGACTTTGGTGTGAGTGGCATTACTACTGCCGCCATGATTTGGACAACTGCTGCACTTGGAATGGGAATCGGCGCAGGTTATGAAATGGTTTCATCGATTTGCTGCGGCATTATTTTGATCATGCTTTTTGTTTTCAGCAAGTTTGAAAGATGGCTTGATAAAATTCATCAAACGCGCAATTACAGGATTGTTTGTGAATACCAGAATGAGACCTTAAAGACTTATGAAGAATGCCTGAAAAAACATCATCTTTCATTCCAGAGAGATAAAGAAATCAGATCCGGGAATTTAATAACAGGTGAATGGGTGGCAAGAGGCGCTGAAAAAAATCATTTGAAATTTGTGAATGATATTTTAAATGATCCTTCAGTGAAGGAGTTTGCATACTAGGAAGTGGTAAGCGATAAGCGCAGCAACTACTTACGACTTTACACTTAAGACTTACCACTCAGTAAAATCTCGCGATCCAGCTTCTCTGAAAAATACTCCCTGCATGCAATTGATTGATGCCCTCCTTATCAACAAGCTGCTGATTTGAATCCACGCCATCAGCAATGCCACACCAGGGCTCAATGCAAACGAAATCTGCATTCTTCGCAGCCCAGATACCGAGATAAGGGAAATCGCCGAAATCAAAATCAATAGCGTGAGAAGATTTGTCAGTTCTCAAAGTCACGATCGACGATGTAAGATTTTTTAGTACAATCGCATCTTTAAGGAATAACTCTTTAGATAAAGGCAACACATTCGTTTGTTGCAATAGCGGTTCGGGAACAGTTTCAATGAGCCCATCTTTTGAAATAGGCCAGCGCGGTTTTGTTTCTTCTTCATTAAACTCAAGATAATAATCATTATAATTTTCATCTTCTTTCAATGGCACTTTAAAAGCAGGGTGACCGCCGATTGAAAAATACATTTCATTGACTGAAGTATTTTTAACCTCATAGTTGACGCGAAGAGAATTTTCAAGCAAAGAATAAATAATTCGCAGCTCAAATTCGAAAGGGAAATTTTGTAAAGTAGTTGGATTGCTTCTTAATAAAAAGGTGATGGAATCTTTTTTATTATTTTCCGCTTCAAACTCCGCCTCTCTTGCAAAACCATGCCTGCTTAATTTGTATGGCTTGCCATTATAATAATAGGTGTCATTTTTTAATGTGCCGACAATTGGAAATAATATAGGCGATTTCTTGCCCCAGAAATTTGGATCGCCGCTCCACATATACTCTAATTTTGTCTGCTTGTTGTAAATATTTTGCAGCTCAGCTCCTTTGGAATTAAAGTTAATGGCAAGCTCGTCGTTTTCTATGGTAAACATGATCTCAAAATTTGGATTACAATATTAGGGAATGATGTATTGAATTGCTAAAAACGTTTAAAAATCACTATTTGCCATTCGATGTTTCCCATAGGTTTTAGAAAAATTTTAATATCAACGGCCCATGAAATAATGCCGAAGCATAATAGTAGCAATACCGACGATCCGCCGCGGCGGACGCAAGGATGTTCAATAGCATTACTGATGTCCGCTCAACAAAATGTATTGCCTTTAAAATAATTCACGCAATGAGTTGAATATGATTTAGTAAATTGCCTTATGTTCCGCTATCTTGAAATTATCGGGTCGAGCTTTAAAATGGCATTACAGGAATTCCGTTCCAATAAGCTTCGCACATTTCTTTCTCTGCTCGGCATCACATTTGGTATTTTTTGTATCATCAGCGTGCTCTCTACCATTAACAGCATGGAAGCAGCTGTGCAGAACGATATACAATCATTGGGCAGCAAAACAGTGTACGTTCACAAATGGGATTATAATTCTGATGGCATGTGGTGGAAGTATATCAAAAGACCCATTCCAAAACCTGAGGAAATGACTTTGTTGCAGGAGAAAGTCCCCACCATTGCGCATGCAGCCTATGTGCTGAACACGAACGCAAACATGGAATATGGCGATAATATTCTCACAAACTTAAATTATAATGGCGTTAGCGAAGGCTTCACGAACATACAAACTATTGATATTGGCTCCGGACGTTATTTGCAGCAATCTGACTTTGACAGAGGAGCAAATAATATTGTTATCGGCAATACCCTTGCAGAGAAACTTTTTGTGAAACCAGAATCTGCTATTGGAAAAGTGGTGAGGTTAAAAAATGATAAAGTCGCTGTTGTCGTTGGTGTCATAAAGAAAAAGGGGCAAAGCATGATGGACATGTGGGATTTTGACAACGCGATTATCATGCCTTATCAGTTCTTCAAACAAATGCAAAAACCGGAAGCAACCTGGGACCCGATTATTATGGTGCAGGGAAAACCAGATGCAGATATTCCTGAGCTTAAAGATGAGCTTACCGGCGCTATGCGCTCCATCAGAAAATTGAAACCGACTGAAGAAGATAATTATGCATTGAACGATATTGAATCTTTCAGCAAATTCATGCACGATATTTTTGGCAACATTAGCCTTGGCGGATGGGCAATCACAGCGCTGTCATTAATAGTCGGCATGTTCGGTGTTGCAAATATCATGTTCGTGACGGTGAGAGAGCGCACAAGCCAGATTGGATTGAAAAAAGCGATTGGAGCAAAACGCGGAACCATCATGATGGAATTTCTTCTCGAATCTGCATTCCTCTGCATCATCGGCGGATTAATCGGATTGGTTGCAGTTTTGATTCTCGCCCAGGTATTTTCTGCCATGTTCAGCTTTAAAGTTTTTGTGTCAGCAAGCACCATTGTATTTGCCATCGGCATCTGTCTATTTGTTGGTGTTCTTGCAGGCATCATTCCAGCTTTTATTGCAGCAAAAATGGATCCCGTGGTCGCGATCAGAAGCAAGTAGACGGCGGCCGTCATTTTTCAGTCGTCAGTGCTCACAAACTTGGGATTTCTTGTTTAAAAACTTTTCTGTTTAGCTTTTAATCTCTTTTATTTTAGTTTCTTTATATCGCTGGCATTTGTCCTTTCTTCAACTTCAGTTGTGTCACTCACTTGTGCAGTAGCAATTCTATTGAGCACTGGTTTAGTATCGGCAATATTAAAAGCATTAAGTTTTTATCTCTTCTAATCGCTTTATATTTCTTTAGCAACTAAATCCTAATTGCTAATAGCCACTTATTAAATTTGCAGCAAATTTTTCTCAATGCCTTCATTAACAGAGCGCGATAAAGAAGTTATCTGGCATCCATATACACAACATAAAAATATGCTGCCTCCGATCGCTATTGCAAAAGGCGAAGGAGCATTGCTGTTCGATGAAAATGGCAACAGCTATATTGATGCCATTAGCAGTTGGTGGGTAAATATTCACGGGCACGCGCATCCGTATATTGCAGAAAAAATTTTCGAGCAAGCAAAAAAATTAGAACACGTTATTTTCACCGGGTTCACGCATGAACCGGCAGTGCAGCTTGCTGAAAGATTATTAAAAATTCTTCCGGGGGATTTTTCAAAAATATTTTATTCTGATAACGGATCCACCGCTGTCGAAGTAGCGATTAAGATGGCGATACAATATTGGAAGAATGAAGAACAAGGAACAAGGCGCAAGGAACAAGAGACAAGGGACAAGGGACAAGACGCAAGCATTCATTCACCATTCACCATTCACCATTCACGGTCAAAGATTCTCGCTTTCAAAAACTCTTACCACGGCGACACATTCGGAGCAATGAGCGTGAGCGAAAGAAGCATATTCACTTTTCCTTTTCAGGATTACCTGTTCGAAGTGATTTTTATTGAAACTCCAACTGATGAAAATATGAATGACATAAAAAAAACTATTCGCGAACACCAACATGAAATCGCTGCATTCATTTATGAGCCTTTGTTGCAAGGAGCAGGCGGCATGATCATGTATGAAGCAAGCCTTCTTGATCAGTTGATTTCCGAAGCGAAATCTCAAAACATAATTTGTATTGCTGATGAAGTGTTAACAGGTTTTGGAAGAACGGGAAAGTTATTTGCTTCTGATTATCTTCTGCAAAAACCTGACGTCATTTGCCTCAGTAAAGGACTCACTGGTGGAACAATGGCATTAAGCGCCACAGCAGCCACACAAAAAATTTTTGATGCATTCATGAGCGATGACAAAACGAAAACTTTTTTTCATGGCCATTCATTCACAGCAAACCCCATTGCATGCGCAGCATCACTTGCAAGTTTGGATTTGTTAGAAAAAGAAGATTGCAAAAGAAATATTGAAAGAATTATAAAACAGCAAGAAGAATTTTGTCATCAACTACAAACAACAAACGACAATCTTCAAATCAAAAATGTTCGTCAGTCAGGAACTATTATAGCATTTGAAATTACAGATGGCAATGATGGGTATCTGAATAACCTTAGTTCCATTATTACAAAACATGCATTGCAAGAAGGGATTTATTTGCGACCTCTCGGCAATACAGTTTATATCATGCCGCCTTATTGCATTACAGAAGAACAATTAAATCAGGTGCATGAATTTTTGCTGAATTTTCTGCAATAAAAAAACCTGTCATGTTTTAATAATGACAGGTTTTTAAACCAAACTTTAATATTTTTTATTTACTTGACAGGAATAGCAACCTGCGTTTTATCCCATTCAATGATCATATCCGAGCCTTTGAATTGAATAGTTAATTGTTCAACAACTGAACTTAGATTTTTCACCGGAACATCTACATGCAAAACATCTTTGGCTTTGTGTGAGGCATACTCAGTTCCCCAAAAATGGGGATCACCATTTAAAATGATAGTCCATTGTTTTTCATTTGGGATTACAAATAAAGTGTAAGAACCTGCTTTTACGGGTTTGCCCGCAAAAGTCACATCTTTAGCGAAAGTAATTTCAGTTGCTTCATCTGCTCCGCAACGCCACACTTCGCCGTACTTTTGAAGTCCGCCAAAAATTACTCTGCCTTTTTTATAGGGGCGGCCATAAGTAACTTTGATGTCTTTTGTTGATACCGTGTCATGAGGGCTTTTCTTATGATCTGGTTGCGCACATGCACCAAGACCAATTAATAAAACTGTTGATAGAAGAATTAGACTTTTCATAAACTGATTTTAATTTTAATGTGAATAATTAGATTAGCAAAGTTAGGGATTGCTTTCGCTGTAATGTTTCAGATTTGTTAAAGATTCCTCCATCACCGGGCCTAATTGCTTATCATAAACCAATGAAGTGAATTTTTCCCAGGGGTACCATTTGAAATGGAAATCGAAATACCACTGGACAGTGATGGTGCCAGGGCGCAATTCCATAATATTATAACATCCATCAAAATGTTTCGCATTAAGCTGGTCCCAGCTTGTTTTGATGGAATCGGGCTTGCTGTCTGTGATGATTACGCTTAACTGATCGGCTTTCATCAATGCCGGATAACCATTAGAAGGATTGGAAAATATTTTGTTCGTCAGTGCTGAATTTGCGGTGAACTGATTCCAACTGTCCCATGTTTTCATGTCATTGATCGCATTGAAAACTTTTTGCTTTGTGGACATAATATCAACCGCTCTTGAAATTCGGATATGCTTTGGTATCATGAGGGAAATGCCCAAGAGGACAAGGAAAAGAACGACTACACTGATAAAAAATAATTTTATAAAGCGCATGAGAGAGTTTGTAATTTGGAGTTTATAGTTTTTAGTTCTTTATTCGACATTTGGTTATTAAACTGGAATTACTTTATTATGCAAGATAAATTTTGTCAGAGATTAATAGTATGATGCTAAAGCTGAAATACATTCTATCGTACAAGTGAGTGACACAACGATGTTAAGCAATAAATAAATGTTGACTTCATAAAAAAATTAAAATCATATAGTAAGCATTTGTGAGAACCGAAGACTGCCGACTGAAAACTGGATACTGCTTCACTCCCACTTAAAAACTTTAATAGCTATCGCATATACCACAATTCCCCAGATTGCAAGAGCTCCTATTTGTTTCCCGCAATCAGTTAAATGAGCGCCTTCAAAAGCTATATTTCTCATTGCATCATTCAATTGCTTAAGAGGCAAAATCTCGCAAATTTTTTGAAGCCATGATGGAAATGCTTCTGTTGAAAAAAAAGTGCCTCCTAATAAAAATTGCGGCATGGTGATCAGGTTTGCAAATGGCGGTATGGAGCTTTCATTTTTGGCTACACTGCTCACAATAAATCCAAAACCCATGAACACAATAAGCCCGAAAAGACTGAGGATAATCATCTCGATAAAAGTCATGAGCCCGTGCACCAAAGTGAATTTAAAAAAGAAATGCCCGATCAGTATAATCACAACGGCGGTGAGCAATTGGAATGCAACGCGGCTGATGCCTTCTCCAAGCACAATATAACCGCGACTGATGGGCGTAGAATAAAAACGTTTCAGCACCAATTGCTGCCTTAGGTTAAAAAACAAAAACGCTACCCCAAAAATTCCTGCGCTTAGCAATGAAAAACCGAGCATGCCCGGAAGAATAAAATCAATCATCGTGTATTCGCGACCGTTAATTTCCGGTAATTCGCTTACGCTGATTAAGCGGAATTGCTCCGGCACTTTATTTTCTTCTATTGATTGAATGGTTTGGGCAAGTGCCATTTTTAAAATAGGATACTTATCCGCGTTAGCAGATGATGTTTGCATTTGCAATTTGTATTGCGTGAAACCGGATGCCGATTTTGATGAATCAATTGAAATGATTGCTGCTGTTCTACCTTTCACAAGATTCTTCCTTATCTCAGTCGTGTCGGCCACACCTGATAATTTAATGATCGGAGAATGTCGGAGTGCTTTGATAACATAATTGTTTGAATCGCTCTGATTCTTTAATGCAAATGTGATCAGTGTGCCGCCGCCGCCAATGAAACCAAACACGATGATAAAAATCAGCGGGAAACCAAAACTGAAAACCACTGCTGAAGGACTTCTGAAAATTGCACGAAAACTTGCTTTTGAAATGGCAAGCATCGCACGGACCTGACTATATTGCTGCGCCATAATTTTTTTCTGATTATCTCAAATTAATTGAATCATTCTTTATTCAATATTAAAATCGAAGAGCATTTTAGCCTGCGTTTTGCCAACCATTTCTTTCAGGTTCTTGATTGACATATACGTTTTATATCCATCATCACCAAGCTCTTCTTTCATTGCTTTCATGCTCACAGATTTCTTGTAATGACCCAGTAATAGATCTAAAAAACTTTTTGGCTCGGGATATTCTACCAATCGATAATCATTAGGTATTGTATTTTTAGCAGCAATTAATGATGCAGCATAATCAATTGCATCTTGCAGTCCACCTAATTTATCAACCAGCCCGAGCTCTAATCCTTTTGCGCCAAGCCAAACTCTGCCCTGTGCAATGCTATCAACATATTCGATATTCTTTTTCCTGCCGTCCGCTACTCTCGATTTAAAAGTATGATAGATACTATCCACCTCATTTTGAAAATATTTCTTTTGTATGTCGGTAAGTGGTTTGCTTGAAGAAATCTCATCAGCATCAGGAGCTGTTTTTACGCCGTCAAATGTTACGCCTAATTTATTTTTGAAAAACTTTTGCGTGTTGAATAAAATACTGAACACTCCAATTGAACCGGTAATGGTGTTCGGTTCAGCAAATATTTTATCTGCATTGCACGACATATAATAACCACCCGAAGCAGCAACATCTCCAAAACTTATAATAACAGGCTTTTCTTTTCTGGCAATTGTTATTTCACGCCACATATTTTCGCTCGCCATCGAACTTCCGCCACCGGAATTTATTCTAAGCACAATTGCTTTTACATCTTTGTCCAATCTTGCTTTGCGGATATAACTGCGATAAGTACTACCGCCAATCTGATCATTGTTTCCTTTTCCATCCACTATATCTCCTTCTGCATAAATGAGCGCAATTTTTTCGCTTCCGGTTTTTTTATAGCTCACAGCATTTTCATATTTACCAAGCTGCACAAAATTGATCATGTCATATTTATCAATCTTCAGTTTTTGCTTGATCTCATCTTTCAATTCATCATCATATTTCAAACCATCCACCAATTTATATTGCAATGCATCGGATGAAAATCTGATCAAATGCTCATTCACGCATTTCCTTAATATCGCAGTATCTATGTTTCTTTCCAGTGCTGTTGAAGTTAATAACCTGTCATAAAATTCATTCAGCAATTCGGTGAGCTGTATGCGGTTTGCATCAGTCATTTTTTCTTCACGCAAAGGTTCTGTCGCGCTCTTGAATTTTCCTGCGTAAAAAATCTGAGGCTCAATCTCCAATTTGTTCAATGCTCCTTTCAAAAACATTTCTTCAATGGAAAATCCTTTCCAATCAACACCACCCTGAGGATTGCAATAAATTTTGTCTGCAACATTAGCCACATAATACGCTTTCTGTGGAATCACATCCCCGTATGCATAAATAAATTTTCCGCTTTTTTTGAAATCCAATAATGCAGAACGGATTTCTTCACTGGTCGCAAAACCATTGTTATTGCTTCCGCACTTGATATAAATCCCTTTTATAGATGAATCTGATTTTGCATGGTTCAATAAACGAACAACATCATACACACCCGGAACATCATATTGATCGTCACTTCCAAAATCAGCTAAAGGATTATCTTGCTTTTGTTCGTGAAATTGCTGGCTGAGATCGATTACGAGCACTGCTTTGCTACCTGTCTCACTTTTTTTCGAAGATGTGATGCCCGCTATTAAACCGGCAAACAAAAAGAAAACTACCAATAATAATATTACGAACGCAAGTAACGACGCAAAAAACATTTTGAAAAAACTACCCATGAGCCTTCATTTTTTAAATAACCCCAAAAATAAAGATATTTGACCGCCTGAATATACACAATCCATGAACAAAGCTTATTTACTGATAGGAGGCAACGAAGGGAACCGATTGGCCTATCTCCTACAGGCGCAGGATTATTTGTCCGTTTTTTGCGGCGAAATCGTGGAGACTTCTTCAGTATACGAGACTGCCGCCTGGGGCAAAACCGATCAGCCAAATTTCCTGAACCAGGTTTTATTGATCGAGACTTTGCTTTCTGCGGAAGTCTTAATGAGCAATATCCTGATTATCGAAAGAAAGATGGGCAGGGTAAGAAATGAAAAATATGGTTCACGCACAATCGATATTGATATTCTTTTTTATAATGATGATATTATCAACCTTCCTGATTTAAAAATACCTCATCCTGAAATTCGGAACAGAAGATTTGCGATAGTGCCGATGAATGAAATTGCAAGTAGCTTCATTCATCCGGTCTTCAAAAAAACGATTCAGGTTTTATTAAATGAATGCGAAGACAAGCTTGATGTGAAGAAAATCTGAATATAGTTTGTGGCATTTCGTATTTCTTTGTGAATAGCCGGACACAGAGTACCACGGAGAAAAACAGAGAACCACAGAATATCAAACTGCATTGTCTGAGATTTTCCTCAAAAAAAAATAAAAACCAAATGCTATGGAATTAAATAAATTGACCGAAATTATTATTGGGAATGCGATAGAAGTACACAAACATTTAGGCCCAGGATTACTTGAATCTACTTATGAATCTTGCTTGTATTATGAATTGATGCAAACTGGCTTTCAGATTAAAAGACAGGTTGGGCTGCCGATAGTTTATAAAGAAATAAAATTAGAAGAAGGTTATAGAATGGATTTCCTGATTGAAAATAAAATTGTTGTTGAGATAAAATCTGTTGAGGCATTGAATGAAATTCATGCAGCTCAGGTTCTCACTTATTTAAAACTTTCCGGAGCAAAAATTGGATTATTAATAAATTTTAATGTTTTAAAATTGACAAATGGGCTTAAAAGATTTATTGGAAAATAGCTCTGCGGTTCTCTGTTTTTCTCCGTGGCCCTCTGCGTCCAAATTATGAACTATCACTACATCACCATCGAAGGGAATATCGGTGCCGGGAAAACTACCCTGGCTCATTTGCTTTCAAAACATTTTAATGCGAGGCTGATTCTTGAGCAATTCGCCGATAATCCTTTTCTTTCGAAGTTTTATGAAAATCCAAAGCAATTTGCATTTCCGTTGGAATTGTTTTTTATGGCAGAGCGATATAAGCAATTGAAAGAACTGGTTCACACAAAAGATCTATTTCAAAACATAACCGTTTCGGATTATCTCTTCACTAAATGTTTATTATTCGCAAAAGTGAATTTGCCGGATGAAGAATTTCGTTTATATCAAAAACTGTTTGAAATTATTTATCAGCAATTAGTTCAGCCTGACATTGTGATTTATTTGCATTCACCGGTGAGCAGGTTGCAATCAAATATCAAAAAAAGAAACCGCATCTATGAGCAATCTATAAAGGATTCTTATCTTTTTGAAATACAGGAAGCATATACAAATTATATCAAACAGCACAATCTGAAAACAATTTACATCGATGCATCCAATGCAGATTTTCTCGGCAACAAAACACATTTCAAAGTGATATTGGATGCGCTGGAAAAAGATTATGAATCAGGTCAGCATTATTTTGTGTTGCCATGAACAAATCTGAAAGTTGAATGAACGCACAATAATTTAAGATGACAGAAGAACAGTTGAAACAAGACCCTTTTGCGGCCGTAAGAATAAATGAATTCCGAAATCTTGTTGCAGGAAGATTTTTATTCATTATGGGCTTGAGGATGATGAGCACGTTGGTCGGATGGTGGGTGTATAATTTAACGAACGCTCCTATTGCTATAGGTATCGTGGGTCTGTCGGAATTTGTTCCTGCTGTCTCATTCGCATTGTATGCAGGTCATGTGATTGACTTGAGCGAGAAAAGAAGGTTATTGATACGAGGTGTGTTCCTGTATTTTTTAGCTGCATCTATTCTACTTTTTCTGTCAACTTCTTTTACTTCAGCACATATCAAAAACCATCAGATTGCAATTTGCATTTATATAGTAATATTTTGTACGGGCATTGTCCGCTCATTCACAGGCCCGGTGTTCAATGTGGTGCTTGCTCAGATTGTACCAAAAAGCGCTTTGCAAAACGCAACCACATGGAACCAGGGTGCATGGCTTTCTGCATCAGTAAGCGGTCATGCTGTTGGCGGTTTGTTGATTGCTTTTCTTGGCAACACGGGAACTTTAATGATAATTACTTCATTGATAATATTTGCATTTTTTATTTTGTTGCAATTGAAACCAAAGCCCGCCTTGAACGAACGCGGAGAAAAGAAAACATGGGAAAGCGTGAAAGAAGGGCTCAGATTTGTTTTCAAAACAAAAGAATTATTAGGTGCTATCTCTCTTGATTTGTTTGCCGTATTATTCGGTGGCGCAGTTGCCATGGTTCCCGTTTATGCGAGGGATATTTTGAAAGTGGGCCCACAAGGCTTTGGGTTTTTAAATGGTGCATCTGACTTGGGCTCAATCATTATTATTATCATTCTAACGTTCTCGCCTATCCGTAAAGAACAGGGAAAGAAATTATTTTTTGCAGTTGCAGGATTTGGAATCTGTATTATCATTTTCGGTTTGTCGAAATTATTTTTCATTTCTTTTGCTGCATTGATGCTGAGTGGGATATTGGACGGGATCAGTGTCGTTACCCGCGGCACCATCATGCAATTGAAAACACCGGATAATATGCGCGGAAGAGTGATGAGCGTGAATTCCATGTTCATCAATTCAAGTAATGAGCTCGGGCAATTTGAAAGCGGTGTTGCAGCAAAATTATTAGGCGTTGTTCCGTCTGTTGTTTTTGGCGGGTGCATGACATTGCTTGTTGTCGGCATCACCTGGTTCAAAGCGCCAAGTTTGAGAAAAATGGAATATTAGTCGGGAGTTCGGAGTTGAAAGTTCAGAGTCAATTCATGACATTGATATTCCCGACTCTGAACTCTTGGCTCACAACTCTGA
>Ga0070734_10001837_pt1 | contig 28679 bp, 24 predicted proteins | sample Coa_R1_8_FD_66444 | JGI IMG/M metagenome (GOLD analysis project Ga0070734, IMG submission 66444) | Surface soil microbial communities from Centralia Pennsylvania, which are recovering from an underground coalmine fire - Coalmine... | ecosystem: Environmental > Terrestrial > Soil > Unclassified ... | reverse complement strand
GGACTTTCGAACCCGGCTACGGCCTGGTGGTCGCGCGCATGGTGCTGGAGACCGCGCGACTGTTCCTGCCGGGAGTTTTCGCCGCAGCGGGCCTTGTAGCGTTTTGCATGGCAATCGCCGTTACGTATCAGCACGCGCCGCTTTGGGCGGTCGCGGTGGCAGCGCCTGCCGCGGGTTTCGTGTTGTCGTTTCTGTCGGTGTTGGCGGTCGCGCTGGTCAAGGTCGTTCTGATCGACAGATTCGAGCCGACCGTAAAGCCGCTCTGGTGCAGCTTCGTCTGGCTCAACGAGGTGGTCAACGGGCTCTATGAATCCATTGCCGCGAGCGCGATGGCGCCCCTGATGGGCACGCCGTTCATCTCGTCCTGCTTGCGGATGATGGGCTGCAGGATTGGCAAATGGGTTTTCCTCGAGACGACGCTTTTCTCTGAATTCGACCTTGTGGAGATCGGCGACTACGCGGCCATCAATCTCGGAGCTACGGTCCAGACTCATCTGTTCGAAGACCGCGTCATGAAGGCCGATCGTCTGAAGATCGGTGAGGGCTGCTCGGTCGGCAACATGGCGGTCGTGCTTTATGACACGGAAATGAAACGCGGCTCCTCCCTTGGCGCACTTTCGGTGCTGATGAAGGGAGAGGTCGTGCCTGAATCGAGTCGCTGGATCGGCATCCCGACGAGACCGGTCGAAGATTCGTTATCGACTGCTCCAGCCGGGGACCGACCGCCGGCGCGGCGGGACATTCGGCCGACTTCACGGCACAACGCACGCCGGGAATTGTCGGCCTCCGCGTCGGATCGCTCGGGCAAGTACGGCCGCAACTCCGGTCGCGCCAATCCGCGGCGGATGCTGCGCAACGGCTTGATCTCTTCCGTAGGTATTGCGGCGGCGTTCTGCTTTGGTTTCGCCAGCGTCTCGTATCTGCTGCCGATGGGCTCGGTCAATTTCCCGACGGAATGGCTGGGGGAAAGCAGCTATGTTCCCAACATCGATTCGCTTCGGCAATCCGGCGGCGGGGCGGAAGACCCGCGATCGATGCAGGACGTGGCTCCGCACCGGCAAGAATCACCGCCGGCGACGGAGGCCCCGCGAATGCCGATGTGGCCGCCCGAGGATTCGACGCCGTTTCCGGACACGTCAGGACAGCCGGTGTTGCCCGCCGTGCAGCCGGCGCAACCGCCCTCCAATGGCGATCCTTCGCCGGAGGAAGTGACCAGGGTCGCGAATGCAGCGGAGGAGCGAGCTGACCAGAGGGCCCCCCGGATCCGGGCGATTGAGACGCGCCAGGTCTGGGTGTGGGCACCTTACCGGGATAGTTCCGGTGCCGGCTCACCACCTGTCGCCGCTCAGGTCTTTACCGTCGAGCATGAGGAGTCCAGCGCACGGCCGCCGATTGGCGGATCGGGCTCGGCCGGGCTCCATGACGCGGTACGAACCCATCCTCCGGCGCGGCAACGCACCGCCAGGGGAGCGAAGCTTGGGCGTGCATCCGCTCTGGCGATGTGAGCGAGGGAAGGGCGGCTACGAAGATTTAATTCAATGTGTCTAAACGGAGACAGTCATGGATAAATCTGTGTCTATTCCATGTCTACACTATGCCTGACGGCGCGAATATGAGACATGTCAGGGGGCTGAAGGGGGCTTTTGATGTGGCGCTCAACTTTGCTGCCAGTGGCGGCCGTTGCGAGCTTGACGGCCAATGCCGCGACGGCGGCCGATGTGCCGGTATTCGTCAAAGCGCAGCCGGTCGCGGTCGTCGCGCCGTGGACCGGGTTCTATGCGGGGGCGCACGTCGGCTACGGATGGGGTAACAAGAGATTCATCGACAACTTTCCCACCCCTGATGGGGAGCTTGATGCCGACGCCTCGGTCAAAGGCGTGCTCGGCGGTTTCCAGGGCGGCTACAATCATCAATTCAATTGGTTGGTCGTCGGCGTGGAGGGCGATTTCACCTGGAGCGGGGTGAGTGGCAACTTCTCGTGCTTCCCGTTCGGCGATCAGGTGTGTTCCGCGAAACCCGAATGGTTTAGCTCGGCGGCAGGTCGCCTCGGCGTCGCGTCGGGACCTGCTCTCTTTTACGTCAAGGGAGGCGCGGCCTGGGCGCAGGACCACTTCACGGATCTGGCGACCTGTGCGGGTACCCAGCCGAGGCAGCGGGCCGGAATTCCCGCGCTATGCGGCGACATGTTCTTTGGCGACCAGACCCGGCCCGGCTGGCTGTTTGCGGTCGGCGTCGAGTACCTCTTTGCGCCGAACTGGTCGGCAAAGCTTGAATACGACTACATGGATTTCGGCAGCAGGTCGGTGCCGCTCCTCGACGGTGGCAACGGCTTCTTTACCGAGGAAATCCATCAGAAGATGCACGCCATCAAACTCGGCCTGAACTACCACTTCGATTGGGGGACGGCCGCTGCAGCGCCGGCGCACGCCGCCGCCTACTATAAGGCAGCGCCCAAGTCTGAGGATGACGAAGCGGCAGGGAAGGTTCTGGCGTTTTCCGCATTCGACGTCTCCAAGAACAGCTATAGCGGCAGCATCGGGACATTGATCGCGCCGTTCCGCGACCTCGATACGTCCGGGCTGCGCTTCTGGATGTTCGGCGATGCAGGCGTCTACCGTTATCCGGCAGCGGGCGGCACCATCAGGGGCACTTATGAAAGCGGCGATGTGCTGGCCGGATACGGTTTTGAGGGCGATTTCTATTCGATCAATCTCCTGGCTGGTTTCAATGCCGTCAATCACACCCTGTCGGATGTTGACGTGGAGAACCGCGTTCAGGGCACCGCTTTCGGCGCGAAGGTTCGCGCCGATGCGTGGATCAATCCCACGCCCAAGACCCTGACCTATGGCGAGGCTGAGTATTCAACAGCGTTTCGCACCTATTACACGCGGGCGAAATTCGGCTACGACTTCACGGCGAAAGAAATATTCTTCGGACCGGAAGTGGCAGCTCTTGGAGACGAACGCTTCAATCAATGGCGTGTCGGCGCGCACCTAACCCAGGTCAAATTCGGCAAGGTTCAGGTCGATGTTTCTGCCGGATATGCAAATGACAGCATCGTCGGCAGCGGGGCCTATGGCACCGTGGAGTTGAGCACGCACTTTTAGCGCGTTGCGGCGAGATTGAAGCGCTCCCGCCGCTCCGGCTCGTTGGCCGGGCTTGGCCCGGCCACTTCGTTTATTTTTGGACTGCACTCACTTCCGGCGTCGCCGGGACCAGCCCGGCGACGGCGCCAGCCTGCGATTCAAAGCGATAGCGATCCGCTACACTCGGAACTACGGTGGAGTGCTTTTTCGGTCCGGTTCATTTCGACGTGGCAGGTTTCGCACGCATATTTGAGGATGTAGTCGTTCCCGCCGCTCGAAAACGTGACCGGTAAGACGTCATTCAATTGCATGTTGCCAGCGCATACGGGACAACGATGAGCGGCTGTCGATCTGATCGATTCCATTTTTGTTCAAACAAACCTGTATCGCGGATCGGGATAACATCACGCGGGCCAAAGATTCCTCAACCGGGTCGTTAAAATCAAGACGAATGCCTGCGAAATCAAAGTAATGATGAATCGTACCGCAATGACGCGTCGGCACGGCGTAGGTGGCGTTCAGTTGCGGTGACGGGGCGACTTGGGAGCGGGCTCCGGCCTGCGGTCAGTCGCGTAGTCCCTCGGTCGGCGATCGAGCATTTCCTCGACCTGCATCGCTTCGATCGGGGAAAGCATCCGGCCGACGAATTCGGACTCAATCCGGGACATCCGTTCCATATCGATGAAGTAGCCCTCGACGAAATTGGAGGCGCGGCCGAGCCCGTTGCGGGCCGCGAGCAGCCGCGCATGGGCCAGCGACGAAGCGCTGATGATGACGGCGCCGCCGTCACGAAATGAAAGCCACCACATCGTGATTCCTGCACAAGAGCAGGTGCACCTTACCGCATGCCAGCATCATTCAATCAAACATAAATGCGGTGCCGAGCGCGAGCAGGAGCGCGGGCAGCATGACGCAGAACCCCAGCCTCACGAACTTAAGCGCACCGATGCTTTGTCCTTCGCGGCGCAGCGCCGTCAGCCACAGGATTGTGGCGAGAGACCCGGTAACCGAGAGATTGGGTCCAAGATCGACGCCGATCAAGATCGCACGCGTGATGATGTCGGAGGCGTGCGCGTTCTGCACGGCGCTGCCGGCGATAAGCCCGGCCGGTAAGTTATTCACGAGGTTCGTGGCAAATGCGATGCCGACGCCGATGCCCCACGCGGTCGGCATGCCCGCGTCCCCGCGCAGCGGCATGCTGATGGCCGCGATCAATCCGGTCCTGTCCAGCGCCTGCACCAGAACAAATAGCCCCGCCACGAGAGGCAGCACGCCCCAGGAGATGTCTTTGACAATCGTCCACGGCCCGGTCCGGGTGCGGATCAGCACCACGGCGGCCGAGAGTGTTCCGGCAACGAAGGTGGGCAAGCCCAACTGAATGTCGAGCGCCGAGGAGGCCAGGAGAGCGATTGCGGTCGCCGCGATGCCGGCAGCCGCTGTCTTGCCTCCGCCCGACAGCTTTGGCAGCGGCATCGCCGCCGCGAGACCCTGCTCGAGTTCGCGTCTCTGGGTCCAATGCAACATCAAATAGGTCGCCGTGATTGCCAGCACCGACGGCAGAAGATAACGCGGAAACCATTGCGCCAGGGGTGGCACACGGCTGCCATAGACCACCAGATTGGCCGGGTTGGAAATCGGCAGGACGAACGAGGCCGCGTTGGCGACAAAGGCGCAGATCAGCAGGTAGGGCAGCGGCCGGCGCACCTTGGCGGCCTTCACCGCAGCCGCCACGGCCGGCGTCAACACGACCGCGGTGGCATCGTTGGAGAGAAATATGGTGACCAGCGTCCCGACCACATAGATCAGGAGAAACAGCCTGCTTGCGGAACCTCCGGCCCAGGTCGTGGCGACGACTGCCAACCAATCGAACAGCCCTTCATGACGCGCGATTTCGGCAAGCAGCATCATGCCGGCGAGAAACAGATAGACGTCGGTACCGCTTGCGATGCCGATCAGCGCGTCGCCCGGTGAGAGCAGACCCGACATCACCAGCAGCACCGCTCCGGTGACGGCCCACACCGCCTCGGGCCAGTTGAAGGGCCTGATGATGACACCTGCCGTGGCGACGGCCGCGATGGTCCAGATCGTCGTGTGCGGAGACATGGTCGTGATAGAGACTCGGGCTGGCCAGGTTGTTGCAAATGCAGGTGTTCCAAGCCCGAGCAATAACCGTTCCAAAAGATGTCCTGAGTGATGTCAAGCACTTATCAGAAGCCGCCGGCCGCGCAATGTCGGGAATGCGGACACCTGCGTCCGCGCAGCGGACACGCAAGCAATCGAGCCGATGGCAGGCGGGCGGAAAGCCCACCCAGAAGCTCGCTGCGCACACGTCTGATTGCGTTGTGGGCCATGCTGGCGGCTTCTGCTCTCGTCACGGGCTTTTTGCTTTGGCAGTTCTACCGCCAATCCGCCAACGTTCAAATCACGCAAGCGGAGGGTATGGTCACGAGGGCGTGCCGTGACATCGGCGATCGGTATGCGTTCTATGTCAGCGGCTGGTCCGACCGGGATGCCGCCGTGGACGAACGACTCCGAAGAGACCTCCTCGATGTCGTGCGGACTGCGCTCGGCCCCGCCGACGGAGTGGAAGGGGGCATCTGGCAAGCCGCGAGCGGATCATTGGCCTACGCGTTTCCGACCTACCAGGGAACGGGTCCGAAGACCGATCTTCCGCCCGCGGAGCTGCCCACGATCCAGCGGGTCAACGACGACGCGCTTCGCAGTGAGCGGCCAGTGACCGTTCGGGAAACCGGCCAGTCGCAAGTGCTGGTCGTGCATGCATGCCCGTTGAGCGGCCCAATCCAGCAGGCCACGGCCTGGACCATGACCCGGGTGTTCATCGGCCGGGGACGTGCCTACAACCAGCTTCTCATCGGCCTCACTGTGCTTGCCTCGACAGTGCTGGGCTCAGCCGCATGGCTAGCCGGCATCGTCCTCACCTGGTCGCGCAAGATCGCGCGGCTTGAGGCCGCGCTTGCCGCGAGAGAAGTCGGGCGGGCGGAGCTCCCGGCCCTCGCCCCGACAGGGGAACGCGAGCTCGACCGTCTCGTGGATGCGCTCAACACCACGGGCGCACAGTTGAGGGACGAGCGAGAGCGGGCGGAGTCAGCCCAGCGCCTTGCCGCGGTTGGCCGGCTCGCGGCCGGCCTCGCTCACGAGATTCGCAACCCGATTACCGCCATGCGTCTGAAGGCGGAAAATGCCTTGTCCGCCGGCGAGGACAGCCGCTTGAAATCGGCGCTTGGGTTCATTCTCGACCAGGTCGGACGGCTCGATGCGCTGCTGCGCGACCTGCTCACCATGACACAGCAAAGCCGGCCGAAGCTGGCAGAGACCGATGTCTCGGAGCTGATCGCGCGGGTTGCCGAGACGCATGCCGATCTTTCGGCCGCAAAGGGCATCGCACTCCACACCGCCGGGTCCACTCCGCGTTGCGTGGCGCGCCTCGATGCCGACCAGATCCGCCGGGCCCTCGACAATCTCCTCCTCAATGCGATCCAGAATACCCCGGCGGGCGGCGTGATTACGCTATCGAGTGCGGGCTCGAACGGTCGGCTTTACTTGCGGGTTAGTGATAGTGGGCCGGGCGTTCCAAACGCCATACGCGATCGGCTGTTCGAGCCATTCGTAACCGGTCGCCCCGATGGCACCGGTCTCGGGTTGGCGATCGTACGCCAGATTGCGCGGGCGCACGGCGGGGATGTCCGTTTGGTCGACGGCACGGAGGGGGCCGCCTTTGAGGTCGAACTGCCATGGCAACCATCCTGATCGTCGACGATGACGCCGCCTTGCGCGATGGTCTTGCCGAGGCGATCGTCGATCTCGGTCATAGGCCGAAAACCGCGGCGACGGGCCGTCAAGCGCTCCTCCAGCTTGATGCAGGTTCCGTCGATGCGGTGCTACTCGATCTGCGCATGCCCGGCGATCTTGACGGCATCGAGGTCCTCCGCCGGATGCGGGCGCGGCCGCACACGCCGCCGGTGACTGTCCTGACCGCGTTTGCGAGCGCCGAAAACACCATCGAGGCGATGCGCCTCGGCGCCTTCGACCACATCACCAAGCCGATCGGTCGCGACGACCTGAAATCGCTGCTGGCCCGCATGCTGGCGCACCGCGATGAAGCGGACTCCCGGATTGACGCTCCGAAGAACGCCGCCGACGTCCTGGTGGGCGCCAGCGAGGGAATGCGCCGCGTGCAGAAGCTCATCGGCATGGCGGCAGATAGTGACGCGACCGTACTGATCCTCGGCGAGACCGGCACCGGCAAGGAACTGGTCGCACGCGCCCTTCACCAGCACAGCGATCGCAAGGCGAGGCCGTTCGTCGCCGTGAACTGCGCTGCGATTCCTTCAGAGCTTTTGGAAAGCGAATTGTTCGGTCATGTCAAAGGCGCCTTCACGGGCGCGGGCGTCGATCGTCACGGCGCATTTCGCGACGCCGATGGCGGCACCTTGCTGCTCGACGAGATCGGCGACATGCCGATCGCGATGCAGGCGAAAATCCTGCGCGTATTGCAGGAGCGGGTGGTTACGCCGGTCGGTGGCAGGCCCGTCACCGTCAATGTCCGGATCGTTGCGGCGACTCATCGCGATCTGAAAACCCTCGTCGCCTCCGGTGCTTTCCGCGAGGACCTGCTCTATCGGTTGAATGTCCTGCCGATCGCGCTGCCGCCATTGCGGGAGCGACTGGCTGACATCGTGCCGATTGCCGAGCATTTCCTCGCTCTGGCGGCGCGCGACGGCGCGCCCAAGCGTCTTACGCCTGGCGCAGCCGCCCGTCTGCTCGCCTATCCTTGGCCCGGGAACGTACGCGAGATCAAGAACGTGATCGAGCGGGCGAATGTTCTGGTCCGCGGCGCCGTCATCGATGCGCAGGACCTCGAACTCAGCCAGTCCGACCTCGGCGACGCTGACGCACTGCCAGCGTCCTGGCTTAACGGCGACTTGCCCAACGCGATTGCGAAGCTTGAGCAAGCAATGATCATCCACGCCCTCAACGCGTGCGGCGGCAATCGCGCCGAAGCCGCACGCAGGCTCAACATCAACCGCCAGCTCCTCTACACGAAGATGCAGCGCTATCGCGTGGCTGATAGGCCGACGTCCGAACACCCGACACAGGCTGTCGGAAAATCGGACGGAGACGATACCGCCCGCTGACACATCCCCTTCTAACTCAGGTGTTTGGCGCTTGGCACGCTGGTTGCCGTGCGGATCACGGGCGACCCACACGGCGAGAGAGCTGAGCCGCGCTTTCGCTCGATCTGAAAGGAAGCCGCTATGTTGATGCGCACGATGGTGATCACGCCACCGCACGAGAGGGCCGGAGAGCCGTATCGCGCATCGCTCGATTGGCTCAATTTCTTTCTGGCGGACGTGAAAGGTGGCCTGGGTCCCTATGTCGGCATCTATCTCTTGACCGCGCAGCATTGGGATCAGGCCGCCATCGGCGTTCTCGCAACGATCGCCGGAATCATCGGCCTCGCCGTCCACGCGCCTGTTGGTGCATTCATCGATGCGACCTTCTGGAAGCGTGGTGCAGTGGTTGCCGGAGTGGGGGCCCTGAGCGCAGGGGCCCTTGCGATCGCGCTGTCGCCGAGCTTTCCGGTCGTGTTCGCTGCGCAGACCGTGATGGCGGTGGCGGGCGCGATTTTCGGGCCCGCCGTCGCGGCCATCACGCTCGGCACTTGCGGATCGCACGGCCTCGCCTACCGCATGGGGAGAAATGCCGCCTTCGATCACGCCGGCAATGTATCGAACGCGATCCTGGCGGGCGCGGTGGGCTGGTGGTTCTCCCAAAGCGCCGTGTTCTGCCTCGTTCCGATTTTCTCGCTGCTGGCGGCCACGGCCGTTCTCTCGATACCGGCGCACGCGATTGACCATGCGCAAGCGCGCGGCCTCGACCCCCTCCCGATCCTGCCCCACGGTCAAGGGAGGGTAGCGCGGGCGAGCAGTGAGCAGCCATCCGGGTGGACAGTGCTGATCACGTGCAAACCCCTATTGGTGTTTGCCGCTTGTGTCGCCATGTTTCATTTCGCAAATGCACCGATGCTGCCGATGGTCGGACAAAAGCTGGCGCTGGCACACAAGGGGGCCGAGACGGCACTCATGTCCGCCTGCATCATTGCTGCGCAACTCGTCATGCTCCCGATGGCGCTCCTCGTCGGCGCCAAGGCTGATCGTTGGGGTCGCAAACCGATCTTCCTCGCGGCATTTGCCATCCTGCCGATCCGCGGCGTGCTCTACACGCTATCGGACGACCGCGCTTGGCTGGTCGCGGTCCAACTCCTCGATGGCGTCGGGGCCGGCATATTCGGTGCCCTTGCACCGCTCGTCATCGCCGACCTCACTCGCGGAACGGGCCGATATAACGTGAGCCTCGGCGCGATAGCGACCGTTCAGGGAATAGGTGCGTCGCTGAGCAACATGGTCGCGGGCTTAATTGTGATAAAGGCCGGTTATAGCCCGGCGTTTCTAGCCCTTGCGGCCGTGGCAACGTTGGCGTTTGCCACGTTCCTGTTCGCGATGCCGGAAACCGGCGCGACGCGAAAAATCAGCGCGGATGCGCGGGCGTCCACGGCCAGGCTCGCGGACATTTCGGCCGCAGCTTCGCGTAACGCAGCTTCTTGAGATGTCGGAGAGCAACATCATGCTGGATTGGATGCACACGGGTCCGTCGATCCTTGCCGCGTTCCTGGCCTCCCTGGTGGAGTTCGTGGAGGCCCTCACGGTCGTCCTTGCGGTCGGCGTCGTCCGCGGCTGGCAGCCGGCGTTGATCGGTACCGCCCTTGCAATCCTTGCACTGCTGGCGCTCGTCGTCGTGTTTGGACCGGCGCTGCAAGCGATACCGCTCGATCTCGTTCAGCTCTTTGTCGGCACTCTGTTGCTGCTGTTCGGCATGCGGTGGCTGCGGAAAGCGGTCTTGCGTTCAGCCGGCATCATCCCGCTTCACGACGAGGACGCCGTGTTTGCAAGCGAGACGAGAGCGCTCGGGCAACTTGGGCCAGCCGCTCTGTCCGGCTGGGACGCGACCGCGATCACGGCGGCTTTCAAGATCGTCATGCTGGAAGGGATCGAGGTCGTCTTCATCGTCCTGGCAATTGGGGCGACGAGCGGCTCGGTGCTGCCGCCCGCATTTGGCGCGGCTGTCGCGCTCCTCGTCGTGATCTTGCTCGGCATCGTGCTCCACCGGCCGCTGGCGCTGATCCCCGAAAATGCCCTCAAATTCGCCGTCGGCGTGCTGTTGTGCGGATTCGGCACCTTCTGGGCCGGCGAGGGCATCGGAATTACGTGGCCCGGTGAGGACTGGTCAATCCTGGCATTGATCGCGGGCTTCCTGATCGCCGCCGGATTGGCTGTTTCGATTTGCGGTGCCCGGCGCGTTCATGCCTCGGTGATAAAGTAGGTGTCGCCATGCAGGCGCTGATCAAAATCTCACAGCAGTTCGTCGCCCTGTTCGTCGACGATGGTCGTCTCGCTGCAAGCATTCTCATCTGGATCGCGTTGTGCGCCTTGCTGGTCCGCCTGGTGCCGGCAGGCATGTGGCAAGGTCCGGTTCTCTTTATCGGCTTGGCACTGATTCTCATCGCAAGCGCGCTTCAGGGCGCTCAACGCCGGTCTCGATGAGGCTTACTTTTGTTCTGCCGAGACCCGGTCGTCAAAGTCCGGTTATTTTGACCCACTCTTGCATGTGTCCCGGCCGGGCTTGTCCCGGAGATCTCCGGGCGGAAATAACGCGTCTGGCGCGTGGCACGGCCATTGTGTCGCGATCAGTCGCCCTTACAATAATACCTATTTCGTCAATGAGGTCGCGCCAGGCATTCTGTGGAAACGAACTCATTCATGAAATCAAAATGAAATCAAAGGCGTCAGGCGGAGTTGGTGGCTTGTTGGCGACAGCCGCTGCGCCGCCGGTCCACTGTCAGCGGAGCATTTCGTCAAAACGAACTCATTTATGAAAACATAGGAAAATCAAAGGCTGGCGCCCTGGACCCGGTAAGAGCGGCAAAACTCGTGACGGTCGTTGGCGGTCGTGGCCGGGTTCGTCCCGACCAGCCCGACGCGATCCCGGCCCGTGGGATCCCTCGCAGCTTCCCGAGACCAACGCACCGTCAAGCAATACACATTGACGCCGCGGGCGACGTCGACGCCTTCATCCTGACCGACATGGGGCCCGACTGTTGCGTCGGCCGACCCGGCGTAAACCGTCGGCCTTGACATGATGTGGCGCACCAGGTGCGGGGGAACGAACGGCGGTCGATCAGCGTTGGGTTCCCGCTCAACTCAAATCACGGGACGAAACACCACACCGTGCTTTGACAGCGCGAAAGAGGATCAAATGGCGAAGCCAGAGCGACAGTCAGTCCCGGAACAGGTTCGTCGAAGCAGCCAGCCCTGGCTCCATCAGCGCAGCCAGGAAATCCAGGCGTACGGGACGGTGCGCCAATTTCCGCTGGGGCTCGGTTACGACGCGCGACTTTTCTCGTGTGAGCGCCTGAATCAACTCCTTTGCGACTCTCAGATTTTATATGCGCTTTACAAGAAGCATCATTGGCTGATGCGGGGAGCGACCTTCTACCAACTCCATCTCTTGCTCGATAAGCATGCTGGCGAGCAGATCAAGCTGATTGATGAGATCGCGGAGCGGGTCCAGACCCTCGGAGGGATAGCGGTCGGTGATCCGCGACATGTCGCGGAAATCACCCGGATACCGAGGCCGCCCGACGGCTGCGAAGAAGTGCCCGCGATGCTGTCGCGGCTACTGGAGGCTCACGAGCTTATCCTGATCGACGCCCACGATGCCGCGAAGCGAACCGCCGAGTCGGGAGATGACGGAACAAATGACTTGATCGTCTCCGATGTGATCCGCACGAATGAACTGCAGTCCTGGTTCCTGGTCGAGCATCTGGTCGATACGCCGCTTGTGCGTGCGTGATATCCACCCGTCTGTGTCGCGACCCGGGCGTTCAAGCCGGGCTCCCGATTCTGCACCCGGACAAGGGCGCATGGTCGGGCTCCAGTCGTGACCGGCGTTATGAAATCCGCGGCGTGGTGGCAGTCTGGCATCATCTATCAGATCTATCCGCGATCGTTTCAGGACGGACGCGGAAGCGGAGTTGGAGATCTTCGCGGCATCATCCGACGCTTGCCCTATGTGGCTGAACTCGGCGTCGACGCGATTTGGATCAATCCGATTTTCAAATCGCCGATGATTGACTTTGGCTACGATATCTCCGATTACGAGGCCATCGATCCAGTGTTCGGCGATTTGACCGACTTCGATGAACTAGTCGCGGCTGCCCACGCGTACGGGCTCAAGGTCATCCTCGACCTTGTTCCCAATCACACGTCGGATCAGCATCCGTGGTTCATCGAGAGCAGAAGCTCGCGCAAAAGCGGCAAGCGGGACTGGTACATCTGGCGCGATTCCGGCGACGACGGTGGCCCGCCAAACAACTGGGTTTCAGAGTTTGGCGGCAGCGCCTGGACCTACGATGCAGGCAGCGGCCAATACTATTATCACGCGTTCCTCGCAGCTCAGCCGGATCTGAACTGGCGCAATCGCGACGTCCGCAACGCAATCTACGATGTGATGCGCTTCTGGATGCGGCGCGGCGCCGACGGTTTTCGCGTCGACGTCATCTGGCACCTCATCAAGGATGACCAATTCAGAGACAATCCGACCAATCCGGACGCTGGCGCCGACGCGCCGCCGCATGAACGACTGCTGCCCCTTTATACGACCGACAGGCCTGAGCTGCATCAGGTCATCGCCGAAATGCGACGCGTCGTGGACGAATTTCCCGACCGCGTTCTCATCGGCGAAATCTATCTTCCGGTCGAGCGGCTTGCTGCGTACTACGGCCAGAACCTCGACGGGCTGCACCTGCCGTTCAACTTCAGTCTCTTGAGTTCGCGCTGGGATGCCCGCGTCATCGCGAAGCTGATCGAAGAATATGAGTCGCACTTACCCCGTGGCGGATGGCCGAACTGGGTGCTCGGAAATCATGACCGGCCACGCATCGCCACCCGCGTTGGCGCTGCGCAGGCACGGATCGCCGCTATGCTTCTCCTCACTCTGCGCGGGACGCCGACAATCTATTATGGTGACGAGATCGGCATGGGACAGGTGGCGATCCCGCCAGACCGAATCTGTGATCCGTTGGGACGAAACATCTCCGGCCTTGGACGCGACGGGTGCCGCGCCCCGATGCCATGGGATGATACGGAACACGGCGGCTTTTCGAAATCGGAACCATGGCTGCCGATCGCGGGAGATTTCCGCACCCGCAATGTGGCAATGGAACAGGCCGAAACCACCTCGTTATACAATCTCTACAAGCGGCTCATTCGCATGCGGCGCGAGCACCCTGCCGTCACGCTCGGACGCTACCGGCCGTTATTGGCTGGTGGCAACTTATTGCTCTTCGCGCGCGAGAACGAAACGGAGCGGCTCCTGGTTGCGCTTAATCTCGGCAATGACCCAGTCTCGATGAGCTTCCCGCTGGAGACATTGAACGGCTACATCGTCGTTTCGTCTTTCGGTGACCGCGACCGCGAGCTCGTCAAGAAGAGCATCGACTTACGTGAGAACGAAGGTGTGGTTGTGGTTTTGGAAAGCGCATCGGTTCTTCCTGGAGATGCCCCAAAAAAACCGGCAAGGCGCAATGGGGGCGCTCTCTAGCGGCCAGCGAGGTTACGCGGCTTTACGTTCTTTCTTTGCCTGAAAAATTACGCGCCCAGAAGTTTCGTTAAGTCGGCGGAGGTCTGTCTGACCTGCTCAAAAGTGCATTGGCGCGGCTCTTTATCAGGGCGCCACCGGAGGATCTGGGTCCCGTGACGGAACCGCCCGCCGGAGAAATGATCGTAACAAACCTCGACCACGAGCGCGGGTCTAAGCGGAATCCACGCGGCTGAGCGTTCGCTGGACCACCGGCTCGGGCCGCCCGGCTTGTTGCCGGTAAACCCTGGAGGCCCGATCAAGGGCTCGAGCTTTGCGGTGAGCATCCTCTTGTCGGCCGCCCTGATGGTCGACGTGAAACCGACGTGGTCAAGCCGTCCTTGTTCGTCGAACAAGCCCAGAAGGAGCGATCCAACGACATCTCTTCCCTCATTGAAACGAAAGCCGCCGACCACACAGTCGGCCGAACGGTAGTTCTTGATCTTCTGCATTCCCGAGCGGTCGCCTGAACGGTACGGCAGATCGAGGTGCTTGACCATAATTCCGTCCAGCGTCGATCCCACTTGAGAAAGCCAACGCCGCGCCTCATCGAGCCGTGTCGTAGCAGGCGATAATCTGAACGCTCCTCCGCTTCGAAAGAAGCATCGGGCAAAGCTCTCCAGTTCGCGGCGACGTTGCCGAAGGGGGCGATCGACCATTGACTCGCCCTGCGGCGTTCCGAGCAAGTCGAAGATGATAACGAGAGCTGGCGTAGCTGCCGCGAGCCGCATGACTCGGCTATTGGCCGGATGAATTCGCGCCAGGAGGGCATCAAACGAAAGACCTTCGGGACGGGGAATTACCAACTCGCCGTCGAGCACGAAGCGTGCTGGAGGTAATGCCCTGACGGCACTTACGATCTCGGGAAAATACCGCGCAAGCGATTTGCCCGCCTTTGATTGAATTTCGATTTCGTCACGGTCACGGAAAATGATGCAGCGAAAGCCGTCCCACTTAGGCTCGTACTGGAGGTCCGGACCCGCCGGGATGGCGCGGACCGGCAACGCTTCCATCGGCGCAATCGTCTGCTTGGGTACCACCGTCATCGCTCGGTATCCTTCCCGAACAATGCAGGGAAGCGATTTCGGGTTCTTCACCAAGGACGCGGAAGAGGGTTTACGCCAATGGAGCCAAAGGATCGCTCACGAAAAAAATTTCAAACTCCGGAACCTGCCTTCCTTTGTCGGATTAGGGACATTGGGAAGCAAGGATTGTGCTCGCTCAACCCGCTGGCAGATCTCCAGTGCGGCGGCCCGATGGCTATTCCATCGCGCCGCTTCTTCTTTGCGCTGAGCACCCGCACCGGCTGAAAGCAGGCAAAGAGCCGCCACATTGGGACGTGATCGATGTCCGCATTTCGATTAAAAAATGTCAAAAATTGGCTTGCGAAATCTACCGAAGCTGGTACACGTTTGCCCAATCACGGGGACGGGGACACGCTTATGTTGCCAGATCAAGTGGCGCGCACAATGTTCTTTGGAACGTTTGCTGGTACACTCTTCGCTTTTGTGACGTTGTGTTATCTCATTTATTTAGCCTGACGCTCTGATCTGCTTGAAGCGAAGAAGCTTTTTACTTGATGTTGCTTGAGAATGCTCGTGACGTCCTGGATTCAGCGCGTTTGCATGAGAATTTGGTGGAGTCTGGCTTCTCTTTACTGCGGAGAGGCCAAGCAACCAGTGGTTTTGGTGCTTTTGAAACAATGTTCCTCGTTCAAGATTTAGCCGCAGTTGAGATCATGCCGACCTAGGTCGGGGTTCTGTTGGGAGCTGCCGTTTCTCGTCGAAAGCGGACTCACGAGAACGTGTCGGCGCCGACGGCGTCGACTCAAGGCCTTATAAGGTCTTACACCCAGGGAAACCTACTGAGGTTACAAGAGTATTGATTCAGGCTTTTAATACTGTCCTGCGGCAGAATTTGAAGCCAATGTTGTCAGAAGAGGTAGGGCGCGCTGTGCTTCTGGGAACGGTAGCCGGCGCGTTCCTGGCTTTTCTGGCCGTCTTTTATCTCATTTATACCGAGTCAGGCGTCCTCTCCTACTAAGTCGCCGAAAAAATCGCGACTCGCTTGGAACCCAATCTCGCTATGTCGGGTTTATGGCAATGCGGGCGCGTGGGTTGTTGCCGCTTTTCCCCAAGCGCTCGTGTGTTCACGACTTCGGCGACCAGGTGGCTCCCCTCTCTCCATTCCATCTGGCGCCGCTTTCTTGCTCTCAACGGCAATCGCAGGCGAACAGGTGCGTTCCGGTTGCGGGGGTCGCATAATCGCCATCCGCCCAACGGTTTCCGATTGACGGCAGCATGGCTGAGACCGTGGCTTAAGTGCTCGACCTTTATGGTGGGCGCGACAGGGATTGAACCTGTGACCCCTCCCGTGTGAAGGGAGTGCTCTCCCGCTGAGCTACGCGCCCATGATGGCGAGGCCATTAATAAGCCCGCAAGCGTGGTGTCAAGCGAGTGCTGGCGGGCCCACGGCGGTGCCGACGTGCTTACGCGCCGACAGCAGCCTCTCAATGGCGTCTGGCAAGCAGCCATAATGGCTTATGACCGCATCAGGCTCAAGCTCGCTGACCGGAACGTCGGTGTAACCGAAATCGACCGCCACCACTGGCATCAGCGCCGCCCGCGCGGTGGCGATATCGGTCCGCGAGTCGCCGACCATGATGGCTTGGTCGAGACGGCCGCCGGCGCGTTGCAACGTGCCAAGCAGCGCGGCGGGATCCGGCTTCTGCACTCCGAACGTGTCCTGGCCGCAGATCGCGGTGAACCGTCCGGCCAGGCCCAGGCTCTTGAGGAGCTGCACCGACAGCCACTCGAGCTTGTTGGTGCAGACCGCCAAGGTGTAGCCGCGACCGGATAGCACGTCGAGTGCCGCCTCGACACCCGGAAACGGTCGCGAGCGGTCGGCCAGATGCTCCGCGTAGTAGGCGATGAAATCGACGTAGAGGCGTTCGATATCGACCGCCGGCCGGCCCACGATCGCAAGGCTGCGCTCCAGCATGCGCCGGGCGCCGTTCCCGATCAGCGCGCGCGCCTCGTCATGCGGCACGCCAGGCAACCCTTCGCGATCCAGAATTGTGTTGAGCGTGTCGATGAGGTCAGGGGCCGTGTCAACCAGGGTGCCATCAAGATCGAAGATGATCGTCGCCATGCCGCAACGGCTAGCGACGACCCGCTCCGAATGCAAGCTGCGCTGGATTGCGCCGTCCCGGTCCTTGCTCGCCGACTCCTCGGGACGGGACCAAACTCTGGATTTTTGGCTATCCTTAATGGCGGCAGGCCGCTAAGAGGCTGCCACGCCACCGCTGCCGCAAGGGCGCCACATTGTGACCAGCCAGGAAGATTTTAAGCGGGCCGCCGCCGCGCAGGCCGTCGAGTTCGTGCGACCCGGGATGCGGGTCGGCCTCGGCACTGGCTCGACCGCGCGCCATTTCGTCGAATTGCTGGGGGCGCGCGTGCGTGAGGACCTCGCCATAGTGGCGGTGCCGACATCCGAGGTAACCCGCGCCGATGCCGCGCGGGTCGGCATTCCGCTCTCCACGCTGGATGAGACCCCGGAGCTTGACCTGACGGTGGACGGCGCCGACGAGATCGCCCCCGACCTCACGGTTGTCAAGGGTGGCGGCGGCGCGCTGCTGCGGGAGAAGATTGTGGCCGCGGCGTCCGCCCGCATGATCGTCATAGCGGACGACACCAAATGCGTGCCGGTACTAGGGCGGTTTGCGCTGCCGATCGAGGTCGTCCGGTTCGGCCTTGCGGCGACCCGCCGGGCTATCGAGGCCGCGGCCGTGGCGGCCGGGTGTCCGGGGCCGGCAATCCTTCGATGCGGACCGGAGGGCCATCCTTTCGTCACGGATGAGGGGCACCACATCCTCGACGCGTCCCTCGGCCGCATTCCGGACCCCCAGGCGCTGGCGGCCCGGCTCGCTGTGATACCGGGCGTCGTCGAGCATGGGCTTTTCATCGGCTTTGTAGCGCGGGCTATCATCGCCGGGCCGAAAGGAGTGCGGATCGTCGAGGCAGGGGAGATGTAGGCGAATTGCGATGGCTTTTGAATAGGGCCGGCTCGCCAAACCTCGTGAGGGGGCGGCCGTGGGGTCATAGCAATTGTGTTTGGCGCGGTGTACTCCCTCTCGCGCCAGTGGGGAGACGGCCGTCGGACCGGGCTTCATCACCAAGATGGTCACGGCAAGAGCGGGGAATATTCACATGCACAAGAGTTCACTTTCGTCCATCGTCTTCGTCGCGTCCCTCATCGCGGCCTGCCTCGCGCCCGTTGCTACGCAAGCGCAACAGCCTTCTGCGACGGCGATCTCGCTGGCGCGCGAGGTGATTGTCGCCAAAGGCGCGAACGGCCTCGTTGACCCGTTGGTCCGCGGCGTGATCGAGAGCGTCAAGAACAGCTTCATCCCGACCAATCCAAATCTGACGCGCGAACTCAACGACGTCGCCACCACGCTGCACAAGGAGTTCGACGGCAAGACCAACGATGTGCTCGACCAGATGGCGCGCGCCTACGCGACACGATTCACCGAGCAGGAACTCAAGGATTTGCTGGTCTTCTACAAGACACCGCTGGGCCAGAAGTTCACCAAGGAGGAGCCCGCCGCGATTGAGGACGGCTTGAAACGCGCGCAGCAATGGGCCGACACGTTCGCCGACACCGTGATGGCCCGTATGCGCACCGAGATGAAAAAGAAGGGCCACCAGTTGTGACCACTGCGGCGTCCGCAAACGACGTCGACCTCTTCGTCATCGGGGCCGGTTCGGGCGGTGTACGGGCTGCGCGGATCGCCGCCGGCCACGGCGCAAGAGTGATGATCGCCGAGGAATATCGCATCGGCGGCACCTGCGTCATCCGCGGCTGTGTGCCGAAGAAGCTGTTGGTCTATGCGTCGCGGTTCCCTCACGAATTTGCCGAGGCGGCCGGCTTCGGTTGGTCGGTGCCTACGACCGCGTTCGACTGGCCGACGTTGATCGCCAACAAGGACAAGGAGATCGCGCGGCTCGAAGGCGTCTACCGCTCGAACCTGGAGAAGGCGGGGGTCGAGATCGTCAAAACCCGCGCCGTGATCGAAGACGAAACCACCGTTCGCCTCCTCGCCTCTGGAGCGCGCGTGCGCTGCGGTTACATCCTGGTGGCCACCGGAGCGGCGCCCTTTGCCGGTCACCCGATTCCGGGTTTCGAGCACGCCATCTCGTCGAACGATGCGTTTCATCTGCCGGCCCTGCCGGCCGAGATCGTGATCCAGGGCGGCGGTTACATCGCGGTCGAGTTCGCCTGCATATTCGCGGGGCTGGGTTCGCGGGTAAAGCTCGTCTATCGGGGTGAGAACATTCTGCGCGGATTCGATGACGACGTGCGCACCCATGTGCGCAATGAAATGGAAATGCGCGGAATCGAAGTGATCGTCGGGCAGGTCGTCACCGCAATCGAGAAGCACGACCAGCGCTACAGCGCGACCCTGACCGGCGGTCGCAAGCTCTATGCCGACCGCGTCATGTTCGCCATCGGCCGGAAGCCCAACATCGCAAACATCGGCATCGAGCAGGTGGGCATCAAGACGGCGCCGCTCGGCGGGATCGCGGTCGACGCCTATTCGCGCACGTCGGTGCCCAGCGTCTATGCGATTGGTGACGTCACCAACCGGATCAATCTCACGCCGGTCGCGATCCGCGAGGGGCATGCGTTTGCCGACACTGTTTTCGGCGGCCGTCCCACCATCGTGGACCATACGAATGTCCCGACCGCGGTGTTCTCCGAACCTGAAATCGGCACCGTCGGCCTGACGGAGACTCAGGCGCGCGACAGACTGGGGCGCGTTGATATCTACAGATCCACGTTCCGGCCGCTCAAGGCGACACTGTCGGGCCGCCACAGCCGCGTGCTGATGAAGCTCGTAGTCGATGCCACCTCCGACCGTGTCGTGGGTGTCCACATCGTGGGAGAGGGCGCCGCCGAAATGATTCAGCTCATCAGCGTTGCGGTGAAGATGGGCGCCACCAAAACGGACCTCGACGCCACCATGGCGGTGCACCCGACCGCTGCGGAGGAATTGGTGACCATGCGCGAGCCTACCGTGCGGTATGGAAATCAGACGGCAGGGTAGGCGGTTCGCCGCGTCCCCGTCGAGGACGAAGCGGCGACAGGCAGAGGCGCAGGGCCGGTGTGGCGCCCGCGACACGTCGGCCCCATGATTTTCAGAAGGCCGCCAAGCGGCCTTGCGGCGGCATCCGCGGCGATATACGAATTTGAAGTCGGGCCGGATCGGGGCCGAGTCCGGCCGCTCCTGTGCGTTGCTTGATCGGGCGCTCGCCGGTGTCCGATGCGTGTGAGTTTCATGCGTCTCGCCTTCGCCATCATGAAGCTTTTTCCGGGCGGTGGCCTGCAGCGTGATTGCGTCGAGATTGCAAGGTATTGCCGGCGACGCGGACACCAAGTCGTCATTTTCACCTCCTTCAAGGACGAAAGCGACTTCGCCGACGATCTCCCGGTCGCGGTCCTGCCGATCCGGCAAGGCACCAATCACCGCATGCTGGAGGAATTTTCTGCGTCGTTCCGTTGGGCCGCCGCGTTGCAGCGGTTTGACGTGCTGGTTGGGTTCGACAAGCTTACCCGTCTCGATGTGCTCTATTGCGCCGATCCGTCGGTCTATTTCCGAATGATGCAGGAGCGCTTTCGCTTTCTGATGCCGCGCTATCGCGCTTACCTCGCGCTTGAACGCGCGACTTTCGGGCCCGACCGCAACACCAAGGTGCTGATGCTGAGCCATAAGCAGCTCGACCAATATCGCAACGCGTGGCGCACTCCGCCGGAGCGTCTGTCGCTGCTGCCGCCCACGATTTCGCGCGAGCGCCGACATCCGGAGCATCGCCGCAATGGGGTGCGCGCAGCGGTGCGTACGGAGTTCGGTTTTACGCGCCGGGACTGGGTGTGGATCGCCATCGGCGTGCAACCCCATACCAAGGGGCTCGACCGCGCCATCCGTGCGCTGCGCGAATTCCCGAGCGCGAGTCTCCTGATTGTCGGGCTCGCCGAAACCAGCACCCGCGCCGCGCGGGTTCTCGCGGCGCGGGCGGAGCGGCTGGGATTGGCAGACCGCGTTTCATTTCTCGGCCATCGCGAGGACATTCCTGAACTTATGGCGGCGGCGGATCTCCTGGTTCATCCGGCCCGGCACGACACCACCGGAACCGTCATTCTGGAAGCGGTGGTCAACGGCCTGCCGGTCGTCACCACGTCCGTGTGCGGATATTCCCAGCATGTCGACGCGGCGGAGGCAGGCATCGTCATCGGCGAGCCGTTCGGATACCGCGCATTCCTTGCCGCGTTGTCGGCCGCGGAAGATGCGGGGCGGCGCAGCCGGTGGTCGGCGTCGGCCGAGCAATACGGCGCGCAACCCTTCCTCTACGATGGCCACAAGCGCGCGGGCGAAGCGATCCTCGCGGTCGCTGCCGAGCGGATTCGCCGCAAGCTCATTGCGGTGGGCGAGGGCTCTTCCGCGAGCGCCGAGGTCATCTATTTGCATGACTCGCGCCATGTGCGCGGCGCGAGCATGTTCTCGTAACTGCCAGCTAACTCGCGATAGGTGTCGATCTACGCTGTAGCGGCGCCCGGACTCCTCCTCCACGAGGAGGGAGAGAGAATAACGCCGTCATCGTGAACCTCCACGCCATAGCAAGCCGAGCGCGCGGCCCGGATGCAGCGCGGCGATCAGCAACGCGATCCACAGGTGCCGCAGGCTGATCGAGGCGCCCAGATCGCGTAGCATCACGCACAACCGAATCTGTGCGAGGCGGCGCTCGACATGGTTGAGCCGGGAAAACCGTTCCGACACGGCCCGAACGTAGGGCTGGCCTTGCAACGCATCGGAATCGAGCAGGCGATAGAGAGCGACCTGGTCAGAGAAGAACGATGTGTCGGCCTCTTTCGCCCACCAGTCCGGGGGCGCCGTAAGGGTGGCAGCCGGATCGCCCGTGCCTCCGCGCCGGCCCGCGGCAGACCGTTGCGCGAGTCGCACGGAGAATGATTGCCGCACCGCGTCACGTTGCGACAGGTTGAAGTCGTGCTGACGGTATTGCGTGAGATAGGCGGGCACATTGGCAATGCTGGAGACCTCTGCCATGCGCAGCCACAGGTCGTAATCTTCTGCCGCCCGGAATGTGGCGCGGTATCCGCCGAGCCGGCGCACCAGCGTGGTGCGCATCATCACGGACGAATGGACAAACGGATTGGTGCGCTCAAGCACCCGCGCAAGCGTTGCCGGGTCCGTCGGCGGCGCAAGGCGGCCCGTGACGTTGCCGGCTGCGTCGATTACGTGGGCATATGTGCCGAGCAGCCCGATCTCCGGATGAGCGTGCATGAACGCGAACTGCTTCCCCAGTCGAGCAGGCATGGCGCGGTCGTCTGCATCGAGCCGCGCCAGGTAGGGGGCGCGAGCTGCCGCGATCGCAGTGTTGAGCGCCGCCACGACGCCCTGCAGCGCCTGCCGGAGCGGGCGGATACGGCGGTCACCGGCCGCAAAGGCTGAGAGCATCGCGGCAGTACCGTCATCCGATCCGTCATCCACGATAATGAATTCGAAGTCGCCGAACTCCTGCGCCCGAACGCTCGCAACCGCCTCTGCTAGCCACTTCGTGCCGTTGCGCACTGGCATGATCACCGATATGGCGGGGAGCATGGCCTCCTCTCCACCCTGAGCACATCGGGAAGATGCCCGTTCTCCCGGAAATGTGCTATGCGGATGAAAATATGCCTATATTCACGTCAGGCGAACAGCAATGAGCGAAATACATCGCATAACGGTTGATCCGAGCCAATGCGGCGGGCGTCCGTGCTTGCGCGGGTTGCGTATCCGAGTGCGGGACGTGCTTGACCTGCTTGCCGCCGGAGCAACCCGCGAAGAAATTCTTGCGGATTATCCCTTGCTCGAAGTCGGGGATATTACCGCCGCGCTCGAATACGCGGCGCGCCAAAGCGATCATCCGGTGTTGCGCGTGGCCTGATGCGGTTCATCGTTGACGCGCAGTTGCCGCCCGCGCTCGCGCGATGGCTAATGGGCATGAAGCCGAACAAGTTGCCGACAAGCACATGGCCACCGCGTCCGACACGGCAATTTGGAATTTCGCGGCTCAAACCGCCGCGGTAATCATAACGAAGGACGAAGATTTCGCGCAGCGGCACGCCTTGACCGGGGGAGGCCCAGCCGTGATCTGGATCAGACTGCCAAACACCCGGCGGAAGGAACTACTTTCGTGGTTCGAGGCGATTCTGCCCGAGTGCTCTCAGCTCTACAACGCGGCGAAACACTGATTGAGGTGATTTGAAGTCGGCCGTAGCCTCATATCACCCCTTCTTCCCCCTTAGCGACGCACCGACGTCGGGCGCGAGTCTGCGGAAATGCCACACGCCGACGAGCCCAACGAGCGCGATCGCCCAGAACGCGATATGGAAATCCGCCACGGTGACTTCGGGCTCGCCGGGATGCATCAGCACGGCCGCGCGCAGCATAATGGCGCCGCCGGCGACACCAAGCGCATTTCCCATCTGCTGGAGCATGCTGAACAGCGTGTTGGCGCCACTCATGCGGGCCTGGTCGAGGTCGGAGAAGCTCAGCGCATTGATGGTGGTAAATCCCATCGAGCGCAACAGGCCGCTCAGAAACAACACCGTCACGGTGACGACCGCAGGCGTCGTGGCGGTCAGCAGCCCGCAGGCCGTGATTGTCGCCATCGCGAACGCGCCGTTCCAGATCAAGGTGCGCCGAAACCCGAACACGCCGAGCACCACGTTGGTCGCGGGCTTCATGCCGAGATTGCCGGCAAAAACGGCAAGCAGGAGCAGCCCGGAATCCAACGGATCGAGTCCGAACGCCAGCTGGAACATCAGCGGCAACAGGAACGGCACGGCACTGATGGCGGTGCGGAACAGCACGCCGCCGCCCACCGTAATGGCAAAGCTCGGCACGCGGAACGCGGCGAGATCGAGCAACGGATGAGCTGTGCACAGCGCGTGGCGCACGGCGTAAATTCCAGCGCCCAGGCCAGCGCCCAAAAGCGGCACAGCCACGAACCATTCGATCCGGTTGCGGCCGATTGCTTCCAGGCTGTACATCAGGCTGAAGCTCGCAAGCCCCGTCAGGGCAAATCCGCTCCAGTCGAACTTTCCTTTGCCATCGCCGCGCGGGTTCGGAATGAGCGCAATGGCGAGGCCCAATCCCGCGATGCCGAGCGGAACGTTGAGCAGGAAAATCCAGTGCCATGAACTGTAGGTCGTGATGAGGCCACCGAGCGGCGGGCCAACGACCGGCGCCGTCAACGCCGGCCAGGTCAGGTAGGCGATCATGCGCACGAAGTGCTGCTTCTCGGTGTTGCGCAGCACGATGAGACGCCCGACCGGCACCATCATGGCGCCGCCGATCCCCTGGAGCACGCGCGCGAGGGTGAACTGCCACAGTGTGCCGCTCGCTGCGCACAGCACCGACGACAGCGTGAACGTCACGATCGCGGAGGCAAACACCGTGCGCGCTCCGAACCGGTCCGTGACCCAGCCACTCGCCGGAATGAAAACCGCGACGGTAAGAAGATAGGCGGACATTCCGATGTTCAGATCGACCGCCGCGACCCCGAACGATTGCGCCATCTGGGGCAGCGCGGTCGCAATCACGGTGCCGTCGAGCTGCTCCATGAACAGAGCGCCCGCAACCAGCAGGGCAATGACCACGCTTTGCCGGAGGGATCTATCCATGGTCGATATTGGAACAACTCCGGCGCGGCATGTGGCTGGCTCGATCCGTCTCGCGCGCTTGGATGTATCAAACGTCATATGCGGGCGCGACCCGCTTATCCATCCATTTGAATTCGATCGGCCCCGAGCATATTGGTTGCGTGCCCTCTTCGCCAGCAAGCCTTAGCGACTCGCGTCGATGACCTCTTCGGCAGCTTCAACAGCGTTTCAGCGCCCGGGCTTTCGGACCGCAGCGTTGATCCTCGGTGCGTTGACGATCGTCCGGTTGGTCGGGCTGCGCCTCTCAACCGTCGACCTGTTCTTCGACGAATCTCAATACTGGTCGTGGTCCCGCGAACTGGCCTTTGGGTATTTCTCGAAGCCGCCCCTGCTCGCCTGGATCATCGCGGCAGCGGAGCACCTCTGCGGTTCATCGGAAGCATGCCTCCGCGCCCCGGCGCCACTGATGAATGTGGCAACCAGCCTTCTGGCTTACGCGATCGGGCGCGAGCTGCACGATGCCGCCACCGGGTTCTGGGCCGCAATGCTGACGGCGCTCGGCCCAGGCGCAGTGTTCTCCGCCCGCATCATCGCGACCGACGTGCCGCTCGTGCTGTTCTGCGCTTTGGCGCTGCTCGCCTACGTGCAGTTGTTGCGAGAGCCGGATCGGCGCTGGGCCCTGGTGCTCGGCGTCGCAATAGGGGCGGGACTGCTCGCAAAATACGCGATGATCTACTTCGTGGTCGGGATGCTGGCGGCAGCAGCGATCGAGAAGCGGGCGCGCGCCCTGTTGCGAAAGCCCGAGCTTTGGCTGGCCCTTGGATCAGCGACCCTCGTCGTGACGCCAAACATAATATGGAACGCGGCCAATGGATTCGTCACGCTGCGGCATGCGGGCGGCAACATCACCGGCGAGCCGATCGAACCGAGCATCGCGCGTCCGCTCGAATTCTTGGTGGCGCAGTTTGCGGTGTTCGGTCCCGCAGTGTTCGGCGTCGCGATCGTAGCGATAGCTGCGCAAATGGGGAAAGATCGGAACGAGCTCCTGTCCTCCGATCGCATCCTGCTCGGGTTTGCGTTGCCGCCTCTCATGATTGTCACGGCGACGGCCGCGTTCGTTCATGTCTACGCCAATTGGGCAGCCGCCGCATTCATTCCGTTTGCGGTTCTTGCGGCGGCAATCCTGGTGCGGCGGAATTTGCCCGTCCTGCTATGGGGCAGCATCGCGCTCGGGCTCGTGGCGCAGATCGCGTTGATTGCCGGCGACGCGTTTGCGATCCACATCCGCCTGCCGTTTCTCGCAAAGCCCAATCCCTACTATCGGACGCTGGGCTGGAACGCCTATGCGCGTACCGTCGGACAGCTTGCCCGCAATCTCGGCATTTCGATCATTGCCAGCGATACCCGCGCCGAAGTGGCGTCCATGCTTTACTATTGGCGCGATCAGCCGGAGCAAATCCTCGCCTGGCCGACGACCGACGACCTGCCTGGCTTCGAGCTGACCCGAGGGTTGACTGCGGCGGCGCGTCAGCCGGTGCTGTTCGTCACCCAGTGCCAGGATGCCGGCCGACTGGGGAAATTTTACGCCAAGGTTGCTCCGGTTGGCATCATCGTCCCCGAAGACCCGGTGCGGCGCGCATTTGCGGCGTTCCGTCTTGAAGAGCCGCGCGGCCCGATCGGGCCGCTGGCGCCATGCCCGGAGGGCACATGATGTGGTTCAGTGCGCCGCGATGTAGGCGTCCCGCAACACGTTCGATTCGGTTTCCAGTTCTTCCAGCCGGTGCTTCACCACGTCGCCAATGCTGACGATGCCGACGAGTTTGCCCTCGGCGAGCACAGGCAAATGGCGCACACGGTGATTTGTCATCAGGCTCATGGCGCGCTTGACGCTGTCGGTTGGCGCGACCGTAATTATCGTTTGCGGCGCGACGTCCCGCACCATCATGGAAAGCGCCTGTTCTCCATGCAGCGATATCGCATGGACGATGTCGCGTTCCGATATGAGCGTGGCAATTTTGTCGCCGCTCGTGACCACGAGAGCGGCGATGCCTCGCGCCCGCATCCGATCTGCAGCGCTTTTGAGGGTTTCAGTCGCGCGGATTGTGATGACGTCGGCCCTATTGCGATCCAGAATGCTCTGAATGCTCATGAACCCTCTCTCCTGTTCCGTTTGCAACAAGGCCCCCGCGAGCGCGCGACCTGAAGACCCTAGGGGTCGAAACATTACGTGGCAATGAACGGCGCATTACCAATTGCCCGCTGCTGCTCGCACGCCAGCGCGAAGAAATTTCGCGCGGATTCGTCCCAATCCGGATGGCGGAACGAGGCGCGGATGCGCGCCTCGTAGAGCCCGCGCGCCGCTGGATCCCGGATCCAGAGTTCCAACATGCTCCGCCACGCTTCGCCGTCGGTCGGATCGAGGCACGGCGAAAAGTCGCCGACCACTTCCGGTACGGCGCCACCGGTCGAAGCAAGGACGGCCTTACCGTATCGGAAGGCCTCGACCGCCGGAAGTCCGTACCCTTCATAGCATGATGGATAGAGACAGAATGCCGCGTGACGGTAGAGCGACGACACTGCGGCATCGTCGGCATCGGGGAACATGTGGAGCGTGCCGGCAATGCGCGGATCACGGCGCAAATCTCGCATGAGATCGTCCACCATCCAGCCCTTCCGTCCGGCGAACACCAGCTTGAAGCGTGAGCGCTGCGGAATCCCAGCTTCGAGAAGCTTCAGCCAGGCATCGTAGATCACGCGATGGCCCTTGCGCGGCTCGATCGTACTGACGAGTAGGGCATAGTGTCCTGCCTCGATGCCCGCCGGCAATGGCGTTGGCGCAGCCGAAATGCTCGCGTTGGCGCCAAGCGGACACAGCGCGGACGGGCCCAGCGCGATGCGATGTGCGTCGCAGTAGCCGCGCACGTCCGCCGCCACGGTGCGGGAACCGAATATAACGAGGTCCGCGGCCGGAAAGGCGAGTTCGCAATAGTGGCGCTGTGCCTCGACATCGGCTCGCTTATAGAAATGCGGAAACATCAGCGGAATGATGTCGTGGCAGAACAGCACGAACCGAAAGCCGACCTTCCGCTTGTCCGCCGCGATGGCCGCGATGTCGTTGTGCGTCCAGCCGGCGCCCGTGCAGATCAGCGTGTCGTTTGCGGTGAGCGCCAGAGGCTCCCCTACCACGGAATCGATCGGGAGGAACGCGCGGCGAGAGCCGTCCGGCTTCACCATCAGGGCGTGGTATTTGGGACTCATGATCGCGCGCTGCACGCGATCCGTCAGCACGGCGATGCGCGTATTGCGGATTGCGAGCCTGATCCGCTCCATGGACCGGAGAGCCATGCGGCGCGATTGCAGGAGCCACACTGCGGCCGGCCGGACAGGTGTCGGAATGCGATCTGTCTTGCGTTTGCCCCGGCGTGCCGGGCTGACGAACGAGAATGTGTCGAGCGCCGCCTCTTGCGAAATCAGAGCCTCGGCGATGTCGCGGTCGAGATGACGGAAGGCGCCGGCCTCGGGATCGAAAAATCCCAATGCCAGTTCGTCGATGTGGGTCAGCGCCCAGCGGGCGAATTCACTTTCCACCCGCACGATACCGGCCGGCGGCCCCGACCACAGGGCTGTGGTCGTGAGATCGAACACGACGCGCGCCCGGGCGCCGTTGAGAGCACCGTTCATCGATCTCGGCCAAGGCTTCGGGGTGCGATGATGGTCAGCGACGAAGCCCGGATTGAGCGAAGCGAATCCGGGAATGCGCTGTCAATATGGCAAGGCTGAGCCCGGGTTTCGCTGTCGCTCAACCCGGGCTACGGTTGACTCTACGCCCCCAGCGCCCCGCGCACGCGCTCTGGAGCGAACGGCAATTCGCGCAGCCGCACGCCGGTGAGCGCGGCAATCGCATTGCCGACCGCGCAGGCGACCACCGGGACGCCGTCCTCGCCGGCGCCGGTCGGCGGGTTGTCGGTGGAGACCACTTTCACTTCGATATTGGGCACGTCGGACATGCGCGTCACTTCGTAGTCGCTGTAGTTCGACTCCAACACGCGGCCGTCCCGGATGGTGATCTTCTCCCGCAGTACGTGGCCGAGGGCGTAGACGATGCTGCCTTCGGTCTGTGCCGCGATGTTGCGCGGCTGCACCGCAAGCCCG
>Ga0070734_10001836_pt1 | contig 28687 bp, 21 predicted proteins | sample Coa_R1_8_FD_66444 | JGI IMG/M metagenome (GOLD analysis project Ga0070734, IMG submission 66444) | Surface soil microbial communities from Centralia Pennsylvania, which are recovering from an underground coalmine fire - Coalmine... | ecosystem: Environmental > Terrestrial > Soil > Unclassified ... | reverse complement strand
GGCCGCCGCTGGTTCGTATTCCCCAGTGTGGAAGTAGGGCCGAGGTACAGGGCGGGGTTTAACTGGTCTTCGGTGACCAGATGGAATGTGTTGTTGCCCAGGTAATTTGCGGTTACAAGCCAGTCATTCCCAATCTGCCGCTGGAAGCTGAGATTCCACTGGTTCACCCAGAGCGGTTTCCAGTCCGGCGGATACGTGATGTAGGCGCCAAAAGTAGGGAACGTCATATCCCGGCTGAGCGTGATCGGCAGCGGGTTTCCTCCGGGATAGTTGGCCCACGGATTCGAGAGGTTCACGTTCTGCAAGGTGACCACGTTGCCGATGGGCGGATCCTGTCCGAACGAGCTGAGCGCATAGAGGCCTGAGCGGTCCGTGTAGCTGCCGAATGCGGCGCGCACCGTCATCTTGCCCTCGCCCTTGGGATCCCAAACCAGACCGACTCGCGGCACAAACTCGGCGTATCTTGACTGCGCGATGCTGTGGCCGGAGGTCCACTGCGAATCTCCCGGAAATACCAGGCCGGCCGGGGCGTTGACGTGCACCGTGCTGTGCACGCCTTGATTAAAGAGTCCCTGATCGAAGCGCATCCAGAGGCTTTCTTTGCTCCAGATCGGGAACCAAGGCTCCCACCGCACGCCATAGTTGATGGTCAGGCGCGAAGTCGCCTTCCAGGAATCCTGCACGTAGAGCCCGATATAGGTCTGGCGGTTATAGAAATAGGAGATGTTGCCTTGCGTCCATGTGGCCGCCGCGCCAGTCAGGAAATCCGCCATAGACAAGCCGGTAATCGTGCCGTTGAAGGTAGGCAACCCCGTGGCATTGATTCCCGATTCATAGTTGATCAGGGTTCGCAGGTAATTCACGCCGAAGCCGATCTGGTGGCTTCCGTGAACCAGGCTGAGATCTTCGGCGATGTTGGTGTCCGGGCCGGTCATATCGTGGTTGATGATGGAGTTTCCCGTGCCGATCCCGAAGCCTTGGCCGGTTACCGAAATCCGCGGCGCGGGCGCGGGGTTGTATGGAGCGTTGACACCTAGTTGCGGCCAAGTCGCGAAATTATCGACGATTTTCGGGATCTCTGCCCGGTTTTCACCAATCCGGAAGGAACTGACCACGTTGGAACCGAATAAGTAGGTGTTGCCCAGCGTGAGCGAATAGACGCGGTCTGCCTGCGCATTAGAATTCAGCGTCAGCGCGTTCTTGCCATCGAACGTCGAAGGCTGCGCAAAATTCGTGACGTAGAACCGCCCGAAGATCTGGCTTTTCGCGCTCTGTTGATAATCCACCCGTGCCACGCCCATATGCTCGCTTTGATTGGAAAGAAGTCCGTAATTCACCTGGCCGCAGACATTGGTCGATGCCGGCAGATAGCTCGCGATCTTCAGCGCAGCCGAATTCAACAGCGTCGGCGAAATCTGGTTGTTGCTAAAGCCCAGCGAAGCGGGCAGCGTAGCCTGCTTGTTGCCGTTGCATTGGGGCGAGGCGGCTACCGTAAAATTCCCCTGTAATTCTAGCGGCGTCGGGACGAACGCCGTATTCTGCGTGCCGTCCGATTTCAACTCGGTGCCCTGGTAGCCGAGAAAAAAGAACAGCTTGTCCTTGCGGATCGGTCCTCCGACCGTGCCTCCGAACTGGTTACGCTTCAGAGTGTCGCGCGTCGGCGCGAAAAAGTCCCTGGCATTGAGGTCACCGTTGCGGAAAAACTCGAAAACGTTGCCGTGAATCTCATTAGTCCCGGACTTCGTCACCGCGTTGACTGCGGCCGTGGAATGCAGCCCGTATTGCGCCGGAAGCGCGCTGGTTTCGACTTTGAACTCCTGCAGTGCGTCCGGAAATGGCAGAGGCAGGTTCAGACCGTTATAGGCATCGTTATGGTTCGCGCCATCGAGCGCATACGTCTGCTGGTTGGCGACTCCGCCGGCCACCGAAATCATGACGGTCGGATAATTCCGAACCGAGTTCAGAAAACCCCCATTCGCCCCGCCGATTGTCGCCATACCCGCCAGAAAGACCAGTTGAGTCGCATTGCGCCCATTGAGCGGCATCTCGACCACGCGCTGGTTATCCACCACCGTCCCTACGCTCGTGGTGTGCGTTTCCACCATGCTCGCGTCGGCCTGCACAACCACCTGCTCAGTGACGGAGCCGAGTTTGAGGGCAACATCGACGGTCGGGTTACTGTCCACCTGCAAGACGATCCCCGACTGCGCGTACTTGGTGAAACCATCTTTCGTGACCTCGAGCAGGTAGGGTCCGATCGGCAAATTCGCCAAAACATACGCACCATCGGCTCCGCTGGTCGCGCTGCGGACCGCGCCGGTGGCGGTCTGAGTCGCTTTCACCGTGGCGTCGGTCACGGCCAACCCGCTGGAATCGCGGACGGTCCCGGTTATTTGAGCGGTCGACTGAGCCCATAGTGAGCCGCTGGCGGCCAAGAGGCCGAACATCAATGCCTTTGCGGAGTTCATAGATTTTCCCCTCAGAAGTTGCTTACGAGCCGACACGTAGCCCCCAAACGCGAAAGGAGCTGATCACCCGGTCTTCGACCCCGTAGGCAGTCATGCTACTGCGAGTCCGGAAACGCGTCAAGTTTGCGACGCCTTTCGCGCAAACCGATCGTCTCGTGATAACAGCCACTATTTCAAGAGCCTATAGCCCCTGAAGATCTGGCGATAACCGGTGACTCACCGCACATTCCAGTTACTGGGGCGGGCAGATTCGACGTTTGTCCATGACCTCTCGGAGCGTCATCAATGTCGCAAGCCTCGGATATTGAACAGAATACATTGTATGTAACCGGTGAGTAACCGAGTCCACGACAGGCAATTCTATGAATCGACGGCTTGATGCGTCCGGAAGACGGCCCGCGGTAGCCGTGAGATCACACCGGTGACTCACCGGTTTAGTCGTGACAATAGACCGCTGGGGGCTGATAATTCAATGGCACGGCCGATGTCTGGCCATCCGAGGGGCTTATAAAGTTGATGACGAAATGGCTGTTTGCCGCTCTCTTCCCTTTTTTGCCGGTTCCGTTTCTGAGTGCGCAGGCGACGGCTGCCGCCGAACGAGCGGTACTCGATAAATACTGTGTCAGCTGCCACAATGCCAAGCTGAAGACGGGCGGGCTGGCGCTGGATCAGCTGGACCTGTCGAAGATTGGGGAAAACGCCGAACTGGGCGAGAAAATTGTCCGCAAGCTCCGCGCCGGGATGATGCCTCCCCTCGGCGTGCGCCGCCTGGATCCGGCGGCGTATGAAGCCCTGACCACGTGGCTTGAAAATGAACTGGACCGGTCCGCCACCGCCAAACCGAGGTATGAACCGCCAGGGTTGCACCGGGTCAATCGGACCGAATACGCGAACGCGGTCAAAGACGTCTTGAATCTGGATGTTGATGCGGCCGAATTCCTTCCGGTCGATGATTCCAGTTATGGCTTCGACAACGTCGCCAGCAGCTTGGGAGTCTCGCCCGCGCTTGTGGAAGGATACATGTCGGCGGCGGCGAAGATCAGCCGGCTGGCGCTCGGACATGAGACGTCCCCCAGCCAGAAGAAATATATCGCCGCCCAGGACTATTCGCAGGAGGAGCACGTCGAGGGACTGCCCTTCGGGACACGCGGCGGGATGTTGATCAACCACTACTTCCCGGCCGATGGCGAATACGTCATTTCCTGGTTCCCGGTCCGCGGCAACACGGGCGAGTTGTACGGCTCGGAACGCAAAGACGAGCACCTGGAAGTTCTGCTTGACGGGCAGCGGGTCAAGATGTTCGACATCGCCAAGATTCCCAACGGCACCGACAACGATAAGAACGAGACACGCCTGACCGTGAAGGCCGGAATGCATAAAGTAGGCTTGGCCTTTCTCAACGCGACCGATGTGCCGATGGACGACCTGAATCAACATTACCTGCGGAGCGTGCTGGACACTAACCCGATCCCCGGCTACATTTTTTCGCCGCAGGTCAGCCAGGTCATCATTATGGGACCCTACGACGGCGCACGCCCCAAGGACACTCCGAGCCGCCGCAAAGTGTTTGTGTGCCAGCCGGCCGGCGATAGCGAAGAAGTCGGTTGCGCCAAGAAGATCATCGCCAATCTGGCCACCCGCGCGTACCGGCGTCCGGTTACCGACGGAGATGTCGAGAGCCTTCTGAACCTATACCAGAAGGGCCGGAACAAGGGCGGATTCGAAGACGGCATCGAGATGGCCCTGCAGTACATCCTGGCCGATCCCGAATTCATTTTCCGCGGAGAGGTGGATCCGGCGAACGTCAAGCCGGGACAGCCGTACCGTATCAGCGATCTGGAACTGGCGTCGCGGCTGGCATTCTTCCTGTGGAGCAGCCCGCCGGACGCGGAACTGATCGGGGTGGCCGGGCAGAACAAGCTGCACGACCCTAAGGTTCTGGAGCAGCAGACGCGCCGCATGCTGGCGGATGCACGGTCGCACGAGCTGGTCAAGAATTTCGCCGGCCAGTGGCTGCAATTGCGCAATCTGCCGAGCACCGCGCCGATCACGCAACTATTCCCCGATTTCGACGACAATCTGCGCCAGGCGTTCCGGACCGAGGCCGAGATGTTCTTCGAGAGCATCCTGCGCGAGGACCGCAGCGTGGTTGACCTGTTGAACGCCGACTACACGTTCGTCAATGAGCGCTTGGCGCGGCACTACGGCATCCCCAACGTATACGGGAGCCAATTCCGCCGCGTGACGCTGACGGGCGATCTGGATGTACGCCGGGGATTACTGGGAAAGGGCGCCATTGAGCTGGTCACATCCGAGCCCGACCGCACCTCGCCAGTGCAGCGCGGCAAGTGGGTCCTGATGAACCTGCTGGGCATCATTCCGCCGGACCCGCCGCCCAACGTCCCGCCGCTACGCCAGAGCGATAAGATGGCAAACGGGCAGCCGGTGCCGCTCGAAATATCCATGCGCGAGCGCATGGAGGAGCATCGGGCGAATCCCGCGTGCGCCAGTTGCCACAAGATGATGGACCCGATCGGCTTTACGCTCGAGAATTTCGATGCGGTTGGGAAATGGCGCGTGAATGAGTTCGGCAAAAAGCTGGACGTGTCCGGGCAGCTCAGCGACGGCAGCAAGGTAGGCGGGCCGGCGGGGATGCGCGACGGGTTGATCCGCTATTCGCCCCAGTTCGTGCGTGTAGTGACCGAGAAGCTGCTCACCTATGCGCTCGGCCGCGGCGCGGAGTACTATGATATGCCGGTCGTGCGCTCGGTGGTCCGTGAAGCTGCGCCGGCGAACTACCGCCTGACTTCGTTGATCGTGGGTATTGTAAAAAGCGCGCCCTTCCAGATGAATCTGAAGGTGGAAGAGGCCGGAACCCCTCGCCAGACGGCGAGCGTGGTTCGCAAAGAAGGACAGTAAGCTAAGGAGGCGTTGCCGTGTTCGTTACGAAAAAGCACATTGACCGCCGCACATTTCTCCGCGGTGTGGGCGTCACTTTATCGTTGCCGCTGCTGGACTCGATGACTCCGGCGTTATCGGCGCAAACCAAGGCGGTCAACCCCAAGACGCGCTTCCTGGCGATCTTTTCACCGCACGGCTGGTCCCCGACCTACTGGGCGGATGGGCGGGCGGACATCCCGCAGACTGAAGGGCGCAACATCGGCCTCGGACTCATTCACAAGCCGCTGGCGCCCTGGCAGGACAAACTGACGATTGTGAGCGGCCTGGATGCAACCTCCTCGATGCCGCCTCCGGGATCGAGCGGCGGAGACCACTCGCGCGCGTCGGCCACTTTCACCGGGGTCGCGCCCAAGAAGACCGCCGGCGCCGATATCTACTGCGGCGCCAGCGTGGACCAGCTTGTCGCGCAGAAGTACGGTCAGGATACCCTGCTGCCGTCCATCCAGCTCGCCATCGAAGACCCCGGCGCCAACACCGGAATCTGCGGCTGGGGTTATAGCTGCGCGTATTCGAATTCGATTTCATGGGCATCGCCGACCAAGCCGCTGCCGCACGAGATCAATCCCATGGTGGTGTTCGAGCATTTGTTTGGCGACGGCAGCACGCAGGAAGAACGCGTCGCCCGCCGCCAGACCACGGGCAGCATTCTGGATGCCGTCACGATGAAGCTGACCCGCTTTCAGAAAACTTTGCCGGCTGCCGATCGCAACCGGCTCAACGATTACCTCGAAGCGATTCGGGAAATGGAACGCCGGCTGCAGATCTCCGCGCAGCGCTCGGCTGAAGCGCCTTCGCTCGATGTCCCGTTCGGCGTGCCCGACTCCTTCGACGAGCACATCAAGCTGCATTTTGATCTCACCGCGCTGGCATTCCAGGGCGATATCACGCGCGTGGCTTCGCTGATGTACGCTCGCGACGTCAGTCTGCGCAGCTATCCGGAATCGACCGTGACCACCGCCAATCACCCGGCTTCGCATCACGGTGAAGATCCCAAGCGCCGCGAGGATTGGGCGAAGATCAACCAGTACCACATGAAGTGTTTCGCCCGGTTCCTGAAAAAGCTGCAGGATACTCCGGAAGGCGACGGCAACCTGCTCGACCACTCGCTGATTCTGTGGGGCAGCAACATGGGCAACGCCAACCAGCACAGCCACGTCAACGTCGGATACCTGATGGCAGGCGGCGCTTCCGGCCGGCACAAACCGCAATTGAACGTCAAGACAAAGGGCCCGACCTCGAATATGCTGCTCACCGCGCTGCAGGTGATGGGGGTGGAACGCGACAGCATTGGCGACAGCACGGGAACCATCTACAGCTAGCGGGGAGAGCAGAACATGAGACGAGCCATGATTGGATTGTGTGTCGGTCTCCTGCTGGCGACAGCCGGTCTGGCGGCGGGTAGCGACGTCGCCGATGCCGTCATGAACAAAGACAAGGCGGCGGTGAAATCGCTGTTGGAAAAGAAAGCCGATGTGAACGCGGCTCAGGCCGACGGCACGACCGCCCTGCACTGGGCCGCGCGTCAGGATGATATGGAGACCGTCGACGCGTTGATTCGCGCCGGCGCTAACGTGAACGCAGCGAACCGGGACGGCGCCACCGCCATGTACCTGGCCTGCGTGAACGGCAGTGCTCTCATGGTGGAGAAACTGCTCAAAGCCGGCGTCGACGCCAATGCAACCTTCCTGATGCATGGCGAGACGGCTTTGATGGAAGCATCGCGCACTGGCAATGTAGATGCCGTCAAAGCTCTGCTGACTCACGGCGCCCAAGTGAACGCCAAGGAAACACTGCGCGGGACTACGGCGGTGATGTGGGCTGCGGAGCAGGATCACGCCGATGTCATCCGCTTACTGGTCGACCACGGGGCCGACCTCGGCGCCAATTCTATCGTCAACGAGCCCAAGAAACGCTACGGCGTGAATTACAAGGGCACCGAATTCAAATCGGGCGGCATGACCGCCCTGGTGCTGGCATCCCGCGAAGGCGCACTCTCTTCGGTCGAAGCACTGGTTGCCGCCAAGGCCGATGTCAACCAGGCGACCGGCGACGGCAGCACGGCAATGCTGGTGGCTATTCAAAACGGGCATTACGACGTAGCGAGGTTTCTGCTGGAGCACGGCGCCGATCCCAACCTCGCGAACGAAAAAGGCTGGAACCCGCTGTATCTCGCGGTGAAGCATCGCAATATCGAAACCGGCACTATTCCGGTGCCGAACGCCGATCAAGCGCTGGATTTCATCAAGCGGTTGCTGGAAAAGGGCGCGAATCCGAATCTGCGATTGAAGGCAAACACGGAGATTCGCAACGGGCAGCGCGCCACTTGGCTGAACGAAGCGGGAGCGACGCCGTTCCTCCGGGCCGCGCTATGCGGCGACGTCGAAGTGATGAAGCTCTTGATGGCTCACGGAGCCGATCCCAGCATCTCCACCAGCGATCACACTACGCCGCTGATGGCTGCCGCAGGCGTCGGCTACACCGACGGGTTCATTCACGACCGTTCCGAAGAAGAGACCATCGAGGCGATGAAGATGATTGTCGACCTCGGCGCGAAGGTGAATGACGCCAACGACGCGGGACTGACGGCGCTGCATGGCGCCGCGCATAAAGCCTCTTTGGCGGAGATCCGGTTCCTGGTGGATCACGGCGCCGATCTCGCCGCCAAGGATAAGGGCGGCTCGGAAAGCAGCCAACGCTTTGGACAGAACAAGGAAGGGTTGCTGCCGCTCGATTGGGCGCAAGGCGTAACCATCGGGGTGCAGTCTGCGATCTATCACGCGGAGGCTGTCGATCTCATCACGAAGCTCATGAATGAGAAGGGGATTCCGATTCCGACCAGGACGCGCACGATCGGTGGCAACGCCGTCGCCAAAAAGTAAGCGGGTCATTCGTCTTCCGGCGATTCTGCTGGCGGGCTGCGCCTTGGCGCAAATGCCCGCCAAAACCGTGCTCGACGGTATTTACACCTCCCCGCAGGCGAAGCACGGCCAGACGGTCTATGAACGCAGCTGCGCCAGCTGCCACCGGGCAGATCTCAGCGGGTTTTCCGGCCCACCCCTCAAAACCGATCTGTTTATGGACCGCTGGCGGGAATTCAACCTGAATGTGCTCGCCGACCTGATTGAGAACACCATGCCGGCGGACAATCCCGGCACGCTGGCGAAGAGCGACTATCTCGACGTTCTGGCGTACATTCTTCAAGCCAACGACATTCCAGCCGGAAAGAAGCCCCTGACCGCGGACCTGCTTACGAGCACGCTGCTCGTGGGAAAAGAAGGTTCCAAGCCGCTGCCGACCAGCGCGCAGGTAGCCTCGATCGGCTGTGTGACGCTCGACACCGGCAACGGCTGGTTCCTGACTCATGCCACTGAGCCCGCTCGCACCTTGAACCCGTGGGAGATTACGCCGGAGGAACTCAAGTCAGCCAAGGCGCAGGCGCTCGGTGACCAGCTGTTCCGTTTGCAGAACATTACGGACCTACCCGGGTTTGACCGCGATAAAATAAACAGCGCCAAGGCCGAGGCGAAAGGAGTCCTGGTCCGGCAGCCGAAAAACGAACGCATCAATCTGATGTCTTTACAAAGCGTGGGTGAAAACTGCGAGCCATGACGAAGGTCCTGATGGCGATTGTTTTGACGGCGCTGCCCGGATTCCCGCAGGGCAGCCGGAGCGTGCTTGACGGCGTGTACACCGACGCGCAGGCTAGGCGCGGCGAAGCCGCATACGGGATCAATTGCGCCAAATGCCACGAAGGCGCCGATGTCGATGGCCCCCCGCTGAACGGCGATCCGTTCATCGACCGCTGGCGCGAGGACCGGCTGACCACCCTGTTCACCTTCATCCGCACCAATATGCCGCGCGATTCGCCCGGGAAATTGCCCGAATCGGATTATCGTGACATCGTCGCTTATCTTCTGCAGGCCAACGGATATCCGACCGGCAATGCGGAGCTGACGCCGACCGCGGTAGAGAACATACAACTGGTAGGCAGGGACGGTCCGAAACCGCTGCCCACCAACGCGCTGGTTGTGGCGGTGGGCTGTTTCATGCCCGCCGACAAGGATACCGGAACCCTGACGCGCGTCGCGGCGCTTTCCCGTACGCGCACGGCAGACAGCAGTACTCCCGAAGAGTTGAAGCGGTCGGCAGCGGCGCCGCCCGGCTCTCAACAATTCAAGCTGCAGAACCTGTCGGATTTCAAACCGGAATCCTTCAAAGCGCACAAGGTGCAGATTAAGGGCGTCCTGATCCGACAAGCCAACAACGATCGAATCAATGTGACGGCGCTGGATTCGCTCTCGGCGGATTGCCAATGAAAATCGGCGTCCTGGCTCTGATGGGTCCCTTGGCGTTCGCGCAGACTGTGCTCGATGGCGTGTACACCGCGGCGCAGGCGAGGCGCGGTGAAACCGCATACCAGATGAATTGCGCCGGCTGCCACGGCGAGACGCTGGACGGCCGCGCCATGGGCCCGCTGCGGGGGGATAAATTCCTGGACCGCTGGCGCGAAGACAACCTCGCTCCGCTGTTCGATCACATTCGCACCCGCATGCCCGCGAACGCCGCTGGAAGCCTGAGTTCTGCCACGTATCTCGATATCCTCGCTTACATCCTGCAGGTAAATGCGTATCCTCCGGGACCTCAGGAGTTGACCCAGGATTCCGTGGCGAAGTTCAAGCTCGTGGGTAAGGATGGTCCGAAATCGCTGGGGAGTAACACGCTTGTCGCAGTGATCGGCTGCTTCCGCAGGTCAAAGGACGATTGGATCGTCGGCTCCGCGACCGAACCGGTTCGCACCAGAAATGCCGATGAGATTACCGCGGAGGAGCGGAACCGGGCGGCGTTGGCGACCCTGGCCGCTCAGGAATTTCAGATGGGTAACCTGGATGAATTGTCTGGCGTGAAGCCGGAGACCTTACTCAATCACAGAGTAGAGGTGAAGGGAGTCCTGCTGCGGCGGCCTGGCAGAGATCGTATCAATGTCCTGGCGGTGGATAGCATCGCCGAAAGCTGCCAATAGGAAAAAACATGCTCGAAAAATTGCTGACAACCCGGGGCGGCCTGGCGCTGCTGCTGATCCGGTTTCCGCTCGGCCTGGACATGTTTGTGCACGGCTATCAAAAGGTCACGCACATCCCCTCGACGATGCGCTACTTCGACGGTTTGAACGTGCCGCACCCGTTTGCCTGGCTAGCGATGATTGCGGAGTTTTGCGGCGGCCTCGGCCTGATGTTCGGGCTGCTCAGCCGGATCGCGGCCTTCGGCGTCGCCTGCACAATGGTCGTGGCGGTCTTCCTGCGGCACCTGCCTTATGGGTACCTGATGAACTGGCATGGAGCGTTGCCCTTTGGAACCGAAGGCTACGAATACCACACGCTTGCGGTCGGAATGGCTTTGGCCGTAATGTGGGCCGGCGCCGGCGCGTTCTCGCTGGACGCCCGGCTGGCGACCCGTGTGCGTTCCCGCGCACCTGTGACTACCCCGGAGCCGGCTTTCGCGCCGCAGTCCTAGGCCCCCCGCTACTTTCGCGAGACCGCCGAAGCGGAGCGGCTTTTTCCGCAGTGTATAATCGGGTTCGGGGGGGAGGACGGCGGGAGATGGAGGTCCGCGACGACGCGCTGGCGGCGGAAGTCGAACGGATTCTGGAGAGCGACACGTTCCGGAACTCCGACGCCCTGCGGCGCCTGCTCCGCTTCCTGGCCGATAAACGCCTGGCCGGCGAGGCGGACCAGTTAAAGGAATACTCGGTCGGCATCGACGCGCTGGGGAAGCCGGCCACCTACGATCCGCGCCACGATTCCACCGTTCGGATCCAAGTCAGCCGCTTGCGGCAAAAGCTGGCGGAGTATTACCGAACCGAAGGCAAGAACGACGCGATGCTGGTCGACTTGCCCAAGGGCCGGTTCAAGCTGACCTGTGAAGAGAATGTGATGGTGGCGGCGCGCCCCGCGGTCGAAGAGCGCGCAAGCGCCGCCGTAACCCTTAGCCAAACCCGGACACGCCTGAACCGGCGTGTGCTGCTGTTGAGTACGGGCCTGTTGGTGGCGGTGATTTGGGCGTTGATTGCGACTGCTCAGGCATGGCGGGAGCGCGAGCGCACACGTCTGTTTGCCGCTCTGTGGACGCCCGAGCTGGAGCAACTCTGGCAGCCCTTCCTGAACTCGGAAAAACCGCTGCTGATTTCGATTGCAGATCCCCCGTTCGTCCAGTTCAAGGGTTTCGGAGCTTACCGCGATCTGACGTTGAACCGTTGGGATGACATCATGAAATCGCCGGCCGTGGCCTCGATCCGCAAAGCGCTCGGCAACGTGGACGTGCAGCCCAACGTTTACTATGCACCCATGGGCGAGGTGAACGCGTCGTTCCTCATCGGAAAACTGCTGGGTCCACGCGTGCAAGGGCTCTCGCTGCTGCGAACCAGCGAACTCTCGTTCCAGCAACTCGCAAATAACAACGTGCTGTTCATTGGCGCGCCAGTGTTTTTCGAGAATCAACTGCAGGGCCTGCCGGTGCGCCTGGAACTGGTGAATGCGCGGCCGGGTATCCACATTCTGCATCCGCGCTCAGGCGAACCGGCGGTAATGGCCGATCAGGTTCCCACCGGTTCTTCGGAAGACGGAGAAGCGTATGTCCTGGTAACGCACGTGCCCGGCCCTCTGGGTACCAGCGAGATCGAAGCCTTCACCAGCAACCGCACGCCCGGCCGGCTGACGGCGGTGGAATGGTTCACCGAGCCCAGTCACGCCCGGATCTTGGCCGATAAGCTGCGGGCGCCGGATGGGCGGATACCCCGGTATTTTCAGGTGGTCCTGAAAGTCAAGTACAAAGCCGGCGTGCCGACCGAGACTTCCTATGTGATGCACCGCGAAGTGCGCGTCACGGGAAATCTGTAACGCTCCATCAGCCATCTTTGCTTCCGCGGCGTGAACCGGCGGTGCGTTCCTGCAGCGTCGCGGCGTGCCGACCGAAGCCTCCTATGTGATGCATCGCGAAATGCGCGCCACGGTCCCGGCTATTTGCGCGGCACGGCCCGGCCGTAAACCTCTATCCAATCGACGCGCGTGCCTCCGCCCGGCCCGCCGCCGCTGCCCCGCATGAGATCGGTGAAGCCGATTTCGTCGACGCGGCTCAAATCCGGGTCCTTCTTCCATTGGCCGTCGATCGTCTCGACCACGCCTCTGCCGATGTCCAGCCCGCGCCACCGCACGTCGGCCAGTGCGAATTCGGTGACATTCCAATCGGCGCTGTAGGATTCGGCGTGATCGCCCACCAGAAACGTGCCATCGACCAGCCTTAAAACCGGGCGCAGGAGATGGAAGCCGGCCATCTTGATCCGCCATCGGATCTTGGCGACCGGCCCGCTTAAATCAACAAAGTTATTTTTCTCGCGCAGCGTGAGCGCCCAATTGACCGGCGAGGATCCGGACCAGATGTAGGTGGGGTCGTCGGCGGGCGCCGCGTGCCGCACGAGCCGGATATCGAGGTTGGGCGCGCCGTAGAGTTTCAGTTCCAGGTTCGCGCTTTCCAGGTGATCCTGCCGCACCGCAGGCTCCTGCTTACCGTCCGTGACCAGAGGATCTTTCCAGCTTTCGCGGAAGAACAGCGGAGGCCGGTGATCTTCGGGATACTCCCGGCGCGCCCCGTTTCGGGCCGCGGGCTGAGCCGTCGCGGCAGCCCCGAGCAGCAGGAGCGCACCAATGCCCGTGCAGAATCTCGCATAAATGGGGAACACCTTGTCGAGCCTGGAAAGCTGGTACGCCCGGGCCGATTCGAACGGCCGACCTTTTGCTCCGGAGGCAAACGCTCTATCCAGCTGAGCTACGGGCGCACGGGGGATCTCTTCAATTGTAAAACAAATCCCTGGTGGTGATTATGATACGATGCAGAAGGACCAGTTCCCTCCTCGCGGAGAGGTGGCTGAGTGGTCGAAAGCAGCGGTTTGCTAAACCGTCGTAGGGGCCTAAACCTCTACCGGGGGTTCGAATCCCCCCCTCTCCGCCAGATCATAGAATCGTTCTTGTTGCCGCTAAACCCGTTGGAATCACTAGTACTTGCCCGGTTAGATAGTTCGCAACTTCTCAAAAGGCTCCCGAAACGACATCCGCAACTCGCCCCCTTTCCAGGATGCCTGTTCCAGCAAAAGGCGCAGCAGTTTGCGCTGTTCGGTCCCCAACTGTTCCAGAAATAGATCTGCGGCTTTGCTGGTGATGGACATGAGGTCGACGGCTTGGTGGACCGGCGGTAGGAGTGCTGCGTCAGCTGTTCGGATCTTCTGTCGGATTCGTTCCTGTTGCTGCCGGTTCTCCTCGGCTTTCTTGTCGTAGGTCGCTGCGTCAATCCTTCCGTCGAGGCGGTCTTCGTACAGGATCTCAAGGCGGGTACGCGTTCGTTCCAGATCCCTCTGCTCTCGCCGGACTGTCTGCGCGCGAGCGGCGCGCTCCGTATGATCCGATTCCGCTACTTCGGACTGCAACCACACCAAAACCGGTGGCGGCACCACGAGTTCGCGCAGACAAGCGGCAAACTGTTGCTCCAAGACCTCCTCGCGTGTATAGCGCTCGCCGCATTTGCCGCGGTATCCGGTGCAGTGGTAGTCGACGTATCGGCCTTTTTTGAGTTCGCCAACTAGCGAGCACCCGCAGTGGCCGCACTTGATCAACCCCGCTATATCCCAGTTCCTGCTCCTTGCTCGACACCCGAGCGTACAGGACGCCACCGCGCGTGACGTCATTCGTCGCGCCTGCCATTTTCGGCTTGGTTTTTCGATTGGGCATATGCATGAGCTTACCTGAAAATCCGACCTCCGCTCGATCTGCGTGTCCAAATTAATGGATATTACGCCGCCTTCGGAACCCTAGTCGTCTCGCTGTTTTCATTCCTGTTCGTCGCACGGTCCCAGGCACGGAGGATGTCGACAAACGCAAGCAATCGACTACGACTCCGCACCCATTCCTCGTCGGTGAGGGTGCGCTCCAGGAGGGTATCAACAGAGGCCCGTGCGGCGACCTCTAAAAATTCGGCGCCCGGTGGAACGGCTCTGCATGATTGCCAAAAGCGTGCGTGGCCATTGATTCTCCAAGAGCATCTAGCCAAGGTCGCCCCTCCTTGAAGGATTGTAACGGCCTCTCCCAATTGAGTCTGAGAATGGCTCTCACCTATATAGGTAGGGAAATGAGGATTTCAGGACAGGTTTTTGGATGGATTCTTCAGACTTGTTTTCGGCTACTTGCGGGGTCGAGCCTTGGCCGGATCATATGCCAAGAATCGTCGCCGTAGTTTCTTACCCCACTGACGGTCCGGTTCCAGGGAACGCCGGACGGCCTCCTGGCGCAGCGCGTCCAAACCCAGGTAATCAAGTGCTTCGAGGGACTGTAAGTTTACTCCCTCCAATCGGGCTCTACTGCCCGCGTTTGATCCTCCGGCAGGCCGAGATCTCGTTTGCCGTGCTCCCAATCGATCTTCGCACTCACGCTGGACTCGAGGTCAACCGAGGCTTGAAGATCGCTCGACTGATCCTCTGTGAGTGGCATCCAGCGTGTCCGGTCAACTCTGGATTTCGCACGTCGCGCACGTGCCAGAGCGACTCGCGCTGCCCGGCGGCTTTCTTTTTGTAAACACCGGCCTGGTGCTGAAAGCCGAGACCGAGGCCGAGTTAGCAAGTGCGATGGCCCATGAGATCGCGCATGTCGCGGCCCGCCACGGCACTCGTCAGGCATCGCGTGGACAGATTGTGAATCTGGCGAGCCTGCCGCTTATTTTCCTGGGCGGATGGCCGGGATACGCGGTGCGGCAAGGCGCCAGTTTGGCGCTCCCGTTGACTTTTCTGAAGTTCTCGCGCGGTTTTGAACAGGAGGCTGACCTGCTCGGACTCCAATACCTATATAAGGCTGGCTACGATCCGACGGCGTTTGTGGACTTTTTCGAGAGGATGGAAGCGTTGGAAAAAAAGAAGCCCGGCACGGTTTCCGAGCTCTTCCGCTCCCACCCCAACATGTCCAGCCGCATCAAGAACACACAGAAGAATGTGCAGGAACTCCTCAAGCAGCAACCGCAGTACGTAGTCACGACGTCGGAGTACCGCGAATTAAATCAGTATTTGGCGCGGATGTTGAACCAGAGGAGAAACCAGCCCGCGAGCACCGGTCCAACGCTGCGTCGCCCGCCAAAGGGCGCAACCGATCCGATTGAGGATCGTGATGGAACCAAAGCCGAGTCCGATGACGAGCGGCCCACTCTGAAACGGCGGCCCTGAAAAGGGAGCTGTCCCAAACGGACCAGTGGTGTCCCAAAACGTTCACCCGTGGCTCCCGCAACCCCGGAGGGCGTTTGTCTAGCCTGCGGCCGCACTTGGTTGTCTGATTGCATAGTTATCCACTTTAGACCATCCCAGGGAGAAGACATGCGAAAGCAGAAGTACGCTCTTTTTGCGGTGTTAACCGCCTCCGTCCTACTGGCTGTTGGCTACAGCACTCGGGCGACGGCCGCTGATCAGATAGATCTCGCGGCGCTCAAGACATTTGCACCGCTGCCGGATGTTGTCCCCGGCGGCTCGGGCGCTCCGACGGAAGAGCAGATCTCGCTTGGCAGGATGCTCTATTTCGATCCCCGCATCTCCAAGAGCCAGACGATCTCCTGCAATTCGTGCCATCCTCTCGCCAAGTATGGTGTGGATGGCCAAGCGACGTCGGAGGGTTACCAGGGCCAACATGGCGACCGCAATGCGCCGTCGGTTTACAACGCGGCCGGCCACTTCGCCCAGTTCTGGGACGGCCGCGCAGCCGATGTGGAGGAGCAAGCCAAAGGTCCCGTGCGAAACCCCGTTGAGATGGCCATGTCGTCGGAGCAGGAAGTGGCGGCACTTCTGCGCTCCATGCCTGAGTATGTCCAGGCTTTTCAGCGTGCTTTCCCTAAAGATCCAGAGCCGGTCTGCCTCGACAACATGGGTATCGCCATCGGGGCGTTTGAGCGCAAGCTGCTGACACCCGGCCGCTGGGACAAGTTCCTGCAAGGCGATCAGGCTGCACTCGCAGCCCGGGAGAAATCCGGCCTCCGCGAGTTTCTCTCGGCTGGTTGTCAGGGTTGCCACTCAGGACCCTTCCTCGGCGGGGCCTCCTTTCAGAAACTTGGTGTGGCAAAGCCCTATCCCGACTCTTCCGACCCTGGCCGGTACAAAGTCACTCAATCCGAGGCCGACCGTATGTTCTTCAAAGTGCCTTCATTGCGGAACGTAGCGATGACCGGACCGTATTTTCACGATGGCAAAGTGACGTCCCTTCGAGAGGCCGTCGCGCGGATGGCCGAGTATCAGCGGGGCCGGGCCCTGAGCGAACGGCAGGTTGAGAACATTGTTACCTGGCTCGGGGCACTGACTGGCGACATTCCGGTTGACTATATTAAGGAACCGCCGTTACCGAAGAGCACTTCGACAACTCCCAAACCTGAGACTGGAGATTAGGTACATGAACATGTCCAAACTATTCAAAATCGCCGCCGCCGTGGGACTTCTCGCCTTGGTCGTGATGCAATTCTTCCGGCCAGCACGGACCAACCCCACGTCTGATCCAAGCGTATCCTTCGAGGCTGTTGTTAAGCCGCCTCAAGAGGTGGTTTCCAGCTTGAAGCGCGCCTGTAACGACTGCCATTCCAACCAGACCGTTTGGCCCTGGTACAGCAACATCGCGCCGGTCTCCTGGCTGGTCGCCAGCGATGTGAATGAGGGCCGGGTTCATCTTAATTTTTCGAACTGGATGCAACCGGGAGCCGAAGGCGAAAAGCCGGAAGTTAGTGAACTATGCGAACAGGTGAAGGCTGGAAAGATGCCTTTGCGCGCATATACCCTGTTGCACCCACAAGCGAAGCTCACTGATCTGGAGGTTGCTGGGTTGTGTGCGCTACCAGCCGGAGAGGCACAGGCAGAGGTCGCCGAACCCAGATAGATCTATTGACGTCCCTCGCTGCGGAACGATCTCGCAGACCGGAAACTGCCACAAACTAATTCGATTAGGCCATCAACTTGCGTTGTCGAAAGTGTGCCGTACGAAGGCAGGGTGCTTCGAGTAGACATTTTGCAAGGTGACTCTGGCCAATGCGCAACTTGGTTTCTGAACTTGTAGGCACAACATCCGGCATCGTCAACGGGCTGAGGATCGTGGTAGCCCGGCCGCGAGCCAGGCGAGCGCTGGGCATTGGGGGCTGGATCTTATGTTTGTCAGTCTTAGCGGTCCCGATCTGGCTGGAGATGCGCACGGCGTGGCTGCAGTCCCACATTCTTTCGGCGATCTCCGCCAAGCTTACATTTGAAGTGCAGCAGGCGCCAAGCGCCCAAGTCCGCTATCCTTCTGCGGGACCTTACGACCGCCGGCTCGGCTACACGAGGCTGCCAGTCTTCCAGGAGAATCTCAAGACGAGGGGTTTTGATGTGAGGGCGCAAGCCAGGCCTTCCTGGCTCTTACGGAGTCTCTCGGATCTGAGATTGTTTGCGGTATACCCGGCGAAAAGCCAAGCTGGGTTGCAGCTTCTCGATCGGGAAGGCCGGGCCCTGTTTGCCCGGCAGTATCCGGAGCGGGTCTATCAGAATTTCGAAACCATCCCAGCCCTGATTGTGGTCAGCCTTCTGTTTATTGAAAACCGCGAACTTCTGGATGCGACCACTCCGCGCCGAAACCCTGCGGTGGAATGGGACCGCTTCGTACAAGCGTTCCGAGACGTCGCGCTCCAACCGATCCGTCCCGCGCACTCCCTCTCGGGCGGGAGTACGTTGGCCACGCAATTGGAGAAAGTTCGACACTCTCCGGGCGGTCGTACTGCGTCGCCAATGGAAAAGCTTCGCCAGATGACCAGCGCTTCCCTGCGCGCATACCGGGACGGAGAAGAAACCATGACGGCGCGCAGGCAAATTGTCTGCGACTATCTCAACTCACTGCCACTGGCATCCCAGCCCGGCTTTGGGGAAGTGATCGGCCTTGGAGACGGACTCTGGGCGTGGTTTGGAGCCGACTTCACCGCCGTCAACCTCCTTCTCGGTTCGCCAGCACGGCAAGCCCCCGATCAGTTCCTCGTGGAGCGGGGGATCGCGTATCGCCAAGCGGTTAGCCTGCTGTTGGCGATCAAGAAGCCGTCGTTCTACCTCCGGCAGGATTGGACTGCCCTGAATCGCCGCGTCGATGTCTATCTCAGATTGTTTTCGCAGGCAGGCGTCATACCCCCGACTCTCCGCGACGCCGCGTTGAACACCCGTTTGAAAGTCCGCGAGCAGGCCCCTGCTGCCGCCCCCGTCGACTTCATGGAGAACAAAGCGGGAGACTCCATCCGTGCGGATCTGCTGCGTTTGCTCGGCATGGAAAGCACTTACGACCTCGACCGCCTGGATTTTACGGTGCGGACAACACTGGACGATTCTGCGAACGGAGCCGCCGCCAGAATGCTGAATCAGCTATCCGACCCGTCACACGCGATCGCCGCCGGGCTGACGGGAGAGCGCTTGCTGAGTCCCGAGGGTCTGGATTCGGTAATTTACAGCTTCACCTTATTTGAGCGAACCCCAACCGGCAATTTGCTCCGCGTGCAGGTCGACAATCTGAACCAGCCGCTGAACGTGAACCGCGGGACCAAGCTGGAGCTGGGTTCAACCGCAAAGTTGCGCACACTTGCGACGTACCTTGAAATCATCTCCGAGCTGCACGGAAAGTACTCCACGCTTGATTTGATGCAGTCCAAGCCAGTTCTCTTGAATCCTCAGGATCACCTTAGCCATTGGGCCATTGAGTACCTGGCCTCAGCATCCGACCGGAGCCTTTCGCCGATGCTCGAAGCCGCCATGAATCGAACGTACCCGCCAAACCCCAACGAACGGTTCTTCACGGGCGGCGGCCTGCACCAATTTGCCAACTTCGACTCCAAGGATAACGGGCGCGTCATGGCCGTTCGCGAAGCCTTCCAAGCGTCGGTCAACCTGGTCTTTATCCGGCTGATGCGCGACCTGGTGAGCTACTACATGTTCCGCCAGGGAGGCGTGTCGGCTGCCATCCTTGAAGATGAAAATGATCCAGCGCGCTCACGCTATCTCAGCCGCTTTGCGGACTGGGAAGGAAAGGAGTTCCTCGGCCGCTTCTGGAGGAGATATGCGCCGCAGACGCCAGACGACGCCCTGAAGTCGTTGATAAACCGGTTGCAGCCGACAACCCGGCGGCTCGCGGTGATCTATCGCTCCGTCCGGGCGGAAGCCGATTTCAGCCAGTTCGAGCGATTCATTACTGCCCACTCCGGCACAAGGAACCTCTCGAGGGATGCTCTCGAAGAGCTATACCGCAAGTACGGGCCCGAGCAGTTCTCCCTAAACGATCGGGGTTATCTGGCGGGCGTCCATCCGCTCGAGTTGTGGATGCTGGAGTATAGGCACGCGAATCCCAATGCAACGCTCGCAGCCGTCGAGGCGGCTAGCGTTCGGGAGCGTCAGGAAGTGTATCAATGGCTGTTCAAAAGCGGGCGCCGGCACGCTCAAGACATCAGAATTCGGACTCTGCTCGAAATGGATGCCTTCCAAGAAATACATAGCGCGTGGAAACGTTTGGGTTACCCTTTTCCGTCGCTGGTGCCATCCTACGCTACGGCGATCGGCAGCTCCGGCGACAATCCTGCAGCGCTCGCCGAAATGGCCGAGATCATTCTTTGCGACGGTCTGCGCTATCCAGTGACCCGCATTCAGGAACTCCGCTTCGCTTCCGACACGCCGTTCGAAACAGTGATGCGCACACGTCCTGGGCTTGGGGAGCAAGTTCTTTCGTTCCTGATTGCCCGAAAACTCAGGCAGGAACTAGTCGGGGTGGTAGAGCACGGTACCGCGAGGCGCGCGTTTCAGTCGGTTGTGCTGCCAAATGGGAGAGTGGTGGAAGTTGGCGGCAAAACCGGTACCGGCGACAATCGCCTCCATACCTACTCCGCCGGAGGAGCGCAGCTCCGGTCACAGCCCCTCAATCGCACGGCGGCTTTCGTATTCTTCATCGGTGACCGGTTCTTCGGAACCGTGGTGGCTTACGTGCCGGGCGCCGACGCCGGCTCCTACCACTTTACGAGCGCATTGCCCGTGGAGGTATTCAAGCAACTCATCCTGCAGATCCGTCCGCTCCTGGTGCGTACCATGCAAGAATCCTGATCCGGGCGGTCATCCTCAGATCATGGGATCGCACCCGGCAGGCCGCGGCGGCGTTCGGGGCGCCCGTACCTTCTCCATGTAAACATACAGAACCGGAGTGATATACAAGGTCAGCAACTGAGAAACCACCAGGCCTCCAACCACGGCCAGGCCCAACGGCCGCCGGGCCTCCCCCGAGCGCCAAATTCGAGCGCGATCGGCAGCGTCCAGGTTGATGGAGGGCGGCATCTGCTCGCGAAAAGCCGGCGGCAGTTCCTTACCTTGACGGGCAGCGCGCGGTAGCCGGCGATGCCGAACGGCGAGATCCCAACCATGACCAGCACGGTCATGACGGGGCGGCCAAATGAAGAGCTCGGTAATATTCATGGGTAGCGAGTATGCAGCTAACAGACGGAGGCATCGTATTGAAAAGCATTCTCAGCCAATCCGGTTCTTTCGTTCAGCCGACTGCCCAGTGAGCCCACACGAGCAGGATCACGCCTGTTAGCAAACAGGTCAGCAGCAAGGCAGGCAAGCCGTAGTCGAGCAGATATCCCAGCGCCTTTTCCAGCGCAGCCCCTGCTCGGGCGGAGGCTCGACTGATTTCCGCGACCAGCGTGTTCAGCATTTTGAGGGATCCTCCTTTCGGGACTATGTCCGTCCGCCTATGTCAAGAGCATGTAGCAGACCAGTCCGTCCGAAATCCAATGTGCTGGCCCGGAAAATGCTTTACGGGTTTTGCCGGGAGGCGCCTCTCTATGAATCAGACAAAGACGCTGATGTTGCTGGCGGCTATGACAGCCCTGCTCCTTTGGGTAGGGCAGGGGTTGGCTGGCCAGGCAGGCCTGGTGATCGCATTGGCAATTGCTGGACTTCTGAACCTTGGATCGTACTGGTTTTCCGATAAGGTTGTGCTGCGAATGTATGGGGCGCGGGAAGTGGATGAGCGCGAAGCGGCTGCACTGCACACGCTAGTGTCCGATCTGGCGGTCCGTGGGAATTTACCACGGCCCAGGGTCTACCTGATACCAGAGGACGCTCCGAACGCGTTCGCGACTGGTCGCAATCCCCAGCATGCCGCAGTGGCCGTAACAGTGGGGCTGCTGCGGTCACTAGACCGCAAGGAACTCGCCGGAGTTGTCGCTCACGAACTCGCGCATATCAGGAACCGGGACACTCTGATCATGACCGTGACCGCGACAATTGCGGGAGCGCTGAGCATGCTCGCGAATACCGCTATGTGGGGCATGATGTTGGGCGGACGGTCCTCTGATGAAGAGCATGGTTCGAGCCCCCTCGGAGGCCTCATCGGCGTCATGCTGGCTCCCATCCTCGCAGTGATGATTCAGATGGCGATTTCGCGGTCGAGAGAATTCCAGGCGGATGAAAACGGCGCTCGGATTACGGGCGACCCGCTCAGCCTCGCGGCGGCACTCCGGAAAATCGAAGCGATCAGCCGGGATACGCCGCTCCAGGCGGGATCTCCCGCAACCGCTCATCTATTCATTCTGAATCCCTTCGCCGGTGGCGGCCTGATGCGCCTATTCAGTACACATCCCTCCACCGAGGCGCGCATCCAGCGACTCCAAGCCTTACAGCGCCATGGTGGCTTGATTCTGGCCCGGTGACGTCATCCGATGAGACTTATGAATTTGACGGCGATCCAACTAATTGCGGCACAAACCGGGAAGGTCAGTAGCCAAGCGATCACGAGTTCACGGCCGACGCTCCAGCGCACAGCCCGAGCTCCGCGAACCACGCCTACTCCGACAATGGATGTCGAGATGGTGTGGGTGGTGCTCAGTGGGATGCCGAAACCAGACGCCAGCAGAATCGTTGCCGCCGCAGCCGTCTCGGCAGCGAAGCCCTGGTGAGCCTTCAGCCTTGACATCCTCTGACCCAGAGTCCGGATAATCCTCCAGCCTCATTAGGGAGCCTCCACCGAAACTCATGATTTTGCTCGCCCCGCGCCATCCGCCAAGGATCCGCCTGCACGACCGTGGTGCAACAAATCAAATTCGGGTTTGCGCGGCTTGCGCCATAACGAAACAAGGATTGAGCCGCCCAGCAGGACAGCGACAACCCCAAGGGAGGTTGAAATCGGCACCTTGTAGATGTCGCCCAACAGCATCTTGGCGCCAACGAAAACCAGTACCATCGACAACCCGAAGTTCAGATAGCAGAACCTCGTCATTACCCCCGCCAATACGAAGTAGAGTGCCCGTAACCCGAGAATGGCAAAGATATTCGATGTATAAACGATGAACGGATCGGTGGTGATCGCGAAGATAGCCGGAATGGAATCGACCGCGAAAGCAATGTCGGTGAGTTCAACACCCACCAAAATCAGCAACAGCGGCGTCGCACGCCATTTCCCAGCGTCCACCACCATGAAGTGTGCACCACGGTAGTCGGACACGGAGGGGATGATCTTTCTGAATAGCTTAAAGAGAGGGTTCCGCTCCGGGTGGACTTCGCTCGCCCGCTGGAGGAACAGCTTGATTCCGGTGAAGATGAGAAATGCCCCGAATATGTAAATAACCCAATGAAATCTCTGTAGGAGCGCCGTACCCAACAAGATGAAGATGGCCCGCAAGACCATGGCGCCCAGGATTCCCCAGAACAAGACGCGGTGTTGAAGGGCTGCCGGAACAGCGAAGTAGGAGAAGATGACCAGGAAGACAAAGATGTTGTCGACCGAGAGCGCCTTCTCAATCAGGTATCCGGTGAGGAACTCCAAGCCTCGATCCGATCCGAACCGGGAGTAGACACCCAGATTGAACAGCAGGGCGAGGGCGATCCAGACCGCCGTCCACAGGAGCGCTTCCCGAATGCGAAGCGCGTGAGCCCGTCGGTGAAACACCCCGAGGTCGAGCGCCAGCATCGACAAGACGAACAGCGTAAACCCCACCCATAGGAATGGCGTCCCGACGGTATGCACGTCTTCTCCTACTCGACAGTCTCCACGAAATAGAACCACGCACTAAATGCTCCCGCCAGGGCGAGAATGAATGCGTAGTACAGCAGGCGAAATCCTATCGTCGGCTCCTTTTTCGACGATTGCATCGAATCAAGATGTGCACTTTGCGGCCCATCGCCCCGCCGCGCCGCTCATAGCTGCACGCTATACCTGATCCTCAATGAGAGAGGCAAACTTCTCCTTCGTCTGCTGCCAAGTGCCACGGCGCTTCCAGGTCCCGAGTTCGATCTTCTGGCAGCGAGCCAGATCTGCGATAAAGATTTGGCGCAATTCTTCAACCAGGGCAGGCTGCCAGAAGCAAATGTTGGTCTCTTCGCTTAAAGCGAATGACCGATTGTCGAAATTCGTTGTCCCCACTGTTGCCCAGGCGCCGTCCACCACCATGGTCTTCTGGTGAAGCATCGCCGGAAGGAATTCGTAGATCTCAACGCCGGCCTCCAGCAGCCTTCCATAAAGCCGCAGGCTATTTTGCCGCGCCCACCACGAATCGTTTCGCTTTCCCGCAACCATCAGCTTAATGACGACCCCACGGCGGCGGGCGTCATCCAGCATGGCAATCACTCGTAAATCGGGAATGAAATAAGGGTTGGCAATATAGAGGTAGTCGCGGGCGCATTGCAACGCGATCATGTACATGGTTCCCACCGCTCCGGCGCCCGACACCGGTGAACTGAGAATTGTCTGCACGTCAAGGTCGCCTGCCGGCTCAGGAAGTGGAAAGAACTCGTGTCCACTCAAAAGTTCACCGGTTGTCAACAACCAGTTTTGAGCGAAGCCAGTCTGCTGAGCTAATACGGCAGGGCCTTCGACCCTGACTTGAATATCACGCCACTGGCCTTCATGTTCAGCGGTACCGAGCCAGCAATCCGCGATTCCCGCACCACCGGTGAAGGCGATGCGCCCATCAAGAATGAGAGATTTGCGGTGTGTACGGTGGTTGGCGCGGTCGGGAGTATACCAGTGGATCGGCCGGAACCAGGCGATCTGGCAACCGCTATTCCGCAAGATTTTCTGGATTTCGTCGCTTAGGGCCGGAGAGCCAACCGCATCCACCAGCAGCTTCACCGATATTCCCTGTTGGGCTTTTTCCGCAAATGCTTGAGCGAACCGGCGGCCGACCTGACCATTCCAGAACATGTGCTGTTCCATAGTGACGGAGTGCTGAGAGCGCTCAATCGCGTCCAACATAGCCGGATAGAACTCGTCGCCGTTGTTGTAAATCTCCACATTGTTGCCGGGAACCAACGGCATGCCCGTCATGCCCGCCATAGTGACCCTAAATTCATCGGAAGCGGCTCCAAAATCGGGTTCGAGAGGGTAGACAGCCGGGTGCGAATGCGGCGAGGTGTGATAGAAGAGGAACGCCACACATCCGGCGAGTAAAGCCCCAGGCCAGAACCCTTTCTCAAGCAGAAACATTGCGATCGCCACCCAGATCCACCACGCGCGAAGGAACGTGCGGGTGTGGTCCCAAAACTCCCGAGTACCGAGCCTCTTCCGAGGTGGCTTCTGAGCCGCCCGCTGATCGAGCGTTCGCGCTCTAACGCGCGGCTGAAGCCAAGGTCGCGATTCGTTCCAAGCACGAGCCACCGTCGGCCTGGAGCTAGCATCGAAGATCAACAAGATCACGTCCCCGCGGCTAGCGGTGCAAGAGTGGGACCGATTCAGGTATAGGCACTCAAACCGAGTGATGACAGCCAGGTCTGAGCTCAAATGGTACAGCCAGACGAGCAATTAACCCAAAACGTACACTTTCCCGCCGCTACACGCGAGAACGCTGCAAGGTGCGCGCTAGTGGGAGCGGTCCCACGAATGCACAGCTTCTCCAAGGCACCGCATTTGGGGACGCGAAACTCGTATGCGGAGCCGGAAAGGCGTGTTTCATGCGTCAAGGAAGATCTCCAAAGTCGCACAGCTTCCATTCGGCCGGTACGGTTCAAGACACGGCCAACGTAATGCGGCCTCTGGACGAACACGAAGTTGCCGAGCGCGCATATTTTCATTGGATCGAAAGAGGCTGCCCGGAAAACTCTGCTGAAGAGGACTGGTTTGAGGCAGAGCGGGAGCTCCGACTGGTCAAAGTGGCGACTGCCGGAGCGCAATGATCACGGGAGTATTCGAGTGCTCCTGTGGGCTACATAAGTCAACCGGATGAGAGGAGGCGCTCGTGCCGAGTAATCTGCGTTGGAAATGGCTCTTCATCACTCTCGTAGTGGCGGTGTGTGTGTTCGGAGTCACCGGACTGCCCAAGTCAGGGAAAGAGCTGTCCAAGAACTGGAACAGGAACGTGCGGCTCGGTCTGGACTTGAAGGGGGGCAGCCACATCGTTCTGCAGGTGCAGGTGCAGGATGCCTTCAAAGCCGAAGCCGACACGGCCCTCGAAGCTCTGCGAGACGCGTTTCAAAAGCAAAACATCGGCTACAACTCGATGGACCGCAACGATCCGGAGTCGATCGAAACCGCCGAGAGCATCCAAGTCAACATCAAAGGTGTCCCGGTACGGGAAGCCAATGAATTTCGCCGCGTTACCAATGACCTTGTTGGCCAACAGTGGCTTCTTGCTTCCGAAAACAGCACCGACTACCGGCTCACTCTGCGGAAGGAAGCCGCCGTTAAGCTGCGACAGGACGCGCTGACGCAGAGCATACGCACCATGGAACGGAAGGTCAACGGGCTCGGAGTTGCGGAAGCCGCCGTCCAGCAACGCGGCGGCACGGGAGGTGAGGCCGAGATCCTGGTGCAATTACCTGGCGTGGACGATCCTGCCCGAGTAAAGACGATTCTGCAGACCGCCGCCCTGCTGGAACTATGCGAAGTCAAGGATGGGCCGTTCCCGTCGCGCGAAACGATTCTGAGCCAGAAGGGCGGCGTCCTGCCGCTCAACACCAAGATCGTGCGCGGTTCTCGGCGGGCCGGCGGAAGCGGCGCGGAGAACTGGTGGCTGCTGGCCCGATCGCCGGTGGTCACCGGGCGCGACTTGCGGGACGCGCGGGCGCAGCAGGGAGAATTGCCGGGCCGCTGGGAAACCGGCTTTTCGCTGACGCAGGAGGCGGCCGGGCGTTTTCAGCGATTTACTAGTACCAACATTGGCAACCGGCTCGCCATCGTTTTGGACAATACGGTGATCAGCGCGCCAACGATTCAAGCTGCGATTTCCGACCAAGGCCAGATCACCGGAGCATCGAGTGTCGAGGAGGCTTCGGATCTCGCCCTGAACCTGCGCGCCGGGTCACTTCCTGCCGGGGTCCGGACAATCGAAGAGCGGAGCGTTGGGCCTTCTTTGGGAGCGGATTCGGTCCGCCGTGGCATCACCTCAGGTCTTGTGGGTCTTCTGCTGGTGGTAGGATCAATGCTCTTGTACTATCGGGGGGCAGGCTTGAATGCGGTTCTGGCGCTATTGTTGAACACCATCATCACGATCGCCGCGCTGAGTTATTTCGATGCCACGTGGACACTGCCCGCCATTGCAGGCCTGGTGCTCTCAATCGGCATGGCCGTGGATTCCAACGTTCTGATTTTCGAGCGTATCAAGGAGGAAATGCGCGCCGGCAAAGCCATTGCCGCGGCCATCGAAGCCGGTTTCAGCCGTGCGCTGGTGACCATTATCGACACGCACGTGACAACAGTAGTCGCGAGCGCTTTTCTGTTCATCTTCGGCACCGGCCCGGTGCGAGGGTTTGCCGTGACACTCGTGATCGGTCTGATTGCGAACTTGTTCACCGCCGTATTCGTATCCCGCGCCATATTCGATGTACAGATCTGGCGGAAGACGCGGCTGGATCACCTGAGCATCGGCCACGAATTGTTCCGCCAGACCAGCATCGACTTTCTGTCCAGGCGGAGCCTGACCCTCGGTTTGTCAGCCCTGGCGATCGTCATCAGTATTGCGAGCCTGGTCGTGAAAGGCGGGCCCAAACAGGGGCTGGACTTCCGCGGCGGCACCCTGATGTACGTCAAATTCGCGCCGAGACCTCCGATCGATGAACTGCGCCAGGTCTTATCCGCCAAGTTGCCGGGAGAGATCAGCGTACAGGAGACCCACGGTACCGGCGAATTCATCATCGGAACCGAACTGGCAGACGAAACAAAGCTGGAGCAAGCGCGACAAGCCCTGCAGGAGAGCCTGCGCGAGAAGTACGCAAACCTCGGTGGGAAGCTCGATCTGAACAATGCGACGCACGCAGCGCTGGCGGAGCGATTGCGGACTGCCGGCGTCAACCTCAGTGAGGAGCAGCTGAAGAACCTGGTGGGGCGGATCCTGAATTATCGGGATAGCGAGAAGGGCGGTCTGATCGGTGGTCTGGATGAACTCGGCCGAGCGCTTGGCCTCAAAGCGGAAGAGCTCGCGGCTATTCAGCAGGAATGCGGACTGGGCACGTTCAATCTTCGATCCGTTGAGATGGTCGGCCCTCGTGCGGGCGAAGAACTGCGGCAGCGTGCGCTGCTCGCGACGTTGTGCGCTCTAGGTGGCATGCTGATCTATATCGCATTCCGGTTTCAGTGGATTGCCGGTGCGGCAGCAGTGATCGCGACGCTGCACGATGTGATCATCACGCTGGGGTTGTTTTCTCTAATGGATCGTGAAATCAATCTCAATATCATCGCGGCGCTGCTCACGTTGATTGGTTACTCCATGAACGACAAAATCGTGGTCTTCGATCGCCTGCGGGAGAATCTGAAGGGAGGACGGGTCCGCGGTTCTTATTTGGACCTGGTCAACCGATCAATTAACCAGACGCTGAGCCGAACGCTGCTTACGGCAGGACCGACATTGCTGGCTTGCCTGGCCCTGTACTTCCTGGGTGGCGAAGTCCTGAACGGAATCGCGTTTGCCCTGTTCGTTGGGATTATCGTGGGCACATATTCCTCGATTTTTGTCGCCAGCGCGCTGCTTGTGATGTGGCAACAATATCGTGAAGGCCGTACAATCGCAGTACGAAGAGCACCGTCGCCGATCGCGCTGAAGAGCCACTAAACGCGGACGAAACCGTGGGCACGCGCGGTCGCACCCGAAGCCTGACTCATGGCCATTGAACAGCTGATGTTTGGCGCTGCCATTCTTCTCCTGGCCAGCATCGTTGCGAGCAAGGCTTCCGGACGCTTCGGTATTCCTGCGCTGCTCGTTTTCTTGATCATCGGAATGCTTGC
>Ga0070734_10001834_pt1 | contig 28697 bp, 16 predicted proteins | sample Coa_R1_8_FD_66444 | JGI IMG/M metagenome (GOLD analysis project Ga0070734, IMG submission 66444) | Surface soil microbial communities from Centralia Pennsylvania, which are recovering from an underground coalmine fire - Coalmine... | ecosystem: Environmental > Terrestrial > Soil > Unclassified ... | reverse complement strand
GACGACCTTCCTGCTCATCTTCCAGTTTTCCCTGGGCCCCCTGGCGGCTTTTTTCGCCGGCACCTTTCTCAACCAAGCCTTCCATTACGTCTATTACAACGTCGTCTACGTGAACCACGAGATCCGGATGAAGACGTCCTTCGGCGTGCACCTGGCGCTGAGCCTGTTGGTTTCGGGCATTGCCTCCCTCCTTCTTTGGTTCGCCTGGACCCTGTTGGGATGGCCCCTGCCCTGGGCCCTCCTCGCCTGCCTGCTCCTGCTGGCCGCCTCCAACGTCCTCTTGAACCGCATTTCCACCTTCAGTTCGGCCAAGATGGCCGAGGTGGAATACAAGGAAATGGACGAGGATTATTACGATGAAATGACGGACGAGACCAAGGTGAGCAAATTCCGGGCCTGGTACCACCGCTCCCGCTACGAGCGGCTGACCCAGTTCGTTTCCGAATCCTTCAAGAAAGGCATGAAGATGGCGGACCTGGGATGCGGCAACTGCTGGTGGAACATCCACCACCTGCCGGTCTTCGGGGTGGACATCAACCAGAAGATGCTGTCCTGGGCCAAGAAAAACAAGCGGCTCTCCGGCTTCAAGGTGGCGGCGGACCTCTCCAAGACGGGCCTGAAGACCAAGAGCTTCGACGTGGTCCTGATGTCCGAGGTGTTGGAGCACGTGTTCAACCACAAGGAAACGCTCTCCGAGGTCCGTCGGATCCTCAAGGACAAGGGGACCTTCCTCATCACTGTGCCCTACGACTTTTTCCTGGGCCCCTTCTTCATCCTCTTCAACCTGAACTGCCTTTACATGGGTTATGTGCGGGGAAGCGAATACCACAAGTACCGCTGCGGCCACATTCACCATTTCACCAAGGCGCGGCTGCGCCGGACTCTGGACGAGAACGGGTTTGTTTTGGAGAAGGTCTTCGTGGTGAACGGGCTGCTGCTCTACGCCACGGCCCGCAAAAAGACCGCTTAAACCCGCGGAGAGTTCAGCGGGAGGGTTGCGGTTTCAACCAGCCAAAACGGGCGGAGCACCAACCGTCCAGCCGGCCGCGGAACGCCAGGCCCGCCAGCAGGGCCAACCAAGCCAAGAGCGAATAATAGAAAGTATCGACGATGATGGCCGGATAGTAGGCCATCCTCACCTTGTGCCCCCCCGCGCTTAAAAGGGGAACGGCCCGGAAGGCGCCGTCGGCCAGGTAAATGGGCTCCTCTTTCCCGTCCACCCAGGCTTTCCATCCCGGGTAATAGGAATCGGAAAGAAAAAGAAAACAGGGCCGGTCGCTGGAGCAGTCCATCTCCACATCATTCCAATCGTAACGGGTGATCTTGGCTTCCCCCGCCCAACCGGCGGATCCGGCAGGCTTTTCCTTAGGTTCCTCGGTCAGGACGACTTCCTGGCGGGGATCCAGCTTCCCGTCCCGGATCTCGGTGATGGCCTGGTTGAAGTCCGGCTCCACGCGGTAGCCGCCCACCATGAAGGCCCGGGGATAAGCTTTTGCGTCGTTCCAGAGGGGCACAGGCATTCCGGGAATGGGCTGCCAGCGGTCCGTGGGTTGGGAGCCCTGGGGCCGGTAATTGTAAGTCAGGCGCACCAGGTCCGAGAGGGGGCTGTCGGGGTGGCTCATGAGTTCCCCCGAGTACCTTTTGCCCATGAGGATGAAAAAAGAGGTGCAATCGGTATAGACCGTACTGATGTTCTGGAGGATCTGGGCTTCGGTATAAGTGCTGTTGGGTTGGACACGGGGATAGCCGGGATCGGCCTTGATCATCTTCACGGCGTCGTTCGGCAAGAAATCCGAATAAAACTGGTCCGAGCCCCCGAAGCCCACGGCGTGTTTCGAGTCGAAGCGGCAAAGATCCACCGCTGTGGCGCCGATGAGCAGGAGGGGAATACCCAAGGCCAGGGTCCTGCGGGCAGGATGGGGAAGGCTCGGTTTGCCCCGCCAAAAGCCAACCCAAGCGTCCAGCGCCAGGCCGGCCAGGGAAGCCAGGGCCAGGGCGGTGACGACCAGGATGCGGCTAGGCTGGCGGTTTTGGGAAAGGCCCGGGATGATTCCGGCGAAAAGGTTGTAGACGTAATGGGTGAGGAGGGTCGTGTCGGCCATGGCCAGGCAAAAGCTCAGGAGCACCGTCAGCCCCAGCCAAAGGACCCAGGGTCTCTTCCAAAGGGTGGCCAGGGCCGCCAGGGCCAGGCAGAAGGGGATAATCCCCAGGTAAATGCAGACCTCCGCATAACCGCCGACACCGTGGTAATTGTCCGGCGTCCCGGCAAAAAAGGGATTGATGAGGAAGTGCAGGTTGGAGGGCACGAAGGCGTCCCGCATGATGTTTTCCCTCGTCCATAAAAGGCGCTCACTGATGCGGGAAAGTTGGAAGGTCGGCGCCAACTGGCACAGGCCCAGCGAAAGCCCCATCCCCAAGAAAGCGATCGAAGCGCCCGCGAAGCCCTTCCAGTCTAATTGGCCCCAAACCCCGGCCCAGAGCAGGAAAAAGCCGGCCGCCATCAGGGTGTACAAGGCGTATTGGGGCGTCCCGTCCAAGGCGCCCAGGCCGAAGGCCCCGGCGGCTACCAACAAGGCCGAAAAGCGGCGGGAGTCCACGAAACGCTTCAGCCCATAAAGGACCAGCGGAAGCCAGGTGGCTCCGTCGATGGAGTTGTGGCCCCCCCAAACGAAATGGGCCATGAAAAAACCGGAAAACCCGAAGGCCAGCCCGCCCAAGCAGGCCCCCAAAGCGCCGCTGCCCAAGCTGCGGATGAAAAGATAGGCCCCCCAGGCGGCGATAACGAAATGGAAGAAGTAACTCCAAGTGAAGGCATAGCTGGTGGAAAGGATGAAAAATAGGAAGTTGAAAGGGGCGTAGTCCTGCGGGTTGCAATTGGCCAGGAGAGGTTGTCCGAAGGTGCTATAGGGGTTCCAAAGCATGGGATAACCCCTTTTGAGGCCTTCGATCCAGGCGTGGCGGTAGACCCAGACGAAGGCCATATCCCCGCTTCCGGGAACCCAGGTGGGATGGGTGAGAAAGGACCAAAGGAAGAGGGCGCTCATGAGGGCGAAGAGGGCCAAGACCAGCAGGGAAGCAAAGCTCCCGATCTGGAAAGGGGTAGGGGACTGGGGTAACCTTTTGAAATCCATCTTCCGGTTTGGAGGGCCCGATAAACGAGTTTTTGACGGAGCCGGGGTTCTCTTGGAGCGGTTTTTCGCTGTCGGTTTTTTCTTCATGATGGGCGGTCCTCCGGGAGAAAGTGTAGCCGGTTCCACCTGAAAGTGGCGAAAAAGCAAGCACAGACGGCCGAAATTCCGTTGAAAATCCCCTCTCGAACCCTAAAAAAACCTGGGCCTTAGAGCGATTTTTTTATATGCTACTGCCCCTAGGCGGCCCTTTGGCGGCGCCTTTTCCGTCCAATTGGGCGGAACTATGAAGACGGATCAGGCCGGGCCCTAAAGGCCGGCCTCATAATATCGGTACATATATTTCCACGGGTTTTTCCTCAAAAACGAATTAAATCCGGCGGAGACCGTCTAAATCCAGTGTTTCCAGGGAGGCTTCATGGCAGCGCGTAAAAAAAAGAGCTCGAAAAATCCCATCAGGGTGAAGGCCGAACCGGCCAAAGCCATGGGGAAAACCCCGGCTTCCGCGGGATGGAGCAAAAACATCATTTGGATCCTGATCGGCGTGGTCGTGGTGGTCTTCGCCGTGGAGTCCATGAACCTCTTCCATGGGGAGACGGTCAAGGACTACAAAGTCCAACCCCTCCAGGTCATTTCGGCGGCTACCGATAAGTGCGGTCCCTTCAATATCTGGGGAATTACACCCATAGGTAAGGACAAGATCATGGCCGTAGACCAGGGCAACGACCGCATTCTTGTCTTTGACCACCAAGGTAACTGCCTGAAGAGCTGGGGCAAACTGGGAAAAGGGCCTAAGGAGTTCGCTGAGCCTTCCGGCGCCACCAGCGACGATAAGGGTAATGGATACGTGATGGATACCTGGAACGGTGCCATCAAGGGATTTGACGAAAATGGGAAGGAAATTTTGGACACTGTTGCCCTTTCGGGCAGTAATTTTTACGGTCCGCGTGGAATCGGCTTTGACGGCCATAATTTCATCGTCGCGAATACCGGTGGCCATGACGTGGTGTTAGTGGGCATGGATGGAAAAGCTGTTGCGACCTGGGGTGGTTTCGGCAAGGAGTCGGGGCAATTCCATGGACCCCTCGACGCTGTTTCCGACCACAAAGGGAACTACTTGGTGGCTGACTCGGAGAACAACCGGGTCCAGTGGCTGGACCAGGACGGCAAGGTCGTCAAGATCTTCAAATTCAAGGCCGGCGTACCGGCGGTGGCCGTGGACCAATCGGGCCGCTTTTTCGTTTCCACCGGCACCGGCACCGGTTACAGCTGCGTCAAGGCCTTCAGCTTCAAGGACGGCTATTTGGGGGACCTGAAGGACGATAAAGGCAACCTTGTTCCCGGCGACCGCAGCTTGGCCGTGAGCCCCGACGGTGTTTTGATGGTGGCTGGAGGGGGCGGCATCGCCCTGTACCAGATTCCCCAGGCCAATCCTTAAATTGTTCCTGTCCCACAAGCCCTTGAAGGTGGTTGACCAACTTGGCCAAGCCTAAACGAAAAGCGAAAGCCCCCCCGCGGAAGCTTTCCGCCCCCCAAAAACGGGGCGGAACTTCCCGGGTTCCCGCCGCCGCAGCCTCCCTGGTCCAACCCCAAACCCATCTGTTGCTTCTCCTGGGTTTCCTCCTCACGGGCGTGGTTTTCCTCCATTATCCGGCCTTCCAATGGCTGGGAATCCCCATCCATCTCACCGCCGACCACCTGAACCTCTTCCTGTTTTTAGGGGCGGTCCTGCTTTTCCTCGGGTTTTGGATGCTCCCCGCCCGTTCCACCGAACTATCCATCCCCCGGTGGGTGGCTTATCCCCTGCTCCTGGCTTTCATGGGGCTGACCCTTTTCCTGCGGTTTTACCGGGCGGATGAACCCATGGGGCGGTATTGGGACGACCCGGCCATTTGTATCATCGACCCCTGCAATATTTTCGAACTGCATGTCTTCCGCATCGATTTCGCCATCGGCCACCGGGAACCCTTCTTTCCCTATGTGGCCGCCGGCTTCTGGTGGCTTTTCCCCCAAATGAAGGCCCTGGCCGTGGAGAGGATGGTCTCGGCCCTCTATGACGTGGCGGCGGTCTGGGTGTTTTACCGCCTGGGGAGGGAAGTCACGGGCCAGAGGCTGCCGGGGCTGCTCCTGGCCGCCCTGGGCGCGGTGAGCAAGCCCATGATCATGCAAAACCTGGGCGGCATGCCCGGCCTGACCCTTCCATTGGTCATCAGCCTGGTCATGTGGTTCCAGTTCCGGGTGATGCGCAAGAGCGACCTGTCCCATTTCCTCCAGTGGGGCTTCATCCTGGGGTTCGGTTTTTACAGCTACATCGCCTACCGGCCTTGGATGCTCTTCATGGCTTTCATGACGCTCCTGTGGATCCTTTTCACCCCCGAGCCCGAGGCGGCCAGACCGGACAAACCCGCCGCCAAGAAATCCAAGTTCCCCCCGGCCGGGCTCCAATGGGCCCTGCGGGTGGTCCTGGTCCTGGGCGTGGCGGGGGCCTTCCTTTTCCTTTTGGACCGGATGTTCGTGATGTTCTTCGACAACCCCGTTTCCCGTTTTTGGCGCTCCAGCACGGGTGTCTGGCTGTTGATCCAGGCGGTTTTCTTCGGTGCCTTCGGCTATTTCTTCTCCATCGCGCAGGGCAAGGAAAAGAAACTGGTGGGTTGGGGCCTGGGCGTGCTGCTGGCCTGCTTCCTGGTTTACCCCCTGGCCATGAACGCCGAGATCGGCATCAAGATCCAGGACAACAAGATCCACTTCCAGAACTTCGCCCAGGTTTGGCGGCAGGTGACCGACTGCGTGAAGGCCCTCTTTTACACCGGCGACGACCGCTCGGACATGAACGTGGAGGGGGACCCCTTCTTCGACTACCACGCCGCGGTGCTGGCCTTCGCCGGGCTCATCTTCGTCCTGGCCAAGCCTTCCCGGGACAAGATCTTCCTGGTCCTTTGCGCCATGACCGGAACGGCGGGCCGTATCCTGACGGTGGACCCCACCAGCGCCAAACTGCTGGGGGCCCTGCCCGCGCTCCTGCTGTTGCCGTCCTGGGGATTGGCCACCTGGCTGAACGCGGCCTTCGACGGATCCTGGAAACGGAAATGGTTCGGCGTCCTCCTGGCGGGGTGGATTGTCGCCTTCGTGGCCTGGGAAGGGCAGGGAACCTTCCAGCGCGTTTATGATAAATGGTGGAACCTGATCCGGCCCGACATCCTGGTCTCCCACGAGATCACGGCCCAGCTTCCCACCAAGCGGGTCTACATGGGCGTCTACAACGGGATGGGCTATGCCTCCCCCGCGGTGGAGGGCGTCATCCACGACGGAGAGCCCCTTTACCTGTTGGATAAGAGCAACATCATCGACGTCCTGCCGGGTGAGCCGCGCAAGGACCTGGCGGTTATCATCGCCGGTTTGGACCGGGAATGGGCCCCGCTCCTCAAGAAGGACTTCCCCAAGGCCCAATGGATCCCCCAATGGGAGTATTACCAGAGCAAGGCCGATGTCCCGGCCCTTTACGACGTGGTCATCAGCGCCTCGGATATCCCTGAAAAGCCGGGCAAGCTCTTCTCCTACCGCGTGGTCCCGGACAAGAAATGGGTCCGCCGCGTTTACGCCACTTATTTCGGATTGGGCCGCGGCATGATCCAATATGAGGACAGCAGCGCCACCTTGAACCCCTTCCCGCCCGGCATGGGCGCCCACTCCGCCGCGGGCGAGGGCGATTGGGAGGCACCCGCCGACGGCGATTACACCTTTTCGGTGAACAGCCCCAATCCCATCCAGATTTGGATTGACGGCAAGAAGGTCCTTTCCTCCATCATCGCCGACTGGGTCCAGCCCAAACCCGTTTCGGCGACGGTTTACCTAACCAAGGGCCCCCATCACGTGAAGTTCCTGACTTTCATGCGGGTGGACGCCTGGTTCGACCGGGTGACCATCCAGGATTCCAAGACCGGCTATAAGGCGGTTTTGGGCGAATAAGCGTTTGAAGAGAGGATCCAGATGGCGTCCCGAAAGAAACCGTCGAAAACCAAGGCTGCAGTGAAGAAGCCCCGGGCCGGCGTGAAAGCCGCCCAGCGGACAAAAACCCCGGCTTTCCTGGCTTTCCTGGACCCCGTCTTGAACCCGTCCTCCTATAGCAAAGAGAAATACGGCGGCCTCTTACTGGCCTTCCTGGCGGTCGTGGCGGGCCTTTTGGCCCTGCCCAATTACAACCTCCTCTTTTTTCCCGGCAATGCCTTCGTCAAGAACCAGATCCAGTCCTTTCCACCTTCCAACATCTTTGCCCATCTTCCCTCCACTCCCCTGATCTTCCTGGGCTTCCTGGCCCTCATCCTCCTCTTCCGCATGATCCCCCCGGTGGGGGAAGGCGCCTGGGACATCCCGGTTTTGCCCGCCCGCATCGCCTTTTGGTTTTTCATGGCCGTGGGCGCCTATTTGCGCCTGGAAAACCCGACCCAACCGGTGGGTTTTTTCTGGGACGACCATTACACCATCGACTCGGACATCCGCAACCTGCTGGACTTCCACAAGTATTATTTCCTTTTCCCCGTGGGCTGGCGCGAGCCCCTCTTCCCCTACCTCTCGGCCTTCCTCTGGCTTTTCAACCCCCAGGCCACCGGCCAAGTGGTGGTGCTCTTGGCCGATACGATCTTCGACCTCACGGCCCTCTGGCTTTTTTACCTGATCGGCAAGGAAATCGGCGGCCGCCGCATGGGCCTGCTGCTGCTGGCCATGGGCTCCATCTGCAAGACCATGGTGATGGTGTGCCGGTTCGAATACGGCAACGACACCTGCGTGCTGGGCAGCGCCGTGGCCATGCTGTTTTTCCTTAGGCTCCTCAAGAAGCCCGACCTGAAGCATTTCATCGAATGGGGCGCGGCCCTGGGCTTTGGGGCCTTCACCTACGTGCCTTTCCGCCCCTGGATGCCGGTTTTCCTCGGCGCGACCTGCCTCTGGGTTTTCAGCCACGAAAAGGAAAGGCGCTTCAACGCCTATCGTCTCATCCTGGGGCCGGGCCTGCTGCTCTCCTGGGCCTTCCTTTTCCTCCACAAGAATTCCCTCATGTCCCAGGACAGTGCCCTGGTGCGCTTCCTCGCGGGGCCCGGCGCCATCCTGGCGGGCATCGCCTTGGCGGCCAGCTACGGGAAGGTCTTCCTGGATGAAAAAAAGAAGGGCTTCAGCCTGCTCTTCGGCTGGGCCACCGGCGCCTTCGTGACGGCCCTCGTCATGATGCCCTTTTACCTGCACCCCAATTACTCCGAGCACGTGACCGACATCTCGGCCTTCAGCGCCAAGTTCACCACCCCGGGCCAGGGCTGGCAGAAGGTCTGGGAAAACAACGCCTTCACCTGGAAGCTCCTTTTCGGGCAGGTGGACCACGTCTCCCGCCTTCCGGCCATCGGGGATTCGCTTTACGAGTTCATGGTGGCGGCCTGCACCCTGCTGGGCCTGGCTTATTTCATTGCCCGGCCAGGGTGGCTCCAGGCTTTTGTGGTGGCGCTGTTTTTCGTGAGCACGACCGCCGGGACCCTTTCCAACGGCCCCCATTCCTTCCGCTACGTCATCTGCGACCTGCCCCTCCTTTTGGCGGGGGCCTGGGGCCTGAACCGCCTCTGGCTGGGGGCCTTGCAGGCCTTCCGGGGAAGTTGGACGGACCTGGGTCTGGTGCTGGTGTTCTTAGCCGGATGGGTCTGGGAAGGGGCGCAAAACCACAAGCTGGTCTGGGAATGGATGGCCCAGGAAGCCCAAAACACCATTGTTTGGGACGGCGCGCGCAAAGAGATGCCGGACCACCGGGTCTATCTGATGCAGCACGACCAGGGGTTTTACGCCCCCATCGCCATGATGGTGCTTTCGGACGGAACGGACCTATACCAGGCCACTGATTCCAATACCATCGACCTCACACCCGACGAGAAGGGGAAGGACCTGGCCGTCTTCGTTTACGGCAAGGACCCGGACAGCCAGAAAAAGATCGAAGCCGAGTTCCCGGGCGTCCAGTGGAACAAGAAGTCCTATTACCTGCAGGGCGACGGCGACATACCCTACCTTTGGTGGGCCGAGATCCCCTTCGACAAGATTCCCACGGATGAGAAGGCCTTCTTCCACGTGCGGCGGGTCGCACCCTCCACCTGGCGCCGGCGCTGTTACGGCTATTTCGGCCTGGGCCGGGGCCTCATCCTTTACGAGGACCGGGTGGCCCGTTGGAACGACAACCTGCCCCCGCGCCAGTACATCGATTGGAACAATTCCATGCGGGTGACGGGCGACTGGAATGTGGCGGTGTCCGGCAAGTACAAATTATCCCTGCGCACCCAGGACGTCCTCTGGTTTTTCCTGGACGGCAAGAAGGTGTTGGACGTGACCCCCGAGGGCGGGGGAACCCACAGCTGCGAGCTTAACCTGGACAAGGGGGTCCACCACGTGGAAGTGGTGACCGCCTTCGCCGCCGAACACGACGTCCCGGCCGTGAATGTCACGGCCCCGGGAAGCGCCACCGAGGTGCCTCTGGATGAACTGGCCGCCGGAACGGCGCCCGATGCCCCCCCCGCGCCCGGCCCGGCCGCGGTTTCCCAGGCGGGGGCTCGATAACCCATGGCTTCGCCCAAAGGCAAGAAAACCACCACCCGCCGCAAATCCGTTACCCCCCAAAAGGCCAAGCCGGTTCAGGTGAAAGCGGCCCCGGCGGCCGTTTCCCAGACCGACTTCCTCGGGTTGATGCTCTCCTGGGGCCTGGTTTTCCTGGCCCTGCTGTCCCTGCCCAACGCCCAGCTTTTGGTCCCGGGCTGGCGGTTTTTTTCCGGGCTGCCCTTTTACCCCCTCCTGATCCTCGGCTTCGCGGGTATGGTTTATTTCTTCCGGCGGATCCCCGAAGCGGGGACCACCGAGGACATCAGATCCCAATGGGCCCGCCCGATCTTCTTCCTCCTGCTCGTCCTGGGGGCCTTCATCCGGCTCCAGCAGATCAACCGTATTTCGGGCTGCATCGACAACGACCACTGGATGTGCGCCGACGAAGCCCTCAAGATCATGGAAGAGGGCGACCGGCCCATCCTCCTGCCCTATGGCCAGAGGGAGCCCTTCTTCGCTTATCTTTCCGCGGCCATCTGGTCCCTGAACCCCCAGGCAACGGCCAACGTAGCCCTGACCCTTTCCTCGGTATTGGTGGACGTCTTCATCCTGTGGTCCTTCTACCTGTTGGGCAAAGAGTTCGGCGGGCGCCGCGGGGGATTGATCTTCATGGGCATGGGCATGATGAGCAAGACGCTGGTGGAGATCTCGAAGATCAACTTCGGCTTCCACACGGACGTGCTGGCTTGCGCCTTGACGGTGCTTTTCCTCTTCCGGTTGCTGAAGAACCCGAAACTGGCCCGCTTCCTCCATTGGGGCCTGGCCCTGACCCTCGGGTCCTACGTCTATGTGGCCTTCCGGCTCTGGACCCCGGCCATCATCGGCGGGTTGTGGCTTTGGATGTTTTGGAATCCGGAGCTGAGGCCCAAGACCCGCATCGGCTTCAGCCTTGCCTTCGCGGTCATGGGCGGCTGGACCTTCGCCTTTTTTTACGTCAACCGGGTGATCCCCCATGAATGGGGATGGGTGCATTTCCTTTCCTCCGGTTGGGGCCTCCTGGCGCTAGTGGCGGGGCTGCTTTTCCTCTATATCCGGTCGGGAATGGAAAGCCGCGGTAAGGACTGGGTCTTCAAATGGGCCAGCGGGGCGCTTTTGGTAGCCCTGCTCTTAAGCCCACTTTGGTCCCAGCCCAATTATTCAGACCACCCGAACGAGATGGTCATTTTCCACCCCCGTTTCGAGATGACCAAGATGCAGTGCATCCTTTACTGCCTGGACAATTTTTGGAACGGCTTCAAGCTGCTCTTCAGCTACGACAACAACAACCCCTTCTGGAATATCCCCCCCATGCACGGAGATTCCTACATGGATTTTTTCATCCCCCTCTTCGGCTCGGCGGCCCTGGCGGCCTACCTGGCCCGCCCCCGCCTGGTCCAATCCTCCATCCTGTGCCTTTGGTTCATCGGCTACGCGGCCTTTTTCGTGACCCATGGGGCCCATTCCAACCGGCTGATGGCCACCCTTCTGCCGATGTTCCTCATCGCGGCCTGGGGGGCCTACCGCCTGTGGCAGGTCTTCCGTTTTTCCACCCTAAAAAACGGCAAGGCCTGGGGTAACGGCCTGCTTTTGGCGGTGGGGCTCTGGTCGTTGGTAACCAACGTCCAGATCCTGCAGGATTGGATGAACATGCGCTGGCCCGACGCCTTCGTTCAAGACGTGATCGACGTCCTGCCCCAAGACAGGGTTTACCTGGTGCCCAGCGTGGGCCACTTCGGCGAAAGCGCCTGGGACCTGGTCAGCGAAGGCAAGGACGTCCATTTGGCCCTGGATTCCAATCCCATCGACCTGGTGGAAGGGGATAAGGGCAAGGATGTGGTGGTCATCCTCTGGGGAGGGGACGACGCCATGAAGGCCAAGCTGACCCAGGCCTTCCCCGGCGGCAGTTGGAGCGAGAAGGACAGCGCCTGGCCCGTCACCTCCCTCAAATGGATCACCATTCCCTTCAGCCAGATCCCCCAGGACCCCAAGGCTTACCTCTCCGTCCGCTATACGCCGGCCACCGATTGGTCGAGGAAGTTCTACAACGGATTATTATGCCGGGGGATCATCCGTGATGAGGACCGCTCCAACCATTGGAATGACAACCTGCCGGTCACCTTCATCCAGGGGGACAACACGGGCCGCATCTCAGGGGAATGGGAAGTGGAAAAGGACGGCGTTTACGAGCTCAGCTTCCGGACCAACAACACGACCCAGCTTTGGGTGGACGGAAAGAAGGTTCTGGAACTGCAAAAACCGGACGGTAATCCGGCGCGCCGGACCCGCCTTAAGCTTTCCCAAGGGAAGCACCCCGTTGAGCTCTTGACGGATTTCCATGAGGAGCATGATTTCCCGGCGGTTCTCGTCCGTTCCCCGGACGGAAGCTGGGAAAAGCCGTTGGAGGAACTCTCCCAATCCCCGCAGGCGGCTCCGGTCGCGGTGGACTCAACCCCGGCATCCGTCCACTGAACCGATCTTAACTGAGGTAGGGCCATGGCAAAAAAACCTAAATCGAAACCGTTCCGGCGGTCCCCCCAAGGCGGGCCTTCCTCCGCCCCTGCCCAAGGGAGGTCCGGTGAATGGCAAGTGAGGCTGGAGGGGTTTCTTAAAAAGGCCGGAAAAGCCGAGTTCGAGCACCACCGGGCGGCGGGCCTTTTCGCCTTGTTCACCTTGATGCTCCTATGGAAGCCGTTGACCCGCCCCAGCATGGTTCCCGGGGGCTATGACATGGTCACGGCCATTCCCTACAAATCCTTGTGGTTTGAGAGCCTATTGCGGCTGCATCCGATCCTTTGGAACCCTTATTCCAGCCTGGGACAGCCCTTTGTGGCGCTTGAAAGCCCAGGCGCCTATGCACCCCTCAACTTTCTGCTCTTCATCCATCCTATTTCCTACGCCTTTACCTGGATGCACATCTTCCATTTCCTATCCGCGGCTTTCTTCACCTACCTTTTCCTGAGGGGTTTGGGATGCGGATGGGTCAGCGGGTGCCTGGGTGCCCTGGCTTTCGCCTTCTCGGGTTTCTTCATGGGGCATTATTTTTGGACCCATCCCAACCTGATCTGGGGCGCCTCCTGGATGCCCCTGCTTTTATACGGTCTCCAGCGCTTCACTGAAAAAAGGGACTTCGCCGGGCTTTTCATAGCTTCCCTGGCCCTGGGCCTGAGCATCCTCGAAGGCGCCCCCCAAATGGACATGTACGCGCTGATAGCGGGCGGGTTTTGGCTGGCCTGGGCTTGGATCGGCAGGAAGATCAACTGGAAGGAATTGTGTGGCGCCCTGGCCTGCCTGCTTTTCCTTTCCTTTTCCATCGGGCTTTGCCAATTGGCGCCGGGATACCAATTCGCCCATCTCAGCAGCCGCTGGTTCTGGGAGTGGGGCGACATCATGAAGGATGTTTTCCGTCCGGAATACTTCAGGTTTTTTATCGATCCTTTCTTCCTGGGTGGTCCCGGACACGGTGACTACAGGGGCCAATGGGGGTTCCAGGAAGTTGTCGCTTATGTCGGTCTCTTGCCCCTTTTCCTTGCCTTGGGCGGCTTCTTATGGCTGATGAAGCGAAAACCACTGGTTTGGTGGTTCGCCCTGCTGGGGCTTTTAGGCTGCATCCTAGGCATGGCCGATTCCACCACCCCCACCCACTATATCTATTTGTTTTTCTACAAATTCATTCCGGGATTCGGGCATAACCGGAGCGTCGCCCGGATCATGCTTCTGGCCGAATTCTCCCTGGCCTGTCTTGCCGCCCTGGGATTGGAAAATTGGATCGATTTTTGGAAGGGGAAGCGACTTCCCGATCCCTTCCGCAAAGCGCTCACTACCTGGGTTCCGGCGGCGGTATTGGTTTTTTCCGCGGCGGACCTCTACCATTTCGGCTGCTACAACACTGCTGTCGGGGTCGATTACCGCCAGTATTGGGACCCGGGGATGTTCATCGGCGCGGGGATACTGAAGGACATCCAGGACGACCCGACCTACCCGCGGATCCAACCGGAAACCACCGCCGATTCGGATTACGAAATGATCTACAAGGTGTCGGCCGTGATGACCGGTTATCCCACGCAAATCCAGACGACCGCCAAGTACCTCGCCGAACAATGGAGATATTCGGAAACGCCTTTGCCGGATTTGCTCCATCTGACCTACCGTTGGAGGCCGCCGGATTTCACCGCCACCGAGAGGTGGCAGCCCCTTCCCGGCTACAAGTCCTTCTGGACCGACACGAAGGCTTTTCCCAGGGCCTTCATGGTGGGGGGGTACCAATCGGACCCGGATTACAACCAGGCCATCTATGACATCCGGGACGGGAAAGTGGACCCGCACGAGCAGGTCATCCTCGGACAGGACCCCCCCGACCGGCCTAACTGGCCCAAGGGCTGGGTAGGGGAAGCCAAGATCACGAAATATGATTGGAACGAGCTTGAGATGGACTGCACCAACGACCGTCCCTGCTTCCTCGTCCTCTCTGACTCTTTCTATCCCGGCTGGCGGGCCCGGGTGGATGGGCAGCCAACGACGATTTACCAGGCCAATGGGGCCCTCCGGGCTGTGGAACTGCCCCAGACGGGCCACCACTCGGTTGAAATGTCCTATTATCCGGGGATCATCACCTATTCTTTCGCTTACTCCCTTTTGGCCTGGGTCGTTCTGGCCCTGGCCTGGATTTTCCGTAAGGGCCTGGCCCGCCGGTATTCGGACCTTTTCAGGGGAAAACTGATTTTCGCCGGGTTCGTGAACCATTTTGAAACACCGCCCTCCCGTAAAGCGGCCTCCGGGCGGCGCGGCAAGGGAAAAAAATAGGGAAGAACCCGGCCGAAAATCCGGGTTCGCCCTTAAAATCCATAGCGTAAGGAGATCTTCGTGCCTTCCAGGGAAAAAGGGAGCAGCCCCAAGAAAAATCCGGCCCATCCGGCCTTATTGGCCGTGATGGCTCTTCTGTTGCTTGCGGCATTCGTGTTCGGGCAGGTGGAGGTTTTGAAAGGACGAACGCTGACCGGCTTCGCCTTTTCACTGGCTGCGGTGGGATTGGGCCTTGCCTTGTACCTGGGAAAAGGACAACTGCCCAAGCTCGGGGTGAAGACACAAAGTCCCCGGCGAAAAAGCCGCGGTCCCAAGGGGCCGGGCGGATTCTTGAAAAACCTCGACCCAGTCTCCCTTTTAAAGGGTGCGGGTGTTCTGGCTGCGCTGGTACTGGCGGGTATGGGCCAATTCTATTTGTGCCAAGCGGGCGGTGATTCCACCCTGAAGGCCGGCCTTTGGTTTTTTTCCGCCGCGGCGGTATTGCTGGTGGCTTCCTTGTGGTCCTGGCGCCGGGAAGGCCTGAAGAACGCTCCCCTTGCCCCCTCCGCCGAATGGATCCTGCTGGGGCTTGTCCTCCTGATCGCGGTCTTCCTGAGGTCTTACCAAATCGCCTCCCTCCCCTCGGGGCTCTTCATCGACCAGGGCTTCCAGGGTTATTCAGCCCAACGCATCCTCCACGAAGGCTGGCGGCCTTTTTATGTCGAGGACATCTTCCATGCCTATTCGCTGGCGCTTTACCAGCTGGCCTTCTGGTTTAAGCTCTTCGGGGCGGGGGAGGTCAGCCTCAAGCTTTTCTACGCCTTCCTCGGCATCCTGGGTTTCCCCCTGGTTTACTGGTCCTTCCGTCAGCTGGCAGGCCCCCGGGTGGCCCTCTTGATCCTCTTTATCCTGGCCGTCATGCGCTGGAACTACCTTTTCAGCCGGAACGGTTTTCCCACGGTCCAGATGATGCTCTACATGTTCGGGACGCTTTCCTTCCTCCTTTACGCCATCCTGCCCAAGAAACCTGCGGACCCGAAGCCGTTTTACAAGGCGGCCATCGCCGCCGCGGCCTTTTTTGTCCTCGGGGTTTTCCCCTTCGCGTTCTTTTCCCTCTTCTACACAGTGAAGGAAAAATCGGCGGTCCTGGCCGTTTTAGCCGTGTTGGCCGCCCTGGGCCTTCTGGCCCTCATGGCTTTCTTCATCTACCGGTCGAAAAACAGGCCCACCCTGGTGGCCACGCTTTTGGCTGCGGGTTTCTTCGTCTCCGGCTTTTATACTTACCAGGCCTATAAGGTCTTCCCGCTGCTTTTGGTCCTGTGGGCCCTCTATGAAGCGGTAGTGAACTGGAGGGAACTCAAGAAAAAATGGCCTTATATCCTCCTCTTTGCCGTTCTTGCGGTGGTCCTGGTGCTTCCGGTTTTAGCCAACCCGAATACGCGCGAGAACGACCTTTCCATCTTCCCCCGGATCCGGGCGGAACACAGCCTCAGGCCCTTCCTGGAGGTGCTCTCCCGGACCGCAGTCATGTTCAACCGGCAGGGTGACCCGAACCCGCGGCATAACCTGCAGGACTACCGGATGCTGGACGACGTGTCGGGCGCTCTCCTTATCCTGGGGTTGGCCTATGCCCTCTTCCGCGCCAACCGGCGCAAGTATTTCTACGCCCTGGCGGGCTTTTTCGTCATGAGCCTGGCCTGCGTCCTTTCCATCGACGCGGCCCATGCCAACCGGCTCTTTGCCATGACTCCTTTCATCGCCTTCGTCATTGCCGCACCCCTCAGCGCCCTTTGGGGGCGGTTGCGGGCGCTTTGGGGCGAAAAGGGGGAATGGGCCTTCCTGGTGGCCGCTGCGCCCTTCCTGGTGGCCATGACGGACCAGAATTTCGACGTCTATTTCCATAAACAAGCCCGCAACCAGGCCTGCTGGAGCGAGTATTCCATTGCCGAGACTTCGGCCGGGCGCATGGTGGCCGACCATGGCGGCAATTATGATTATTACGTCACCCCCCGTTACTACAACTTTTATACCCTCGACTTCCTGGCCTATCCCTGGCTCAACCAGGTGAAGCCCCTCCTCCTGCCCGACAGCCTTGTTTCGCGCAGTCCCGGCACGTCACGGGGGCTCTATTACGCCCTGGAGCAGGGCCGCACGGGCGTTTTGGACATGCTCAAGACCCTCTATCCCGGGGGAACGGCGGAGTATTTGGTGGACCCGACAGGGAACACGGTGGAGTATTTCTACCGCGTCCCCCCGGAAGAAGCGGCGAAGGCCAAGGGCCTGACCGCCCGGTTTGACCCTCCCGCCGGTGGAAAGGCCGGGGCGCAGATCGACCGTTTCCCGGATGGATTGCCCCCCGGACCCTATCACGCCGAATTGACCGGCAACCTTTATGTGCCTGTTACGGGGGATTACCAGTGGGAACTCAAGGGGAACGTCAAGGCGGGGTTGAAAGTGAAAGGATCGAGGCCCGGCCGTGGTTTTGCCCACCTGGACAAAGGGGAACATCCGGCCACGGTCGAACTGACGGTGCCCGAAGGGGTGACGCCTTCCCTCGTGATCCAGCAAGTCCCGGAGAAGGGCGTGGCCACCATCCTGGACGCAGGTTCTTTCGACAGCCTTCCATCGGCCAAGGGGTTATTGGGCCGTTATTTCAACAACTGGGACGGCGCAGGATCCCCCTTGTTGGCCGAATGGGACCCCATCCTCAATTTCACCAACGGCAACGACTTTTCCGTCCAACCTCCGCCCGCTTCGGTCCAATGGGCCGGCGAAATCGAGGTCCAAGAGGCAGGAACCTACCGCTTCCTGGGCAGCCCGCCCAATATTGCTTCCTTGAAGGTGGACGGGAAGGAGTGGCCGCTGGGGGAAGCCCAATCCAAGGGCCGTTCCCTTACGGCCGGAAGGCATTCCATCGAGCTGCGGGTGGGGAAGGGGCAGCGCTTCGACAATTTTTCGTTTTATTGGACGCTTCCCGACGGAAAGACCGAGGTGGTTCCTTATTCAGTTTTAGGCGAGATCCGGTAAGCTGGGTGTGGCTTTTGGGAAGACAGCTAGCGCCCGCTTCCCGGCACGGAATCGCCGGTGGAGTCGAACGGGACATCTTTTTCTTCGATCAAACTGCGGGCCAGTAATTCTGCGATAAGGTAATCCCCCATGGCGGTGTAATGTTTCGAGAGATCCCGCTCGTTGACCGGATAAAAGGATGTTTTCAAAGTGTTATAGGCGGGGGCAATGTCAATCAGTGGGACTTGGTATTTGCCACAAAGTTCCCTCCAAAAATCCTCGAAAATATCCTGGGGCCAAGAGCGGTGGGGAACATAAACCGAAATGCATTTCGGTGCCAGGCCCCCGCTGGTTTTCATCCCCTGTAGCCTCTGTGAGAAGACCTGCAAAGCATGGCCGATCATTTCCAAAAGATCCTGATATACCTCGGGATCATCCATTTTGGTGTATTTCCCATAGTCATTCGAGGGGAAGGCAGATCCCTCCTGGCACCAACCCTTTTCGAGGCAATGCCGGTAAAAACGGGTGGGCGCTCCCGGGGGAATGCGGGATGAAAGGGGCTTGAGAAGGTATTCCCCGTCCAGGGCCTTGGGGACCCCGTCCGCATCGACGGGTTTGCTGTAATAATCCATCCAAACCATGGACCACAAGGACAGGACGAGGTCCACGTCGTAATCCTTCGCCACTTCCAATCCCTGGGTGTTCCCGAAAAACGCCGGGTTTTGGCCCGGATGGCCCAGCATCAGCACTTCGAAATGGATGTCGCTTCCCCTTAAAGCCGCCTCGGTGTTCAAGATGAGTTCCAGGCGCTTGGGAATGGTGTAAATCCGCAGCGATTCCCCCTTCCAAGCAGGGTCTTTTCCCTCCTTTTCCGCCAGGGTGGGTGCGTTCACCAGGCGCGAGTCACCCAGCATGAGGATTCGGAAGGTCTTGGGGGGTTTCTTGACGGGGTACCGAAAATCCAGCGGGGAGTCCGTCGAATACCAGGTTGAGTCAAAATCATAATCCTTCACACTGATGATATTTTGGAAACCGTATCCGGGATAAGCGATGAGCAGCTTCCTTGCCTCGATGGTTGAGGCCGCGAAGCCGACGGGCGTCCCGCTTTGGAATTGGAGGAGGGGCTCCAAATCACCGGGGGCGTTATTGTCGATGAAATCCCAGGGCGTCGCCAGGCTGACAGGCGCGTAGGCGGGCGCGACCCTGGCGAGGGGGTCTTTTCCGGCCTGCAAAGCATAAAGGAGGCCATCGGATGCGGCCAATTCGGTAATGTGGTCCCCGCTGCCGATCGCCGTCAGTGAAACTGAAAACCGGGAGGGAAGGGTTGTGGCCTGGGCGTCCACGCCGTAAACCGTCGGCAAATCGGCGTCCGCAACGCAGATCTTGTCGTGGTACCAGCAGAGGGCCTTCGGGTGGGGCAATTGGTCATTATGGAGCAGTAGAGTTGCGGCCCTTGCGGTTTTCAGGTCGAGCCGGACCAACTCGGTTTCCTTGGGGAGGGAAAGATAGAGGCTGTCCTCCTTGGGGGAATAGGCCATATTCCAAAACTTCCCCGGTGCGGCCAGGGTCGATGTCTTCTTTGAGGCCAAATCGATAAGGCGCAGAAGTCCGTTTCCCGCATCGCCGACCGCCAGACGGCTGCTGGGAAGCAGGGAAAGGCAATTGGGCCCGTTGAACGAAGCGCTTGCAAGGGGACCGTCGGCCTTCCCGGCCGTGCCGGTGCCGGCCAGCGTTTCAACCCTGTTGTTTTCGTGAAGGTAAACCACCCGGATACGGTGATTGCCGGAGTCGGCCACGAAAAGGCGGTCGCCTTTTTCGTCCACGGCCAAGCCGGAGGGGGAGCTAAACCGCGCCTCATAAAAGGGGCCGTCCTTAAATCCGGAGCAGTCCCCACCCGCCACCAGGTTGTTGAAAGAGTCCACGGGGGTGATGGGGCGGCCAGCGGACGGGAGAAGGACAGCCAAAATAAAAAAGATGACCTGTTGAAAATGCAAAAGGGACCGGTTCAACAAAGACTCCTCAAGTTCATAAAAACATACCGCGTTTTTTAAGAAACACCAAACGGCGACAGGGCAGGTTTAAAAGCGGCGATGAAGACCGAAGAGGCTATGGGATGAACTTTAAATCGACCCAATCCACGTTGCTTTCGGTATTGGTGAACTCGGTGTTGTCCGCGCAGAGGACGAGTTCCTTGGCTCCGGCGACGGGCACGTCGATGGGAAAGGCTTCCGCGTCCGACTTCATCTTGGGACTCCTGAAAATTTCGCGCCCATCGGCCAGGACGACGTAGACCACCCCCCAATCAGGGCTGGAAGTGGAGTCCTGCCCCACTTTGCAGGAAAAGTGGCCGGCCTTCCCTTGCAAATCAAAGGCGATCTTGGAAGGCGCATGGGTACCGAACCCGTTTTGGAAGGTCGTTCCATGGATAACCAGCGGCCTCCCGTCGATATTCAGGTTCACCTTGGGCGGAAGGGTAAAGGTGACGTTGGAGATTTTTTCGCCTAAATAGCCGAATTTGTTGCGGATGTCGTCCGATACGGGGCCGGTCCAAGCGGCGTAACCCCATTCAGCGGGAATGCCGTCCACGGTTGCGTCCAACTTGTGCCTTTCGAAACCGTCTTGTCCGGACCAGAGGCGGACCATGCGGAGGGAAGGCTGAAGGACTGGCAAGAAGGCCAGGGCCAAAAGAAGGGCGGCCGCAAGGGCTGGGAGGGCACCGGTATTTTGGGAGGCCGGAGAGGCTTTCATCGGGGCCTTGCCCTTGGTTTTTTCGGTTCGGGACCGGACTTGTTTCGGCATCGTTTATCCCCGGATCATTGAGGTTTTAATTCGCTGGAGGGAATCATGTCCCAGCCCGTCACGTCTTGTTCCAAAAAGTTAAGGTCGAAATTGCCGGGGCTTTGGAGGGTAAAGCGGATTTTAAAAGGCACCCCGTTCCCGGTTTTGGCGGGGCATTGAACCTCGGTGCGTTTGAAGTGACCGGCCCCCTCGACGTGGAAGCGCTGCCCACCGACAAGTCCCTCCGCTTTGCCACCGGTTTCGACCGCCAAGAGCTTGCCGGCGGCATCCTCCAGGACCCCTTGGGCCGTAAAATAGGAGGCTTTATCCCAGGGCACAGGCGCCGGGTTGCCGTTCAACCATTCCTGGTTCAAGGCCTTTGCCGCAAGGGTGGGAACGGTCATCTTCCCCAAAAGGTGGTTTTGGGTGTCGAACCAACTTAGGGTCATGCCTCCAGGAGGGGTCCGGGCCGGTTGGGACAGGGCCTGCTGGATTTGGGCCGGGGTGATTTCCCAAACCCGCATTTCAACGTCCCCAAAGGGGTTGAGGATCTCCTGGGGGTGGGCTTCCGGATAGTAATACTGGATCCAATCCTGCAAAGCTCGCCCATCCTCGTCGTGCAACAACAAGGCGGCGCCTTTTTCACCGGCTTTTTTGAGGGGCAGGGGGAAGGGATCGGGCTTGAAAAGGACCCGGTTGGCGACGGAAGCCATGACTTCCGACATGGGATAGGACAATCCCCCTTCCGGGGCATAGGGGAAGTAAAGGCCCCATTGGACATCCACGTAAGTGTCCCAGCCGCGGATATATTTGGCGCTGACTTTCCCCAAAGTGTAATGCTCACCGCTTTGGTTGGAGCCGTCGGACCAATAGGCGTATTTGGCCAGGGGAAGCCGGTGAAAGAAAGCGTCGTAATGCCATCCGATGGAAAAGATACCGAAGAGAAACATCAAAACAAGCCGGAGCCAACCGCCCTTGGATCCCAGGGGTGAAGCCACGATTCTTCCCAAACGGTCCAGGCCGATTCCCACCAAAAGGTAAACAAAGGGCGCGACGGACAACATCCGCCAGGGGAGGGTTGGGGCGTTGGTCATGAAAGCGGGGGCAAGGTTTCCGCCGAACCCCATTAATAAGATAAAGAAAGGCGGTTTGAAGAACCGACGCAAAGTCCAACCTAGGCCGGCCAGGAAAGCCAGGCCCTCCCAAGGGCTCAGGCGTGGGAGGTATTCGGTCAAGCCGTCGGTCGTTTGAACGTTGAAAGACTGCAGGTCCGTCAGGATGTTAGCCCATGGAATGGAGAACTTCCCCCCGCCCCAGGCCGCATCCCGGGCAAATACTTCGTTTCCGAGCACCAAAGGGTTGGCTGTGTGTTGGTAGTAAAGGATCATCGGCAAATACCAGAGGAAAGCGACGCCCCAAGCCAGGGCCCAGGATTTTTTTTGCCCGAGCAGTTCCGAACGGTGGAAGTAGCAAAGAATGGCCAAGGAGAGGATAGCGAAGACCAGGAAAACCCGCCCTTGGACCGAGGTCATGAGATAGCAGGGAATAAGGGCGCCGAAAAGGAGATAGTCCTTCGTCTGCCCGTATTCGAGGGCCCGGGCGAAAAAGAAGAGGGAAGCGCATTCCAACAGGGGAGTCAGGCCGTTTCCTCCGGTCGTGACATGACCGAAATAAACCACCCAATAACAGGAAGAAAAAAGGAGAGTGGCTAATAATGCGGAATACTTGGGAAGGTAAAAACGCAGGAAACCAAAAAGGAAAAAATAACTTCCGAAAACCACGAGGCCCATGCAGAGGGTACCTTTGACGAGGGAGGAGCCCACCAATTTGAAAAAGGAACCCATCAGGTAAAAAGCAAAGGCCGGATTGCCCAGGGACCAACCATCCATGTAAGGGGTAGTCCAAACACCGCCTTGGTCCGGATTTTTCAGGTAGTTGTTTGCCAAATCCACGGATACGTAAGCGTCGATGTTGTGGCCGATGGCATAAACATCCCAGCCATAAAGCAAGAAGAAGGCGCCTACCAGGGCAATCAACAGCCACGGCCAAAGTTTTTGGAAGGCCGTGCCGGGCGTTTTTTCCGGGGGCTCGGCGCTAAACAGTACCGAATGCTTTTCAAGGACGGATAAGAGGCCGCCAAATATTCCCAAGGCGATCAAAAGGGGTATCCACTGCCCTTGGTGGATGAAGTAATGAGATGCGCCCAGGATAGCCAGCAGGCACAGGCCAAGGGGGGCGTTCCGTTTCCAGTCCCATTCTTCTTGGACGTCGACGCCTTGAAGATCGGAGCCGGAAAAGGCCCTGAACCCCGGCACGGGGGAGAACCAGACCCGTATCAGGTAGACGCAGACGGCCCATAACAGGATACCGACGAGCGAATGATCGAAGGTGGGGTGGGTTTCAATAAGGAAGGCACCTAAAAGCAAGGTCCCGATGACCATGGTGAGGCGGTCGTAAGGGATGGGAGGATTTTTAAGGGTTTCGATGAAACTTAAAAAAAAGGAGAAGAATTTATTGGAACCAGGCTGTTTGGAGCGGGGCGTGGATTTAGCTTGTTTTTCCATTTTTTTCGGGGGAATCCAGCCTTAAAAATTGCCGACAATATGGGCTAGGTATACTCCAAAGGTCCCGATCCGTCAAGGAAACACCCGGTACGGGACATGAATAGGTGGTTCGTCTTTCGTTTCGAAAAGAGAGAACGGGTCGGGAGATGGTCCGGATCCGGGGGGCCCTTGGGTCGTTCGGCAGTCCCTTTTTTTGCCATCCGCTAAAGATGAGTTAAGTTTGGAAAGCCCCAAGCAAGTTTGAATTGAGGCGCCATTTCTTTGGCCGTGGAAATGGCAACGAATGTGATAAACTTGGCAAACCAGCTTTTCGAATCCGATATTTAACCCGGGTAACCCATGCCAAGATCTTCTTCCTTCCGCACGGATTTCGAGAACCACAAGGACACTTACCGGCAGGAAATCCAAAATTCCATTTCCTTTATCGGCCAAAACCTGGATTTTTTCACGCAAGTCAAGGTGGATTGCCTGTTGGACTTGACGCGCCGCTATGTGGGCGGCTCCAACCGGTTGAAAATCCTGGACGTGGGTTGCGGGGTCGGGATCACGGACCAGTATTTAACCGGCTATTACCAAAAGCTTTACGGTGTGGACCTAAGTCCCGGGGTGGTTCGCAAGGCCAAACAGTTGAATCCGCGGGCCAGCTACCGGCATTATGCGGGGCGCACCCTTCCCTATGCCTCCAATTCCATGGATGTTACCTTCGCCATCTGCGTCATGCACCATGTGCCGCCCGAAGGGCTGGGCCGTTTCGCTTTGGAAATGACAAGGGTCACGCGAAAAGGGGGCCTGGTCGTGGTCATCGAGCATAATCCCTGGAATCCCCTGACCCAGATTGCGGTTTCCCGGTGTGAAATGGACGACGACGCCATTCTTTTAAGAAGCCGGAAGGTCGAAGAGCTTTTAAAAGTAAATGGAGATATCGTCGAGAAAAGGTACATCCTGTTCACGCCTTTTCCGGTGCGTCCCTTTCGGTTTTTGGCCCCCTTCCTCGGCAAATTTCCATTGGGTGCCCAGTACTACGTCGCCGCCAGGAAAAAATAGGCGTTCGAGAACGCGAGGAGGCCCCATTGGGCAAGAAGGTCGCGATCCTTCAATCCAATTACATTCCGTGGAAGGGCTATTTCGACATCATCCATAGCGTTGATTTGTTCGTTTTTTACGACGACGTCCAGTTCACGAAGAACGACTGGCGGAACCGCAACAAAATCAAGACCCCCAACAGAAGCCAATGGTTGACCATCCCCACGGGCTACCACAACGACCAACTCATCAATGAAGTTACCCTGCCTTCCAAAGACTGGCAGGAGAAGCATTGGAAGACCCTGACCCAGTACTACGTCCGGGCCCCCTATTTCAAAACCTACGAGCCCCTTTTGCGGAAAATCTACCTCGAAGCCGAGTGGAAGTTCCTTTCGCCCCTGAACCAATCCCTCATCCGTCTGATCTCCAAGGACATCCTGGGGTTGCCGACGGAATTCGCCCAGTCTTCGGATTTCGAGCTTCCGGGTAAAAAGACCGAACGGTTGATCGAACTTTTGAAGAAATGCGGCGCCGATTATTACCTTTCGGGCCCCGCGGCCAAGGATTACCTGAAAGAAGAAGCCTTTGAACAGGAGGGAATCCGGCTAGAATACAAGGACTATTCGGGCTATCCCGAATACCCCCAGTTTTACCCGCCCTTTGAACATTCGGTGACGATCCTGGACCTGTTATTCCACACGGGGCCCAAGGCTTCGGATTATATCTGGGGATGGCGGAACTAGCGGGGCGGAAGGCCGGACCCGGATTTTATCCTGGTTTGTTTAAAGCAAGGAGCCTTTCATGGCTTTTATTTCAGCCGTCATTCCGGTTTACCGCAGCGAAAAAACCCTTCCCGAACTTTACCTGCGCCTGAGGGCCGCCCTGGGGAAGGTCTCTCCCGATTACGAGATCCTGTTCGTCGACGACCACGGCGGCGACGGCTCCTGGAACGTCATCAGCGACCTCGTCCACCGGGACAAAAGGGTGGGCGGGATCCAGCTCAGCAAGAATTTCGGCCAGCACGCGGCCACCCTCTGCGGCATCCAGTGGTCCAAGGGCAAATGGATCGTCACCCTGGACGACGACCTGGAGCACCAGCCCGAATTCATCCCCAAGCTTTACAAAAAGGCCCTGGAGGGTTTCGACCTGGTTTACGGCGTCTATCCCCAGCGTTCCCACAGTTGGTGGCGCAACCTCACGTCCCGGATAGCCCGGTTCCTCTTCCAGATGGCCATCCCTTCCTTGAATTTCGAATATACCTCCTTCCGCGTCATCCGGCGGGAGACCGCCCTGGCCCTTTCCCAATTCGATTCCCCCTTCCCCTTCGTGGACGGCTATCTTTCCTGGGCCACCAACTACTACGCCACCGTTCCCGTGGAGCACGGGAAGCGGGCCGAGGGGGGGAGCAATTACACCTTCGGGAAGCTCCTGTCCCACACCATCAATATTTTCGTCACTTTTTCCGACCTTCCCCTGAAGATGGCGGCTTGGATCGGCATCTTTTCATTCGTGGGCGGTTTTTCCTGGCTGGTGGTCATTTTTTTAATGAAGGTTTTCGGTGAAATTACGGTCAACGGCTATACCTCCCTGATGGCGGCGTTGATCACGTTCAACGGCATCCAATTCTTCATCCTGGGGGTTTTCGGCTCCTACCTGGGAAGGATCAATTTCAAGACCTCCAAGCAACCCCTTTTCCTCGTGGGCTCCATCAAGGGTTGCGCGAAGCGCAAATAAGATTTCGGGACTTTGACCGAAAAGCGAGGTTGTTTTGAAACCCATCGTCCTATTTGGAACAGGGCCTTACGCTTCGATGGTCCATCATTACCTTTCACGCCAGTCCGCCAGCCGGGTGGCGGCTTTTACCGTCGACGCCCAATACTCGCCCGGGGAGTCCTTTTGCGGGCTGAAGGTGGCCCCCTTCGCCGAAGTGGAACGGCTTTTCCCGCCGGCCGAGTATGACATGCTGGTTGCGGTGGGCTACAGCCAGGTCAACCGGATCCGCGCCGAAAAATGCCGGGAGGCCAAGAGCAAAGGCTACCGTCTGGCTTCCTTCCTCCACCCCACCAACGTATTTTGGGACGGGTTCCAGCCCGGGGAGAACTGCATTTTTTTCGAAAACAACGTCTTCCAGCCCTTCTCGAAAATCGGCAACAACGTCTGCGTCTGGGCCGGAAGCGACATCTGCCACCACGCCGAGGTGGGGGACAACGTCTATATCGCGCCGGGAGTCGTCGTCTCCGGGGGGGTCCGGATCGGGGACAACAGTTTCATCGGTTCAAACGCGACGATCCGGGACCAGGTCAAGATCGGCAAAAACTGCGTGATCGGCGCCGGGGCCGTCATTCTCCACGACGTGGGGGACAATGAAGTCCATGCCGCCCCCGAACCCCGGCAGCTGTCCGTTAAAAGCAACGAGTTGAAGAATATCTGAGCGCCTGAAAAAACCTTAAGGCTTGGCCGACCATGAACCTGATCCCTTTCAACAAACCCTTCCTGGTGGGAAGCGAGTTGGAGAACATCCGCCAGGCGCACGCCAACTGGCACTTGTCGGGGGACGGCCCCTTCACCCAGAAATGCCACCAGTGGCTGGAAAAATCCATCGGGTCCCGAAAGGCCCTCCTGACCCATTCCTGCACGGCGGCCCTGGAAATGTCCGCCCTCCTCCTGGACCTGAAACCGGGCGATGAGGTCATCATGCCTTCCTACACCTTTGTTTCCACGGCCAACGCCTTTGCATTGCGCGGGGCAGTGCCGGTTTTCGTGGATGTGAGGCCCGACACCCTCAACCTGGATGAAAACAAGGTGGAAGCCGCCATCACCCCCAAGACCAAAGCCATTGCGGTGGTCCATTACGCCGGGGTGTCCTGTGAGATGGACCGGTTTTTGGAAATCGCCCGCCGCCACCGCCTTTGGCTGGTGGAGGACGCGGCCCAGGGTATCGGTTCGAGCTACAAGGGGAAGGCCCTGGGCAACCTGGGCTCCTTGGGAGCCCTGAGCTTCCATGAGACGAAAAACATCATTTCGGGGGAGGGTGGGGTGCTCCTGGTCAATGACGAAGCTTTTGAGGAAAGGGCGGAGATCATCCGGGAGAAAGGCACCAACCGGATCAAGTTCCGCAAAGGAATGGTGGATAAATACACCTGGGTGGACCTGGGTTCCTCCTACCTTCCCAGCGAGCTGATCGCGGCCTTCCTTTGGGCCCAGTTGGAGAATTTCGACGCCATCATGAAAAAACGCATGGACCTTTGGTTGGCCTACCACCAAGCCTTCGAAGACGCCGAGAGGAAAGGCTTCCTGCGCCGGCCCATCATTCCAAGGGACTGCCGGCACAACGCCCATATGTATTACCTGCTCCTGCCCCAAGCGGAAAGGCGCGCCGCCTTCCTGGCCGCCCTCAACGAAGGCGGGGTGAACGCCGTCTTCCACTATGTGCCCCTCCACAGCTCCCCGGCTGGGCAGAAATACGGGAAGGCCCAGGGTTCCCTGGAGGTCACGACGGAGATGAGCGCCCGCATTGTGCGCCTTCCCCTTTGGATCGGGTTGGAAGGACAGCAGGCCACGGTGATCGAGAAGGTGTTGTCGGAATTAAAAAGAGGCTGATTCGGCCGCAGTTGGGCCTATCGACGCTTCCAAAGGGCCCTAGATTTTTCCAGGGATTCCTCCATCAAGGCGCCGTCCCAGGCGACCGGGGAGGAAGTTTTAGTAAGCCATCGCAGGAAGACCACCAGGCTCATGGACAGGACGATAAAACCGTCCCAAACCGTCGTGCCCGCCCGGTAAAGGGGCACTTCCACCTCAAATTCATTGTCAATCTTGAAACCTTCCCGCGCCGAGATCAGCGCGATTTCCTGGGCGCAGGAGTATTTCACGCCACGGTAATACCTCAGGATAGGCTCTAAGGTTTTGACCTTCAAAAGCCTCAAGCCCGATTCCACGTCCCGGTATTTTTGCCCGGAGAGAAGGGAATTGGTCCAGGTCAGGAACCGGTTGCCCCAGATTTTATAGGTCGGGTAAACCGAGAAATCACGGCGTGTCAGGACCACGTCGGCCCGGCGCGCCGCCAAGTGGCGCACAAGGGCGGGGATGTATTCGGGTTTGTGCTGTCCGTCGGCGTCAATGGTGACGACGACGTCCTCGGGTCCCGCCATTTTTTTTCCCGCCAGGTACAGGACGAAAAGGAAGCCCTGCTTCAAAGCGCCGGCCATTCCGGTGTTCGCCGGCAAGTCGACGATATAGGTGTTTTTCCTTTTCCTGGCGAAGGCCTTGAGCAGGGCCAGGCTTTTGTCCCGGGACCCGTCGTTGACGCAAACCAGGAAGTCCACCTGCCGGGCCAGGCGCGGCAGGATGTTGCCCAGGGTTTTTTCCTCGTTATAGACGGGCAGGACGACAATGGTTTTAGGCAAGGATTCCCTTTTCGAAGGATTTCGCTTTGAGGGTGCGGTCAAGCCAGGGGATCGGGGCCCAGCCTCAACAAGAGGGCCCGGCCCAGGTATTTCAACAACGTGGCCAACCCCAGTTTGGATTCCCCCCGGGTTCGGTCGACGAATTCAATGGGTGATTCCTCCACCTTCAGTCCCGCCCGGGTGCAGCGGTAAAGGATTTCAGAAACCGTAAAGGGGTCGCGGGCGGCCAAGCTACGGACCTTGATTTTTTCCAAGGCCCTTCTTGAAAAAGCCCGGAAACCCGAGGTGGGATCCTTGGGTTTCAAGCCCAACACGACTTTCAGGTAATAGCGGGCGAAGTTACTGGTCCATTGGCGGTGGAAAGGGCGGTCCATATCCTTCCCACCGGGCATATAGCGGCTTCCGATGACCACGTCCGC
>Ga0070734_10001831_pt1 | contig 28751 bp, 28 predicted proteins | sample Coa_R1_8_FD_66444 | JGI IMG/M metagenome (GOLD analysis project Ga0070734, IMG submission 66444) | Surface soil microbial communities from Centralia Pennsylvania, which are recovering from an underground coalmine fire - Coalmine... | ecosystem: Environmental > Terrestrial > Soil > Unclassified ... | reverse complement strand
AGAGGTTTCCTGATGGTCGGTTCAACTTGTGGATCCGCGCCACCGGCGCGTTGCCGGACACAGCTGCAATTCACCAATGTGTGCTGGCCTATGCGTCGGACCTGATGCTCCTCGACGCTGCGCTCGTGCCTCACGGCCGTACCGTATTCGAACGAACCATCATGGCGGCAAGCCTTGACCACGCCTTATGGTTCCACCGGCCATTCAAGGCCGATGAATGGTTGCTCTATGCACAGGACAGTCCCAACGCGGGCGGTGCACGGGGCTTCGCGCGAGGCTTGATCTTCAGCCGCGACGGGACCCTGGTCGCGTCGGTAGCGCAGGAGGGGCTCCTGCGCGAACGTCAGGAGCCTTGACTGAGCAGCACGAAGATCATTGATCAAAATTTGTGCAAACTCTGATACCCGCCGGTTGAGACCTATCTGATATTCTTGCTTTGCACGCGAACTCGCGCTCTCGCCGACCATCGGTCGATTCCTTTTGCCGTAAATTATGGCATCTGGCATAGTTTTAGACACATCGCTGCAATTGCGTTGCCGGGCATACGGACGGAGGCTTTCCGCCGACGTGGAAGCCCTGGCGCCGGGAAAACAGGGGGCGGCCGTCCATGAAGCTCGTCATCGCGATCATTAAGCCCTTCAAGCTCGACGAAGTCCGCCAAGCGCTTAACGCGCTCGGGATCAGCGGCATGACCGTCACGGAGGTGAAAGGCTATGGGCGGCAAAAGGGACACACGGAAATCTACCGGGGCGCCGAGTACACTGTGAACTTCCTGCCCAAGGTCCGCATCGAAGTTGCCGTGCCGACCGATCGCGTGGACCGTGCCGTCGAGGCCATTACGGCCGGAGCCCGCACTGGGCAAATCGGCGACGGGAAAATTTTCGTCACCGGGCTCGACCACGCGGTGCGCATCCGCACCGGCGAAACCGACAGCGACGCCCTTTAACCGCAGGAAACGGGGGAAACACCATGACCGCAGTGTCGCGTCGGGCATGGGTGCGCGCGTTGGGCTCAATGCTGTTCGCCCTCATGGCATCACCGGCTATCGCCCAAGGTGGCAAGATCGACGGGGCCGATACTGCCTGGATGGCGGTGGCAACTGCGATCGTTCTGATGATGACAATTCCCGGACTCGCGCTGTTCTACGCCGGCATGGTGCGAAAGAAGAACGTGCTTGCCACCATGGCGCAGAGCCTTGCCGCGACCGCGCTCGTCTCGATCCTGTGGACCGCGTTCGGCTACAGTCTGACGTTCACCGGCGATGGCGCCTGGATCGGATCAGCTGACCGGCTGCTCTTGCGAGGCATCGATGTGGACTCTATCAGCGCCCTCGCGAAATCGATTCCGGAGGCTTTATTCGTCCTCTACCAGATGACGTTCGCTATCATCACGGTCGCGTTGGTCGCGGGTTCGGTCGCCGACCGGATGCGGTTCTCTGCTTTCATGCTCTTTTCTGCCTTGTGGCTGACTTTTGTCTATGTCCCTGTCGCGCACTGGGTCTGGGGCGGCGGCTTTCTCGGCCGGGCTGGCCTTCTCGACTTCGCGGGCGGCACGGTCGTCCACATAAATGCTGGAGCTGCGGGATTGGTCGCGGCCCTTATTCTCGGGCCGCGTCGCGGCTACGGCACGGAGAACCTCGCGCCTTTTGATCTGTCCATGGCAGTGGTGGGAACCGGACTCCTGTGGGTCGGCTGGTTCGGCTTTAACGGCGGGTCCGCGCTCGGCGCCAATTCGCGGGCCGCGATGGCGATCGCCGCCACGCACCTCGCCGCCTGCGCCGGCGCGCTGACCTGGATAGCGATCGAATGGTGGAGTCGCGGCAAACCCTCGGTGCTCGGCATGGTATCGGGTGCCGTGGCCGGGCTTGGAACCATCACGCCGGCCTCGGGTTTTGTGCTTCCCTGGCACGGCATCGTGATCGGGATAGCGGCCGGTGCGGTTTGCTTTTATGCCTGCACGACCGTCAAGCGCATGTACAAATACGACGATTCGCTCGATGTATTCGGCGTCCACGGCGTGGGTGGAGTGACCGGCACGCTCCTATGCGGGGTGTTCGCGACCGCCGCGCTGTCAGCCTCGCCCGAGGCGCCCCTTGGCAATCCGGGGCTTCTCGAAGGCAACCCGGGTCAGGTGCTGATCCAGATCTACGGGATTGCCGTGACCCTGGTGTGGTCGGGAGTCGTCACAGCCGTCTTGCTAAAAGCCGTGGGCGCTTTGATGCCGCTGCGCGCCTCTCACGAGGAGGAACGTGAGGGGCTTGATATCTCGTTCCATGGCGAAGCGCTGCAGTAGCCACGGGCTCGCTTGAACTCCAGCCCGCGTTGAAGGCGAGCGACCCGCTCCCCGCCAACCAGCGCGGCATTCCTGCGGGCGCAAGCCTAAGCCCGAAATTTAGGCAGATTTCGCGACCTCTTTGCCTGCTAAATAGCCTTTACGTACGTCACTTAGCCGACCTGGTTAACATTTAAGCGGCCCACCTCGGAAGCGAACCCGCAATGCCGGAGCTGGCTAATCCGTTAGACGGTCAAAATGCTCCGGCCTCAAGGTATTTGAAATCTCGCAAAAGTTGGCACGCGGCTTGATTCCCCTTACGGCGGCGATCGCCCACACGGCAACCGAATGCCGTTGAGGTCGCCGCGTGGAGATCGCCCAATCTGGGTCATCAGAGCGGGCCTTAGCGGGGAAGAAACCCATGAAAATCGTCATGGCCATCATCAAGCCATTCAAGCTCGACGAGGTTCGCGACGCGCTCACTGCGATCGGGGTGCACGGCATGACCGTCACCGAAGTCAAAGGTTATGGGCGCCAAAAGGGCCACACGGAAATCTATCGCGGGACCGAGTACGCCGTGAGCTTCCTGCCGAAGCTAAAGGTCGAGGTCGCGATTGCCGCAAACCAGGCCGACAAAGCCATTGAGGCGATAACGGCGGCGGCCAAGACCGGTCAAATCGGGGACGGCAAGATCTTTGTTTTTGGCCTTGAACAGGCGGTGCGCATTCGCACCGGCGAGACCGACGCCGCGGCGCTGTGAAGAGAACAGGAGCCTAAACACGATGACACGGAGACTTCCCTTGCGCGTCGGTCTGGTCGCATTCGTCGTTGCGGCCTTGCTCGGAGTTTTCCTCAGCCTACCCACATTCCATGCGTCATACGCACAGGCACCAGCGGCAGCACCCGCCGAACAGGCAGCTCCTGCAGCCGCCGAGGCTGCGGCGCCGGCTTGCGATGCCAAAATACAACAGAACTGCTCGCCCAATTCGGGTGACACCGCCTGGATGCTGACATCGGTAGCGCTCGTGCTGATGATGACCGTACCGGGCCTCGGACTGTTCTATGGCGGCATGGTCCGCAAGAAGAACGTCGGCGACACCGTGATGACGAGTTTCGCGGTCACCTGCCTGGTCACCGTACTGTTTGCCTGCCTTACCTACAGCATGGCTTTCACGGCGGGCACGCCGTATGTCGGCGGGCTCAGTCGGATGTTTCTGCAAGGAATCGTCAGCGATATCGCCAAAGGTATCGGCAATCCCAATTCGCTGGCGCCGACGATACCGGAAACCGTCTACATGTGCTTCCAGATGACGTTCGCGATCATCACGCCGGCGCTGATTGCAGGCGCGTTTGCGGAGCGCATGAAATTCTCCTCAATGCTGTGGTTCATCGGCCTGTGGGCGATCTTCGTCTACGCACCGATCGCGCACTGGGTCTGGGGACCGGATGGCTTCCTCAACTCGACGAACTCAGACGGATGGATCAAGGTGCTCGACTTCGCCGGCGGCACTGTCGTGCATGTCAACTCCGGCACTGCCGGCTTGATGTGCGCCATCTGCCTCGGCAAGCGGCAGGATACGGGGCCGCCCCACAACATGGTGCTGACGTTCATCGGCGCCTCGCTGCTGTGGGTCGGCTGGTTTGGGTTCAATGCCGGATCGGCCGTGACCGCAGGCTTGCAGGCCGGCATGGCGATGACGGTCACCCAGATTGCTACCGCGACGGCAGCGCTGGCCTGGATGTTCGTGGAATGGGCAATGCGCGGCAAGCCGACCGTCGTCGGCATCTGCACCGGCGCAGTGGCCGGCCTCGTCGCCATTACGCCCGCTTCCGGCTTCGTCGGCCCGGCCGGTTCGCTCGCCATCGGCGCTGCCGCAGGCATTATCTGCTACTGGGGCTGCACGGGTCTCAAGCACATGTTCGGCTACGATGATGCGCTCGACGCGTTCGGCGTTCATGCGGTCGGCGGTGCCGCCGGCGCGATTCTCACCGGTGTATTTGCGATCGAGCAGTATGGCGGAACGCCGGGATTGATCGAGGGCAACGCAGCCCAAGTGATCAATCAGATCGAAGGCGTCGCTATCGTCTTCATCTATGACGTCATCGTCTCGCTCGTGATCCTCAAGCTGATTGACTGGACGATCGGCTTGCGGGTTACAAAGGACATCGAAGTCGAAGGGTTGGACATCACGCTTCACGGCGAGGTCGTGCAGTAACGGATGCATCTTTGACCCTGCAGTCGGGACCGCGAGGTCAAAAGCCGAGATACGGTTGGGGTGAAACCCGGCATCACCCTCGCCGTTAGGGAGAGGCCCTGGCGAAAAACCAGGGCCTCTTTCATTCTGGATGGCCATACCGAGCTGATGTGAATTTTAGCAATCGCCGGATGGCGGTGCTGCGCTTTCGGGCACGCAGTCGAACAAATAAGCAGAGCGGCTTGACCGGTGATTGATATGGTTTGGAATTCAGCGGGAATTTGATTCTCGGCGGCGTGCCGCACGGGTTTATTCCTTTCTCGCGTGAACCAAATCGCGCGCGCCACTGTTTCCATAAACACCGTAATTTCTTTTATGGCATGTCATTTGCTCCCCACTCACCGGAGTTCCCACAGGCCGATCAGAGGGGCGGCCGTCAAGATCCTGATTTCAATCTATCGATCGGAGAGGCCGACCCATCGCCCTTCAGAACTCTTTTCACGTAGTCCAACTCCAGTGGGAGGTAGAGATGAAAGCTCTTTTCGGTACGATTTTTGGGTCTGCCATGCTTCTGACCAGCAGCGCTTTCGCAGCCGGTGGCTATCTTCAGGCTTCGAGCGAAGAAGACCAGATTGTGAAGGAACCCAACAAGCCCCAAATGGTCACCATGGCTTCGACCGATGCCGCGAAGGGCATCAAGAACAACAAGGGCCTGGTCATTCTCGATCAAACCGGGACCTACTTTACGATCGTCGGCGTCCAGGTCGGCAGCCGCGGCGGCACCGGCTTGGTCAGACTCTGGTTTCAGACCAACGGCAAGGACGTAGACAACAGCAACTGCGAACAGCTGGTCCCTACTCCTGAGTTCACCACCGTCATGATTTCGCAGGGGGTCGGCGAATACAAGAAGGGAGACAAGGTCAATGCGATGATATCCGGCTCAGCGCCAGGCATTGGTCTCGTCTACAAGAAGCCGCAGGGCGAACCGGCGGTGCCCAGCGTGATCTTCTCGGCCTGGAAGATCGACTAAACGGCCGCGGCTTCAATCGAAGGGGCGCCGCAATGGCGCCCCGTGCCGTCGCGCACCGCCGTTGGGAGACCACAGCAATTAATCGAGGGCGACCGATACTCCGTCAATTGCCGAACAGATTACTCCAGTCCTGACCCTTCGCCTTGGTGGCAACAGCCTCACAGGCGTCCTTGGCGCCTTCGCACCGAACTTCGACGATCGCCTGGAGGGAATCATGAAGATCTGGACTTCCGGGCGCCGGTTCAACTTGCACGATTCGAAGGCAAGCCACCGCCGGGAATGCTGGTTGGGATTCCCGTGCAAACGCCCAAATCCTCTGGCTACCCGCCAATATGATGTGGGTAGGCCGCTCTATGACGCGCCAACCCTGATCAGCCTCGCGGCGGACGTCGGCGAGAAGTTGCGACATGGAATCAAATTGCCGGCCGCAAAGCTGATCGGCATGCGCCGTGTCGGGCGCGACGAGGATTCCAACAGCAACCAGTTGAAGCAGCAGGATAGCGCCGTTGTGTAGCCGTCGTGTCTCGCATGGCATGAGTTCAGGCCGATTTTGGTGTTTGTCGGGTTGTTGCGCGGACCTCCAAAACTATGCCCAGGAGGGCGCAGAAAAATCAATTACTGATTTGCCGGAGCAACGCGCGTACGCAGGCCCGGTCAATACAAACCGCGGATATCCGATTATGCCGGCGGCACATTCTCACCGATTGCCCCACGCGAACTTCGATGTTCGCGTGCCGAGGTGGTTGCGGATGAACGGCAAGAAGCGAACGGCAATTGGCGCCGCAATGAAGCAGCTGCAAACCTCTTCGAGCAACGAAGGCGCGACATGTCGACCGAATTGCGCAAGCCTCGTGAGCGCGAGCCGACCGATTTAGAACGTTATGGCCTTTGGCAAGACGGCTTGATGTTCATCGGCTTATTTTTGCTTGGCGCGGTTATCGCAAAATGGCTTTGGGGAGGCTAACCGCTCTGGATTTTGCGAACCGCTGATAACTCCCATTGTGGCGCGCTCGTTGTGCCCTGGACATTCCCGTGCGGAATCAGCCGGTATTGATTCCCGGCACCGGCCGAGAGGAACCGAAGCGGCGACCCACACACGAGAGACGCGAAGGCGGCGCGCCGTCCCTTGCAGCCGCAATCACAACGCGCTCCCGAACCGAGAGCACTCCAAAAGCAGCCGGTCTAAAATATCGGCACACAGACCAAAAACTGTGCAGCTAAGCCCATGTTTGCCGCGATCTTGCGCTGGAATTCCTCCAATTCCGCGCATTTACGCACGCCACTTGGCACACGGTTTGATTCCTTGGACCGCGGCATTGCTCGCGGGGGGTTCAGACTTCGCGCAGCGAAGCTCCGTTGAGACAGTCGGAACCTGCACCTGCAGGCCGGTCACTGAGGGGGAATCCATGAAACTTGTGGCGGCCGTTACCTGGCCATTCAAGCTCGGCGACATCGGGAACGGGAAGATCTTCGTTCTCGACCTGCAAAACGCCGTACGCATGCGCGCCGGCGAAACCGGCGCTGCGGTGATCTGAGAACCCGCACCTTCACCTCTGTGGACAGGAGCAACACCATGATGATCAAGAAGCCTGCACGTGCGGGGCTCGTGGCTATTATTTTTGGGGTCCTGCTTGGCCTCTTCCTTGCCGTCGGGTCCTACACGCCAAGCTACGCTCAAGACCAGACACCGGCGGCCGAGGACTCCGGGGCAGTCGTCGAGACGCTCGCGTGCGACTCGAAAGTCCAGAAAGAATGCTCGCCCAATTCAGGCGATACCGCCTGGATGCTCACCTCGATGGCCATCGTGCTGATGATGACCATACCGGGCCTCGCGTTGTTCTACGGCGGCATGGTGCGCAAGAAGAACGTCGGCGATACCGTCATGACGAGCTTCGCCATCACCTGTCTGATAAGCATCTTATGGCTGTTCTTTACCTACAGCCTGGCTTTCAGGGAGGGCGGTGAAATCTTCGGCGTCGATATGGGCTGGTTCATAGGCGGGTTCGACCGCGCCGGCCTGCAGCACATCATGAGCGATATCGCCCATAACAAGGGCAATCCCAATTCGCTGGCACCGACGATCCCTGAGTCCGTCTACGCGATGTTCCAATTGACCTTCGCGATCATCACGGCGGCCCTGATCGCGGGCTCGTTCGCGGAACGTATGAAATTCTCGGCCATGCTCTGGTTCATCGGCCTATGGGCGATCTTCGTCTATTCGCCGATCGCTCACTGGGTGTGGGGGCCGGACGGCATGTTCAACTGGTCCAACCCCCATGCGTTTCTCAATGTCCTCGACTTCGCCGGCGGCACCGTGGTGCACGTCAATTCGGGCACGGCCGGCCTGATGGCAGCTCTGATGCTGGGCAAGCGCACCGAGACCGGCCCGCCCCACAACATGGTGATGACCATGATTGGCGCCTCGCTGCTCTGGGTCGGCTGGTTCGGCTTCAACGCGGGCTCCGCCGTGACTGCGGGCCTGCAGGCCGGCATGGCGATGCTGGTCACCCACACGGCTACCGCAACTGCGGGCTTCACCTGGATGATCGTCGAGTGGATCATGAAGGGCAAGCCAACCGTAATCGGCATCTGCTCGGGTGCGGTCGCGGGTCTGGTGGCGATTACGCCGGCCTCGGGGTTCGTGGGTCCGATGGGCTCGTTCTGGATCGGCATCGCAGCCGGCGTCGTGTGCTACTGGGGCTGCACGGGTCTCAAGCACATGTTCGGCTATGACGATGCACTCGACGCCTTCGGCGTGCACGCAGTCGGCGGCGCAACCGGCGCGCTGCTCACCGGCGTGTTTGCCGTCACCGAGTACGGCGGCAACGCGGGCCTGCTCGAGGGCAATGCCATGCAGGTCGTCAACCAGGCAATCGGCGTCGCCACGGTGTTCGTCTACGATTGCGTCGTGACCCTGATCATCCTCAAGGTCGTCGATATCTTCGTCGGGCTGCGCGTGTCGAAGGACATCGAGCGCGAGGGTCTCGATCTTGAGCTCCATGGCGAAGTCTTGCAGTGAAGGCCGTTCGGCCGACACTGCCCTTCGGTCGAGAGGCCCGGCACCCGCCGGGCCTCTTACTTTTTGACGCGCACGGTTTCTCCCCACTGCCGTTGCCAGCGTGCGGCGGCTCCCCGCTGATTAATGCGCCGTGTCGGGAGAGGGTGGGGGCGCGGCCCCGGCGGGAATGGAGCCTGACCGCACGCCCGGAGCGATCGGAAATGGCAGCGTGGGGCGAGCTCCGAAGCCAAAGAACCGGCGTGGCGGCCTGCAGAAATTGTCGCCGCGCTCCGCAAGGTTCGAAATCAATTCGTCGGTGATGTTGACTTCGACGACAGGCTGCTTGGCACTCTCCCAGAACTTCTTCACAGCTTCCCGGGTCCGCTCGCCGAGCTTGCCGTCGATGCGACCCTTAAGGCAGTCGAGCCGCCGAAGTTCGATCTGCGCCTTCCTTATCTGTTCGGGCGAATTGGCCCGCAATGCCGCCGGCGCATCGACCGCGGGAGGTTGGCTTGCCTCGGTGGCCCCCTTGCCCGCGTCAGAAGCATTCTGTGCGAGCTCTACCGTGTGGCCCGCAGGAACTGCGCCCGCGGGCGTCACGCACAGCGAAATTGCAATCGCAGCCAATCCGGCTCGCCAGGCACAGCCGTGCATTGCCCACCTCTTCTGCTGATGTCCGTCGTGTGCCGCGACCATTGGCGGCGAAGTTTAATGCCCATCCGGCTGCACAGCAATCAGCCGCCGGCCACACAGCCTTCGACATCGGGTAATGCCTCCCATGCCAATGTCGCCAGCGGTGCGCGGAATGCTCGATTTGCGTTTCTGGCGCTCTGCCCTTCGCAACACGCCATACAGCGATGCTTCCAACGTGTTATTGTTGTTGGCGTAGGGTGGCCGGAGGTCACTGCCATGAACTTCGTTCGGGACGTTCACTCGGCACTTTTGATCCTGATCCTGGCTCTGATCGTGGTGGCGACCGGCGTCGTGGCGGCAAAGGCCCGCGATGACGGCCAGTGGGCGAACGCGCCGGAACATATTCGTCGGTGGTTCGAGTCGCTCAAGCAGCCCGACCATCCGCGCGTGTCGTGCTGCGGCGAGGCGGACGCGTTCGAAGCCGACAGCTTCGAGAGCGAGGGCGACCACTATGTGGCGATTATCACTAACGGCAAGGGTGTGATTCCGAACGGCACACGCATCCCGGTGCCCAATCAGAAGATGAAATGGGACGCCGGCAATCCCACCGGGCACGGCATCATTTTTATCGGCCCGCGGGGACAGGTGTATTGCTATGTGACGCCAAGCGGGCTGTGAACCACAGCTCCACGCCTTTGGCGGACCGGTGGCTCCTTTTCCATCTCGGGATGATTCTTTCTTCCTGCTGCCGGTTGACCCTGATGGTTAATCGCGTCTTAACCTCACCGCTTCTATTTTGCCCGGAGGCGGCGGATCAAACTCGGCCGTGAACACGGATGTCCATGAATAGTGCTGTACGCGAACCTCTCCTGTCGACCGGCCGGAAAGCCGACACACGTTCTCCTTTTGTGCGTCTGACGGAGCTCATCGCTGACATCAAGCCGGACAAACCGGTGATTGACTTAGGCGTCGGCGAACCCAAACACGGCGTGCCGGACTTCGTGGCGCCTGTCATAGCCGCGCATATCAATGAATTTGGGCGTTATCCCAAGAACGAAGGCACACCACAATTCCGGCAGGCCGTCGCCGAGTGGGCGGCACGTCGTTATAAACTCCGTCGTGCCCCGGATCCGGATTGCGAAGTCCTCGTGCTCAATGGCTCCCGTGAGGGACTTTTTCTCGGCGCCATCGCGGCGAGGAGGCATGTCACAAATCGCGCGGGGCGGCCCGCGATCCTGATTCCCAATCCATTTTACGCAGCATATTCGGCCGGTGCGGTCGTGGCTGACTGCGAGGTCGTCTACCTGCCGGCGACTCGCGAGACCGGTTTTCTGCCTGATCTCGACACTCTAGACGACGCGCTGCTTCGACGTACCGTTGCGATGTTTCTCGCCTCGCCGTCCAATCCCCAGGGCGCGGTCGCCGACCTTGCCTATCTGCAGCGCGTGGCTGCTCTGGCCCAGCGCCATGGCTTTCTGTTGTTTTCCGATGAGTGCTACTCGGAAATCTACACGCGATCTGCGCCTCCCGGCATTCTTGAAGCGGGCGGTGACCGGTTCGAAAACGTCGTGCTATTCCAGTCGCTCTCCAAACGCTCAAATCTGCCCGGGCTGCGTATCGGTTTTGTCATAGGAGACCGCCGCTTCATTGGGAGATTCCTCGAACTGCGCACCGTTTCGGCTCCGCAAGTGCCGATTCCGGCGCAGGAGGTCGCAATCGCGGCCTACCGGGACGAGGTTCACGTCGAGGCCAATCGCGACCTTTATCGACAGAAATTCGATCTCGCGGATCAGATCATTGGCGATCGCTATGGCTATCGGCGGCCGGCCGGCGGGTTCTTTCTTTGGCTTGATGTCGCAGCGTTCGGCGGCAGCGAGGCCGTCGCCGTAAGGCTATGGCGAGAAGCGGGTGTGCGCGTGCTGCCGGGCCGCTATGCGGCGCGCGACCAGGATGATGGCAGCAATCCAGGGGCGGACTATATCCGCGTCGCGATGGTGCATGACAGAGAGACGACGGCGGAGGCGCTACATCGTATCGTCGCCGTCCTGGGGTAGTGTTCAAGCTGGGCGCATTTCCGTGACGCGAACAGTTCCCTGTTTTGCGTAACATGCGCGACATGGGGGCCTTTACGGTGGCTATATCATCGGCCGAACGAAGCCACTATGGCAGATCGCTATTATCGGACGATTTCCACGCCGCGGTCCGGCGGCGTTTGCGCGAGCTCGGCGGGCTCGTGTTGTTTGCGGTCGTGGGAACTGCGGTGTTTGCGCTCGCAAGCTGGTCGGTCAATGACCCCAGCCTGAGCTACGCGACCAGCGCTCCCGTACACAACCTCTTGGGCGCGACGGGCGCGATCGTTGCTGACCTGGCGATGCAGCTCTTCGGAGTTGCGACGATTGCGATCATCCTCCCGCCGGCGTTCTGGGGCTGGCGCTTCTTCACGCACCGTATCCTCGACCGCCTGCGCTGGCGCATCGTGGCTTGGGTCGGTGGCCTCATATTGTCGGCCGCATTCGCGTCATCTCTCACCCGTCCGCCCCAATGGCCGTTGCCCACCGGCATCGGAGGCGTCACGGGCGACGCCCTGCTGCGCTTCATCACCAGCATTGCCGGCGGCCCCCTTCACGGCGCCGGACAAACATTCGCCGAAGCGATTTTCGGTGCTCTCGCGCTGCTGACCGTGGCGGTCGCCTGCGGCTTTGGTTTTCATCAACCGGATCGTGACATGGAGAGCGACGATGACGAGGCTGCAGAAGAGGCCGGCTCCATATCGCTCGGCTGGTTCGTTCATGCCTTCCTCAGCCTGAAGACGCGGACGATTCGATTTTTTGTCCTCCTGTTCCGCGCGCTCCAAGCCTGCGTTTACCTCCTCACGTCGCGGCGCCCGCTACCGGCTCACTGGCTGCGCGCCGAGCCTCGCCTCGATGCGGGGACGGAGGAATCAGGGGAGAGGGACGAGACCGTCCGGGGGACGGACGACGCGCACGAGGCCCAGGCAAAGCCAGGGCGCAAATCAAATCGTAAAGCGGCCCAGAGCGGTCGAAAATCCGCTGACGGATACGAGCTGCCCGCACTCAGCCTGCTGGCAGCACCGAAGCCATCCGAACGAGCCGCACCCAGCATGGAGGCGATCCGCGAGAACGCAACCGCCCTTGAGCACGTGCTCGGTGATTTCGGCGTCCGTGGCGAAATCATCAATGCGAGGCCGGGGCCGGTCGTCACGCTCTACGAGCTTGAGCCGGCGCCGGGCATCAAATCATCTCGCGTCATCGGCCTCGCCGATGATATCGCGCGCTCCATGAGCGCGCTGTCGGCGCGTGTCGCGGTGGTGTCCGGCCGCAACGTTATCGGCATCGAGCTGCCCAATCCAACTCGCGAGAAGGTCTATCTTCGCGAGCTTCTGTCCGACGATGAATGCGCGGACAGCAGCGCCAAGCTTGCGCTCGGCCTCGGAAAGACAATCGGCGGCGAGTCCGTAATCGTGGATCTGGCCCGCATGCCGCATCTGCTCATCGCCGGCACCACCGGCTCCGGCAAGTCGGTCGCGATCAATACCATGATTCTCAGCCTGCTCTACCGATTGAGGCCGGACCAGTGCAAGCTCATCATGGTGGATCCCAAGATGCTCGAATTGTCGGTCTACGACGGAATCCCGCACCTGCTGACGCCCGTTGTCACCGACCCAAAGAAGGCGGTCACCGCCCTGAAATGGGCGGTGCGCGAAATGGAGGAACGCTACAAGAAAATGGCCAAGCTCGGCGTGCGCAATATCGATGGCTACAACGCAAGGCTGGCCGAGGCACGCGCGCGCGGTGAAGTTCTGTCGCGGACGGTGCATACCGGTTATGACCCCGAGAGCGGCGAGGCCATCTATGAAAAGGAGGAATTCGACCAGGAGCCGCTGCCCTATCTGGTCGTGATCGTTGATGAGATGGCGGACCTGATGATGGTCGCCGGGAAGGATATCGAGGGTGCCATTCAGCGGCTCGCCCAGATGGCGCGCGCCGCCGGGATCCATGTTGTGCTGGCGACGCAGCGGCCGTCCGTAGACGTCATTACCGGCACCATCAAGGCGAATTTCCCGACCCGAATTTCCTTCCAGGTCACTTCCAAGATCGACAGCCGCACCATATTGGGTGAACAGGGTGCCGAGCAGCTCCTCGGCCAGGGCGACATGCTCTATATGGCCGGGGGTGGGCGAATCAGTCGCATTCACGGTCCCTTCGTGTCCGACGACGAGGTGGAGAAGGTCGTCCGTCACCTCAAATCGCAAGGGCAACCACAATATCTGGACGCGGTCACGGCCGAAGACGACGCAGATGGCGAAGGCGCGGCGGTGTTCGATGCCACAGGTATGGGCGGGGCGGAGGGCGCCGATCTCTACGAGCAAGCGGTGCAGATCGTAACGCGCGACCGCAAGGCTTCCACCAGCTACCTCCAGCGCCGGCTGCAGATCGGATACAACCGCGCTGCCTCCCTCATTGAACGGATGGAAAAAGAGGGCGTGGTCGGGCAGCCGAACCATGCCGGAAAACGCGAAATCCTGGTTGGCGAGGAGGACGACGACGGCTATTGAACGGCGTGTGGCCCGAGCCGCGAAAACGCCACGGGGCGAAGTTATGGCGGGCCGCAGGCTCGGGGCTTCCTTCTCACAGGCTCTCGGAGGTTAATATGGGATTGGCCCGTTTGGCGGCGTTGGTGGGCATCATGCTTACCGCAGTGCCTGTGATAACGGCTGCCCAGGGTGTGCCGCTGCCGTTGCCGGCACCAAAAAACCGCAACCAGGCCGCGCATCCGCCGGCGCCAGTCCCGACCGATGCCGCGGGGCGTCCCATTCCACAGCGCCCCGGCGAGTTCGTCGCCTTTGAAGGGTCTCAATCCCAACGCGCCATTGTGGACCGGATCAGCAATTATCTTTCCGCGCTCCAGACCCTGGTCGGCGATTTCGTGCAGATCGGTCCCGACGGCAGCCGGACAGTCGGAAAATTCTACATTCAAAAGCCCGGCAAAGTGCGATTTGAATACGAGCCGCCAAGCCCAATCGATGTGATCGCGGATGGCTCGTCCGTTGTGGTGCGCGACCGCAGGCTTGCAACTCAGGACCTCTATCCCCTGTCGCAAACGCCGCTCCGTTACCTGTTGGCAGACCAAATCGATTTGGCCCGTGACACCAACTTGATCGGCATTTCTCAAGATAACCCGTTTGTCTCCGTCATGATCGAGGAGCGGCAGATTCTGGTCGGAACGCACCGGCTGGTGCTGATGTTCAGCGCCAAGGACATGCAGTTGCGCCAATGGACCGTGACGGATCCGCAAGGCTACGAGACCACAGTGGCGATCTACAATCTCGACGCCTCACGCAAGCCCGATCCCAGCCTGTTCGTGATCAACTACCAGAACAGATTGTTTCAATAGCGTTCAATTTCGCCCATTCGACGACGGCGCGGCGGAAAGAACCTTGACTCGCGGGGCATGCGGGTTTTCTTGCATCGACTGCCCGCGGCTAAAGGCGGGCTAAAGAGAGCCCGCCTACAAAGGCTTCGTCTGACATTCCACCGGTTCGCATGGGATTGAAGATCACCACCTGGAATATCAACTCGGTGCGCTTGCGCATCGATCTGGTGGCGAAATTTCTCAAGGCGACAAGGCCGGATGTGATCTGCCTTCAGGAAACCAAGTGTCCGGACGGCAAATTCCCCCTCAAGCGGTTCGCGCGTCTCGGATACCCGCACGCCGCGCTGAATGGCCAAAAGGGCTACCACGGCGTTGCGGTGCTCTCGCGCCTACCGTTTGATTCGGTCGATGCACGCAGCTATTGCGGCAGATCCGATAGCCGCCATATCGCGGTGACGTTTGGCGAACGCGCCCGCCTGACCGCCCCTGTCACGCTCCATAATTTTTATGTTCCGGCCGGCGGCGATGAACCGGACCCGGCGCTTAATGAGAAGTTCGCCCACAAGCTCGCATTCCTGGACGAAATGCACAGCAGTGTGGACCTGCGCGTCGGCCGGAGTGAACGCGCGATCCTGGTCGGCGACCTCAACGTCGCGCCACTCGAACACGACGTGTGGAGTCACCGCCAGCTGCTAAAGGTCGTTTCCCACACGCCTATCGAATGTGCAAAGCTCACCGCCGTCCAGAAGGCGGGCGAATGGTTCGATGTTTTGCGCGCATTCGTGCCGGAGCCGACCAAGCTCTATACATGGTGGAGCTATCGCGCGCAGGATTGGCAAGCGGCCGACCGCGGCCGGCGCCTTGACCATATCTGGGTGAGCCCCGCCATGGCGGATCGGGTTTCCGACATGATGATTGCCAAACAGGCGCGCGCTTGGACGCAGCCGTCAGACCATGTACCGGTCACGGCCGTGATCGAACCGTAAAATCGGGGTTCCAGCCGCATGCATTGACCGTTCGCTCTTCACGTCGGCGCCGCAGAGCGGGCCGCAGCCGCAAGCCCGTCCGATCGGAACCCCAATTGGCATTTCACGTTGGCATACGAACGATATTAGCAACGCCGCAATGAACGGGTGACATGGGCTGAGCAGAAAGTCGTTGCGGCAACCAAGTAAGAGGTTTGCCATGACTTCCCAGCCTTACGGATCCAACCGTTACAATCCGACCCCGAGCAATCGCTGGCAGGACTGGGTTAATGTCCTCCTGGCGATCTGGCTCTTCTTCTCTCCGTGGATCCTACAATTCGGCAACGTCGCGGCAGCAGAGCCCGTGACGGGAGGCGCGACCAGCCAAGCCGCCACGAATGCGGCATGGAATGCATGGGTGCTGGGCGTGATCGTGTTTCTGATCGCAGTGTCGGCGATCAGCCGAATGGAACTTTGGCAGGAATGGCTCAATCTGCTGCTCGGCGCGTGGATCTTTGTGGCGCCGTGGGTGCTAGGTTTCGCAACGGGATCGTATCCGGCCGCTGCCTGGGACCACTGGATCGTCGGCGCGTTGGTCTTCATCGTCTCGGCGACGAGCCTGTCGAGACCTCCGTTCCGACCGGTATCGACTCGGCCCCATGGAGGCGAGGCGTTGCGACGATAAGAATTCCGCCGGCTTTGGCCAATTCACAAGGCATGCGGCTTCTCGAGCATCGCGCGTACACGAGACAGCTCCGCGGTCATCTGATTGGCCTGCTCCGCCAGTCGATCGCGCATCATGCGCGCCGCCTCGGGAAATCCCTCCAGAACTTTGCGGAACAGGCTGCGAGAGATTCGTATGACGGTGGTCGGCTCGGCCGCAATCGCTGTCGCGGCACGCGCCGTTTCGGTCAGGAGAGCGAGTTCCCCGATCAATGCCCCGGGTCCGAATGTGATACTGGGATCGTGCCGCCTGGGATCGTGGATGGTCAGCTTCAGCGATCCTTGCTGAATGACGTAACCCGCGTCGGCCGTTTCTCCGGCTCGGAAGAGTATCTCGCCGTCCGCAAGATGTTTCGTTTCAGAACCGATGGCGACGATCTGCAATGCCGAAAATCCGAGCTGCGCGAAGGTTGGGACCCGCTCCAGGAAAGCGATGTCGTCTTCGATCGTCATCGGTCGCTTTTCATGGAACCAGCTTGTATCCGCCGGCTTCAGTAACCAGGATCTCGGGCATCGCCGCGTCCTTTTCGATCTTCTGGCGAAGCCGATAGATGTGGGTTTCGAGCGTGTGAGTGGTCACGCCCGAATTATATCCCCAAACCTCCTGCAGCAGAACTTCGCGTGAAATCGATCGCTGACCGGCACGGTAGAGAAAACGCAAGATCGCGGTTTCCTTTTCGGTGAGCCTGACCTTGTTGCCCTTGCTGCTCATCAAGAGCTTCGAACTCGGTTGGAAGGAATACGGCCCAATGATGAAGACGGCATCTTCGCTTGCCTCGTGCTGCCTCAGCTGGGCGCGAATCCTCGCCAACAGCACCGCGAACCGAAATGGTTTGACCACATAGTCATTCGCGCCGGCTTCCAGCCCCAGGATGGTGTCCGAATCGGTGTCGTGGCCGGTCAACATGATGATCGGCGCTTTAAAGGAATTCTTTCTTAAGATCCGAACCGCCTCCCGACCATCGATATCGGGCAGTCCAACATCCATGATGACGAGATCAATTTGCCCGCCCTTGGCGGCCTGCACGCCCTTCGTACCGGTATCGACCGCAATCGCCTCAAATTCCTCGTGCAGAGACAATTGCTCGACCAGTGCTTCGCGCAGCTCGCCATCGTCGTCCACGATGAGAATTTTACGCGCCGTTGCCATCAGAGCCTCAAGCGTACGGATTGGCACATTTTCGTGAAGTAGAGCAAGCGGCGAGGAAAGCGCAAGCGCAACCCGCGTCGCATTGGGTGGCGATCGGGGCGAATCCGGCCTATTGAACCGCATGCGTCGAACAACGCTCACAAATTTGAGCCTCCGGGCGAGGCCGGGTAATCGCCGGCAAGGCTGGCTGTCGGTCGGACATCAGCACGTCAAGGTGGTGCTCGGCCGCGCGGGCATTAAAGTCAACAAGCGGGAGGGCGACGGCGGAACCCCGGCCGGGCGCTATCGTCTGGTCCGGTTGTGGTGGCGGCCGGATCGCCTGCCGCGGCCACGGACGTTGCTGCCGGTAAGGCCGATCGCCGTCACGGACGGCTGGTGCGAGGATCCGTCCGACAGACGGTACAACCGGCCGATCCGAATCGGACCTGGTCGGCCGGGAGATCGACTATGGCGCTCCGACGCATTATACGATTTGATTATCGAGATTGACCACAACAGGCGGCCTCGGGTTTCGGGCCGGGGTAGCGCGGTGTTCATCCACGTGGCGAGAGCGGAACTCGCGCCCACGGCCGGCTGTATCTCCCTACCGGCTACCACCCTGAAGCGGCTCATCACGCGCCTTGGACCGAGAACCACGATCACGATTCACGGCTGAGCGTTGGGCAAGGCCCCTCGACATCAATCAGCTCGGCGTTTTGTCAGGGCCGACGGCCGAAAATAGCTGTTCCGACGCGCACATGAGTAGCGCCAAATCGTATGGCGATTGCAAAATCGGCACTCATGCCCATGGACAGCAGCTCCAATCCATTGCGACTGGCGATTTTTGCGGTCAGGGCGAAATGGGGTGCCGGGGCTTCATCGATGGGCGGGATGCACATCAAGCCGGAAATTTCCAGGCCGTACGAACTGCGACACGCAGCAATAAAGGCGTCGGCATGTTCGGGCAGCACCCCCGCTTTCTGAGGTTCGGCTCCCGTATTGACCTGCACGAACAGCAGTGGGCCTCGGCCTTTTTTCTGGATTTCCTTCGCCAATGCGGCAGATAGGCTTGGCCGGTCCACGGAATGGATGGAATCGAACAGGGCGACGGCGTCCCTGACCTTATTGGACTGCAATGGCCCGACAAGATGTAGCTCAAGATCGGGGTGCCGCTCGCGAAGCGGCGGCCACTTGGCGTTGGCCTCCTGAACCCGATTCTCTCCGAAAACCCGTTGTCCGGCCCCGATTACTGGTTCGATCGCCTCCGCGCCGTAAGACTTTGAAACCGCCAGCAGGGTGACGCTCTCAGGCGGGCGACCGGCGTCACGGCAGGCGACTTCGATATCGCGGCGCACGTCCCCAAGGGCGGTAACGGGGTCATAATGCGTTGTAAACATGGGATTGTTCGGCTCCCGATTCTGCGCACGGACAGCCCAAGTTCATCCGACCGGCGCCTTGTTGACCTGTCGGCCGCAATCATGTCCTAGTCCGGTGGTGTTTCAACGGCCGGACTATTCATGAGCATCGAGCGATACAACGCCCGCGCGGCTGAAATCCGTTGGCAGAAAGTGTGGGAGGCGGAAAATGTGTTCGCCACCCGCAACGAAGACCCGCGCCCCAAGTACTACGTGCTGGAGATGTTCCCGTATCCGTCGGGGCGCATCCATATGGGCCACGTTCGCAATTACACCATGGGGGATGTGGTCGCCCGATACAAGCGGGCCCGCGGTTTCAACGTGTTGCATCCCATGGGGTGGGATGCATTTGGACTGCCGGCCGAGAATGCCGCAACCGCCAACCGGGTGCACCCTCGGACCTGGACGTACGAGAACATTGCCACCATGAAAGCGCAGCTCAAGTCCATGGGCCTGTCGCTCGATTGGAGCCGCGAAATCGCCACCTGCGACCCGACCTATTACAAGCACCAGCAGAGGATGTTCCTCGACTTTCTGGCTGCCGGGCTGGTCGAGCGCAAGCAGTCCAAGGTGAATTGGGACCCGGTCGACCAGACGGTGCTCGCCAACGAACAGGTCATCGATGGACGTGGATGGCGGTCCGGCGCGCCGGTGGAGCAGCGCGAACTGACGCAGTGGTTCTTCAAGATCACGAAGTTCTCCGAACAATTGCTGACCGCGATCGACGGGCTCGACCGCTGGCCCGACAAGGTCCGGCTGATGCAACGCAACTGGATCGGGCGGTCGGAAGGCCTACACATTCGGTTTGCGCTCGACCCGACGACGACGCCCGCCGGCGAGACCGAGCTTGAGATTTTCACCACGCGCCCAGACACGATCTTCGGCCTGAAATTCATGGCCCTTTCGCCGGACCATCCGCTGGCGTTGTCTGCGGCCGCAAAGAACCCGGCGCTTGCAGCCTTCATTGCTGAATGCAAGCACACCGGTACGGCCCAAGAGCTGATTGAGAAGGCCGAGAAGCTCGGCTTCGATACCGGGATCAAGGCGATCCATCCGTTCGACGCGGGCTGGAAGGTGCCGGTCTATGTGGCGAACTTTGTCCTGATGGAATACGGCACCGGCGCGATCTACGGCACGCCGGCCCATGACCAGCGCGACCTGGATTTTTCCAACAAGTATGGACTGGGAAACACTCCGGTCGTCTGTCCCGAAGGACAAGACCCGAAAACTTTCGTTATCAGCGATAAGGCCTACGACGGCGAGGGCCGGATCATCAATTCGCGCTTTCTCGACGGGATGACGATCGCGGAGGCGAAGGAAGAGGTCGCACGGCGACTGGAACATGACGTGCGCGGCAATCAGCCTGTCGCGCAGCGTCAGGTCAATTTCCGCCTGCGCGACTGGGGTATTTCGCGCCAGCGGTATTGGGGCTGCCCGATCCCCATTCTCCATTGCGCTTCGTGCGGAGTGGTGCAGGTTCCGCAAGCCGATTTGCCCGTGGAGTTGCCGGACGATGTGGAGTTCGACCGTCCCGGAAACCCACTTGATCGCCATCCGACCTGGAAGCACGTCACCTGCCCGCGCTGCGGCGGCAACGCGACGCGAGAAACCGATACCATGGACACATTCGTCGATTCGTCCTGGTATTTCGCTCGATTCACGGATCCGTGGATTGAATCGCGTCCGACCGACCGCACCGCCGTCGACGCCTGGCTGCCGGTCGACCAGTATATCGGCGGCATCGAGCACGCGATTCTTCATTTGCTCTACAGCCGCTTTTTCACCCGCGCCATGCAGGCGACCGGTCATGCCGGGATCGATGAGCCGATTGCAGGCCTGTTCACTCAGGGCATGGTGGTACACGAAACCTACCGCACCGCGAGCGGCGCCTTCGCGGCGCCCGCCGAGGTGAAGATCGAGGGCGCGGGCGACGCACGCCAAGCGACACTGGTGGAGACCGGCGAGCCCGTTGAGATCGGTCCCATCGAGAAGATGTCGAAATCAAAGCGCAACACGGTCGACCCGGATGATATCATCGACACATTTGGGGCCGACACGGCGCGATGGTTCATGCTCTCCGATTCGCCGCCCGAACGCGACGTGATCTGGACCGAGGAGGGGGTACAGGGTGCGTGGCGCTTTGTTCAAAGACTGTGGCGAATCATCAATGAGGCGGCCGAGTTTTCGCATGATGCGCCGACCACGCGCCCGCACGCATTTTCAGACGCCGCCATGGAGATGCGCAAGGCTGCCCATCGAGCACTGGCAAAAGTGTCGGAGGATATCGAGCGACTGCGCTTCAACGTGTGCGTGGCTCACATTTATGAATTTGCCAGGTCGCTGCAGGCGATCGTGGCCGATTCCCCTGGGCCGAGCGGACCCGATCTCAAGTTTGCGGTTCGCGAGGCTGCGGACATAATTGTGCAGCTCTTCCATCCGATGATGCCCCACTTGGCCGAGGAATGCTGGAGGGCGTTGGGTCATGAGAGCCTGCTTGCGAACCAGAGCTGGCCGACACTTGAACCCGAGCTTCTTGTGGAAAACACGATCACGCTTCCGGTTCAGGTGAATGGCAAGAAGCGCGCAGACGTAACCATTGCGCGCAACGCCCGAAACGTTGATATTGAGGCCTCCGTTCTCGCTCTCGATGCGATCAAGCGGGCGCTGGACGGGAAGCCGCCGAGGAAAGTCATCATCGTTCCGCAAAGGATCGTCAATGTGGTGGCCTGATCGAGAACCAATTCGCCGCTTCATCTCTCGCCTGGCCGGAGTCGCGTGCCTCGGAGGGTTGGCGGCTGGCTGCTTCCAACCTCTTTATGGTGAGCACTCATTGACAAACGCGGCGCCCATCGCGCCAGCGCTGGCCGGCGTTGACGTCTCTCAAATACCTGCACCAAGCGGCTCATCGGAAGCACGCATCGCTGTTGAGGTTCGAAATCAGTTGCTGTTCGACCTCACTGGCGGCGCGGCACCGCCGCCTCCGACACATCGTCTTGCGATCAAGATGTCCACGACCCGCCTTTCCGTCATCGTGGACATCAACAGCGGCAGGCCGGACGTCGAAGACTATGGCTTGAACGTCAGTTACACGCTGACCGAGATCAAGAGCGGCAAGCCCGTTGTCACCGGCAGCACTTTTGCTCGCGTTTCCTACGACATTCCCGGCCAGGCTCAACGGTTCGCCCGGGCGCGCGCCCTGCGCGATGCGGAAGACCGCGCCGCCAAGTTGGTTGCCGACAATATCAGAGCGCGATTGGCGTCCTATTTTGTCGCCGGAACTTGAGCGGCTGCAGAGCTGCAGCTAAAACCACCGCCATGGTTGCTTTCAAGGCTGCCGAAGTTGAAAGCTTCATGGCGCGGCCTGACCCCGACAAGCCTATCGTCCTGGTGTTCGGCCCCGACGCGGGTTTGGTACGCGAACGCGCAGCCGCACTCGTTCGTGCGTCCGTCGATGATCCGGGTGATCCATTCGCCCTTGCACTCCTGGAGGGCGACACGCTGGCGGAAACGCCTGAAAGGCTCGTCGAGGAGGCCCATACGGTTCCGTTGTTCGGCGGCCGACGTGCAATCCTGGTCAAGGCCGGCGGGCGGAGTTTCTCCGCCGCACTGGAGCGCGTGGTCGCGGCGCCACCGGCGAGTGATTGTCGAATCATCATCGAGGCCGGTGATTTGAAACGGGGCGCGCCACTGCGCTCGCTGTGCGAACGCGCCCTCGTTGTTGCGGCGCTGCCTTGTTATCCGGATTCCGCCCGCGATCTCGGTCGCCTGATCGATGAGGAGATGCGTGGCGCCGGGATGTCGATTACGTCCAATGCTCGCGCATTGCTGCTATCGTTGATCGGCGGTGATCGACGCGCCTCTCGTTCGGAGATCGAAAAGCTTACCGTTTATGCTCGGGGTCAGAGCAGCATCGACGTGCCGGACGTGATGGCCGTGGTGGCTGACGCGACCATCCCGGCGGTGGATAGTCTCGTTGATGCGGCGTTCGCCGGCTGGACGAACGATGTCGAGAGCAATTTCGGCAAAGTCCGATCAAGTGGCGTTTCGGCGAGCACGATCGCCTCCGCATTGGTTCGGCAGGCATTGACGCTGCACATGTTCCGGCTCGGCACGGAATCCGGAACGTCAATCGACGACATCGTCAGGCGCGCGACGCCGGCGATACATTTCAGTCGCGCGAAGGCCGTGAGAACAGCATTGGAGGCGTGGACCTCCAGGCGTCTTGAACGCGTGATCTCTCAACTGGGGGAAATGACGCTCGAGGTTCGCAAGAGTTCGAAACTGGCCTACCCGATCGTGCAGAGGGCGCTGCTCTCGATCGCGATCGGGGCACGGCGCAAGGAATGACGGCGACCACGTCCTCTACGAAATCTCGATGCCAAGGAGGTATTCACCTCGCCTCTTCGCCCGCCCGTTGTCGGGGCGCCGTCGTCATGTGAAAGGCTGCTCTACTACCGCGCCCGCTCCAGCCTCCGCACGACGTCGCGGAGTTGGTCGAGGTTGCGATACTTGATGTGAACCGCTCCGCCATTGCCAGCGTGATCGATCGTGACGGCGAGGCCCAGCGCATCGGAGACCTGTTTTTCCATCGCTACGGTGTCGGCATCTTTTTGACGTGGATGCCGCGGCGAACTCTTGCCGTGATTGCGCGCCAGCGCCTCGACCTGACGCACATTGAGCCCGCGCTCGATGATCTGTCGAGCAAGTCGTTCCGGCTCGGGGTGTCCGATCAACGCCCTCGCGTGGCCCGCGGAAAACTGTCCGGAGCGAATTGCTGCCTTGACGAACTCCGGGAGCTTCAGCAGGCGCAGCATGTTGGCGATATGGCTGCGGCTCTTGCCCACGACCTTGGCGATTTCATCTTGATGATACTTGAATTCGCTGATCAGCGATTGGTAGCCTGCGGCCTCTTCGAGCGGATTGAGATCTTCGCGCTGCACATTTTCCACGATCGCGAGTTCAAGGGCCTCGACGTCGCTGACATCGAGAACGACCACCGGAACGTCGTGCAAGCCCGCGCGTTGCGCGGCCTGCCAGCGCCGCTCCCCAGCGATGATTTCATAAGCGTCGTTTGCGCCCCGCACCGGCCGCACCGCGATCGGCTGGATGATTCCGCGTTCCCTGATCGAGCTCGCGAGTTCGTCGAGTTGCTCGCCGCTGAATTCGCGGCGCGGGTTGCGTGGATTAGGACGAAGAAACTCGATCGGTACCCGCCGCTGGCTGCGCACGCGCTCCGAGGGAGGAGCAGCATTGCTTTCGGCGCCCATGTCGCCAATCAGGGATGCCAGGCCGCGCCCCAGTCGCGACCGCGTCGACTCTTCCGCCATCGCGGCTTCTCCCGAGAAATCGTTCACGTCATTCGCCTCATCGCTTCATAATGCGCGGTATACGATGATTCGAATCAGTGCGGCGCAATCGCCGCCAATTCCTGCTCGCGCCGGATGACCTCAGTGGCAAGCCGCATGTAGGCCTCGCTGCCCACGCATTTGAGGTCATACACCAACACGGGCTTGCCATAGGACGGCGCCTCCGAAATCCGGACATTGCGTGGAATGACCGTGTCATAGACCTTCTTGCCCATGAACTCGCGCACGTCCGCCACGACCTGTCCTGAGAGATTGTTGCGGGCGTCAAACATGGTCAGCACGATGCCATGGATGCTCAGACCCGGGTTCAGCGTCTGCTTGACCTGCTCGACGGTCTTTAGAAGCTGCGACAATCCTTCGAGGGCGAAAAACTCGCATTGCAGCGGCACCAGGATGGCGTTCGCGGCTGCCATCGCGTTGACGGTCAACAGATTAAGCGATGGCGGGCAGTCCACCAGAACGTAGCTGAATGCAGCCTCATCCTCGCCTGGCGCTGCAAGCGCCGCCAGCGCGTTACGAAGCCTGAAGGCGCGGTCGCGCGCGTGGCCGACCTCAAGCTCGAAGCCCGATAGATCAAGCGTTGAAGACGCAATCGACAGGCGCGGAACAGCGGTCTGCAATACAGCCGAACGAAGCGGCGCCTCGCCAATCAAGACGTCGTAGGTCGAAAACCGACGGTTCGCGCGATCAATGCCCAGACCAGTCGAGGCATTGCCCTGCGGATCGAGGTCCACGATCAGCACGGTCTCTCCAACTGCAGCGAGTGCTGTTCCGAGGTTTATCGCGGTAGTTGTTTTGCCGACGCCGCCTTTCTGATTTGCAATAGCCAGAATGCGACACTGGTTTGCGGGACGTTGTCGAAGTGGCGCGTCGGCGACGGCACTGCTGGCTGGGTCGGACATTGTCACGGTCCTCGCGTGATTTTAGGAAGACTTGAGGAACTTACCCTGCTCCCACCGGCCGAAGCGAATGGACAATCAAAATTCGTCCCGAATCGCTCGTCTTGCTGGGCACAATTTCGGCTTCAATATTCCAGTGCTTAGTGGCTATGGTCAATTCCCGATCTAAATCTTGTCCTTTCATCAAGAGGGCTTTTGCACCTTTTTTTAGAAACGGCGCGACCAGCCCCAGCAGAACCGGGAGCGGCGCCAACGCACGCGCCGTAACGTATTTCGCCGCCTCGATGGCAGGAGCTGCCGTCTCGGCCCGCATCGGGTGCACAATTCCGGGCGTTTTCGTTTCGCGGACGGCTTCACGCAGAAACGCAGCTTTCTTGGTATTGCTCTCGATCAGATGAATGCGCGCACCGGACACCTCGGCGAGCGCGCAAGCGATCACCAGTCCGGGAAACCCCCCTCCAGAGCCAAGATCAGCCCAGACCGACGGCGTTGCGTACGGGGTCTCAACCAAATCGAGAAGCTGCAGGGAATCCGCAATATGGCGAGTCCAGACAGTCGAGATCGTCGACGGTGAGATCAGATTGGTCCGACGCTGCCAGTTAAGCAGAAGGCCAACGAATCGATCGAGGCGGGTGAGCGTTTCACGTGAAACATCGAACATCGCCAGGGCCGTATCGCGATCCTGATCTAGCTCGATTGCGGTGCCTGACATGTTTTGACCTGCAGCTCCACGGGCGTACGGCGGATTATCGAAGCGTAATCTGCCGTCCATATCCGTACCGGCGGGTTACGCCTCGGCTAGCCCGCCCCACGCCGCTGGGTGCCGCTGAACTGGCCACGTCGCACAAATGCTGCCAACAGCACGAGGGCCGCCGGAGTGATCCCATCAAGGCGGCCCGCTTGGCCGATAGTCCGAGGTCGCACTGCCGATAGCTTTTGCCGCACTTCATTCGAAAGCCCGGGCACGGCCGCGTAATCAATCGAGTCCGGAATTTCGAAGGCCTCATCCCGTTTGAACGCCGCCACCTCGGCAGCCTGACGCTCCAGGTAGACAGCGTATTTCGCATCGATTTCGAGCTGGGCGCCAATCCCGTCCGGGACATCGAGAAATTCCGGCCAAATCCGCGCAATGTCAGAAAGGCCGAGATCCGGATAGGAGAGAAGCTCGAATGCCGTCCGGCGCTGGCCGTCCCGGTTCAGGGCGAGGCCAAATCGTTCGGCTTCGCTTGGCGTCACCGTAAGGCTCCGAGCCTTTTCACGCAGCGCCGCGAGGGTGGCCATTTTCCGTTCGTGGAATTCCCGGCGGATATGGCCAATGCAGCCGATCCGAATGCCCACGCCTGTGAGACGCTGGTCCGCGTTGTCGGCGCGCAAGGATAAGCGAAACTCGGCCCGCGACGTGAACATCCGGTAGGGTTCCGTGACGCCCCGGCTGACCAGGTCATCGATCATCACGCCGAGGTAAGAATCGGAGCGATCGAATATGACTGGCGCTGATCCGCCAACGCGGGCAGCGGCGTTGAGGCCCGCGACCAATCCCTGTCCCGCCGCTTCCTCGTATCCGGTCGTACCGTTGATCTGACCCGCCAGGAACAGCCCGCGGAGGCGCTTTGTCTCAAGGGTGGGGTGCAATTCCCGGGGATCCACATGGTCGTATTCTATGGCATAGCCGGGCCGTGTGATCCTTGCGCGCTCCAAACCCGGGATGGTCGCCACCATCGCCTGCTGCACTTCTGCAGGAAGCGACGTCGAAATGCCATTCGGATAGACGATCGGGTCTTCGAGCCCCTCCGGCTCAAGAAAGACCTGGTGCCCGTCGCGCTCTCCGAACCGCACGATCTTATCCTCGATGGACGGACAATAGCGCGGGCCGCGACTCTGGATCTGTCCCGAATACATCGGCGATCGGTGCACGTTGGCCCGGACAATCTCGTGGGTCGACGGGGTCGTGCGGGTAATGCCGCATTGAACCTGCGGATTTTCAATCCTGTTCGTGAGTGCCGAGAACGGCTCCGGCGGATCGTCTCCGGGCTGCATTTCGAGCTGCGCCCAGTCGATGGTGCGACCGTCCAGCCGCGGCGGCGTCCCGGTCTTGAGCCTCCCCAAAGTGAAGCCGATCCGCTCCAGGGTCCTGGAAAGTCCCATCGCCGGCGCTTCCCCGACGCGTCCCGCAGGCGTCGATTGCTCGCCGATATGGATGAGGCCCCGAAGGAATGTTCCCGTCGTCAGCACCACGGCCGCGCTTTCGCAGACACGGCCATCGCCAAGCGCGACGCCGGTCACTCTCCCCTCCCCCACCAATACGTCCTCGGCCTCACCGACGACGACGGTTAGATTTGGATAGTCCCGGATCGCCCGTTGCATCGCCGCCGCGTAAAGTCCCCGGTCGGCCTGCGCCCGTGGGCCTCGCACCGCCGGCCCCTTCCGCCGATTGAGCACGCGAAACTGGATGCCGCCCAGATCCGCGATCCGACCCATCAGACCGTCCAGCGCGTCGATCTCACGGACCAGGTGTCCCTTTCCGAGCCCGCCGATGGCTGGATTGCATGACATCGCGCCGATCGTCTCAAAACGATGGGTGATCAGCGCTGTGTTCGCGCCCATGCGGACGGACGCTGCCGCTGCCTCGCAGCCTGCATGACCACCGCCGATGACGATCACGTCGTATCGCATATTGCCCGAGGAGCCCGTGAATGGCCGACCCTTACAGGAGCGTCTTTGTAGCGTCAAAACCAGATTGCGAGATGGCGTCGGTGGGAGAGTGTTTCACGTGAAACATCCTATTTACCGACACAGAAATCGCGGAAAATCACGTCGAGCACATTCTCCACGTCGACGCGCCCCACCAGCCGCGCCAGCGCCCGCGCAGCAAGCCGAAGCTCTTCAGCGACGATGTCCTCGCGTCCGAGATCGTTTTCGACCTGAGCCCGATGTAGCGCATCCACGCACTTCAGCAACGCCACCCGATGCCTTTCCCGCGTGATAAGCCCTGATTCGCTCCCCGCAAAGAACCGCTCCGCGTAACCGGCAAGCCCACTGACCAGTTCGTCAAATCCCGCTCCCGTTTGCGCCGACACGCGATAGCGGCCTGTGGCGGCGGTTTCCGCGTTATCAAGCTCTATCGCGGCGCCTTCCCCGGACCTTCCTGGCTCAGCCAAATCGATCTTGTTTGACACCAGCCATACCGAGGAACCATCCAATCTCATGAGATCGGCAGGCGGGAGCACCGAATCCGCAAGCGTCGCATCACTCACCCACAGCACGAGATCGGATGCTTCCGCGCGCGCCCGGGCGCGCCGGACCCCCTCCTGCTCTACGGGGTCGCCCGCCTCGCGGATTCCGGCCGTATCAAGAACCGTGACCGGAAACCCTCCGAGATCGAAATGAACTTCAATGATGTCGCGCGTGGTCCCGGCGTAGGGCGAGACGATCGCCGCAGACCGTTTCGCCAACCGGTTCACAATGCTCGACTTGCCGACATTTACCGGCCCTGCCACCGCGACAGTCAGCCCCTCCCGCAGCCGCTCGCCGCGGTGACAATTCGAGAGGAGGCCACTGATTTCACCCTCAAGCTCCCTGGCAATCTTCAGCGCCGCCTGAACAGCTTGCTCCGACACATCGCGTTCATCCGGAAAATCGATGACGGCTTCCACCATTGCCAGCGCCTCGGTCAGTCGCTCCCGCCACCGTTCAGACTGTCCACCCAACATCCCTGCGAGTTGTTGAAACGCCT
>Ga0070734_10001830_pt1 | contig 28758 bp, 21 predicted proteins | sample Coa_R1_8_FD_66444 | JGI IMG/M metagenome (GOLD analysis project Ga0070734, IMG submission 66444) | Surface soil microbial communities from Centralia Pennsylvania, which are recovering from an underground coalmine fire - Coalmine... | ecosystem: Environmental > Terrestrial > Soil > Unclassified ... | reverse complement strand
CATCCGTGGGACGCTCACCTTTGTGGATACCGGGCTGAACGTAAAGCTGACCGGGCGCTATGCCGACCTGCCGCTCAATATCAACGGAAGCGTTCTGGGGGTCACCCACTGGACGGAGTTGGTCCCGGACGCCGCGCATACGCCCACCGTACCGCCCCTGACGCTGGCGCTGGACGTCTCCGCGCAGAATACCGATTTTGCCCACGCCTACCACCTGCTCAAACTGAACCAGCGGCTCACAGCCATGCCGGCCCTGGTCCGCGCGGCGCTGCAATCCGCGCAGGCGCAGGGCAGCGTGGACCTGCGCCTCCTCGGCCCGCTCGCCAACCCGACCATCAGCCTCACCGCACACCTCAACACACTGCAGTATGATATGTATCACGCCCGGAACGTGGATGGACGCTTACTCTATGCGGACCATGCCGTGAACGTCGCGCTCAAGGGCAAATTCGCGGAGGGCGATGCGGACGTACGGGCACGGATCGAGCCGGACAAGAACGGCGCATTTCTCATCGAGGCGCACGGCAGAGGATTGCAGCTTGCAAAGCTGGACATCGGGATCGAGGCGCTGCAGGGCGGCAAAGGCGACCTGGACATCGCCCTACAGGGCGAGCGGAATCAAACGCCCAGCATCACGGCCCAGGCGCAGGTGCTCGATCTGAACGTGAACGGACAGACCGTACACAGCCTCACCGCACAGGCCGAAACCGTAGGGCGCAACCTGGTGATCCGGCACTTTCGTGCCGAGGACCCGCGCGGCTACGCCATCGTCAGCGGTGCGGTGAACCTGAACAACCGGACGCTGGCCCTGAATGTGGAGGCCGATCAGCTCGATCTGTCCGCCCTCTCTAAAGCGCTCGTTCCCCCCGCGCCGCCCGGCAAGGGAGATCCCAACGCCCCCGGCACGCCCACCAGCGCCCCGCTGCCCCTCGCCGGCCTCGGCTACCTGCGCAACGGCACGCTCACCGGAACGTGGGATAATCCGGAGTTTCATGGCAAACTGAGCGTCTTCGCCCTGCAGGCCGGCCAGGACGCCCTGGCGCGCCTGGATAAGGTAACCGCAGATGTGCGCCTCACCCGCCACATCCTCGTGGTCAACGCGGGGACGGCGGAGCGCTATCCCAGCCAGGCACAATTCTCCGGACAGGTGACGGAGCCCTTCCAGCCGAAGCCGGAACTGGCGTTCGACGTGTCGGCCCGCTCCCTCGACCTCGGCGCGCTGATCCAGGCCGCCAGGCTGGATACGGGGAAGTTCGCCATCACCGGGACGCTCTCCACCGACGTCCCGATCCATATCGCCGGAACGCTGGATGCCCTCCATCTGGAGGGCGCGCCCAACGGCCAGCGCGTGCGACGGCCCTTCGCGATCCGGCTGCAGGATGCCACCGTCAATGGGCTGGCGATTGACAGCGCCCTGGCCCAGGCCACCTACGACGGGCAGGGACTGCATCTGGAGCACGCCGAGGCACACGTCGCGGGCGGCACGCTCACCGCCTCCGGGGAGATCCCTCCGGACGGACCGCTGGCGCTCAACATCCGGGGCGACAACCTGGCCCTGGAGCAGTTGACGGCGGCGCTGCCCGAAGAGCCGGAGCCCGGCCTGAAGGCGCAGCTCGCCGCCATGACGGGCCACATCAGCCTCTCCGGCAATATCGGCGGGACCATGCAGAGCCCAGCGGTGAGCAACGCGCAGGCCAGCGCCCCGGACCTGACCTATGAAGGCTTTCCTATCGGCCCGGTGCAGACGCAGGCGGACTACGCCGGAAAGACCCTGGCGCTGCACAACCTGACCGTCTCCGACCCCACGACCAAGCAGCCCGTCGTGATCGCGCCGCAGATCGAAATCAACTCCGAGACCAAGAGCATCCAGACCGCCGCCGCCGAGAGCACAGATGCCATTCGCGTGGTCAATCTGCCCACCCAGCGCCTGCTGGATCTCTACCTGCACCTGCCCGATTCCAAAACAGGCAAGCCCCATGTCCTGCCCGCGCCTGCCGCCACCATCGACGGCCTGCTGACGGGCCGCATCTCCCTGAGCGGAACGGCGGACGATCCGCACGCCGAAGTGGTGCTGCAGGAAGCGGACAACCACGATATCCACGTCTACACCGACTACCTGATCACCGGTCTGGGCGGCAAGGCGACCATCACCAAGAAGGGGATCTCCGGCTCGCAACTGACCCTCTCCATCCGACCGATCAAGCCGATGGCTGCCGCGCCGGGGGAGCCGCAGGCCCCGCCCCAGGAGGCTGCCATCGTCGCGCCTACCTTCTCCATCTCCACCGATGGCGATATCTCAGCGGATGTCACCGTCAGCAAATTGAACCTGGCCCTGGTCCAGCAGGCGCTGAACTTCGATCCCACCAATGCGCTGAGCGGCGTGGCAGAGTTCATCAATATCACGGCTTCCGGAAATATCGATTCGCCGGAACTCGATATCTCCACTGTGCTCAGCAATATCCTCTACCGCAAGGAGAAGATAGATCGGATCGAAGTGAGCCATGCCAAGGTCAAGGAGGGGTTGGTGGACATCGCCGACCTCACGATGACCCTGAGCAGCGCCGCGACCCAGCAGAAAACCAACCTCTATCTCACCGGCCAGCTCACCGGGTTCACCTGGGATGCGCCCTACGTGCCCGATGACGCGCTGCTGGACTTTACGGCGCAGTTGCCTCATCTGCCCAACGCCCGCACACCGGATGCCCGTCCCCGCGCGGAGCAAGCCCGCGACTGGGCGGATCTGAAAATCCTCTCCGATTTCGGCTTCAACCTCTCGGAAGATAGCCAGGGGACGTTTCTCGTGAACGCCAGGGTAACCGGCACCCGCGCCAAGCCCGTTCTGGGCGGCAGCGTGGACATCGTCGCCTCGCGTATCAAGACAGACGCGCTGCAGACCGGCCTGGGCGCGGTGGACGGTACGTTCCGCCTGGACAACGATAGACTGACCGCAGAGAAGTTCACGGCCGTGTCGGAGATCGTGGGCACGAACAATGTCCTGCTCTCCGGCGGCAACGTCACGCTGACAGGCAGCCTGCCGCTCGGGCTGGGTGATACGCCGCGTGTCGCCGTAGACAACCCGCTGACCCTCACCCTCACGCGCTTTCCTTTCCACGAAAGCCCCTTGCCCGGCAGCCGATCCGGTGGCGTCAACGGCACGGCGGATGGCAGCCTGCGCGTGCTCGGCACCCTCCTCGAACCGACGATCACCGGACAGGTCACCGTCTCCAATACCACGGCGACCCTGCCCAACCAGTTTGCCGAACTGCCGGCAAGCGGCATGAAACTTGCCGTCAATCCCAATTTCCGGGCGGTCCGGCTGGTGATGGGCAACAAATTTCAGTTGGTCAGCGGGAATCAATTGAATGCTGCAGCGGATGGCTATGTCCAGTTGGACGGCAATCTGGCCAATCCTCGCCTGGCGGGCAAGCTTACCCTCGGCAAAGGGTACATGCAACTGGGCCTGGTCCGCTTCGATATCCTGCCTCCGGGGACCGTCACCATAGACTACCCGCGCCGCCGGGTGGACGACAGCGGTCAGGGCCTGCCTCCGCTTCCCAACTATCGCCCCCTCGCCGCCAGCCAGGACAGCCTGAGCATCCAGGTGGACCTGCGGGCACAGGCGAAGCGCGTCACGGCGACTTCGCTCTCCGGGGTGAGCAAAAACTATCAGGTGACCGTGTCCGCGAAGGGCTCGCTAACGGATACGGAGGGCGAAGCCTTCACCGGCAAATCCCGGCTGGCGCTCCACTTCGATACGATCCCCGGCGACCTGGCCGTCAGCGATGAGGGCGTCATGGCCGCCCTTGCACCCTCCCTCATCGGCGTGGGCTCCTTCAATCAGATTGGGCGCGATCCAGGCCAGGCCTTCGCCTCCGCGCTCACCAACGCCTTCACCGGCTATGTGCTGCCCAACCAGTTCGACCGCCTCGCGAATGCGTTCGGACTGGACCAATTCTCCTTCGGCTACGACCCCATCGAGCGGCTCTCCATCACGATCAGCCGCCAACTGCTCGGCCCCCTCTATGTCACCTACCTCCGCAGTCTCAGCACCTCCCAGGAGTACTACGACCTGAAGTTCAGCCTGCGCTTCCGAAACAACTACCAGCTCTCCTACGATACGGATGAGCAAAATACCCATAGTATTCTCCTGGAAGGAGTCTGGCGCTTCTAAGGCGAAATAGGGCGAAATCGTTCGTAAGTTAGATAGGCGCGTATAGGTCATGCGGCGCGAAATCCGGAAAAATCCGCGCCTTTTCTTGCTGTCGCGCGGTTTTCTGCCCCGGAATGTGTAACAATAAGAGTCAGTTTTCGTCGTATAGCTACAGAGTAGGCAGGCAAGTCGGCCTTAACCGTACGAGGGGGCATACGACGGCGTGGAAGCGACAGCGCAACTCGGACAGGCTGGGATTGGAACATTCACGCCCGAAGAACGCCTGCCGGTGCAACCCGTTGGACAGCGCTTTGGGACGCTTGCTGAAACCCCGCAGTCTCCTCTTGGCGGGGATGCCGACGCCTCTCCCCCGAACCCGGATACGCCGGATGCCGATGCCCGGACACGCTCGCATCGTCACCCGACCCATGCCAGCGACAGAGGGCGGGCCATGAACGCTTTCCCACCGGAAGACGCCGACCGCAATCTGGACTTCGATGCGCTGGTCATCAAATACGAAAAGAAGATTTTCAACGTCATCTATCGTTTCCTGGGAGACTATGAAGAGGCGTCCGATCTGACGCAGGAGACCTTCCTGAGCGCCTTCCGCCACTACGACCGATTTCGTGGCGAAGCCAAGGTCTTCACCTGGCTCTATCAGATCGCACGCAATCTCTGTATCAACCGGGTCCGCCAGCGGGAGCGCCAGCGTGGTCTGCGCATCGAATCGCTGGATCAGCCCCGCGACAACGACGAAGATGAAGGGCTCACCCGCGAGATCGCCGATTGGAGCCAGTCGCCCCAGAACGCTCTGGAAGACAAAGAGCTACGGGAGAAGATCCTCGCGGCCGTCGAGGCCCTGCCGCCCGATTACAAAGAAGTGGTCTTGTTGCGTGAGTTCCACAACCTCTCCTACAACGAGATCGTAGAGGCGACCGGCCTGACCCTGGAAAACGTCAAGACCCGCCTCTCCCGTGCCCGCGCTATGCTCCGGCGCAAACTGGAGCCTTATTACAGGATGTGAGTCTGGTTGTTCTTCCGACCGCCCCAAGCCGAACGAACCGTAGGAGCCATTTGTCGCATGAAAATACGCCTTCGTAGGAAACGACGCCCCGCGCCGATCCTCCTTGCGCTTACCCTTCCCGCCAGTATCAGCCTGCTGGCCCTTACCGTAGACAGAGCGGTAGCTCAGGTCGGACAGATCGCCAAACCCACCGACCCGCCCGCCAACCAGACCACCCCCCGCATCAGCGAGTTTATCGTTACCGGCAACAAAGTGCTCTCCACCCAGGCCATCATTATCGCCAGCGGCCATAGCGTCGGCGATATGTGCGACGGCAAGACCCTGCAGGAGATCAAACAGAACCTCACGCAGACCGGCAACTTCGGCGTCCAGCACAACCCGGAAAACCCCGAAGACTGGGTGAAAGTCCGCTCCGAAGAGGACCCCGTTACCGGAAAGTGCAAGGTCTATATTGAAGTGGACGAGAACGATAAGATCCAGAACTTCAATATCACCGGTTCCGGCCCCATTGAAGTGAAGACCATTCTGGCTACACTCAGCGTCCGTCAGGGCACGCTCTACAACCCGATCCAATTCCGGCGCGACGCCGACAAAATCGTCGAACTCTACAACAAAGCCGGGTATGTCGCCGAAATCGCCGAAGCCTCCGTGGACAATCAGGGTATCCTGAACATCAATATTGTCGTCTCCCGCGTCGCCGAAATCAATCTCGTCAACCTGCACAAAACCAGGCGATACGTGATCCTGCGCGAACTTCAGACCAAGAAGGGCGACTACTACAACCGGAAAAAGTGGAGCGACGACATCCAGCGCGTCTTTAATACCGATCTGTTCGATAATATTGACCCCCGTGAAGACCCCGCCGGAACAGGCCAGGTAAAACTGACGCTCAGCGTCATCGAGAAGCGTACCGGCAGCATCTCCGTCGGCGCGGGCTACAGCAACCGTCAGCAGCTCATCGGGCGGGCCGAAATCACCGAAGCCAACTTCCGAGGCACCGGCCAGACCCTGAACCTCCTGGTGGAATCCGGCGGCGTCGCCAACCGTACCTCGACCGAACTCGGCTTCAACGAGCCCTGGCTCGACCACCATCACACGGATCTCAACATCCAGGTGTACGACAAGGTCATCTATCGCTTCGCCAATACGATCTCCAACGCAACGCTGATCGGCACCGATGTCGGCACCGATACGCGCTACAATGAGCAACGCCTCGGCTCGACGATCACGGTCAGCCGCCCCATCAGCAACCGCTACCGCCTCGCCCTCTCTGCCCGAGGAGAGGACGTACGTACCGACCCATTATCCCTGGGCGGCACAAACGCCTCCATCCTGCAGAACGGCCCGATCTTTGCCCTCGGGCTCTCGCTCGTGCACGACACCCGCGACCAGCCTCTGGATCCGGTCAAGGGCGGTTTTCAAAGCCTTGGGATTCAGGCCGGCCACGCGGATCTCCGTCCCCCGTTCGCCGTCCCCGACACGAGCCTGATCCCCGGCGTCTTCGGCAGCCATAACTTCCTCGCGACGACCTTCGAAACCCGGCAGTTCCACAGCCTGCAGGGGCCGCGCAAAAAGCTGACGGATGAGAAGACCACGCTCGCGTTTCGGCTCCGGGTCGGCGCCGACGCCGGCACGGTGCCCTTCTTCGAACAGTTCTTCGTCGGCGGCGCGGAATCGCTGCGCGGTTACCGGGAAGACCGCTTCTGGGGCAAATATATGTTCCTGGCCTCCGCAGAGTTGCGACAACCGCTTGCCCGTGGCCTGAAAGGCGTCCTGTTCGTGGATATCGGCGACGCCTGGGGCGGGCCCTACTCCGGCGTCAATATCGAAGGCTTCCAACAGGGCAACTTCCATCCGCATATCGGCATCGGCCCGGGCATCCGCGTCCGGACGCCCCTCGGCCCGATCCGGCTGGACTTCGGCATCGGTGATGAGGGCACACAAACCCACTTTAGCATTGGCAATATCTTCTGAGCTCAAGGCATTCTCAGAGGGCCGGTCTATCTGCTATAATATCGCGTTTGCCCATGAAGAAAGGAAACAAAGCACGATGTCTGCACCCACTCCCAGCTTGCGTCTGGTCGTCCTGGCGTTGGTCACGCTCTGTATCGTGGCCTCCCTGGCCGGCGCAAAAGGGCAAGATAAAAACGTTTTAAAAATCGCGGTGGTGAACCCCGGAAAACTTCTGACGGAGTATAAATTTACGATCAAATCCGATGCGGACCTTAAGACCAAGCAGAACGATGTCCTGACCGAGTTGAATAGTTGGGACCAGCATCGCCTCCTCTCGGAAGCCGACCAGAAGACGCTCTCGCAGATCGCCATCAAAGAGAACAACAAGCAGGCGCTTGCCGCGGCGGAGATGGCCACCAAGCAGAGACTGGAAGAGACGTACAAGCGGGTCTTCGACGAGTTTCTGTCGCTGCAGGGCAAGCAGCAGCCCAATCAGGCGGAGCAAGATCGCCTGAAAGAGCTGAACCGAATGGAGTTGGACACGAGCAAGCGCATTAAAGAGCGGCAGCAGGCCGCGCAGGACGATCTGCAGAAGCAGGCGGCGGCTGTCCGCGAGAAGATGGATAGCGATGTGCGCACCAACATTATCGAGGTCGCCAAGCAGAAGGGGTACAATCTGGTCTTCAGCAGCGAAGTCGTCCTCTTCTGTGACAACGACCTGACGGATGAAGTGCTGAAAAAGCTGAACAAAGGGCAATAGGTCTCAGTCCAACGCTTGCGAGTAATCATGATGTTACCCAAAACGTGGGGCGGGGCAGGGACGCAGGCTGCGTCTCTCCTCGCCCTTCTCTACACACTGTGGCTCTCCTTTTCGGGGATCGGCTGCCAGCCGCCAGCCGCCCCGGCGCTGCCGCGCCGAACCGTCCGGATGCAGGCGCTCCTCCCGCTGCACCCCGCGTGGGCGCAGATGGTCGCCCTGGATCGCGACCTGGCGCAGATCCACAACGGCGTCGCTCCGGGAGATACCGCCCCGTTCCAGGTCGCCCCGCCGGCCCTTTTTGCGCTGGATACCGCGCCGCCGCCCGCGCTCGCTCAGCAGCGCGAGGCGCTGGTAGAGGCCGATATGCAAGCCTATCTCGACCAGCTCGGCGTGGCGTTGAAATCGCGGGAGGAGGGCGCGCTGGCGCGGATCGTCGAGCCGCCCAAGCCCGCAGGCCCCAGCGCGGAGACCCTGCGCCACCAGGCGGAAGTGGAAAATATGGCCCAGGAGCTCCGCGATAAAGCGGCGCTGCAGGCAGCGCCGCTCAAGAGTGAACTGGTCACTCTGAATTTTCGGGCGGTCGTGCTGCAGTCCCAGATAGACGCGGCGACTACGCTCTTTCCGAACGTACTGCGGAACCAGCCCCTCTTCGATGCACAACTGCAGATGGCCGAGGTAAATCGCCAGATCGATGTCAAAACCACTCAGATAGATGGGCTGGAGAAGGCGGATTTTCTGGGGGAGGCGGAATACTATCTGCGCAACGAGAAGGGGTTTGTCCCCGTACCGGAAGAGACGCCGCAACAGCGCCTCGCCAGGCGCCGGGCCGAACAGCGCGCCCTGTTGGACCGTGAGCGGGAGCAGGCCCTCGCCAAGGCGAAGGCCGAATTGAAAGCGCAACCCGCCCCGCTGCCGGAATTGACCGGAGGGCCGGCGCAACCGCAGAACCCACGCGCCGTCTCCCTCTCGCCCTTTGTCGCGCCGGATATGCCCGCCGCCTTTGCAAAAGCCCAGGCGCAAGTGGATGCCGCGCGCGCACGGGAACACACGCTGCACGAGGCCGAGAAAGCCCGGCTGCTGGCTCAGATCCGCGCCGATACCGAGAAGGCCATCCTGCAGATTGCGCGCCAACAGGGTTGGGTATTCGTCCCGGAAGGCCAATCGCGCGAGGATTGGACCGAGCCGGTGGCACAGGCGCTCCGCGCCCAGTGGACGCCGGGCGCAAACCGCTGACGTGAGAAGGAGTGTCATGCCTACGCCGGAAACTTCCGCGCCAACTCTGTGGACGCTTCAAGAGATCGCAGCCCTCGTCGGCGGGACGCCGCGCGGCGCGCTCGATACGCCGATTACCGGCCTTGCCAGCATCGAAGAGGCGCGTCCCGGCGAACTCGTCTTCGCTGAATCGGGAAAGTACCTGGCTCTGGCGTTACGCTCGTCTGCGGCGGCGGTTCTGACGACGGCGGAGGCCGAAGCGATCCATGGAGAGAAGCCGATCGTGGTAGTTGCCGACCCGCGCTACGCCTTTGCGCAGGTGCTGGAAGCCTTTGCCCCGCCGGTGGTCTATGCGCCAGGCATCCACCCCTCCGCCCAGATCGGCGAGGGCGTCGCCCTCGGCGCAGGGGTCCATATCGGCGCGCAGGTAACGGTCGGTGACAGCGTCACACTGGAAGCCAATGTCGTTCTGCACCCCGGTGTGCGCATCGGGGAGGGCTGCACCCTGGGAGAGGGAACGATCCTCCACCCGAATGTGGTCCTCTACCCCGGCGTGACCGTGGGCAAGCGGTGCAAGATCCATGCGGGCAGCGTGATCGGCTCGGAGGGTTTCGGGTTCGTTCCCCTCGGCTCCCGGCTGAAACGCGTGCCGCACCTAGGCAGCGTGCAGATCGGCGATGAGGTGGAGATCGGCGCGAACGTTACCATTGACCGCGCCAAAACAGGCGCCACGGTGATCGGCGCGGGCACCAAAATCGACAATCTGGTGCATATCGCGCACAATGTGCGTATCGGGCTATCCTGTATTCTGGTGTCGCAGGTGGGGCTTGCGGGCAGCGTCACGCTCGGGAATGGCGTGATCCTGGCGGGCCAGGCGGGCATCATTCCGCACATTCATGTCGGCGATGGGGCGCGTCTTGCGGCGCAGAGCGGGCTGATGAACGATGTCCCGGCAGGGCAGACCTGGTTCGGCTCGCCGGCGATCCCCCATGCGGACCGCCTGCGCGAGATCGCCGCCAGCCGCAAACTGTCGGATACCATGAAACAGATTCGCGCGATGGAGAAACGGCTGGCGGAATTGGAGGCGCGCCTGAACGGTCAGGCGCCCTCATCCGCCGACCTGTAGGAGGAGCCATCTTGCTTGGGAAGAGCGATCCGTACCTGTCTATCGCAGGCGTGCAGGGGATCGACCTGATAAAGCCTGGAAGTTGCCCCCTGGAGCCGACAGGCTGATGCAGCAGCGCACTCTCGCTGCGCCCTTCACCGTGGAAGGCGTCGGCATTCACACCGGAGTGGTCAGCCGGGTGACGGCGCACCCCGCCGATACGGATACCGGAAGGGTCTTTCAGACGGGACGCGTGCTCATCCCGGCCCGCGCGGAGTATGTGGTGGACACCGCCCGCTGCACGACGCTGGGCAGTGAGGGGGCGCGTATCAGCACGGTGGAGCACCTGCTCTCCGCCCTGATGGGCTTCAGCATAGATAACGCGCTTATCGTGGTGGAAGGACCGGAGATCCCTATCCTGGATGGCAGCGCCCTGCCGTTTGTGGAGGCCATTCGCTCCGCCGGCGTGCGGGAACAGACGCGTGCGCCGCGCGTTCTGACCCTGGAAGCGCCCCTGGAGCTCCACGCGGGAAACGGCAGTATCCGCGCCATGCCCGCCGCCTCCACTCTGGAACTGGAAGTGACGACGGACTTCGCGGATTGGCGGGAGGGCGATGCCACCCTGACCGCGTATCTGGAGCCAGAGGATGCGGAAGCCTATGCTGCGCACATCGCGCCGGCCCGAACCTTTGCGTTTCAACAGGAAGTAGACGCCTTGCTGGCCGCCGGCCTGGCGAAAGGCGGTTCGCTCGACAACGCGCTCATCATTACTCCGCCGGATGGCTTTTCGAGGCCCTTGCGCCTGCCTTCCGAATGGTGTGCGCATAAAATGCTCGATCTGCTCGGCGACCTGGCATTGACGGATAGGAGGCTCCAGATCCATGTAGCGGCCATCCGCCCTGGACACACCCTCAATACCCGGTTCGCCGCCGCGCTGCTCGCCCAATCTCCTCCCCGGTAGAGGAGACCTGGCAACTACTCCGTTCCGCTTTTTCGAGCCGCGAACGAAATGGAAGAGGAGACCTGATGGATTGTCTGTTGGACATTGAGGACATTCGCGCCCTGATGCCTCACCGCTACCCGTTCCTGCTGGTGGATCGGATCCTGGAGTTAGAGCCGGGAGAGCGCGTGGTCGGCCTGAAGAACGTCACGATCAATGAACCCTTCTTTCCCGGTCATTTCCCCGGTCAAGCCGTCATGCCCGGCGTTCTGCTCATCGAATCCATGGCGCAGGTCGCAGGCGTCGTGATGCTATCGCTTCCCACGCACTTCGGGAAGCTCGCGTACATTGCCGCGATCGATAAAGTGAAGTTTCATAAACCCGTCGTTCCCGGTGACACCCTCATCACGGAAGCCACGATCCTCTGGGTCAAACGGAACTTCGGGAGGGCGAAAATGCACGCCCAGGTACAGGGCAAGGTAGTCGCCGAGTGCGAGATGACCTTCAGCTTGATGCCGCGTTCTACCCCGACGCTCGAGCAGGTGTATGCAAAATTACAGATTCCCTACCCCACCAGCAATGGTACAGGGCATGGTTCGGCAGGAGGAACAACGGATGGCACTCCCATCACCCATCAGGACCCCGATGAACAGACCGAGAGCAGAGGAGCAGAGGGCCGTGGTTAACAACCGCATCCACCCGACCGCGATCATTGATCCCTCTGCCGAGATTGAGCCCGATGTGGAGATCGGCCCTTACAGCATAATTGGGAAAAATGTACAGATCGGCGCGGGCACTATTCTCCATGCGCATGTCACCATCGAACAGAACACGCGCCTGGGGAGCAACTGTGAGATATTCACCGGCGCCATCATCGGCGGCCCGCCCCAGGACGTGAAATATCGCAATGAAGATACGTTTCTGGTGATCGGCGATAACAACACGCTGCGCGAATGCGTAACGATTCATCGGGCGACCGGCGAGGGCTGCGCCACCGTACTGGGCAATCATAACATGTTCATGGCCTACGTGCATATCGGACACAACTGCCATATCGGCAGCCATGTCACCCTGGCCTCCTATGTAGGCGTCAGCGGTCACGTCACCATTGAAGACCATGTCAACATCGGCGGACTGACCGGAGTGCATCAGGGCTGCTGGATCGGAATGCTGGCAATGCTCGGCGGGTTCTCCAAGATCACCCAGAACATGCCGCCCTACATGCTGGTAGATGGCAATCCCGCGCGGGTTTACGACATCAACAAGATCGGCCTGCGCCGCTTCGGGATCACCGCCAAGGTGCGCAATGAGCTGCGGCAGGCGTACAAACTGCTCTATCGCTCCAGTCTGAACATGTCGCAGGCTCTGGAGACCATCGAGGAAGAGATAGACAAGAGCCCGGAGCTGGAGCATCTGCTGCAATTTATCCGCAGCTCGCGCAATGGCAGGGATTTCCGGGGCCACAACCCCGAATAGTGCCTCACGGAAAGCGACGTGCGCGCTATGAATATCGCCATACTCTCCGGCGAACTCTCCGGCGACCTGATCGGGGGCGCACTGGCGCAGGAGTTACAGCGCCTGGTTCCCGATGTCTCCTTATGGGGACTGGGCAGCGGCGCGATGCGCGCCGCCCATGTGGAGTTGTTGGACGATAGCGCCGAGTGGGGCGTCATCGGCATCACCCAGGCGATCAAGAAGTATCCGTACCTGCGCTTAAAGGTTCTGCCCCGTGTGCTGCGCCAATTGCGCCGACGCCGCCCCGAGGTCGTCGTGCTGATCGATTTCGGCGCGTTCAATGTGAAGGTCGCCCGTTACGCGAAGCGCCAGGGCCTGAAAGTGGTCTGGTATCCGCCGCCGGGGGCGTGGCGGCGCACGGGCAATAAGGGCGCCAATCTGGCTGCCATCACCGACCTGCTGGCCGTCCCGTTCGAGTGGTCGGCGGAGCGGCTGCGGGGCCTGGGCGCGAATGCCGTCTGGGTCGGCCACCCGCTGCTGGAGCGCTGCCAGGCGCAGATGAGCCGCGCCGAGTTCGCCGCGCAGTTCGGCATGGATGCGGCCAAGCCCATCATCGGCATGCTGCCGGGCAGCCGCCTGCATGAAGTTCAACACAATACGCCCGTCCTGCTGGACGCCGCCCGCCTGATCTATAAGGAGGTCCGGGACGCGCAGTTCGTCATCGGGATCGCGCCGACGATCTCCCCGGAGATCATGAGGCGGTATTTGACGGATCAGCCGGAGCTGCTGGACCGCCTGAGCGAGGTCTGGCACGAGTTCACCCAGGAGGCGGAGACCAAGCTCTGGAAGCCGGTCGAACGCACGGCCAGCGCCCTGATCCCGCAGGGTCGCCGCAAGTTGGTGACTTCCGGAGGACTGGTCCTGTCGGAAGAGGAGTTTCGCGAGGAGCAGGAGGCGCGGCGGCGCTCGGACCAACTGCGCTCTCGCGCCGAACGGGCCCTGCCGCCCACCGTCCTGGCGAAGGGGCTGACCTATGAGGTGATGGCCCATAGCGATGTCCTGCTCACCTGCTCCGGCACGGCGACCCTGGAGGCCGCCGTCTTCGGAACCCCCATGGTGATCCTCTATCGGCTGTCCAAAATCATGGAGTGGGAGGGCCGCCTGCTCCGTCTGGATAAGAAGATCAAAATGATCGGCCTGCCCAATATCCTGGCGGATCGCTTTATCGTCCCGGAACTCATTCATCACGCGGCAACGCCCGAGGCGATTGCCGAACATGCGCTCAAGATGCTCAACGATTTCCAGACCCGGCAGCGGGTGAAGCAGGATCTCCAGGAGGTGCGCGCCATGCTCGGCGAGCCCGGAGCCAGCAAACGCGTCGCCCAACTGGTGCTGGAATTGGCAAATGCATCCCTCTCGACAAGATAGCAATTTTAGAACCATGAACATTGAACGCAGACTGTTCGCCTATCTAAAACCGCATCTCAGCACACTGTTCATCGGCCTGTTCTGTGCCGCCGCCACCGCCGGGATCACCGCAGGCATCGCCTACTTCATCAAACACACCATAGATGCGATGGTTACAGGCGAAGTGGGGCACCTCAACTTCATGTGCGGCACGGTGCTGCTGGTCTTTGTCTTCAAGGGCCTGTTCACCTACGGCCAGAACTACTACCTGTCGCTGACCGCCAACCGTGTCAGCGCGCGCTTGCGGGACGAGATCTACACTCACCTACACCGGCTCTCGCTCTCCTTCTTCAACCGGCGACGCACCGGCGCGATCATGTCCACCTTAACCAACGATGTCCAGGTGGTTCAGAATGCCGCCATGACGATCCGCGACATGGTCTCCGCCCCGATCACCATTCTGGTCAGCCTGACCGCCCTCTTCTTTGTAAGCTGGCGGCTTGCACTGGCCTCCATCCTCTTTATCCCCTTCATGGCCGCGGTCATCCGGCGCATCAGCAAGCGAATGCGGGTCATCTCCGGGCAGGTCCAGGAGAAGGTTTCGGACATGACGACGGTCATGGAGGAGACCGTCGCGGGGGTCCGCATCGTCAAATCCTTCGCTGCCGAAGAGCATGAGATCTCCCGCTTCTCCTCCGAGAACCATCAGACCCTGAATGCCGTCATGCGCGCCGTCCGCAAAAATGCGCAGTTGAAGCCGATGATCGAATTTATCGGAGCCTTCGGCATCGCCCTGATGCTCTTTATGGGCGGCAATGTGGTCAGCCAGACCATGCGCTATCAGGAGCAAAAGCGGCTCGAATGGATCTCCGATTGGATCACAACGCATCCGGGAGTGCCGCTTCCCAAGAAGGAGCCGAACTTTCCCAAGCCGCCGGGCGGCCTGACGGAGGGCGAACTGATCGCCTTCTACTACCTGCTCAACGCGGTGGCTCAGGCTGCCGGAGACATCGGCAGCATCGCCTCGATCCGCGCGCAGATGCTGGCCGCCGCCAAGCGGATTTTCGATGGGGTGCTGGATGTCGAGCCGGAAGTCAAAGAGAAGCCGGAGGCGATCCAACTCCCACAGTTGGCGGGTCATGTCCGCTTCGAAAACGTCTCCTTCCGCTATGCGCCGGACACCCCAGAGGTCCTGAAGCACATCAGTTTCGAGGTCAAGCCCGGCGAGGTTGTCGCCCTGGTGGGCCGAAGCGGAGCGGGCAAGAGCACGCTGGTGGACCTGATTCCACGCTTCTATGATCCGACCGAGGGCCATATCCTCATCGATGGCGTAGACATCCGGGATGTGAAGCTGAACTCCCTGCGCCGCCAGATCGGCATTGTGCCGCAGGAGACCTGGCTCTTCGCCGGGCCTCTGCGCGACAACATCGCCTACGGCAAACGGGATGCGACCGAAGAGGAGATCAAGAATGCCGCCTATGCCGCCAATGCCTCTTTCATCGAAGGTATGGAGAAGAAGTTGGATACGGTCGTCGGAGAGCGCGGCATCAGCCTGTCCGGCGGGGAGCGGCAGCGTATCGCCATCGCCCGCGCCATCTTGATGAACCCTCGCCTGCTGATTTTGGATGAGGCCACGTCATCGCTGGATGCCTCTTCGGAAGCTCTGGTTCAGGAGGCGCTCGACCAGCTTATGAAGGGGCGCACCACCATCGTCATCGCGCACCGCCTCTCCACCATCATCAACGCGGATCGCATTCTGGCTATGGACGATGGCGCTATCGTCGAGATGGGGTCACATCGCGACCTGATCGCCGCCAATGGCTACTATGCCCGTCTGTATGAGACCCAGTTGCGCAGTTTCGATTAAGGCAATCAGGTTTCTGTTATGTCCACCGAGTCCCTACCCGCCATGCCCAATCCGCCTGCCGAAACGCCCGCCGAGGAGACGCTGGAGCAGCGTAACGCGCGCCTGGCCCGCCGCAACCGCGTTGTAAGCTGGTTGATCTATCACCTTGCCCGCCTGATCTTCCGCACGCTACGCCTCCATATCGGCAACCCGGAGCGGCTGGAGACCCACGGCAAGGGAACGATCTTCGTCACCTGGCATGGGCGCACCCTGCTCCCCGCTAATGTATTCCATAAAAAGGGTTACTGGGCGTTGATCTCCCTCTCCCGCGACGGTGAACTACAGGATCATATTTTTCGGCGCTTCGGCTTCCAGACCGTGCGGGGTTCGACCGGGCGCGGCGGCGTCAAGGGGGCCTTACAGATGGCGCGAAAGGTGAAGGAGGGCGGCGTCCTGGCCTTTACTCCCGACGGCCCGCGTGGTCCGACGCATAAGGTACAATTGGGCGTGATCCTGATGGCGGAGAAGTCCGGCGCGCCGATCATCCCGGTCGGCATCAGCGCCAGCCGCCGCTGGTTGGCGAAATCCTGGGACTCCTATATGATCCCCAAGCCCTTCGCCCGCGCCTACTACCTGATGGGCGAGCCGATCCACGTTCCGCCCGACCTGGATACCCCAAGCCGCGAGGCGATTGCCGAACAGGTCGAGATCGCCATCAATCGCCTGGAGCGCGAGGCCGAACGCCTTGCCGGCTACCCGGACTATCCCGCCGAGTGGCGCACAGAATGAGGAGCGGACCTATCTACTATGTGCTCTTGTCGCCGGGGGTTGAAAACCCCCGTCTCGGGGGCGCTATGCGCCAACCGTCCTCACGGACGGCACAAGGAATGCGCCTGCGGCGCGCTTTTCATACCGTTGCTTAGAGGAGCGGACCTATCTACTACGTGCTCTACAATTGCATACTGGCGTTAGGATCGCCGTTTGTGGCCCTCTACCTGCTCCAGCGCTACAGCTCCGGCAAATCGAAGCCGGGCTGGCGGGAGCGGTGGGGACATCTGCCCCAAGCCTTATTCTGGTCTCCTGGCGGCAGACCCCGCATCTGGATCCACGCAGTGTCCGCAGGCGAAGTCGTGGCGGCGGTTCCCATCCTACAGGAGCTACGGGCGTGCCTGCCCGGCTACGAACTCCTGCTCTCCACCATCACCCCTGCCGGCATGGAGATGGCAGAGCAGCAGGCGGCAAAGTACGTGGATGCGCTCTTCTACTTCCCGTTCGACCTGCCCTGGGTGGCGCGACGGGTGGTAAAGGCCATTCGCCCCCGGCTGTTCGTCTCTCTGGAGAGCGAACTATGGCCCAACCTGCTGCATGAGCTGAAGCGCCAGGGCGCGACGACGGTGATGGTGAATGGACGGATTTCCGACAAGAACTTTCGCCGGGCAAGCAGCCTGGGCGGCCTCCTATTCCGCTGGATGCTGAGCAATATGGACCGCCTGTTGATGCAATCGGCGGCGGATGCGGAGCGTATCCGCGCTCTGGGCCGTGTGCTGACCGAGCCAGGGCGGGTGGCCGTCATCGGCAACTCCAAGTTCGACCAGGAGATCCAGCGCCTCGCAGCGGAGGAGACGCTGGCCCTGCGCCGCGCCTTGAAATTGCCGGACGATGCACCGGTCTTCGTCGCGGGCAGCACCCGCAGCCCCGAGGAAGAGGCGGAGGTCCTCGCCGCCTACCGCACGATGCGGAAAGCGCTCCCCGAACTCTGCCTGCTCGTCGCACCGCGCCAGGTGGACCGGGCGGAGGAGCTTGCCGAGGCGATGCGCGCGGCGGGCCTCCAGCCGGTACGCAAAACGCAGATCGCCGGGACGACGTCTCCCGTGCACCATCTCATCCTGGACACCATGGGCGAGTTGGCTAACGTCTATGCCGTCGGAGCGTTCGCCTTTGTGGGCAACAGCTTCCCACCGGTCGTCAAGGGGGGCGGGCAGAACCTGCTCCAGCCACTGGCGCATGGCAAGCCCGTCCTGTTTGGGCCCTATACTGCGACCATCCGTTCGGAGGTCGCCCTGACGACGGAGGCAGGAATCGGCTTTCAGGTGGCGGACGGCAGCGCCCTGGCGGAACAGGGCCTGCGGTTGCTCCATAACGACGCCTTGCGCCGGGAGATCGAGGTGCATGCCCTGGACCTGATCGCGGCGAACCGGGGCGTATCGGCCCGCTACGCCGAGGCCGTCGCCGCCATGCTCGATGAGAACGCACCCCCTTTTGACCGCAACGCGGGCCAGACGACGCTCTCCGCCAATCCCAGGCCCACCGGGTAACGAGGGAAGTCGCCATTCCGAAACAGGCCTCAAAACTGGAAGACTATCTGGTCTCCGTCGCGCGGGGACGCCCCGGCCTCCTTCCCGCCCTGCTGCGCGGCTTCCTGACTGCCTGCGCCCCCCTCTACTGCCTCGGCCTCGAAATCTATCTGCTCCCCTACAACCTCGGCATCCGCAAGCGCACCCGCCTCCCCTGCCCCGTCGTCTGCATCGGCAACCTGACCACCGGCGGCACGGGCAAAACGCCCATGACCCAGACGCTCTGCCTCCGCCTCCAGGCGCAGGGCCGACGCGTCGCCATCCTTAGCCGGGGCTATGGCGGGCAGAATGAGTATGGCTGCGCGGTCGTCTCCGATGGGCAAAACGTCCTGCTGACGCCGGAAGAATCCGGCGACGAGGCCTACCTGCTGGCACAGACCCTGCCCGGCATCCCGGTCGTCGTCGGCAAGGATCGGCGGATCACCGGCAAACTCGCCATCGAACGCTTCCGCCCGGATGTCATCGTTCTGGACGACGGGATGCAGTTCTGGCAGCTCCACCGCGATCTGGACATCGTCCTGCTCAACGCCTGCGCCCCCTTCGACAACGGCTGGACCTTCCCGCGCGGCCTGCTGCGCGAGCCGCCCTCCCACCTCCGCCGCGCCGGGATCATCATCCTTACGAACGCCCGACGCGCATCGCACGAGCAGATCGTCGCGGTGTCCGAACGGGCAGAACGCCTCGCGCCCAATACCCCGATCTTTACCGCCGACCTGGTCGCAACCGGCCTGCATGCCCTCCCGGATAGGGTACAATATACCGCCGACTGGTTGCATGGCCGCCCCATTGCCGCGCTCTCCGCGCTGGGCAATCCGGCGGCCTTCGAGGCGATGCTGGCAGAATTGGGGGCCGTGGTCGTGACTGCCTTTCGCTTCCGGGACCACCAGGCTCTCTCCTCTGCGGAGTGGGAGCGGGCCATTGCGGAGGCGCAGGCGGCAGGCGCAGAAGCCGTGCTGACAACGGAAAAGGACGCGGTGAAGCTCGGCGCGGTCCCTACGCTGCTGCCGCTCCTGACCCTCAACGTCCGAATGCAGCTAGACGACGAAAAAAAATTTCTGACTACCTTACAAAGTAAGTTATGGCGAACCAGACAACCCTGACACCGGAGACGACGGTCCCCCTGCGTAAGCGCGTCGAGCGCACGGTGGGGCGCGTGGCATTGCAACTGGTCATAGGGCCGATCCGTGCGATGCCCTGGCCGATGGCGCGGTCGTTCGGCAGGGGACTGGGCGCAGTCGCCTACCGGATCTTCGGCAAAGGGCGGCGGGTGGCCTACAAGAACCTGGCGCTGGTCTATGGGGAAGAGAAGACCGAAGCCGAACGACGCCGGATGGCGCGCGAGGTTTTTCGGCACTTCGGGCAGTGGGGAACCGAGTTTCTCAAGCTGCCCCATATGAGCCGCACCGCAGTGGATCGCCTGGTGACCGTGGCGGGCGAGGCAAACCTGTGCGCTGCCCTGGAGAAGGGCAAGGGCGTCCTGCTGGTGACCGGGCACTTCGGCAACTGGGAATTCATGGGCCGCTGGCTGGCGACGCACGGCTATGCGCTGAACGTCGTGGCACGCGATGCGCGCGACCCGGCGATGACGAAGCTACAGCGCGAGATCCGCGAGGGGAACGGCGCGACGGTGCTGTATCGGGGCAACTCCGCCCGCGCCGTACTGCAGTGTCTGAGGAAGAACGAGATCGTCGCGCTGCTGCCCGACCAGAATGCGGCGGACGTGTTCGTGCCGTTTTTAGGCCAGCCGACGGGCACGGTGGACGGCCCTGCCGTGATCCATCTCAAGACCAGCGCGCCGCTGCTGTTCAGTTGGTGTACCCGCACGCCCGACGACCGATTTCATCTGGAGTTCGAGCCTCCGGTCGTGATCGCCCCAACGGGGGAGAGAGAGGCGGACATCGCTACGGTGATGACCGAGATCAACGCGCGTCTGGGCGCTCAGATCCGCCGCAATCCGACCCAGTGGCTCTGGCTGCATGACCGCTGGAAGGCCTCGCCGGGTGTGTTTCCGGAGGGAGCCGCCAACGTCATCGAGTTGAAGACGCCGATCAAAAAAGCCCTACAGGAGAAGCAAACCCGTCCGTGACACCGCCGATTGTCGACATGCGCGCCGTTCAGCGCGTCCTCATTATCAAGATGAGCGCGCTGGGCGACATCATCCATGCCCTGCCGGTCTCCGCCGCGCTCGGGGAGGCGTTTCCCCACCTCAACATCTCCTGGTATGTGGAGGAGCCGTTCGCCCCCCTGCTGACAGGCAATCCCTACCTCTCGGAGATCATCACGCTGCCGAAGTTCAAAAGCCGCGATCTGCGCTCCCCGCGCTGCCTGCGTGAGATCGCCCGCAGCATGCGCTACGTGCGCAGCCAACGGTTCGACATGACCCTGGACCTGCAGGGTCTGACCAAGAGCGCCATCGTCACCATCTCGGCGGGCGCGCGGACGCGCCTGGGTTACCACTGGCTGCGCGAAGCCTCCACCCTGGTGGAGCGGCCCGTGCCACGCCGTCCGGAGAGCGTCCACATCGTCGATCAGTACCTGGATGTGGCGCGGCATGTGGGCGCTCATCCCACATGCGTGCGCTTCCCCTTCCATATCCCCGAAGAGGATGAAGCTGCAGTTACCAGCATGCTCTGCGCCGAGGGCCTGGAGCCGGATGCAGCTTTTGTCGCCATCAACCCGGCCTCCGCACAGGCCATCAAGCAGTGGGGCGCCGGGCGCTACGCCGCACTGATGGACACACTACATGACCGCCTCGATATTCCGAGCGTGCTGGTAACGGCGGACGCCGAGGTGGCGGCACAGGTGGCAGCACAGACACGACGCCCCTTTGTCAACCTGGCGCGACGCACCAGCCTCAAGCAGTTGGCCGCGGTGTTGCGTCGCAGTGCGGTGCATATCTGCGGCGATACCGGTTCGGGGCATCTGGCGGCGGCGTTGGAGCGCCCGGTGGTCTCCCTGATCGGCCCCACCGACCCGGACCGCGCCTGCCCCTACGGCCAGCGCGAGAACACGCTGAACCATCGAGAGGCGTGTGGCACAGGGTGTACGGCGCACCGCTGCCAGTTCGAGCGCCCGCGCTGCCTGGAGGCGATCGAGGTCAACGAAGTGGCAGCGAAAGTGGAGACCCTGCTGCGAAAGGGCGGCAATGCCTGCGCTCGATGAGACGCTCGCGCCTGTGGCGACACCTCCGGAGGACGCTCTGCGCGTCCGCGTCACGCCCCTGCTGGCGCGCTGGAGCGGCGTGTTCTTCTGGGCCTGCCTGCTGGGAGGGACCGGCTTTCTGATCTCCACAGCGCGTCTGCCGGTAATTCGATGGCCCAGGTACATCGACGATATGTACTACTACCTCCTGCTGGTGCGCCATAGCCTGCACAGCGGGGTGGTCTCGGTGGATGGCGTGCGCCCCACAAACGGCTTCCATCCGCTCTACTTCCTGCTGCTGCGCGGGATCTACCCGCACACGACGGAAGCGCAGTTGCCGACGGTCGCCGTGACGATGCTGGCCCTGTTTCATGCGGCGACCGGCGTCACGCTCTGGCTCACGCTGCGCCGGTTGGCCGGGCGGGTTATCGGGGGGCTGCTCGCCGGGATCTATGCAGCGAACCCCTATGTACTGGGGATCGTGCTGCAGGGCCTGGAGACGCCCATCGCCTGCTTCTTCGCAGCCCTGGGGTTATGGGCGTATGTCTGTTGGATGCAGGAGGGCCGCACGGCCTATCGCGCCATGATGCTGCTGGCGCTCCCTCTGGCGGTCTTCTCGCGCACCGACACCATCTTTCTCGGCGTTGCCATCGCCCTGACCCCGTTGTTTCTTCCAGGGCATCGCCCGCTCCGGGATTGGCGGAAGGCGGACCTGCTCCTCCTTGCGCTCTGCGCGCTGCCGGTGCTGCTCTTCACCCTCTGGAGCTGGCGGGACACGGGAGAGTTTATTCAGACGAGCGGGCGAGCACACTCCTACTGGCAGTCGATCGGCTATTGGACGGAGTTGAACGCTTCCCTGCGCCACCTGGGGGCCTTGCGCGTACCCATCGCCGCGCTGGGTTTTCTGGTCTCCATCCTGATCGCCTTTCCGACGTGGATCCTGTCCGGGTTCTACTATTTATTGAGCTATCACGGAGCGGGATGGCTGCTGCTGGGCGCGCGGACGATGCTGACGCCCTCCGCCTCACAGCGAGAGGGTAACGCAACTGCAGCACGCCTGAGCCGAAGCCTGCTCCTCTTTCTGGCGCTGCTCTGGGGTTTCTATGCCCTCTTCTTCCGGCACTGCATGGAGTGGTACTGGCACACCAGCGTCTATAGCGCTGCGCTGCTGGTGGGGCTCGGGGTCGCGCCGTTACGCCACCTGGATGCAGGAAGGTTCCAGGCCGTTGTAGCCCATCGCCGTTTCCCGGCGCTTGCCATCACGGCATGCCTGCTGGCGCTCGGCCTGACAGGGCTGAGTTTCAACACACTGAAGACCAAGCCGGCGGGCTTGCGCGCCTACACGGACACGCGCTCCTCCGACATCCCGCTCGGTGAGATCGTGGAGGCTGGGGATCCCGCCCTCGCCTCGCAAGTGCATAGCCCGCCGCCGTCGCGCCCCCTCCTGACGGTGGTCCCGAAAGGCGGGGTCGTCGGGGTGTTCAATAGCGGGGCTGTGGGCTGGGACTACCCGGAATTGCAGGTGGTCAATCTGGATGGCCTGGTCAATAACGGCGCATACCGGGCGATCCGCAGAGGCGAGATCGGGCAGTATATGCTGGACGAGCACATCGCCTATCTGTTGACCAGCGAGGTGGTGCTCAAGCGCTTTGCGCCGTTCGGGCTGCAGCAGTACCTGGATCACGCCGACCTGGTCTGCCGTTGGGACAATGGCGTGTTGTTGTATCGGATGCGGTAACAATACACCTCACCCGCGCCCCCTCTCCTTCACAAGGAGAGGGGCTATTGGGAGCAGGAGTTTGGCCTGGAGACGAAGAATTGGGTGTGGATATGCGCCCATGAGAGCATGGTAGGTCGCGAAGGTCGCAACCCTCCGACGGAGTAGAGAATATGGAGTTGATCCCTATCGAGGTGGACAGAATAGATGCCGAATATGCCCACTTCTTAAGCGAACACCTGGAGCAAGGCAATATTCTGCTGCTGTCACCCACACCGTTTCTGCCCTCCGAAGCGGACTGCGAATTTCTGCGGGCGCAAAAACAGACGGATAGCGGAACGCATAAGAATATCGCCTACAAACCCCATTTGAACAAAATCACGGGGGCGGATACGAACGCAGAGAGCGCCGAACGGATGCGACGTATCCTGGCGACCTACTCTCAGGGGGCGCTGGACTACATGGCGCGCCTCTTTCCGGACTATGCGCGGCAATGGAAGGTAGATTACGCCAGCTTTCGCCCGGTCGAGGAGCAGGGACGCAAGCTGCCGGTCCGGCACCGCAACGACCTGATGCATATTGACGCCTTCCCCACCCGCCCGACGCATGGCGGGCGCATCCTCCGTGCCTTCACCAACCTGCACCCGACCCGCGACCGGGTCTGGGGAACCTCGGCGCCCTTCGAAGAGCTGGCAAAGAGGTATGCGCAGGACGCCGGGCTGAGCCAGGTCTCCGGACCGCTGGCGGAGACCCGCCGCAGGATCGCGCAACTGGGCAAGTTGGTCGGATTGCATGTGCCCAATCGCTCCGCCTACGACGAATTCATGCTGCGGTTTCACCACTATTTGAAGACCAACGCCGACTTTCAGCAGAACGGCCAGACGCAGACCGCCGTGTTCCCACCTGGCTCGACCTGGATCACCTTCACCGATCAGGTAGCGCACAAAGCCGCGTCCGGCCAGTATGCCATCGAGCAGACATGTATTGTGCCGTTCTCTGCCATGCTCTTTCCAGACTTGGCGCCGGTCGCAGTGCTGGAGCGTATGGCGGGCCGCAAACTGGTCTCGCCGCAGGCGCTCGCCGAGAGCGGCCTGGAGCAGCCCAAGCGCGCACATGCCTGATCCGATGTCTATGCTGCCCGACCTCCATAAGGTGCGCCGCCTGGCGATCATTCGCCTGAGTTCCATCGGGGATGTCACCCACGCCCTGCCGCTGTCCGCCGCGCTCGGCGAGGCGTTTCCCAACCTGGAGCTCACCTGGATCGTGGAGGAGATGTCGGCTGACATTGTGACCGGCAATCCGTATCTCCAGGAAGTGCTCGTCATTCCGCGCACCCGATGGAAACAGGGGCGCTGGCGCTCGCTGCAGGTGTGGCGCGAATATGCCGCTTTTCTGGCGGGGATCCGACGGCGCAAATTCGATGTCACTCTGGACCTCCAGGGGTATGCCAAGAGCGCGCTGCTGGCGCTGGCCTCCGGCGCAAAACACCGGTATGGCTGGTGGCGATTGCGGGACGGGGCCAATCTGGTATCGAGGTCGCTGCCGCGCCGGGAGCAGAGCGTTCACCGCGTGGACTGGTTTCTGGACGTAGCGCGGGCGTTCGGGGCGGAGCCAGGGCGTGTGCGCTTTCCGCTGCATGTCCCTGCGGAGGCGCAGGAGCGTGCCATCACGCTGCTCGATGCAGGCGGCATCGCGCCGGAGACGCCGTTCGCCGTGCTGAACCCCGCCGTCGGCAACGAGACCAGGCGCTGGGGCGCCGCCCGTTATGCGGAACTGGCGGTCGGGCTGGCTCGGGAGTTCGGCCTTCCTTCCGTTCTGATCGGTTCCGGCAAAGACATGGCATTGAATGAGGAGGTGCGCACGCTGGCGCAGCAGGGCGATGGGTGGCCCGCTCCTGTTGCAATGCCCCTCAACCTGGCAGGGCAGACCAATTTGAAGGAGCTGGCCGCCGTGCTGGAGCGCTGCGCGGTCCATGTCTGCGGCGACACGGGTTCTGCACATATCGCCGCCGCGCTGGAGCGCCCTGTCGTCGCGCTCTACGGCCCCACCGACCCCGCGATGGCCGGCCCGTGGGGGCAGAGCGAGAATGTACTGGCGCGACGCGAGTTCTGCACCCCGGAGTGCAATGTGCGCAAGTGCATGGTAGATGCCAGGGTCGCCCGGTGTCTCTCCGAAATTACGGTACGTGATGTGCTGGAGAAAGTGGGTAAGAATCTGTATGGCCGATAAAGACCAGATCCGGAACACTCCCATCGGTACGGAACAACCGCACGTCCGCCCCGGCGTCGCGGAAGTGGCCGCCTCTGCAGCCGCCCAAAGGGCGCGGGGGGCGCTGGCGCAGGCGGAACGCATCGCTATCCTGACGAAGTTCCGCTTTATGGGCGATACCCTGGTAGCGACGCCCTTCTTCGGCCAATTGCGCCGCCATTTTCCCGAAGCCGACATCACCCTTCTGGCCGCGCCGAGCGTTGTCACTGCGCTGCAGGGTTGCCCGCATCTGGACCGCATCATCCCGGTCGAGATCCGGGGTGTCAGCCGGTGGCGGCATGGCAAAGAGCTCTATGGCCTGCTGCGTCAGGGCGACTACCAGGCCGCGTTCCTGCTCAACCGCTCGCTCCACTGCGCCGTCACCTGCGCGCTCTCCCGTATCCCGGTGCGCGTCGGCTATGCCAACGAGTTTCGCCGCTCTCTGCTCACGGTTCCCATCCCCTACTTTTTCGACCGCAACGAGGTGGATTGCCACCTGGACATGCTGCGGGCGCTGGGCCTGCCCGCCACCGACGCCCTGCCGGACCTCTGGATCTCCGAGGGGGAGCGCGAAGAGGCGCGCCGGTTGCTGGCGGCGAAGGGCTGGCAGGAGGGCGCGCCGCTGCTGGGGGTGCAGCCCGGCGCAAATGATCCCCCTATCCGGGAGTGGGGCGCGGAGAAGTATGCCCATGTCACCGAAATCCTGAATGCGGAGATCGGCGGCAGCGTAGTCCTGATGGGCGGGGAGGCGGAGCGCGAAACGGCCCAGCGCATGGCGCACGCCATGCAGAAACCCTGCATCAACCTGGTGGGCGAACTGGACCTGCGCCTGGCGCTGACCATCATCGGCCTGTGCGACCTCTGGCTGGGCAACGATACGGGCCTGCTGCATGCCGCCGTGGCGCAGCGGGTGGCAACGGTCGGGCTGTTCGGCCCGAACAAAGTGGTGCGCTGGGGCTATGACGCGCCCCGCCACCGCTCCCTGGTGTTCTTTCCGGACGCGCCGGCCAGGGATGATGCCACCGTGCGCCGCTGCCTGGACGCCATTACCGAAACGCAGGTACTGGATGCGGCCCGCGCCGTCTGGCATGAGCCAAAGGTCGAGCCGGTGGACTCCGCCAGCCCCTATGCGCCCGAAACGGCCCCTGCCCCACTCCGCGCGCCCTACTTCGCCGCGACGCTCGACCCCGCGCGCCTGGTCCCGGCACGCCGCCGCTAATCCCCGCTCCGACCATCGCCACGGATGGCAGATATGGAACGGAACGCTCTCCATGAAGTTGAGCGGTCAAGAACCATGATCCATTTATTTGATAGTGCTTGGTGGATGTATTTCAGAATTATACAAGCAGTTTCAAAGCCGTCTGCGGGCTAACCACGCTGAACAACTGCTTTGCTCCGCTGGCGTTGTGCAAATGACTGACCGCGACCGTTCGGTGGCATTGAGGGATTATGGGGAATCAGCACGAGATTCAGCAGGTTTCGCCTCGTGAAGGATTCGGAGCGGTCATTCGCGTCCGACCCTCCCACGCGCATGAAGTTCGGCGGCTACTTGACGAGGCTCGTGACCGAGGTACCTTCTACACTCTTTTCCGACCTGCGGGCGAACCGATCGACTTCCCGAACCTGGATGGCCCATATGTGATCCTTGGACCGCAACAAAGCGACCATGTCATCATCCAGAGCGGCGGCAAGATGTGGTGCGGGTATGAAGCATTTGTCGATCATGTGAGAATGCTGGCTCCGCACCTGGAAGATACGCTTTTCTTCGTCGGTGATGAGGAGTATTACATCGACGAATTCCGGCTGTCCGGCGGACAATTGCACTATCATCGAGTTCATCAGGGGTACGGGTGGCCCGTCGCGGATTATCTTCGGCATCGCGGTGTGCCATCAGTCGCCGATCAAATCGCTGCACCTGATCCCGCTCCGTCAGGTTAGTTGTTGTTAGAGCCTTCCTCGGCGGGGCAGGATAACTCAGTCGTTGGAGCGTTGCTCAATTTGCAAGCCTGTTTGCGGCAGCGCTGGGTTCCAGTGTATAATGCAAGGAAGCGCAAACGGTTCGTGCTTCCTTCTGTGCTTTGTGTTCGTGGTGCTGTGACAGCCTAACTGAGAGGCACAGGGCAACGGTGGAAGGAAACCCCGTCTGCTTATCTGAAGCGTTAGACGATCAGCAGAGAACTCGGATGAATTACAGCAAACCCCCATTCACGAATGCTGTTTCTCTCGTGCTTTATGAAGCAGTGGACATTCTATGGACAACACACAATTGCTTACCATAATGGAGCGTGATCCCGCTAAGGTGAGTGGCGCATGGGTTTTTCGTGGAACGCGTGTCCCTGTGGCGGCCTTATTCGAGAACCTCAAAGATGGGGCTTCCATTGACCAGTTTTTGGAGTGGTTTCCCGGAGTGACCCGCGCCCAAATCGAGGCCTTGCTCGATTATGAACTCACTTCCCTGACAAACATCGTGCTGACATGAAGATTTTGTTTGATCAAGGAACGCCAGTCCCACTGCGCCGCCATCTGTCAGGCCATATCGTAGATACAGCATACGAACGTGGATGGGCGTCACTGGCAAACGGAGACCTGATTACTGTCGCAGAACAAGAGGGTTATGGCCTGCTCATTACGACGGACCAAAACCTCCGTTATCAACAGAATTTGGCAGGCCGCCAACTTGCGATTCTGGTCCTGCTATCTACCTCATGGCCTCGTATCCAATTGCACCTGGATACCATCCAAGAAGCCATTGATGTGATTGTTCCGGGGGCTTATCAGGAAGTTGTTATTCCGCGATGAAATTTCAGCATGAGGGTTGATTTTGCATGGCAAGCTTCCCCTGCCTTCAAGGTATTTGCGTATCTGCAGATCTTTTCCAGTGGGATCCCCTAACAAGAAGACCGGTCGTCACAGAACGGAATGTGAGTAGTAAGGCACTGCGTCTGTGGGCCATTGGCCCAACCAGTCGATGCAGCGGACGGGGCGCGCAAGGCTTTTCCAATGCGGCCCGCCACTGACCTTGGTCGTTGGGCTGCCTTGAACCCTTGTGCGTATTGGAAGGTTGAAAAGTGCAACTTCCACCTGAAAAAGTCGGCGGGGCGAAAGTCATTTGCTTCACACCTATCGATGAACGACATAGGCATACTGGCAACTGTAAGCAGATTGTCGCCGATGTTCTTTTGGAAGTGGCGGCGGGGCTTGCCATATGCCAATATGAGGGGGAAGACAGTTATTATCTGTTCGGCTGTGATGCCGAATGGAACACTCTTTCGGACACCTGGCACGTAACGTTAGAGAACGCTAAAGAACAGGCCGAGTTCGAGTACGCAGGCGTCTCCGCGACCTGGCAGACACCAAAGTGAAACAGCGCCCTGGGCGGGTGGGCTTTCAGCCCAACAAGGCACGGCACATAATGGAGCGTGATCCCGCTAAGGTGAGTGGCGCATG